>Ga0194132_10001041_pt1 | contig 56179 bp, 59 predicted proteins | sample TA2KigOf80mmetaG_FD_148612 | JGI IMG/M metagenome (GOLD analysis project Ga0194132, IMG submission 148612) | Freshwater microbial communities from Lake Tanganyika, Tanzania - TA2015054 Kigoma Offshore 80m | ecosystem: Environmental > Aquatic > Freshwater > Lake | place: Tanzania: Lake... | reverse complement strand
GACACGCGGCACTCCGCGCGGCTTGTTGGGAAGCAGCGGAGCGATCAACGCCCACTCCCCGTCGCTGAGATCGAAGCGCGCCATCGTCAAGCTCCCACAGTTTGGAAGCTTGAATCACAGCCGGCCCTTAAAGGGAATCCCTTTTATGGGTACAGGACCTAGCTCAGATGTGAATTACGCGCCCGGCGGCGTCGAAAGCGGCTTCCTTCATCGCCTCGGCCAGCGTCGGGTGCGCATGGCAGGTGCGGGCGATGTCCTCGGCCGAGCCGCCGAACTCCATGGCCAGCACCGCTTCGTGGATGAGGGTGCCGGCTTCCGCGCCGATGATGTGCACGCCGAGCACGCGGTCGGTGCGCTTGTCGGCAAGGATCTTCACGAAGCCGTCGGTGTAGCCGTTGGCGCGCGCGGCGTGGCGGTGAACGGGAACTTGCCGACCGAATACTCGACGCCCTCGTCCTTGAGCGCCTGCTCGGTCTTGCCGACCGAGGCGATCTCGGGGTGCGTGTACACGACCCCGGGCACGGTGTTGTAGTCCACGTGCCCGACGCGGCCGGCGATCGTCTCGACGCAGGCGACGCCGTCCTCCGAGGCCTTGTGCGCCAGCATCGGACCCGCGACGCAGTCGCCGATGGCGTAGACGCCCTGCACATTCGTGGCGAAGGCGTTGTTCACCACGATGAACCCCTTGGGGTCGCGCTCGACGCCAAGCGCCTCGAGGCCCAAGCCCTCGGTGTTGGGCTTGCGGCCCACCGCCACCAGCACGACGTCGGTTGCGACTTGCTCGGCCGCGCTGCCGGCAGCGGGCTCGACGGTCAGCGTCATCTCCGACTTGGAGGCCTTGGCCGCCGTCAACTTGGTGCCGAGGCGGAAGCTCATGCCCTGGCGCACGAACAGGCGCTGGGCGAGCGTCGCGACCTCGGTATCCATGCCAGGCAGGATGCGGTCGAGATACTCGACGACGGTGACCTCGCTCCCCAAGCGCGCCCACACCGAGCCGAGCTCCAAGCCGATGTAGCCGGCACCGATGACGACGAGACGCTTCGGCACGGAGGCGAGCTTGAGCGCGCCTTCCGACGAGACGATGCGCTCTTCGTCGATGGCGATGCCCGGCAGCGTCGCCGGCACCGAGCCGGTGGCGATCAGGATGCGCGTCGCCTGCACGGTGTGCGTCGCGCCGGCGGCATCAACGACCTCGACCTTGCCCGTCGCCGCGATGCGCGCGGCGCCGCGGATGTGCGTGATCTTGTGCTTCTTGAACAGGAAGGCGACGCCCTTGGTGTTCTGGTCGACGATCCTATCCTTGCGCATCATCATCGCCGCAAGATCGAACGACACTCCTTGCGCGGCGATGCCATGCGCCGCGAGGCCGTACCCCGCCTCGGCATAGAGAAGCGAGGAAACCAGCAACGCCTTGGACGGGATGCAGCCGATATTGTGGCAAGTGCCACCGAGGCGCTCGCGCGATTCCACCACCGCGACGTTCATACCGAGCTGCGCCGCGCGGATGGCGGCGACATAGCCGCCGTGACCGGCGCCGATCACGACCAGGTCGTAGCTGGGATCGGCCATTGCTCTTCCTTGACGTTCTTGAATTCTTGAGGGGGCGGCCATGATAGCACCGCCAAGAAAACAAGCAGGCGCGCCCGTGAAGGCGCGCCTGCATGTCTGCCGTGTGACGGGACTAGCGGACGATCTTGCTCGCGTTGTTCTTCGCGGCGGCGCCGGTGCCCGTCGTCTCGTAGGTGACGGTGATGGTCATGCCCGGCGACAGGCCGACTATCATGTCGGTAGCGCCAGCGGCGTGCGGCGGCACGGTGATGACGGTCAGGGCCGGCTCAATGCCGGCAGGCGCGTTCACCTGACCCGCGTTGTTGGTCTGTAGGGTGATGTCACGGCCGTTGATGTTCTTGATGAAGCCTTTCACCTCGGCAGCCGTCGCCTGCCCGACAAAGGCAAGCGTGGACACCGCGGCAACCGCAGCGACGAGCAACTTCTTTATGCTTTGGTCCTCCCCAAGCGAATGAAAGGAATAGCCACGCCTAAGCATGATGCAGCCGCCTAGGCCACACAAGGGTACGGAAACAGACGCTAGAGGTCGAGAAGCAGGCGGTCCGGGGCCTCGATGCGCAGGCCCATCCAGTTGCGCTGCTCTGGCGACTGGATGTGCATGTACTCGTAGCCGATGCGTCCGCAGTAGACCTCGTTCACGAACGCCAGGATCTCGCGGATCGTCATGCTGGCAGGGCCGAGCGCGCCGTCGAGGAAGATGGCGCGGTCGAAGTCGGCGGGCGCGAAGCCGTAGGTCGCCGGATCGAGGTCGGGATGACGCGTGCCGCCGCTCAAGCCCAGCGGATCGAGATTGGCGCCGAGGTGGCCGCGCACGCGAAAGGCGCGGATGAGCATGCGGGCGCGGATGGAGTCGAGCGCCGCCTGGCGCACGTCGCCGGAGAGGAGCGCGTGCGGCGCGCGCTTGCCGAGGTCATCCTCGAACGGAACGAGAATCGGCCGCCCCCAGCTCGCCTTGCGGGCGACGTTCAGGGCCTCGTGGCCGTTATCGGCGATGCCGGCGAAGAACGCGCGTCACCCGGCGTCCACCATGGCGGGGTCGCGCAGGTAGCGCTCGTAGAGCTCCTCGAGGTAGGCCGTGGAGGCGCCGGACAGAACCATGGGCTCAGGCCTCCAAGATAGTGTGCCGACCGGCTTTTGCTATCCGGCGCGCCACTTATCCGGAGTGCGGGGCGCTACCCGGCGCGCCGCGTTGGGCTGGGCGGCGCCGCTAGCCGGCGCGTCTGCGGGGCCGCGCGCTGCGGGTGGGCGGCAGGCGTCCGAGGAGAAGGTTAACGAGGGTCGCGCCGATGTTGGTGAGCGAGTCGGCTACGGCGATGCCGGCCGAGCGCATCGCTTCCTTCTTGCCTTCGGCGGTGCCGGCGCCGCCCGAGATGATCGCGCCGGCGTGACCCATGCGCTTGCCCGGCGGGGCCGTGGCGCCGGCGATGAAACCCGCCATCGGCTTCTTGATGCGGCTGCGGCGAATGAACGCCGCGGCCTCTTCCTCGAACGAGCCACCGATCTCGCCGATCATGATGATCGCCTCGGTGCCCGGGTCGGCGAGGAACAGCTCGAGGATGTCGATGAACGGGCTGCCGTTGACCGGATCGCCGCCGATGCCGACGCAGGTGGACTGGCCCAGGCCCGCTTTCGTCGTCTGCTCGACGGCCTCGTAGGTCAACGTGCCGGACTTCGACGCGATGCCGACCTTGCCCGGCATGTGAATGTGCCCCGGCATGATGCCAATCTTGCACGAGCCCGGCGTGATGATTCCGGCGGTGTTCGGTCCGATCATGCGCATGCCCGAACCCTGCAGAGCGCGCTTCACGCGCACCATGTCGAGCACGGGAATGCCTTCAGTGATGCACACGGCGAGCTCGAGGCCGGCGTCAGCGGCTTCCAGCACCGCGTCGGCGGCGAACGGCGGCGGCACGTAGATGCCGGTGGCGGTGGCGCCGGTCGCTTCCGCGGCTTCGGCGACGGTGTCGAACACCGGCAGGCCGAGGTGCTGGGTTCCGCCCTTGCCCGGCGTCACGCCGCCGACGACCTTGGTGCCGTATGCGAGCGCCTGCTCGGTGTGGAACGTGCCCTGGGCACCGGTGATGCCCTGGACGATGACGCGCGTATCGGCATCGATGAGGATCGACATCAGGCGGCGCTCCGCACCGCGGACACGATCTTCTCGGCGGCGTCCGCCAATCCATCCGCAGCGATGATCGACAGCTTCGAATTCGACAGGATGCGACGGCCTTCCTCGACGTTGGTGCCTTCGAGCCGCACGACCAGCGGCACCTTCATCTGCACTTCCTTGGTCGCCGCGACGACGCCCTCGGCGATGATGTCGCAGCGGTTGATGCCGGCGAAGATGTTGACGAGGATGCCCTTCACGTTCGGGTCCTCGAGGATGATGTTGAACGCCTCGACCACGCGCTCCTTGGGCGCGCCGCCGCCGACGTCGAGGAAGTTGGCGGGCTCGCCGCCCGAATGCTTGATGAGGTCCATGGTCGCCATGGCGAGGCCGGCGCCGTTGACAAGGCAGCCGATGTCGCCGTCGAGCTTCACATAGTTGATCGACGCGCGCTGCGCGCGCAGCTCGGCGTGGTTCTCCTCCGTCTCGTCGCGCATGCCGGCGATCTCTTGCTGGCGAAACAGCGCGTTGTCGTCGATGACGATCTTGGCGTCGAGCGCGACGACGTTGCCTTCGTTGGTGACGCACATCGGGTTGATCTCGACCAGCGAGGCGTCGCACTCCATGTACGTCTTGTAGGCGGCCATCATGAGGGGCACGCCGGTCTTGAGCTCGCTGCCCTTCAGGCCCAGCGCAAACGCCATCTTGCGCGCGTGGTAGGGCTGCATGCCGGTGACGGGGTCGATCGACACGCGCACGATCTTGTCAGGCATCTTGGCGGCGACCTCCTCGATGTCCATGCCGCCCTCGGTCGAGCCCATGAGCGTGACGCGGCTGGTGGCGCGGTCGAGCAGGATCGAGAAGTACAGCTCGCGCGCGATGTTGGCGCCCTGCTCGATATAGACGCGGTGGACTTCCTTGCCCTTGGGCCCGGTCTGGTGCGTGACCAGCGTCATGCCGAGGATGTCGTGGGCCGCCTTGGCGGCGTCGTTCGGGTTCTTGGCGATCTTAACGCCGCCGCCCTTGCCGCGGCCGCCGGCATGGATTTGCGCTTTGACCACCCACACCGGGCCGCCGACCTCGCTGACCACGCGATGGATGTCGTTGGCGGCAAGCACGACGACGCCCTTGGGCACCGGCACGCCGTAGCGCGCCAGCAGCGCTTTGGCTTGATACTCGTGGAGATTCATTGGGCCTCGTTCGGAGGGCGCTCCTTATAGGGGCGGCGCCGCCGCTAACGCAAATTCCGGGGAAACGCGGCTAGAGCCGGCGGCGGCGCGCCGCGCCGCGCGCCGCGGCGAGCGCCGGGTCGAGGCCGCGGACGACGTCCACCAGCTTCTGCACGGACGCCACCGACTTGTCGAACTGCTTGCGCTCGCTCTGGTCGAGCTCGAGTTCGACAATGCGCTCGACGCCACCGGAACCGATGACGACCGGAACGCCGATGTACAGCCCTTGCACCCCATAAGGGCCGTCGAGGCGGGCCGCGCAGCACAGCACGCGCTTGCGGTCGCGCAGATACGATTCCGCCATCTGGATGGCGGAGCTGGCGGGCGCGTAGAACGCCGAGCCGGTCTTCAAGAGCTTGACGATCTCGCCGCCGCCGTCGCGCACACGCTCGATGATGGCGTCGACGCGCTTCTTGGTGGTCCAGCCGCGGCGGATGAGATCGGGCACCGGGATGCCGGACACGGTGGTGTGACGCAGCATCGGCACCATGGCGTCGCCGTGGCCGCCGAGCACGACGGTCGCGACGTCGGCGCTGGACACGCCGAGGTCCTTGGCGAGGAAGGTGCGGAAGCGCGCGCTGTCGAGCACGCCGGCCATGCCGACCACCATGTGCGTGGGCAGGCCGGAAACCTGCTGCAGCGACCACACCATCGCGTCGAGCGGATTGGTGATGCAGATGACGAACGCGCCCGGCGCGTGCTTGGCGATGCCTTCGGCGACCGTGCGGATGATCTTGAAGTTGACCTCGGCGAGGTCGTCGCGGCTCATGCCCGGCTTGCGGGTGACCCCGGCGGTGACGATGACGACGTCGGCGCCGGCGATGTCGGCGTAATCCTGGGTGCCGCGGATGTTGGCATCGCAGCGCTCGATCGCCGTCGCTTCGAGGATGTCGAGCGCCTTGCCCTGCGGCAGACCCTCGACGATGTCGAACAGGACGATGTCGCCCAGCCGCTTGAGCGCCGCCAGGTGGGCGAGCGTGCCGCCGATGTTACCGCCGCCGATCAGGGCGATCTTCGGCCGTTCCTTCGGCTTGGTCGGGCGACCGCCGCGCAGAACCGTGGGTTGGGCCATGATACGGGCCGCCATCGAGGCGGATTGTTCCCATGGCCGCCTAGCCCGGGCAACCCCTATTTGGACGGACCACTAAGGCCCGTTGCCGCCCCACGAATCGGGCCACGATTCGGGGTTGTGCACAGGCAAGCCGCGTTCCATATCTGCGGCCGACCCGGAGTGCAAACAAACAACGCACGCGCACCTATGGCCGAACAAACCCGCGAAGAGACCTTGGCCTTCCAGGCCGAGGTCACCAAGCTTCTCCAGATCGTCGCCAACTCCCTGTACAGCAGGAAGGAGGTCTTCCTGCGCGAGCTGATCTCCAATGCGTCCGACGCTTGCGACCGCCTGCGCTACGAAGCGATCACCAACCCGGCGCTGACCGCCGACGATCCCGAGTTCAAGGTCGTGCTGACGCCCGACGCCAAGGCGCGCACGCTGACCATCGCCGACAACGGCATTGGCATGACGCGCCAGGAGTTGATCGACAATCTCGGCACCATTGCGCGCTCGGGCTCGGCCGCGTTCGCCGAGCAGCTGGCGCAACAGCGTGCCAATGGCGGCGACAAGAAGGACGAGAAGGAAAAGACTGCCGACGACATCGCGCTCATCGGCCAGTTCGGCGTGGGCTTCTACTCGGCGTTCATCGTCGCCGACAAGGTCGAGGTGACGAGCCGTCGCGCCGGCAGCGCCGAGGTGTGGCGCTGGACCTCGGACGGCAAAGGCACGTTCTCCATCGTGGAAGCGGCGCGTCCGGGCCGTGGCACGACCATTGTCTTGCACCTGCGCGAGGACCAGGCTGAATTCACCGAGGAGCACCGTCTGCGCAGCATCGTCAAGGCGCACTCCGACCACATCGGGCTGCCGGTCAAGCTCGCCACAAAGGACGCGGAGGAGACGTTGAACGCCGCGTCGGCCCTGTGGACGCGCGCGAAAAAGGACGTCACCGAGGAGCAGTACAAGGAGTTCTATCAGCACGTGGCGCACGCCTTCGACGAGCCGTGGATGACGATCCACGCGCGCGCCGAAGGACGGCTGGAATACGTGACGCTTCTGTTCGTCCCCAGCGCGCGGCCGCCCGACCTGTTTCACGTCGAGCGCAAGGCGACGGTGCGCCTTTATGTGCGACGTGTGTTCGTCACCGACGACGCCGAGGGCTTGTTGCCTTCGTATCTGCGCTTCCTGCGCGGAGTGGTGGACACCGAGGACATCGCCCTGAACGTCAGCCGCGAGATGCTGCAGCACGATCCCATCCTCGCCAAGATAGGCTCCGCGATCGTGACGCGCGTGCTCTCCGAGCTGGAGAAGAAGGCGGAAAAGGAGCCGGAGTCCTACGCGAGGTTCTGGGACGCCTTCGGCGCGGTGCTGAAGGAAGGCATCTACGAGGACGTCGGCAAGCGCGAGCAGCTGCTCAAGCTGGCGCGCTTCCACGCGACCGCGGGCGAGGCGCTCACCTCGCTCGCCGAGTACGTGAAGCGCATGAAGGACAAGCAGGAGAGCATCTTCTACCTGACCGGCGACGACGCCGCGGCGCTCAAGGCGAGCCCGCACCTCGAAGGCTTCCTCGCCCGCGGCTACGAGGTGCTGCTGCTGTCCGACCCGGTGGACGAGTTCTGGATCCCGTCGGTCGGCATGTTCGAGGGCAAGCGCTTCCTCTCGGTGGCGCAGGGCGCGGCATCGCTTGGCCCGGAACCCGACAAGGAGAGCAAGGACCAGCCGGATGCCGGCGAGCTCGCCGTGCTGATCGCCCTTTTGAAGCAAGGCCTCGGCGACCTGGTGAAAGACGTGCGCGCCAGCGCCAGGCTCACCGACAGCCCGGTGTGCCTGGTCGCCGACGAGCGCGACATGCCGCGGCACCTCGCGCGCATGCTGCGGGCGCAGGGCCAACTGAAAGAGGCGCTCGCCGGCATCCTGGAGATCAATCCAAGCCACCCGCTCATCCGCGCGATGGTGGGGATGGCCAAGGACCCGGCGCGGCGCTCCCACATCGATGACCTCGGCAAGCTCTTGCTCGACCAGGCGCACATCCGCGAGGGCGACCTGCCCGCCGACGCGGCCGGCTTCGCCAAGCGCCTCTCCGACGTGATGACGCGTGCGGTGAGTCAGAAGTCGTAGGGCCATGCCGCAGCGGAGCGCCGGCATCCTCCTCTATCGCCGCGGCAAGAACGGCGTCGAGGTGATGCTGGTGCATCCGGGCGGCCCGTTCTGGGCCGGCAAGGACCTCGCCGCTTGGGGCCTGCCGAAAGGCATCTACGACTCCGGCGAAGACGCGCTGGCGGCAGCGCAGCGCGAGTTCGCTGAGGAGACCGGTAGTCCGCCGCCGCCAGGCGAGCCGGTGGTGCTGGGCGCGTTCCCGCAGCCGAGTGGCAAAGTCGTCGACGCGTGGTGCCTGGAAGGCGACTTCGACGCCGAGTCGCTGGTGAGTAACCTGTGCACCATCGAATGGCCCAAAGGATCGGGCCGCACCATGGAGATACCGGAAGTGGATCGCGCCGCCTGGTTCGATCGCGGCACCGCCGAAACGAAAGTCATGCACGGCCAGCGCGGCATCCTCGCCGCGTTCTGGAAGAAGATCGGCGAGTGAGCGGGACGTGAACCGACGCTAGTGGCGCGGCAGTGCGCGCCGGTGGACTACCAAGTCCCATCGGTGATGCGCGCGCGCACGGCGCCGAGGATCGGGCCCTGGTTCACCTGCTGCACGATTGCGGCGCAGAACGACGCGCCGGGCGAGAGCTGGCCGGTGGGCGGGGAGAACGTTGCCGGCCGGCCGTCCCACTTGGCGAGATGCAGCATGGTCTGCACGATGTTGGCGTAGCCAATGGTCTTGCCGGCGTGCTCGCCGCGCGCGATCGGCACGTTCTTGGTGTCGGCGAACAGCACCAGCAGGATCTCGGCGTCCACCTTGAAGTCACTGGCGGGCGGCGGCTCGACGCGCAGCACCGGGGCGCCGTTCTCGGCGTAGTCGAACCACACATTGGCGCCGCCGCCCGGAACGGTGGCGCGCGCCTGCTCGATAGCCGCTTCCACCGCAGCCTTGTCGGCGCCGACGCGCTCGTAGCGCCCGCCGACGACGATTTGCGGCGTGTAGACCGACTGCAGCCGCAGCGAGCGCATGTAGCCGCGCTGGCGCGCGGTGGATTGGGGCGTGGCGAAGGTGTCGGCCCAGCCGAGATAGTCCCAGTAGTCGACGTGATAGCCGAGCACGATGAGGTTGTCGCGGTCCTGGCGCGCCACAAGCTCGAGCAGGAACTTGTCGGCGGGCGGGCAGGAGTTGCATCCCTGCGAGGTGAACAGCTCGACCACCGTGACGGGCTTCTGTGCAATCGCCTGCGCCTGCGCGGAGGACCCCAGCGGCAACTGGGCGCCGAAGGCAAGCGCCACCGTCGCGGCAAAGGCAGCGCTGAGGTTGATCCAGGCCGACATCGCCTCGGATCGTGACGCCCTGCACCACCCCCGGCCAATCAATTTTCGGTAACGCCGGCTCACGGGGAGACGGCAACTCCAGCCTTGCGGCTGGCGCCGGCGGCCTCTGCGGCGAGCAGGCCGCGCAGCACGTAGGGGAGGATTCCACCGTGCTGGGAGTACGCAAGCTCCGTATCGGTATCGATGCGGCAGCGCACCTCGAGCTCGGTGACGGCGCCGTCCGCGCGGCGGATGCGGCACCGCACGTTGCCGCGCGGCCGCAAGCCGTTGGCGACGCCGGTGATGTCGAACACCTCGCTGCCGTCGAGGCCAAGCGTTTTGCGCGTCACTCCGGCGGGAAACTCGAGCGGAAGCACGCCAAGGCCGACCAGGTTGGAGCGGTGGATGCGCTCGTAGCTCTCGGCGATGGCGGCGCGCACGCCGAGCAGGGCCGGACCCTTGGCGGCCCAGTCGCGCGACGAGCCGGCGCCGTATTCCTTGCCGGCGATGACCACGAGCGGCACGCGCGCCGCCCTGTAGGCCATCGCCGCGTCATAGATGGACATCGATGTACCGGCCGGCATGAGACGGGTGACGCCGCCCTCCGTGCCGGGCGCCATCTCGTTCTTGATGCGCACGTTGGCGAACGTGCCGCGCATCATGATCTCGTGGTTGCCGCGCCGCGCACCGTAGGAGTTGAAGTCCTTCGCCTTGACGCCGCGCTCGGTGAGGTACCGGCCGGCTGGCGTGTCCGGCTTGAACGAGCCGGCCGGCGAGATGTGATCGGTGGTGACCGAGTCGCCGAGGATGGCCAGCGGCCGCGCGCCGGCGATGTCGGTGAGCGGGGCGGGCTCGAGCGGCATGCCGTCGAAGTACGGCGCCTTGCGCACGTAGGTGGAAACGTCGTCCCACGCATAGGTGAGCCCCGACGGCGCGGCGATCGCCTGCCACTCGGGCGAGCCGAGGAACGCCTGCGAGTAGCGCTCGGCAAACATCAGCGGCGTGAGGTTGCCACGCACCGTCGATTCGATCTCGCGCGCCGAGGGCCAGATGTCGCGCAGGAACACAGGCTTCCCGTCGCTGCCCTCGGCGAGCGGCTCGGTGGCGAGGTCCTTGGCCATCGTGCCGGCGAGCGCGTAGGCCACGACCAGCGGCGGCGAGGCGAGGTAGTTCACGCGCGTGTCCGCATTGACGCGGCCCTCGAAGTTGCGATTGCCGGACAGCACCGACGCCACGACGAGCCCGGATTGGTTGATGGTCGCCGAGTACGCCGGATCGAGCGGGCCGGAGTTGCCGATGCACGTCATGCAGCCGTAGCCGACGAGGTTGAAGCCGAGCGCATCGAGGAACTCCTGCAGCTCGGCGCGCGCAAGGTAGTCGCTCACCACCTGCGAGCCGGGCGCCAGCGACGTCTTCACCCACGGCTTGACGCGCAGTCCCTTGCGCACGGCGTTACGCGCCAGCAGTCCCGCGGCGATCATCACGCCCGGGTTCGAGGTGTTGGTGCAGCTGGTGATGGCGGCGATCATCACATCGCCATCGGTGAGGGAGTAGTTGTGCCCTGCCACCGGCGCCGAGATGCGCTGGTTGCGCTGCTTCGACTCGGCCAACGCCTTGGCGAAGCTCATCGGTGCGGCGGAAAGATTCACCCTGTCCTGCGGCCGCTTGGGTCCCGCTAGGCTCGGCTCGACGGTGCCGATGTCGAGGCTGACGCCGTCGGCGAACGTGGGATCGCCGGTGGTCTTGTCGCGCCACAGGCCTTGGGCGCGCGCGTAGCTCTCGACGAGGGCGACGCGCCACTCCTCGCGGCCCGAGAGCTTCAGGTAGTTGAGCGTCTCCTGGTCCGTGGGGAAGAAGCCGCAGGTGGCGCCGTACTCGGGCGCCATGTTGGCGATGGTGGCGCGGTCTGCAAGCGACAGCTCGGCGACGCCGGGGCCGTAGAACTCGACGAACTTGCCGACCACGCCCTTCTTGCGCAGCTGCTCGGTGACGGTGAGCACGAGGTCGGTGGCGGTGGTGCCATCGCGCATCTTGCCGGTGAGCTCGAAGCCGACGACCTCCGGCACCAGCATGGAGATGGGCTGGCCGAGCATGGCGGCCTCCGCTTCAATCCCGCCGACGCCCCAGCCGAGCACCGACAGGCCGTTGACCATGGTGGTGTGGCTGTCGGTGCCGACCAGCGTGTCGGGGCAGGCGATGGACCGCTCCGACGTGCCGTTCCTTTGGCCGTCCTTCAGGGTCCACACGACGTTGCTGAGCGCCTCCAGGTTCACCTGGTGGCAGATGCCGGTGCCCGGCGGCACGACGCGGAAGTTGTGGAACGCCGCCTGTCCCCACCGCAGGAAGGCGTAGCGCTCGCGGTTGCGCTCCATCTCGAGGCCGACGTTCTTGGCAAACGCATCCGGCCGGCCGAAGGCGTCCACCGACACCGAGTGGTCGATGACGAGATCGACCGGCGCGAGCGGGTTGATGCGCTTGGGATCGCCGCCCAGCGCGATCATGGCGTCGCGCATCGCGGCGAGGTCGACAATGGCCGGCACTCCGGTGAAGTCCTGCATCAGCACGCGCACGGGGCGGAAGCCGATCTCGCGCTCGCCCGCTCTTCCTTGCGCGACCACCGCCTTGAGGTCTTCCTCGGTGACGGTGCGGCCGTCGTAATGGCGCAGGAGGTTCTCGAGCAGAACCTTGAGCGAGCGTGGCAGGCGGCCGAGCGAGCCAAGGCGCGCCTCGGCGGCCGGCAGGCTGAAGTAGTCGAAGGTCTTCCCGGCAACCGTCAGGCTGCGCCGGACGTTCAAGTCGGACATTGGGCCACGCGCGATGGTTTTGAGGCGGCTTAGATACACCAGAATTGGTGCGCTGGGCCGATTCGGCTAGGGTGCCGCGACCCCGCGCCTTTGGCCAATCCACACTGGGCCCCGCGACCGCATGCCCGACACCTTCGCCGCCTCCGGCCTGGCCTGCATCCGCGGCGAGCGCATCGTCTTCGAGGACCTCGATTTCTCACTGACGTCCGGCAGCGCGCTGCTCCTGCGCGGCCCCAACGGCTCCGGCAAATCGAGCCTGTTGCGCTTGTGCGCCGCCTTCCTGGCACCAGCCGCCGGCGCACTCACCTGGAACGGCACGCCGATTACCGCGGATCGCGACGCCCACCGCGCCCGCATCGCCTGGGCGGGCCATCTCGACGCGGTGAAGCCCGCGTTCACGGTCGCCGCAAACCTCGCCTTCTGGCTGGGACTGGCGCCGGGCGGCGCCGCGCTGGCCGTCGATACGGCGCTGGGTCCGCTCGGACTCGGGCACCTCGCCGATCTGCCCGCCGCCTATCTGTCGGCTGGCCAGAAGCGGCGGCTCAACCTGTCGCGCCTTTCCGGAAGCCGCGCGCCGTTGTGGCTGTTGGATGAGCCGACATCGTCGCTCGACGACGCGTCGGCGCGCGCGCTGCTCGCGGTCATCAACCGGCACTGCGACGGCGGCGGCATGGCGATCATCGCCACGCACCAGGATCTCGCCCTCGATCGCGTCGCGACGCTGACAATGGCGGCGCCATGAGCCCGTTCCTGGCCGTTATCGCGCGCGACGTGCGCCTCGCCTTGCGCCAGGGCGGCGGCAGCTATTGGACGCTCTTGTTCTTCGTGCTCACGGTGACGCTGTTTCCGCTCGGCGTCGGCCCCGACCTCGCCTTGCTGGCGCGCATCGGCCCTGGCGTGCTGTGGGTGGTGGCGCTGCTCGCTGCCATGCTGTCGCTCGATCGCATGTTCCAGGCCGACTACGAGGACGGCAGCCTGGAGCTGCTGGCGCTGGCGCCGCTGCCGCTCGAGCTCACCGTGCTCGCCAAGGCGGCCGCGCACTGGCTCACCACCGGCCTGCCGGTAACGCTCCTGGCGCCGGCGCTCGGCTTCCTCCTCGCGGTGGACGTCACGGCCTATCCGATCCTGATCGCCGCCATGCTGCTCGGCACCCCGGTGCTGAGCCTGGTCGGCAGCATCGGCGCGGCGCTCACGGTCGGGGTGCGGCGCGGCGGCGTGCTGCTGTCGCTGCTCGTCATTCCGCTCTACGTGCCCGCGCTCATCTTCGGCGCCCTCGCGGTCGAGGCCACGCTGGACGGGCTGAGCCCCCGCCCCCACCTTCTGCTCCTCGGCGCCGACCTGCTGGTGGCGCTGGCTCTGACGCCCTGGGCCGCCGCGGCAGCCCTGCGGCTGAACCTGGAGTAGGAGCGCGCGCCGAGCGACGGCCGCCGCCGCGGCACTTCGCCTCAACCTGAAGTAAGGCCGCAATCGGGCACCCGCTAACCGCCTCGTGTTGGCCAGGGGCCGCGAATCGGTGCTAAGAGGGCTGCTTCGGCAGAATGGTTAATCGACCCCATGGCTAACCTGCATTGGCTGGCGAACCCCGGCCGTTTCCTGCGCATCGCGAACGCGGTGCTGCCGTACCTCGGAGCGCTGACCGCGGCCCTGCTTGCCTGGGGTTTCTTCGCCGGCCTGTCGGCGCCGCACGACGCCACGCAGGGGGCCCCCGCCAAGATCATGTACGTGCATGTGCCGAGCGCCATCATGAGCATGGCGATCTTCGGCGCCATGGCGGTGGCGAGCGCAGTCGCCCTGATCTGGAAGCATCCGCTCGCCGACATCGCGGCGAAGGCATCCGCCGTCATCGGCGCCGGCTTCACCGCCACCACGCTCCTGTCCGGCTCGCTATGGGGGCGTCCGACCTGGGGCACCTTCTGGGTGTGGGACGCACGGCTCACCTCGGAGCTGATCCTCTTCTTCATCTATCTCGGCTACATCGCCATCTGGCAGGCGATCGAGGACCCGAACCGCGCCGCGCGCGCCGCGGCGATCCTGTGCCTCGCCGGATCGGTGAACCTGCCGATCATCCACTACTCGGTGGAATGGTGGAACACGCTGCACCAGCCCGCCGGGTTGTTGCAGGGGCGCACGGACTCGTCGATGGCGGTGCCATTGCTGACGCTGCTTGCCGGCTTCTTTTCTTTCTATGTGACGATGCTGCTGTGGCGCATGGAGCGCGAGGTCGTGGGCCGCAAGATTCGGCAGCTGCGCCTGTTGCGCGCGCAGGCCTGAGCCCAAGGTAGCAAGACCGATGGCCGAATTCTTTGCCATGGACGGCTACGCCTGGTTCGTCTGGCCGACCTACGTCGCGACGCTGGGCTTCATGGCATGGCTAGCGATCTCGACATGGCGCGGCTTAAAGGCCGACCGCAAGGTCCTCGCCGAGCTCGAGAAGGACGCGCCGCACCGCGCGCGCCGGCGCGAGTCGGGCGCGACTGATTCCACCCCCCTGAGCGGGACCCAGACCAGTGACGCGTAAGCGCCAGCGCATGATCTTCGTGGTAAGCGGCCTTGCGGCGCTGGGCGCCGCGACGGCGCTCGTCATGTTCGCGCTGTCCGACAACATCACGTTCTTCCGCACGCCGACCGAGGTCGTCGGCGGCGACGTGCCACCCAACAACCGCAACTTCCGCATCGGCGGGCTGGTGGAGTCCGGATCGGTCGTGCGGCACGGCGCCGACACCATCCATTTCCTCGTCACCGACACCCGCAGCTCGGTGAAGGTCACCTACACCGGCCTGCTGCCCAACCTGTTCAAGGAAGGTCAGGGCGTGGTGGCCGAGGGGCGCATGGGCCCCGACGGCGTGTTCGTCGCCAACCAGATCCTCGCCAAGCACGACGAAACCTACATGCCCAAGGAAGTGATCGACGCCTTGAAGGCCGAGGGGCAGTGGAAAGGCCAATAGTCCGTTGGTAGCCGAGCTCGGACATTTCGCGCTGATCGTCGCGCTGGTGGTGGCGGCAGTGCAGGCGACCGTGCCGCTGATCGGCGCGGCGCGCGGCGCCGACGACTGGGTCGCGGTGGCGCGTCCCGCCGCCGGCATCCAGTTCCTCATGGCGGCGGTGGCGTTCTTCGCCCTGATGTACTGCTTCGTGCAGTCGGACTTCTCGGTGGCGACCGTCTTCCAGAGTTCGCACTCGCTGAAGCCGCTCCTCTACAAAGTCACCGGCGTGTGGGGCAACCACGAGGGTTCGCTGCTCCTGTGGATCCTCATCCTCACCGGCTTCGGCGCGGCGGTGGCGACGTTCGGCACCAACCTGCCGCCGGCGCTGGCCGCGCGCGTTCTCAGCGTGCAGGCGATGGTCGGCGTCGGCTTTCTCGCCTTCATCCTGTTCACGTCGAATCCCTTCGAGCGCATCTTCCCGGCGCCGGCCGAGGGGCGCGGGCTGAACCCGCTGCTGCAGGATCCCGGCCTCGCCATCCATCCGCCGTTCCTCTACCTCGGCTACGTCGGCTTCTCGATGGCGTTCTCCTTCGCGGTGGCCGCGCTGATCGAGGGCCGCGTCGATCCGGCGTGGGCGCGCTGGGTGCGGCCGTGGACGCTGGCGGCGTGGTGCTTCCTCACCATCGGCATCTCGCTCGGCAGCTGGTGGGCGTACTACGAGCTCGGCTGGGGCGGCTTCTGGTTCTGGGACCCGGTCGAGAACGCGTCGTTCATGCCCTGGCTCGCCGGCACGGCGCTGCTGCACTCGGCCATCGTCGTCGAGCGGCGCGACACGCTCAAGGCGTGGACGATCCTCCTGGCGATCCTCACCTTCTCCTTGAGCCTCTTGGGCACGTTCATCGTGCGGTCGGGCGTGCTCACTTCGGTGCACGCGTTCGCCACCGACCCGGCACGCGGATTGTTCATCCTCGGCTTCCTGGTGGTGGCCATCGGCGGCTCACTGGCGCTCTTTGCCGTGCGCGCACCGGCGCTCCGGCCCGGCGGCCTGTTCGCGCCGGTGAGCCGCGAAGGCGCGCTGGTGCTCAACAACATCCTCCTGGCGACCGCCTGCGCCACGGTACTGCTCGGCACGCTCTATCCGCTCATCCTCGATGCGATCAGCGGTGAGAAGGTCTCGGTCGGTCCTCCGTTCTTCCAGGCGACGTTCGTGCCGCTGATGCTGCCGCTGCTCGCCGCCATGGCGGTCGGGCCGCTGCTGCCGTGGAAGCGCGGCGACCTGCGCGGCGCGCTGGAGCGCCTGCGGTTCACCTTCATCTTCGCGGGCTTCACCGGCCTCGCGGTGTACGCGCTGGTCGAGCCGCGCTCAGCCGCGGCCACCGGCGGCGTCGCGCTTGCCGCGTGGCTGGTGCTGGGCGGCATCTTGCCTCTGTATGAGCGAACGCTGCGGGGCGGGGTCTCCGGCGCCGCGGCCCGCCTGGCGGCGCTGCCGCGCTCGGCCATCGGCATGTCGCTGGCGCATGCCGGCGTCGGCCTTGTCGTCCTCGGTCTCACTGTCCTCCTCACCTGGCAGACCGAGAAGGACCAGGTGATGCGCGTGGGAGAGACGATGGACGTGGCCGGCTACACGCTGACACTGCGCGGCGTCGCCTCCGTCGCCGGGCCGAACTACGTCGCCCAGCGCGCCACCTTCGACGTCGCCAAGGGTGGCGAGGTCGTCATGCGGCTTGCACCCGAGAAACGCTCGTACGTCGATTCGCCGCAGGTGACGACCGAGGCCGCCATCGAGCCAACCTGGCTCGGCGACCTGTACGTCGTCGTCGGTGACGCCGACGGCAACGGCGGCTACGCCATCCGCGGTTACTTCAAGCCGTTCGTGCACTGGCTGTGGATCGGCGCCGCGGTGATGGTGGCCGGCGGCTTGGTGTCGCTGTCCGATCGCCGCCACCGCGTCGGCGCGCCCGCGGCTCGGCGCACGCGCGAGACGGGAGCGCTGGCAGGCGCAGCATCCGGGGCTACGGAATAGGCGCATGCGCCCGGCGCTGCTTGTACCTTTGGTGGTGTTCGCCATGGTCGCCGTGGCGCTTGCCGTCGGGCTTGGCCTGAAGCCGCGAGAGATCCCATCGGCCCTCATCGGCAAGGCGGTGCCCACCTTCGCCCTCGAGCCGATGAAGGACTTCGGCCCCGGCTTCTCCAGCGAGGACCTCAAGGGCAAGGTCTCGATCGTCAACGTGTTCGCCTCATGGTGCGTGCCGTGCCGCGCCGAGCATGGCCTGTGGATCGAGGTCGCCAAGACCGGCGTGCCGATCTACGGCCTCAACTACAAGGACCGGCCCAACAACGCCTCGGCGTGGCTGGCGCAGCTCGGCAACCCCTACACCGCGACCGGCGCCGACGAGCTCGGCCGCGTCGGCATCGACTGGGGCGTCTACGGCGTGCCGGAGACGTTCGTCGTCGACCCTGACGGAATCATTCAGCTCAAGTTTATCGGTCCCGTCGACCGCAACGCGCTCGAGACGCAAATCCTACCCAAGGTGCGCGAGCTGCAGGCCAAGGCCGTCGCGCGCGCCGGATGAGGACCGCGCTGCGCCTCTCCATGCTCGCCCTGCTGGCGCTGCTGGCGTTGGCGCCTGTCGTCTATGCGCAGGGCCTTGAGCCGGTGCTGCCCGACCCGGCGCTGGAGCAGCGGGCGCGCGAGTTGCACAAGCGCCTGCGTTGCCTGGTGTGCCAGAACCAGTCCATCCATGAATCCAACGCCGAGCTGGCGCGCGACCTGCGCAACGTGGTGCGCGAGCGCATCGCCGCAGGCGACACCGACGAGGACGTGGTCACCTATGTGGTGGCGCGCTACGGCAACTGGGTGCTGCTGCAGCCGCCGCTGAACGCCGGCACGCTGGTGCTGTGGCTGAGCCCGCCGCTGCTGCTCGTCACGGCGTTCGTCGGCACCGCCCTGTACTTCCTGCGCTCGCGGCGCAGCATCCCCGAGGCTAAGCCGCTGTCCTCCGAGGAGCAGGCGCGCGTCGCGGAGCTGTTGGGCGAGGAAAGGCGAGGCTAGATGGCCTGGATTCCGCTGATCATCCTGGCGCTGGTCGCCGCGGCGATGGTCGTGCTGCCGCTGGTGAGCAAGCGCAGCGCGCCGAAGTCGCGCGCCGACTATGACCTCGAGGTCTATCGCGATCAGCTGCGCGAGCTGGAGGAGGACGTCACCCGCGGCCTGCTCACCCCGGCGCAGGAAGCGGCGGCGCGGCTCGAGATCGACCGCCGCGTGCTGGGAGTCACCAAGGGGACCTACAAGAGCCCCGGCAAGCTGCCGCGCTGGCAGGTGGCCGTGGCGCTCGCCATCGCGGTGCCGCTGGTTTCGTTCGGCCTGTACCTGTGGCGCGGGGAGCCCGTCGCGCCCGACCAGCCGCTTGCCGGCCGCCCGGAGCTGGTGCGGCCGGCCGCCACCAGCCGCGAGATGCTGGAGTTCATCGCCCAGCGCGAGACCGCGCTTGCCGCAAGTCCGAACGACCCCGACGGATGGCTGCTGCTGGGCCGTGCCTACCTGGCGACGGGGCGCTTCGACGATGCCGCCAACGCGGCACAGCGCGCGATCGCGCTTGGCCGCGCCGACGCCAAAACCTACATGGAGCTGACCGAAGCGCTCATCAACGCGAGCGGCGGTCTCGTGACGCCGCCGGCGCTCACGGCCATCGCCGCCGCGCTGGCCGACGATCCGACCCACCCGGCGGCGCGCTATTACGACGGCATCGCCAAGGCGCAGGCCGGCCAGACTCAGCAAGCCTTCGACATCTGGCTGAAGCTCGCGGCCGACACGCCCGCCGACGCACCGTACCTCGCCATCGTGCGCCGCCAGCTCGAGGACGCCGCGCGCCGGCTAAACGTCGATCTGGCGGCGGTCATGCCCAATCCTGCGCCCGCTACGCCGTCTCCGCTCGCCGGCATGACCCCCGAGCAACAGATGGCGATGATCACCCAGATGGTCGATCGCCTCGCCGCGCAGATGGAGCAGAACCCCACGGACCTCGCCGGCTGGACGCGCCTTGCCCAGTCCTATCGCGTGCTCGAACGCTGGGACGACGCTCGCAACGCCATCGCCAAGGCGGTGGCGCTGGCGCCCGACGACGTCGCTGTGCTGACCGAGCAGGCGGGCATCCTGCTTTCGGCGACGCCGGCCAACGATCCGTTTCCCGCAGAGGCCAAGGCGATCCTCGAGCGCGTGCTGACGCTCGACGCCGACAACCTCGAGGCGATGTATTTCCTCGGCATCGCCGCCGCCGAGGCCGGCGAGACCGAGGCTGCGGCCGCGCATTGGAACAAGCTTCTTAGTCGCCTGCAGCCTGGCACGCAGGCGTACGGCGAGGTAAAGGCCCGCCTCGACGGCTTGGCGCAACCGCCCCCCGCTCGCCCCTAGGCATGCGCCGGTTCTGGCGTTGGACCGCCCGAGCCGCAGTGGTGCTGCTGGGGGCGATCGTCGTCGCCATTGGCTTGGTCGAGCTGCTGAGCCGCCGATCGTACTCGGACGTCGCCCTCCCCCTCATCCGGGCAAGTGGAGAGCCCGCCCAAGTGACGCGCGGCGAGTACCTCGTGAACTCCGTCGCGCACTGTCCGTCGTACCACCTGCCCAATGCCGAGGCGAGGCGCTTCCATGCGCTGGCCCGTCCCGACCTCAGGGGCGGCCAGCGCTGGCAGCTGCCGTTCGGCACGGTCGTCTCGGCCAACATCACGCCCAGTCGGGACCACGGCATCGGCGCATGGAGTGACGGCGAGCTCGCGCGCGTGCTGCGCACCGGCGTGCGCCGTGACGGCACCCTGTCCGTGTTCATGAAGGTCGGTGTCGGCGCGATCGCCGACGATGACATCGCCGCCATCATCGCCTACCTGCGCGCGCAACCTGCCGTCGACGTGCCCGTGCCGCCGAGCCGCTACAATTTCCTCGGCCGCGCCGTGGCGGCGTTCGCCGTCCGTCCGCGCACCGTACAGGCTGCCTTCGTGGCGCCACGCATGGAAGCGACGGTGGAACGCGGCGGCTATCTCGTGCTCGGTCCCGCCAACTGCGCCGGATGTCACAGCCCGAGCGGCATCGGCTCCGGATTCCTCGCCACGACGCCGCTGCTGTCGGGGGGGCCCGCCGATGCCGGACGACACCGACCGCGCCATGGAGATCGTCGCCCCAAACCTCACGCCGGACGAGCGCACCGGCGTCATCTACACGTGGTCGGAGGAAGTGTTCGTCGAACGCTTTCGCGGCGCCCGCGTGGTGGCGGGCTCTCCCATGCCGTGGGAAGCGTTCGCCACGATGAGCGACACGGACCTCGCGGCCATCTGGCGCTACCTGCGCACGGTGCCGGCGGTGGAGCACGATGTGGGCCCGACCCACCGCCCGCTCGGCTCGTATCCGCCGGCACCCTGACGCGTTCAGACCAGGAGGTCCTTGCGATCGTTGAAGCCCCGGCGATCGATGTCGCGCAACAGCATGCCGCGCGGCCCGAGGTCAACGGTGATGAGTTCGGCGCTGTAGCTCCGCATAGCGGCATAGGCCGGCGCCGTCCCCGCCGACAGGATGGCGAACGGAATGATCAACGCGGCCGCCAGGACCAACCCAGGCGCCGCAGCACGATTCGTCTCGGGAGTCATGATCTGCCTCCTTGCGGACCTGGCCCGCTTCGAACGGTCAGATAGGGCCGGCGGCGGCTCTTCGGTGTGGGGAACCGCAGCGTGTGGCGAGAGTCACGCGGGCCGGGGTCGGCTCCTTGACTTATCCACAACCGGGGCGGAGGATGCCTTGACCCTGGCGGGACGGCGTTGGCCGCCCCGCGGCGTTAACCATAGGCGATCATGGTCGAGGTCATGGCAGGTACCGTCGCGGTTTCCCCGACGACGCTGACGCCGGTGGCGCCCACGCTGCCGCCGCCGGGACTCGACTCCACGGCGCGCACCGAGCGGGCGACGCGCCCGGCGCAGGCCTCGCAGGAAAGCAGCAACCAGCAAGGCGGCCGCGTCATCGAGGATCGCGTCGACGTGCGCACCGTCGAGTCCGACGAGGAGGTCGAGGAGCGCCAAGCCCGCCGCCGCGGCGAACAGGATCGCTTCCTGGTGGACGACGCGGTGGACCGCGCCCGCGAGGACGCCGCCCAAGAAGAAGCGAAGGCGCGCGACAAGCACACGGTCGACTTCACCGCGTAGCGCGGATCCCGCGCCGCCCCGCTCGCGCCCGCCGTTCGGCGGGCATTGCCGTTTCTAGGACTGCTGCGCCTCGGCTTTCGCCGGCTCGATCTGGTGCCGGTTGAGCAGCGGAACCTGGAGCAGGCTGAACAGGATGGTCAGCGGCAGAAACCCGAACAACTTGAAGGTCACCCAGGTGTCGGTGGAGAAGTTGCGCCACACGACCTCGTTCACCACCGCCATGGCGACGAAGAACATCGACCAGCGCAGGGTGAGAATGCGCCAGCCGCGCGCATCCACCTGCAGCACCGAGCCGAGCACGATCTGCAGGAAGTTGCGGCCGGTCGCCATGCCGAATGCCAGTACCGCGGCGAACAGGCCGTAAAGGATGGTCGGCTTGAGCTTGATGAACAGCTCGTTCTGCAGGGTCAAGGTCAGTCCACCGAACACCAGCACGACGACGGCCGTCACCAGCGGCATGACGGGGACGCGGCGCTCGATGATGAGCGAGGCGACGAACGAGGCGACGATGGCCGCCATGAAGGCGGTCGTGCCGACGAAGATCCCCCAGCGCGAGTTGGCGAAGAAGAACACGACCAGCGGGCCGAGCTCGACCAGCACGCGCACAAGTGGATGCTGCGCCGGTCGTTGGGCGCCGGCGGCGGACGGGGAAGCCTGCGACACGTTCAGCCTTTCATCTTGTTGAGCGCGTGTTCCATGTCGGCCGAAGTGAATGCCGGCATGGTGGTGATGCTGCCGTAGCCCTGCTGGGCATACCACAACGAGAACGCCAGCATCGCCTCCGCGTCGGCGGCGTCGACGACGTCGACGAAGTCGTAGGCGCCCTGCGTGTAGTAGAAGCTCTCTAGCTTGATGCCGAGAGTTCCGAGCTTGCGCTTGGCCGCCTCGATGCGCTGGTTGGAACGCGTGAACCACTCCGGATTGAGCTTGCCGAGGAGCACATACTTCATCGGGCCCTCCCTCCGTCAGGTGAGCTGCGCGTCGGGGAACGCGCTTCTGCGAACGCGACGACTCTAGCCAATCGGCGGCCTCCCGGTGTAGCTCGCTCTCTCCTGGGTTGCGGGAGGGGAGGTCACCCGGCGGATGCGATCCATCGTGCTTTTCACCGACTTCGGCCTCGAAGGGCCCTATGTCGGCCAAATGAAGGCCGTGCTGGCCCGGGCAGCCCCGGGAACCCTGGTGTTCGACCTGTTCGCCGATGCTCCCGCCTTCGACCCCGAGGCATCGGCGTACCTGCTCGCCGCCTTCCGCAAGGCATTCGCCAAGGACACGGTGTTCCTGTGCGTGGTGGATCCCGGGGTCGGCGACCCTGGCCGACGGCCGGCCATCGTGCGCGCCGATGGCCAATGGTTCGTCGGACCCGACAACGGCCTGTTCAACGTCGTCGCCAAGCGCGCCGCCGGCCTCGACTGGTGGGACATCACGTGGGCGCCGGCGGACCTGTCGGCGAGCTTCCATGGCCGCGACCTGTTCGCACCGGTGGCGGCACGCCTGGCGCGGGGGGAGGCGCCGCCCGGGCTGCAGCGCGATCCGGCCACGCGCGTCCAGCCGGGTTGGCCCGACGATCTGCCTCGCGTCGTCTACATCGACCGCTTCGGCAACGCGATGACGGGGATCCGCGCCGCGGCGCTCGGCGAGGAGGACACCCTCGCCGTCGGCAAGTACTCGCTCGCCCGCGCCAGGACCTTTGCAGACGTGCCGAAGGGAAGCGGCTTCTGGTACGAGAACGCCAATGGACTGGTCGAGATCGCCGTCAATTGCGGCCGTGCCGACCGCCAATACGGCCTGGCAGTGGGAACGACGGTGAGCGTGCCCGGCAAATCGATTACTTGAGTTCTCAAGTATAGAGTGCCAGCCGAACGGAAGCGGGCGCCGGTAACACCGGCGCCCGCTCCCTCTCGCTCGCGCGAGCTTACTTCTTGGTCGGCTTCCCCGCCGGCTTACCGGCGGGCTTCGGCGCGGGCTTTCCCGCACCCCTGCTGGGCGTCTTGGCCATCGAGATGACTCCCTAAGCGGCTGATTTGCGGCACGAACCGGGCAGCCCTGATTGAGGTGACCCCCACCGGTCTCCGCCGGTCCGGCACCAGGGATGGTAGGCACCACCCTCGGCACGCCCGCTATTTTGTACGTCCGAGGGCCGAATGCAATCGGAATCTGGGCGCATAGGAAAGAAACGCGTCCGAACAACGGACGCGTTTTTCTTGTGGCGGTACTGCGGGGTGCCCGGCGGCTCAAGTCAAAGCGAGCCGCCGGGTCAGGAGAGTGCGGACTACGCGAAGCTAGCCGATGCGCTGCCAGCGGCCCTGGGCGCTGAGGTTCGACCAGATGCCGTCGGTGCCCTGGCAGGCAGTGTTGACCGCGATGGCCGTCTGCTGGCCGATGGTGAAGGTATCGCGGTACTCGACGCACTTCAGGCCGGCTTCGCTGGTGAAGTTGCGCACCGGGGTGATGGTGCCGAAGTGACCGTTCTGCTGGTTGCGCCAGTCGCGGCCGCTCATCGAGCCGGACCTCAGCGCCGCGACGAGGGTGGCTGCGGCCAGCCGTGCGTCGGCGCGGGTGAACTGGTTCTCCAGCGCCGCAGGCGAGGTCGGGAAGAACTGGTTGGAGTTGGCGCAGGCGCCGAGGCTCGTGGCGGCGATCACGGCGGCGGCGATGATCGAGGCGCGCGACGAAATCCGAATGACTTGCATTATTTCCAGTCTCCTTGCTGGGCAACGGCGCAGTCGACGTGCCGTCGCGAGTTGGGGAGGAACCTAGGCCCGCGCGCTCACGCTTGAGCTTGGCCATCGGGGGCAAGGAGGTGCCTTTTCGAGGTATCCAGCTCGAGGCAGCAACCCTCACGCTCGCTGGAGGGGGCGGGTCAGCCCGGAGTGGCGGGCGTGGGAGCCATGGGCGCGGCCGGCGCGGGCGGGAGGGCGCTCCAATCGCCGGAGCAATGCCGAGCATCCGCATCTTGCTGTGACATCGGCCGCGTCAAAGCTTGGGACCGCAAAACCCGAACGCCTCGCCGGCGAGCCACGCGGGGAGTGGCTCGCCGGCAGGGTCGCGCGGGACACGCGCTTTGGCGCGGCAGCTAGTGGAGGTTGCTGATGACCACGGTGCGCCGCGTGCCGTCGGCGGACTGACAAGCGGAGCTGAGCACCGCCCCCTCCCGGTCGCCGATCACCATGCGCTCGATGTGGTCGCGGCAACGCACGCCGCCGGACAGAGACGAAGGCACGTTCCGGCGTGATGGTGCCGGTGTTGCGCGTGTCCGGGTTCGGACACGCGGTGTTGCGCGCCGTTGCTTGGCGGGGCGGCACAATGAAGGGCTCGGCGTACTGGCGGCGAGCAGCAGCGGCACGACCGCGGCGGCGGCGGCGCGGCTCATGTCTCGAGTCCCACCAGGGCCCGGGAGAAGGCCTGGGCGTCGAAGGGCTGCAGGTCCTCGATGCGCTCGCCGACGCCGACGTAGTGGATGGGCAGTCCGAACTCGTCGGCGAGCGCCACCAGCATGCCGCCGCGCGCCGTGCCGTCGAGCTTGGTCATGATGAGGCCGGACACTTGCACCAATTCCTTGAACGCCGCCACCTGGGCGCGCGCGTTCTGGCCGGTGGTCGCGTCGAGGACGAGCAGCACGGCGTGCGGCGCCGTCGCATCCACCTTCTTCAACACGCGCACGATCTTGGCGAGCTCGGCCATCAGGTTGGCCTTGTTCTGCAGGCGGCCGGCGGTGTCGATGAGCACGACGTCGTGGCCTTGGGCCTTGGCCTGCGCCACCGCATCGAAGGCGAGCCCGGCGGCGTCGGCGCCGGCGTCGCGCGCGAGAATGGGGGCGCCCGAGCGCTCACTCCACGCTTTGAGCTGCTCGATGGCCGCGGCACGGAAGGTGTCTCCTGCGACCAGCAGCACGCTCCTGCCCTCGCCGCGCAATCGGGCGGAAAGCTTACCGATGGTGGTGGTCTTGCCGGTGCCGTTCACGCCGACGACGAGGATGACGAACGGCTTGGCGGATGAGACATCGAGAGGCTGCTCGGCCGGCTGCAGGATGCCGGCGATGGCGTCGGCCAGCGCGGCGCGCGCCTCGGCCGCCGGCACCCGCGGTCCCCAGCGCTTCTCGCCGAGCTTCGCCGCGATCTGACCCGACGCCTTGACGCCGAGGTCGGAGGCAATGAGCAGCTCCTCGAGATCGTGCAGGGTCGCGGCGTCGAAGCGCGCGCTGCCGAAGACGCTGGCAAGGCCCTGGCCGAGCGCCCCGGCCGAGCGGCTAAGCCCCTCCTTGAGTCGGCCGAACCAACTCATGCGACGGGCGTAGCGATCAGTCTCCCCGCCTCGGCCGCACGTACGTGCGCAGCCACCACGGCACCGGACGACGCCGTGCCGTCGAGCGACACGCGCGCGTAGTCCTCGGCGCGGCCCTCGTTGTCCGTCTCGACCAGCACGCGCACGCGGCGGCCGACCTGCTTGTCCAGGTGCGCGGCGAGCGCGGCATCGCCGGCGGCGCGCAGGCGCGCGGCGCGCTCCTTGCGCAGGCGCACCGGCACCTGCGGCATGCGTGCCGCGGGCGTGTCCTCGCGCGCCGAGAACGGAAACACGTGCAGAAAGGCGAGGCCGCAGTCCTCGACCAGTGCCAGCGTGTTGGCGAATGCCGCGTCGTCCTCGGTCGGGAAGCCGGCGATGAGATCGGCGCCCAGCGACACGTCGGGACGCAGCTCGCGCGCACGCCTGGCCACCGCCACCGCGTCAGCGCGCGAGTGGCGCCGCTTCATGCGCTTCAGGATGAGGTCGTCGCCGGCCTGCAGGCTGAGATGCAGATGCGGCATGAGACGCGGCTCGTCGGCGAGCAGCGACCAGAGGTCGCGATCCATCTCGGCGGGGTCGAGGGAGGTGAGACGCAGGCGCTCGAGCTCGGGCACCGCGGCGAGCAGGCGGCGGGCGAGCTGGCCGAGCGCCGGCGCACCCGGCAGATCGCCGCCATAGGACGTGACATCGACGCCGGTCAGCACGACTTCGCGGTAACCGGAGGCGACCAGCGTGCGCACCTGCTCGACGACCGCGCCCATTGGCACGCTGCGGCTGTTGCCGCGGCCGTAGGGGATGATGCAGAAGGTGCAGCGATGGTCGCAGCCGTTCTGCACCTGCACGAACGCGCGCGTGCGGTTGTCGAAGCCTTCGACGAGGTGCGACGCCGTCTCGCGCACCGAGAGGATGTCGGCGACCTTCACCCGCTCGCCGGACGGGAGGAGGTGGACGGCGCTCATCTTCTCGTGGTTGCCCAGCACCGCGTCCACTTCGCTCATCTTGGCAAACGAGTCGGCATGTATCTGCGCGGCGCAGCCGGTGACGACGATGCGCGACGACGGGCGTTCGCGGCGCAGGCGGCGGATCGCCTGGCGCGCCTGACGCTCGGCTTCGGCGGTGACGGCGCAGGTATTGATGATGACCGCGTCGGTCAGGCCGGCCGCGGCGGCGTTCTTGCGCAGGACTTCGGATTCGAGCGCGTTGAGGCGGCAGCCGAACGTAATGACTTCGGCTGCGGTGCTCACGTGACCTCGGCCTCGCCAACCGAGCGCATGCGCTCGAGCTGCGACATCAGCAGGCGGCGCATGTCGAACTGGCCTTCGAAGGAGGTGGCGATGGGGCCGGTGAGCAGGACATGGTTGTCCTCTTCGCGCCAGACGACGCCCAACGGACCACCCGGCATCACCACGATGCCATGGCGGCCCATCATGCCGCGGCGATGCGCGGCGACCAGCGCGGCGCAGGCGGCGGTGCCGCACGCTTGCGTTTCGCCGTCACCCCGCTCCCACACCTTGGCCTTGATGACGTCCTCGCCCACCACCTGGATGACCGAGACGTTGGCACGCTCGGGGAACAGTGGGGCGTTCTCGATGATCGGGCCCACCTGGCTCAGGTTGACGACTTCGGGCATGCCGACGATGAACACGACATGCGGGTTGCCGACGTTGACGGCGACCGGATCGCCCATCAGCACCTTGCCCTCGTCGCCCGGCTGCGCGACCTGGAAGCCGAGGTGCAGCGTGTCGCGCTCCTCGGAGAGGGGAATGTCCTTCCAGTCGGTCTTCACCGGGCCCATGTCGACGGTGATCATGCCGTCGCCGCCGTCGTAGGCGTCGAGCACGCCGGCCGTGGTCTCGAGGGTGACGTGGTCGCGCTTCTTCTCCTTCATCACCTTCCAGGCGATGCAGCGGGAGGCGTTGCCGCAGGCGGACACTTCGCCGCCGTCGGCGTTGAAGATCTGCATGAACACGTCGGCATTGGGCGTGTTCTTGAGCACGATGACCTGATCGCAGCCGATGCCGAGGTGGCGGTCGGCGATCGCCTGGACCTCGAGCGGCTCGAGGTCGAGGGGCTCACTCCGGGCGTCGAGGACGACGAAGTCGTTCCCGAGCCCGTGCATCTTCATGAAGGGCTGCTTGGCCATGGGTGCGGGTTATATGGGCGTGGGTCCGTCCCGGTAAAGCACGCTGCGTCGCGCTGGCCACCTCGCGTCCGTCAACGTGGCGCGCTCCTCGTCCTCTTGTCGCGATTCCGTCCCGCCAGCGTGTTAACCGAATCCACCGTAATAGCGGGGATTTCACCCCGGCCTGGGGCCGGTTGGCCCGAGAGCGGGCGGTTTCGGGCCTTGCCGCTGTACTACGGTATGTGTCGGTTGTCAACACACAACGTGGTGATCCGGAACCAGGAACAAAGGCGCGAAACCGCCGCCGGGAGTGCGGAAGTTGGTGGCCTGGCCCTGGTAGATGCGCGCCGCGGCGAGCAGTAGGCGGCCGTCGTAAGTGTAGAGGCGCACGTCGACCTTGCGGGCTTGCGGCACGCCGTCGACGGTGACCATGCGCTCGCTCGGCGCGGCGAACGCTTGGGCGACGTAGCCGCCCGCGTCGCGCAGCAAGCGGGCCGATGGCGCGACGATATCCGTCCAGACGCCGCGCGTGATCTTGTCGCCGCGATAGACAGCCTTGCTGCCGTGACCGCCGGCCGGCTTGAAGAACCAGTGCTTGCGCGACTCCCACAGCGCGCTCGCATTGGCGGCCGCCACCTCCACCGTCTCGGGCACGGCCTCCAGAGCCGTTACCACCTCCGGCGAGACGCATGGATCCACTATCTCGATGTGCGACAGGGCGACAAGATTGCGCTTGTCGGCTAACAACGCGTGCACGTGCGGGTTGGGCGTCACGGCGATGGCACCGGAGAGATACGCCTCGCGTAGCGCCGCATGGCACGGCTCCGACAAGGCGAAGTCGACGAGTCGGTTGTAGACGAGGTCGATCGGCGCGCCGCGCAGGGATAAGACGCCATCGCGCCAGACGAGCTCGGACGGATCGGCGATGACGGCGTCGATGCCGGCGCCTTGCAGCAGGTGCCGGGCGAGCAGGAACTCCGGGAACAGGTACTGCTGCTCGGGCGAGTCGTCGACGATGGCGACGCGGCGGAGGGGTGTGTCGCGGCCGAGCAGCCACCACTCTGCACGGAACATTGCGGCGACGTCACGGGGGAAGTCGTCGGGCGCCAGCACCTCGCCGCAGCAGACGCGTTGCGCGCGCACCAGCGCGGCAATGAGGAAGGCGCCTCCCGCGTTGGTGTTGACCTCGATCAGCTGCGGGCCGGCCGGGGTGAGGTGGAAGTCGTAGCCCATGAAGGCGCCGCGCAGGCCGAAATCCTGCTGCGCGACGGCGCCGGCGCGGTCGAGCGCCTGGGCGCGGCAGGCTGGCAGGCGGGCGGCGGCCTCGATCGCCGCGACGGTGCGGAGCATCGCGTCAAGCTCGAGGTGCGAGAGGAATACCGCGGTGTCGGCGAACAGGTGCGGGCGCGATTCGAGCTGCTGAGAGTAAGGCGGCATCGCCGATCTGGCGCGCCAACGCAGCGCGCATCTCGTCGCGGCGCAGCGTCTTGCACGAGCAGTCGCGATTGAGTTGCTCGGGCGGGCGACAAGCTGCACGAGGCGCAAAGGGCGCAAGATCCGTCATCGGGCGCGCACCTCCGGCACGCGCAGAAAGCCATGGGGCGAATGGCCGGCCGCGATCCAACCAATATCGATAGGGCCGCAGCGGCCGTCATCCGGGCGAATACGTAGGCATCGGCCACGAGGCGGCACGGGGGGGGCGCCACCATCAGCAACAACCGCCGCGCGCGAGGATCAGGGGGAGCGGCGCGCACATCTCGGGACGGCCGTTGCAGCAGTCGCCGACCAGGAACCGCAGCAGCCCCCGCACGCCGGCGCTGTCGACCGCATAGCGCACAGAGCGGCCTTCGCGCCGCGAGCGGACCAGGCCGGCACGGGCGAGGATCGCCAAGTGGCTGGACAAGGTGTTGTGCGGAGTGCCGAGCGTCTCGGCCAATTCTCCGGCCGCGAGCCCGCCCTGACCCGCCTCGATCAGGGTGCGGAACGCTGCCAGGCGCGTCGCCTGGGCGAGCGCACCGAGAGCCGCGGTTGCGGTGCTTTCGTCCATTTGTCCAGACATATGGACATTTTTGGTCCCGCGCGCAAGCCGCTCTCCCGCAGGCCACAAGTTTTGGTGTAGAAATCGGCTCCATGATCCCCGACGCCGGCACGCGGGCCGGACCGCATGCGGCGGCGGGGCTGACGCGGGCCCTGAGCGTGCTTGCGGCCTGAACCGCCCGCCCTGGACAAAGGGCGCTCCGGGCCCTAGGTTCCCGGCCTGTTTTTGGCCGCGCGCTGCAAGCGCGGAATCCGGGTCTGTTGAACCCACGAAGCGCCAGGGATGGCCCAGGCGTCCGCCGGTCCGCGAGGTTTCGCGCACCGGCGCTAGTCTCGTTTGCGGATAGGGATGTTCGAGAACCTAACCACACGGCTCGGCCAGGTCTTCGAGAAGCTGCGCGGCCGCGGTGCGCTGACCGAGGCGGACGTCGACGCAGCCCTGCGAGAAGTCCGCGTCGCGCTGCTGGAAGCGGACGTGGCGCTGCCGGTCGTGAAGGACTTCGTCGCCCACGTGCGCACGAAGGCGGTCGGCCAGGACGTCATCAAGTCGGTCACGCCCGGCCAGCTCGTCATCAAGATCGTCTACGACGAGCTGGTGGCGATGCTGGGCTCCGAGACGGCGCACATCAACCTCGCCGCCGAGCCGCCGGTGCCGGTGCTGATGGTCGGCCTGCAGGGCTCGGGCAAGACGACGACCACCGCCAAGCTTGGCCTGCGGCTGGAGAAGCAGGACAAGCGCAAGGTGCTGATGGCGTCGCTCGACGTCTATCGCCCCGCCGCGCAGGAGCAGCTGCGGGTGCTCGGCGAGCAGACGGGCGTGGCGACGTTGCCGGTCATCGAGGGCCAGCAGCCGCTGGACATCGCCCGACGCGCCATGAACGCAGCCAAGCTGCGCGGCATGGACGTGGTGCTGCTCGACACCGCCGGCCGTCTCACCATCGACGAGGCGATGATGCGCGAGGCCGCCGCGGTGAGGGACGCCGTGCGGCCGGCCGAAGTGCTGCTGGTCGCCGACGCGCTCACCGGCCAGGACGCGGTCAACACCGCCAAGGCCTTCAAGGAAGGCCTGAACATCACCGGCATCGTGCTGACGCGCATCGACGGCGACGCGCGCGGCGGCGCCGCGCTGTCCATGCGCCAGACGGCGGGCGCGCCGATCAAGCTGATTGGCACGGGCGAGAAGGTGGACGCGATCGAGCCGTTCCACCCCGACCGCATCGCAAGCCGCATCCTCGGCATGGGCGACGTCGTCAGCCTAGTCGAGAAGGCCAAGGAGACCATCGACCAGGAAGAGGCGGCGAAGCTCGAAGCCAAGGTGATGGCCGGCGGCTTCGACATGAACGACCTGCTGAGCCAGCTGCGCCAGATGCGCAAGATGGGCGGCATGGAAGGCCTGATGGCGATGCTGCCGGGCGTCGGCCAGATGAAGGCGGCGATGGCGGCCAACCGCGTCGACGACAAGATGATCGCGCGCCAGGAGGCGATCATCCTGTCGATGACGGCCGAGGAGCGCCGCAAGGTGCAGATCCTGAACGCGCGCCGCCGCCAGCGCATCGCCTCCGGCTCGGGCACCAAGGTCGCCGACGTGAACAAGCTTTTGAAGCAGCACCGCACGATGGCCGACATGTTCAAGAAGGTCGGCAAGCTGGGCAAGAAGGGCATGGCGCGCATGCTCGCCGGCATGGGCGGGCCCGGTGGAATGGGTGGAATGGGCGGCGGCTTGCCGCCGGGGTTTGGACGCTAGGACTTCAACGAGGAGAGCAACACCACAATGGCAGTCGTGATTCGCATGGCGCGTGCGGGCGCCAAGAAACAGCCGCACTTCCGCATCGTCGCCGCCGACAAGCGCTCCTCGCGCGACGGCAAGTTCCTCGAAAAGCTCGGCACGTACGATCCGCGCCTGAAGAAGGACGACCCGAAGCGCGTGACCCTCAACGTCGAGCGCATCGAGTTCTGGCTGAAGAATGGCGCGGTGCCGTCGGAGCGCGTCGCGCGCTTCCTGGGCGCGGCCAAGATCCGGCCGGTGCCGGAGCGCCGCAACAACCCCGAGAAGGCGAAGCCGAAGACCAAGGCGCAGGAGCGCCTGAAGGCGAAGGAAGAGAAGGCCAAGGCCGCCGCGGAGGCTGCCGCGGCGCCCGCTCCCGCCGTCACGCCAGCAGGCGGGCCTTCGCCCGACGCGCCGGCGCAGGGCTAGGTGTTGGCGGCGCGGTCGAAGCGGGAGTCGCGGCCCGCAGCGGACGCCAAGCGCGTCTGCCTCGGCCGCGTCGTCGCGGCGCACGGCGTGCAAGGCTGGGTCGGCATCGAGACCTACACCGAGGCGGCGGACGAGTTCGTCGCCTACGGCGAGCTCGAGGACGAGTCCGGCGCGACGGCGTTCGCCATCGAGGAGGCGCGCATGGGTCCGAAGGGACTGCTGGTGCGCTTCGCCGACGTGACCGACCGCGACGCCGCCGAGGCGCTCAAAGGCAAGCGGCTGTACGTGTCGCGCGCGCGCCTGCCGAAGCTCCGCGAGAAGGAGGCGTACTACCACGCCGACCTGATCGGCCTCGCCGCCGAGCGGACGGACGGCTTCGCGCTGGGACGCGTGGTGGCGGTGCAGAACTTCGGCGCCGGCGACCTGCTGGAGATTGCGGTCGCCGGAAAGGCCGACACGGTCCTGGTGCCCTTCACCAAGGCGATCGTGCCCGAGGTGGACATGAAGGGCGGGCGGCTGGTGGTCGATCCGCCGCCGGGCCTGCTGGATGCGGCCAAGCCCGAGGATCAGGACGCGGCCGATGGCTGAGGCGTGGAAGGCCACTGTGTTGACCCTGTTCCCCGCCATGTTCCCGGGGCCGCTGGGTTTTTCCCTGGCCGGGACGGCGCTGAAGGCCGGGGTTTGGGCCTTGGAAACGGTAGACATTCGGGAGTTTGCGAGCGATAAACACGCCACCGTTGACGACGCCCCCTATGGCGGCGGCCCCGGCATGGTCCTGCGGGCGGACGTGCTGGCGGCGGCAGTCGATGCGGTGCGGCAAACGTCGGCGGGCCCGACGATCTATCTTTCGCCACGTGGCCGGCGCTTGGACCAGGCCGTGGCGCGGGATTTGGCGAAGGGGCCGGGCGTCACCCTGGTGTGCGGCAGGTTCGAGGGCGTCGACGAACGCGTGCTCGAGGCCCGCGCCATCCAGGAGGTGAGCCTCGGCGACTTCGTGTTGTCGGGCGGCGAGCCGGCGGCCATCGCCCTGTTGGATGCGACGGTGCGGCTGCTGCCGGGGGTGATGGGACACGACGCGTCGCCGGTCGAGGAGAGTTTTGAGGCTGGGCTCTTGGAGTATCCGCACTACACGCGGCCGAGAGTCTGGGAAGGCCGCGAGGTGCCGGACGTGTTGACGTCCGGCAACCATGCGGAAGTCGCCAAGTGGCGGCGCGCGAAAGCGGAAGAGGTCACGGCCGAGCGCCGCCCCGACTTGTGGCAGGCGTTCCAAGCCGGAACCAAGAACGTGGAACGGAATTAGGAAGTCGGTGTCATGAACCTCCTGGAAGAATTCGACCGCAAGCAAGCCGAGAAGCTGAACGCAGCGCGGCCCGTGCCCGAGTTCAACCCCGGCGACACGCTGCGCGTGAACGTGCGCGTGGTCGAAGGCGAACGTGAGCGCGTCCAGGCGTTCGAGGGCGTGTGCATCGCCAAGAAGAACCGCGGCCTGCACTCCTCGTTCACCGTGCGCAAGATTTCCTACGGCGAGGGCGTGGAGCGCATCTTCCCGCTCTATTCGCCGAACGTCGCCTCGATCGAGGTGGTGCGCCACGGCGACGTTCGCCGCGCCAAGCTCTATTACCTTCGCGGCCTGTCCGGTAAGCGCGCGCGCATTCGCGAGAAGACCGACACTCGCCAGGAGGGCGAGGCCCCACCCTCGGCGTAGTTTCCACACCGTCAGACTGCCAGCCGGCCATTGGGCCCTCTGGCCCCTGGCGGGGCCAAGGACACTAGAGGCACGGACCGAACACCATGTCTGACCCGCGTACCCTGTTCGAGAAGATCTGGGACAGCCACGTCGTCCACACGGCGGCGGACGGCACGACGACTCTCTATATCGACCGCCACCTCGTCCACGAGGTGACCAGCCCGCAGGCATTCGAAGGCCTGCGCCTGGCCGGGCGCAAGGTGCGCCGTCCGGAAGCCACGCTCGCCGTCGCCGACCACAACGTGCCGACGACCAACCGTGCGGCGGGCATCGCCGACCCGGAGTCGCGCACTCAGGTCGAGACGCTCGAGCACAACACGAGCGAGTTCGGCATCGAGTACTTCTCGATGGCCGACATCCGCCAGGGCATCGTCCACATCGTCGGCCCCGAGCAGGGCATGACGCAGCCGGGCATGACCATCGTGTGCGGCGATTCGCACACAAGCACGCACGGCGCGTTCGGCGCGCTCGCCTTTGGCATCGGCACGTCCGAGGTCGAGCACGTGCTGGCGACGCAGACGCTGGTGCAGAAGAAGCCCAAAAGCATGCGCGTCACCATCGAGGGCATGATCGGCCCGGGCGTGACGGCGAAGGACATCGTGCTCGCCGTCATCGGCAAGATCGGCACGGCGGGCGGCACCGGCTACGTCATCGAGTACGCGGGGCGCGCCATCCGCGAGCTGTCGATGGAAGGGCGCATGACGATCTGCAACATGTCGATCGAGGCGGGCGCGCGCGCCGGCCTGATCGCGCCCGACGAGAAGACCATCGCCTATCTCAAGGGCCGGCCGATGGCGCCCAAGGGCGCCGCCTTCGAGGCGGCCGCCGCGTACTGGCGCACCCTCCCCTCCGACTTCGACGCGACCTACGAGCGCGAGGTGGTGATCAGGGCCGCCGACATCGCGCCGCAGGTGACGTGGGGCACCAGCCCGGAAGAGGTCGTGGCGATCACCGGCCGCGTGCCCGACCCCGCCAACGAGCGCGACCCGCAGCGCCGCGCCAAGCTGCAGCGCTCGCTCGACTACATGGGCCTGAAGGCCGGCACGGCGATGACCGACATCGCCATCGATCGGGTGTTCATCGGCAGCTGCACCAACGCGCGCATCGAGGATTTGCGCGCCGCCGCCGTGATCGTGAAGGGCAAGCACGTGGCGCCCACGGTGCAGGCGATGGTGGTGCCAGGCTCCGGCCTGGTGAAGCAGCAGGCCGAGAAGGAGGGCCTGTCGAAGATCTTCACCGACGCCGGCTTCGAGTGGCGCGAGCCGGGCTGCTCCATGTGCCTGGCCATGAACGCCGACCGCCTGCAGCCGGGTGAGCGCTGCGCGTCCACCTCGAATCGCAACTTCGAGGGCCGCCAGGGCCGCGGCGGCCGCACGCACCTGCTGTCGCCGGCGATGGCGGCGGCCGCGGCGATCACCGGCCGGCTCGCCGACGTGCGCCTGTTCAAGGCTTAGGAGAGCGCCATGGAGAAGTTCACGACGCTCACGGGCATCGCGGCGCCGCTGCCGATGGTCAATGTCGACACCGACATGATCATCCCCAAGCAGTACCTGAAGACCATCAAGCGCACGGGCCTGGGCAAGGCCCTGTTCGCCGAGATGCGCTACAAGCCGGACGGCAAGCTCGACTTCGCCTTCATCCTGAACCGTATGCCGTTCAAGGACGCGAAGATCCTCATCGCCGGCGCCAACTTCGGCTGCGGCTCGAGCCGTGAGCACGCGCCGTGGGCGCTGCTCGACTTCGGCATCCGCGCCATCATCGCGCCGTCGTTCGCCGACATCTTCTTCAACAACTGCCTGAAGAACGGCATGTTGCCGATCGTCATGGGCGAGCGCGACGTCCAGGAGATGACGCGCGAGGCGCAGGACGGCAAGGAGTTCACCATCGACCTCGAGCGCCGGCGGGTGATCCGCCCGAACGGCGCCCCGGTGCCGTTCCCGATCGACGACTTCGGGCGCCATTGCCTGCTCAACGGCCTCGACGACATCGGCCTGACGCTGGAGAAGACGGCCGACATCGACAAATTCGAGGACGAGCAGCGCAAGACGCAGCCGTGGCTCTACTCCGCGCCCAAGGCCGAGGCGGCGGCGCCCGCGGCGGCGGCACCCGCCGCGTCATGAGCGCCATGGCGACGCCAGCGCGCGTCCTTTGCCTGCCCGGGGACGGCATCGGCCCCGAAGTGATGGCGGAGACGCGGCGCGTCGCCGAGTGGATCGGAGGCCATCGCGGCTTCCGGCTCAGCTTCGCCGACGGGCTGGTGGGCGGCGTCTCCTACGACGCGCACGGCACGCCGCTGACCGACGCCACTATGCGCCAGGCGATGGACGCCGACGCCGTGCTGCTCGGCGCGGTCGGCGGACCGAAGTGGGACAACCTCGACTTCCAGGTGAGGCCCGAGCGCGGGCTTCTGCGCCTGCGCAAGGACATGGACCTGTTCGCCAATCTGCGGCCGGCGACGGTGTTTCCGGCGCTGGCGGAAGCCTCGACGCTGAAGCACGAGGTGGTGGCCGGGCTGGACATCCTGATCGTGCGGGAGCTGACCGGCGGCGTGTACTTCGGCGAGCCGCGCGGCATCGCCGACATCGGCAACGGGCAGCGCCGCGGCGTAAACACCCAGGTCTACACGACGGCGGAGATCCACCGCGTGGGGCGCGTGGCGTTCGACATTGCGCGCAAGCGCAGCCGGCGGGTGTGCTCGGTCGAGAAGGCCAACGTCATGGAGTCGGGCCTCTTGTGGCGCGAGGAGATCACCAAGCTGCACGCCGCCGAGTACAAGGACGTGGCGCTCAGCCATATGTACGCCGACAACTGCGCCATGCAGCTGGTGCGCAATCCCAAGCAGTTCGACGTCATCGTGACCGACAACCTGTTCGGCGACGTGCTGTCGGACGAGGCGTCGATGCTGACCGGCTCGCTCGGCATGCTGCCGAGCGCCTCGCTCGGCGCACGCCAGGCGAACGGCAAGATGCACGCCCTGTACGAGCCGATCCACGGCAGCGCTCCCGATATTGCCGGCAGGGGCGTCGCCAATCCGCTCGCGACGATTCTCTCCTTCGCCATGATGCTGCGTTATTCGTTCGACAGAAGTGACGACGCCGACCTCGTCGAGCGCGCGGTGGGCAACGTCTTGGACGCCGGCGCACGAACTAGGGACATCCTGCAGCCGGGAAAACGGCTGGTCTCGACCAAGGAGATGGGCGAGGCGGTGGTCACGGAATTGGACGCTCTGGCGCGCGGCAAGACAGGCGCCGCCAAGCAGAAGGCAGGAGTCTAGATCATGGGTTACCGGGTAGCGGTGGTCGGCGCCACGGGCAACGTGGGCCGCGAGATGCTGAACGTGCTGGACGAGCGCAAGTTCGACGTGGCGGAAGTCGCCGCGGTGGCCTCGTCGCGTTCGGTGGGCAAGGAGGTCTCGTTCGGCGACACGACCCTGAAGGTGAAGGCGCTCGACGACTTCGATTTCAGGGGCTGGGACATCGGTCTGTTCAGCCCGGGCGCGTCGGTCAGCGCGGTGCACGCGCCGCGCGCGGCTGCCGCCGGTTGCGTCGTCATCGACAACACCTCTCACTTCCGCATGGACCCCGACATCCCGCTGGTGGTGCCCGAGGTGAATCCGGACGCGGTGAAGGGCTGGACCAAGAAGGGCATCATCGCCAACCCCAACTGCTCGACCATCCAGATGGTGGTGGCGCTGAAGCCGCTGCACGACAAGGCGAAGATCAAGCGCGTGGTGGTGGCGACATATCAGTCCACGTCGGGCGCCGGCAACGACGCCATGGAGGAGCTGTTCCACCAGACCAAGGGAGTCTTCGTGCACGACCCGATCGAGCCGAAGAAGTTCGCCAAGCAGATCGCCTTCAACGTGATCCCGCAGATCGACAAGTTCCTCGACGACGGCTCCACCAAGGAAGAGTGGAAGATGGTGGTCGAAACCAAGAAGATCCTCGACCCCGCCATCAAGGTGAGCGCGACGTGCGTGCGCGTGCCGACCTTCATCAGCCACGCCGAGGCGGTGAACGTGGAGTTCGAGCGGCCGATCAGCGCGGCCGAGGCGCGCGGCATCCTGCGCGAATCTCCGGGCGTGCTGGTGGTGGACGAGCGCGAGCCGGGCGGCTACGTGACGCCGGTGGACGCGGCCGGCGAGAGCGCGACGTTCGTCTCCCGCATCCGCGAGGACGCGACCGTGGAGAACGGCCTCAGCCTGTGGGTCGTCGCCGACAACCTGCGCAAGGGCGCGGCGCTTAACGCCGTGCAGATCGCCGAGCTGTTGGTGAACCGCAAGCTCTTGAAGCGGGCGGCGTAAAAACATCGAGCAATAGCGATGGACGCAATCTCGCGTCCATCGCTAGTACACCCAGATTGGTCCCTCGTACAGCCGGCGATCCACTCTGACTTTGCTCGCCTTCGGGTGACGTCCAATTAGCGCACGGAGCGTTTGCGACCGCGCCGTACGATGACGACATCATTTCGCGTTGCTGCCACGACATATCGTTCATCGAATTCATCATCGTTGCTCGGCGCTTTATGAGCTGGCTTATGCGCGCTTTTCGGATGGCCCTCAGCGCCTTCACCGCGTCCGCAATCTGCCCCGACTGAGCGTCGCTAGCCGCGTTGAAGTTCAGCGCAAGCCACTCCTCTAGCAATTGAAGCGTTCCCTTGCGCTCGCGGTTCGGTGCCAATGGCTCAGGTACTTTTGCGGCCTGAGAACGTAATTTGCTCTCGTCCTTCGACGGGCTCAGGACGAGGAGTCTTCGGACACCCTCACCCTGCCCTCTCCCGCGGGGCGGGAGGGGGTATGCTGGTGGGATGCGCTGGCTTCCGCTCCTCGGCTGTCTCGCGCTGATCGGCGTGCTGGTGTGGCGGCCGTGGCTGCACCGGCGGCGCTATGGCGGCACCAGCGTGCTGTTCCTGCGCTCGGGCGACTGGAGGCAGAAGGCGCGCGACGCCATCGGCGTCGGCGCGGCGTTCCTGTTCGGCGGCCAAGCGCTCACCTACGCATTTCGCAAGGAGCCGCTCGCCCTGCTGTTCGCACCGAACGCGGCAACGAACCTGTCCGGCGCCGCGTTGCAGTTCGGCGGCATCGCATTGCTGATCGCCTCGCAGCTCGACCTCGGGCGTTCGTGGCGCATGGGCATCGACGAGCACGCCAAGCCGGGACTCGTCACCGGCGGGCTCTACCGCTACACGCGCAACCCGATCTACCTCGGCATCTTCGTGACGATTGCCGGCTATGCCCTGCTGCTGCCCACCATGCTGTCGCTGCTGCTGTGGATCGGGGTGCTGATCGGCTTCCGCCAGCAAGTATTGCTCGAGGAGAAATACCTGACGCGCACGTATGGCGAGGAGTTCCGCGCCTATGCCGCGCGCGTGGGGCGGTTCCTGCCGGGGATCGGCCGATTGCCAAGCTAGCCGAACGGCTTGACCCGCGACCACACCGGCATCAGGTTCCCGTCAGCCCACCGCCCAAATTCCCCCGGAGATTTCGTTGAATCCCCAGCCACGCGTGCTGCCGGTCCTCTTCGCCACGCTGCTGATCGACATGATCGGCTTCGGCATGGTGTTCCCCATTATTCCGGTGCTGTTCACCGACCCGTCGTCGCCGTCGTTCGTGCTCGACGGCTATTCGAAGGGCATGCAGTTCCTGATGGCCGGCGCGGTGACGGCGCTGTGGGGCGTCACCCAGTTCCTGGCGGCGCCGATTCTCGGCCAGCTTTCCGACCTCTACGGACGCAAGCGCCTGCTGCTGACCGGCGTCGGGGTGCTGGGGGCGAGCCACATCCTGTTCGGCATCGGCGTCGAGTTGGGCTCGCTCGGCCTGCTGCTGTTCGCGCGCGCGATTGCCGGCATCGCCGCCGGCAACACCGCCATTGCCCAGGCGACCATCGCCGACGTCACCGCGCCGAAGGACCGCGCCAAGAGCTTCGGCCTGATCGGCGCGGCGTTCGGCATCGGCTTCATCCTGGGGCCGCTGCTGGCGGGTTGGATCGCCGGCGTGTCGGCGGACCCCGCCATGCCGTTCTGGGTGGCGAGCGCGCTCGGCCTCCTGAACGTGGCGTTCCTGGCCGTGTTCCTGCCCGAGACCAACCCGCAGCACGTGGTGCGCCAGCCGTTCACCTTGTGGCGAAGCGCGCGCAACATCCGTGCCGCGCTCGAGGACGCGCACATACGGCCGCTCTACCTCGCGTCGTTCCTCTACCTGCTGGGCTTCGGATTCCTGCCGCCGTTCTACGGTGTGTTCCTGGTCAACGAGCTTGGGTTCAGCGCGGCACAAGTGGGCATGGCGTTCGCCGCGGTCGGCGTGTGCGTCTCGTTCGCCCAACTCGTCGTGCTGCGCCTGCTGACGCCGCGCTACAGCGAGCGCGCCATCGTGCGCGTCTCGATGCTGATGGTGGCGTTCAGCATGGCGACGTTCTCGTTCCTGCCGAGCGTGTGGATGGTGATGATGATGATCCCCCTCACCGCCATTCCCCAGGGCCTGACCATGGCGAACATGACGGCGATCATCAGCCGCGCGGTGCCCGCCGAACGGCAAGGCGTGGCGCTCGGCATCAACGGCTCGCTGATGGCGCTGGGCAGCGCGCTGGCGCCGGCGATCGGCGGCCTCGGCTCGGCGGTGTTCGACATCCACACGCCGTTCGTGATGGGAGCGGTGTCGATCGGCGCGTCGTGGGCGGTGCTGTTCTTCGTCGCGCCGCGGCGCGCGGCGGTGCCCGCTTCGTGAGGTGAGCGACGCCGAAGCCGCGGCCGGCACGCGCGTCCTGCTCGAGACGTTCGCGGCGGCCGGCTTGCCGCGGCCGGGGCCGGGCCGCGGCGTGTTCCTGAATGCCGTCGCCAGTCCTGCACTCGACGCCGAGTGGCGCCGCGCGCTGGTGTGCGAGCAGACCCACAAGGGACGTCACGACGCTCTGGCGCGCCTGAGCTGCGACGTGCGCGTGCAGGCCGGCGGCGCGTTCGACGCGGGCCTGGTGCTGCTCACCAAGCACAAGGCAGCCGCGCTTGCCGCCGTCGCACGCGCGGCTGCCATGGTGGCGCCGGGCGGCGTGCTGGCATGCGCGGGCGCCCGCGACGCCGGCGCGCTGAGCGTGCAGAAACGAGTCGGCGCCACCATCGCGCTGGAGGGTCAGCGCTTCGCCGCGCACCAGCGCGCATTCTGGCTGCGGCGGCCCGAGGCGCTGCCGCCGGTGTTGGCGGACTGGCAGGCAGAGGGCGCGCTGCGAAGGGTGGCGCCCGACGGACACGTCGCGGCGCCCGGCGTCTTCGCCTGGGACCGCGTCGACGAAGGCTCGCAGCTGCTGGCCGATCACCTGCCGGACGAGCTGGCCGGCCGCGTCGCCGACTTCGGCTGCGGGTGGGGTTACCTCGCCGCCGAGGTGCTGCGGCGCCGCCACGCCGTGGCGAGTCTCGACCTGATCGACGCCGAGTGGAGTGCCCTCGAGGCCGCCAAGGCCAACGTGGCCGATCCACGTGCGAGGTTCCTGTGGCGCGACCTCGCCACGGAGGGCGGGGCGGGCCCCTACGATTGGATCGTCACCAACCCGCCGTTCCACGCTGGCGTCGGCGCCGAGCCGGACTTGGGCCGCGCGGTGCTGGTCGCCGCGGCCCGGGCGCTCAAGCCGGGCGGCGGCCTGGTGCTGGTGGCCAACCGGCAAATGGCCTACGAGCGCACCCTGGATGCGCACTTTGCCGCTCGCCAGGTGCTGGCGGAGACGCCGCGCTATAAGGTGCTGCTGGCCACCGAGGTCCGCTAATCTCCCCGCCATGGTCACGCCGCAGCGGCCGTTATCTCCGCATCTGTCCGTCTACCGCTTCCAGTGGACGATGGCGCTGTCCATCCTGCACCGGCTCACCGGTCTCGGGCTCGGCGCGGGCCTCGTGCTGCTGACATGGTGGCTGGCGGCGGCGGCGACGGGTCCGGATGCCTTCGCCAGCGTGCGCGCCTTCACCGGATCGATCCCGGGACGCTTCGTCGTGCTCGGGTTCACCTTCAGCCTGTTCTATCACCTGTGCAACGGCATTCGGCACCTCGCCTGGGATTTCGGCTTCGGCTATTCGCTGCGCACGGCGCACGCGTCGGGCTGGATCTCGCTGATGGCGGCGATCGCCCTGACGCTGCTGGCGTGGATGGCGGGCTACGCAGCGCGGGGCGCGCTATGACGGGGCGCGCCAGGAAGGGCGCGACATGACGCTGCGCTCGCCGGTGGGAGCCGCGCGCGGATTGGGCAGCGCGCGCGCGGGAACGCAGCATTGGTGGCTGCAACGCGTCACCGCGGTCGCGCTCATTCCACTTTCGGTGTGGCTCGGCGGCGCGCTCGTCGCCATGACCGGCGCCGACCACGCACACTTCTCGGCGTGGGTCGCGCGTCCGTTGAACGCCGTCGGCCTCACGCTCGCCATCGGCACCGCGCTCTACCACTTCAAGATCGGCGCCGACGTGGTTATCGACGACTACGTGCACAGCGAAGGCCTCAAGATCGCCTCGCGCATGGCCAACCTGTTCGGCGCTGCGGTCATCGCCGCCGTGTCGGCCTTCGCCGTGCTGAAGCTGGCCCTCTAGTGGCCGCCTACACGATCCAGGATCACGCCTACGACGCCGTGGTCGTGGGCGCCGGCGGCGCGGGCCTGCGCGCCACGATGGGCCTCGCCGAGGCGGGCTTACGCACCGCCAACATCACCAAGGTATTCCCGACGCGCTCCCACACCGTGGCAGCCCAAGGCGGCATCTCGGCGGCGCTCGGCAACATGGGCGAGGACGACTGGCGCTGGCACATGTACGACACCGTGAAGGGGTCGGACTGGCTCGGCGACCAGGACGCCATCGAGTACATGTGCCGCGAGGGGCCGGGCGCGGTAATCGAGCTCGAGCACTACGGCGTGCCGTTCTCGCGCACCGAGGACGGGCGCATCTACCAGCGCGCGTTCGGCGGTATGACCACGCACTTCGGCCAGGGCCAGGCGCAGCGCACCTGCGCCGCCGCCGACCGCACCGGCCACGCCATCCTGCACGCCCTCTACCAGCAGTCGCTCAAGCACGACGCCAAGTTCTTCATCGAGCACTTCGCCATCGACCTGATCATGGACGAGGGCGCCTGCCGCGGCGTGATGGCCTGGGGGCTGGAGGACGGCAGCCTGCATCGCTTCCGCGCCCACGTGGTGGTGCTGGCGACCGGCGGCTACGGACGCATCTACCAGTCCACCACGGCGGCGCACACGTGTACCGGCGATGGCGGCGGCATGGCGCTGCGCGCCGGCCTGCCGGTGCAGGACGCCGAGTTCGTCCAGTTCCACCCCACCGGCATCTATGGCTCGGGCGTGCTGGTGTCGGAGGCGGCGCGCGGCGAAGGCGGCGTCCTGGTGAACGCGGAGGGCGAGCGCTTCATGGCGCGCTATGCGCCGACGGCGAAGGACTTGGCGAGCCGCGACGTGGTGAGCCGCGCCATCACCCTCGAGATCCGCGAGGGGCGCGGCTGTGGGCCGAACAAGGACTACATCCATCTGGATGTGAGCCACCTCGGCAAGGAGATGCTGCAGCAGCGCCTGCCCGGCGTAGTGAAGAACGGCCGCGTGTTCGCCGGCGTCGACGCGACGGAGCAGCCGCTGCCGGTGGTGCCGACCTGCCACTACAACATGGGTGGCATTCCCGCGAACATCCGCGGCGAGGTGGTCGCGCCGAAAGGCGACCAGCTCGAGGCGACGGTGCCGGGCCTGATGGCGATCGGCGAAGGCGCCTGCGTCTCCGTGCACGGCGCCAACCGGCTCGGCTCCAACTCGCTCCTCGACCTGGTCGTGTTCGGCCGCGCCGCAGCTAAGCACGCGTCGGCGAGCGTGAAGGCGGGTGCGCCGCACGCCGAGCTGCCCAAGAGCGCCGGCGAGGAGGCGGTCGCGCGCCTCGACAATCTGCGCCACGCCAACGGCGCCATCCCCACGGCGACGCTGCGCCGCCGCATGCAGAAGATCATGCAGACCCACTGCGCCGTCTTCCGCGAGACGGGGCACCTCGACGCCGGCATCGCAGAGATCGGCCAAGTGTGGCGCGACATGGCGGATATCCGCGTGTCCGACCGCTCGCTGATCTGGAACTCGGATTTGGTCGAGACATTGGAGCTCGACAACCTGCTGCATCTGGCGGTCGCCACGATCCACTCGGCGCGCAACCGCACCGAGAGCCGCGGCGCCCACGCGCGCGAGGATCACCCCAAGCGCGACGACGAGCGCTGGCTCAAGCACACGCTGGCATGGGTCAAGCCAGATGCATCCGTGACCATCGGCTACCGGCCCGTGCACCTCAAGGCGCTCAGCGAGGACGCGCGCGCGTTCCCACCGCGCGCACGAGTCTACTAGCGATCTTCGTGTGTGCCTCTTGCCTGGCGCGCCTACGGCGCGACGCACGGCTATAGTAGGAGAGATGGTCGCCTTAACTCTGCCCAAGAACTCCAAGGTCCACCGCGGCCGCACCCACAAGGCCGCGGCGGGCACCGCGCACGTGCGCCGGTTCCGCGTCTATCGCTGGGACCCGGAGGCCGGTGGCAACCCGAGCCTCGACACCTTCGAGGTCGACCTCGCCGCGTGCGGACCGATGGTCTTGGACGCCTTGAACAAGATCAAGGACGAAATCGACGCAACGCTCACCTTCCGCCGCTCGTGCCGCGAGGGCGTGTGCGGCAGCTGCTCCATGAACATCGATGGCACCAACACGCTCGCCTGCGTGAAGCCGATCGAGGACATCGGCGGCGACGTGACCATCTATCCCCTGCCGCACCTCGCCGTCATCAAGGACCTGGTGAGCGACCTGACGCCGTTCTTCGCCCAGTACGCCTCGATCCAGCCGTGGCTCTCCGCCGACTCGGCGCCGCCGCCGGCCAAGGAGCGGCGCCAATCGCCGGATGACCGCGCCAGGCTCGACGGCCTGTGGGAGTGCATCCTGTGCGCGTGCTGCTCGACCGCCTGCCCGAGCTACTGGTGGAATTCCGAGCGCTTCCTGGGGCCGGCGACGCTGCTGCAAGCGTACCGCTGGATCGTCGACTCGCGCGACGAGCACACCGGCGACCGCCTCGACTACCTCGAGGACCCGTTCCGGCTCTACCGCTGCCACACCATCATGAACTGCACGTCGACCTGCCCGAAGGGGCTGAACCCCGCCAAGGCGATCGGCGCCATCAAGAAGCTGATGGTGGAGCGGCGAGGCTAAAGGAGGGCATCGTCCTGAGCCTGTCGAAGGACGAGGCACTCATGCTTCGGCACGCTCAGCATGAGGAGGTTCTTCAGAACGTCTCCGCCCGGCAGCCCATCAGCCGGTGCAAGGCTTCGGGCGTGATGACCGCGCCCTTGAGCCTGGCGCCGGACACTTCTGCGCCGGCGGCATCGGCGTTGCGCAGGTCGGCGAAGCGCAGGTCGGCGCCCGAGAGGTCGGCGTCGCGCAGCCGCGCGCCCCTGAGGTTGGCGTTCTTGAGGTTGGCCTCATCGAGCTTGGCGTCGGTGAAATCCACCTCGCGCAGGTCAGCGCCCTCGAGGTTCACCTTGGTCATCACGGCGCGCTTCAGGTTGGCGCCCTGCAGCTTCGCGCCGGAAAGGTCCTTGCCGGTGAGACGCGCCTGCTCGCCGCCGTCGTCGGCCAGCCACCGCTTGTGATCGCGGACGATCTGCTCGATTTGGGATTGATCCATCTGCAACGAGTTCGCGGTTACACCCTCACCCTGCCCTCTGCCGCAAGCGGGAGAGGGTGCAATGTTACCACTGGAACTCGTGGATGACGGCGGTGGGGCGGGCGCCAAGACGCACCGCGGCGGCCTCGACCGCGGCGAGGTCGAGGCTCCCGCCGGGACGGGCGCCGAACTCCTCGGCATGCAGCCCGGCCAGCACCAGCACCGAGTCGATGCCGGCGGCGTTGGCGCCGGCGATGTCGGTGGTGATGCTGTCGCCGACGGCGAGCACGCGGCGCGGCTCGACGCCGCGTGTCTGGGCGAAGCACGCCTTGTAGGCCGCGGGAAACGGCTTGCCGTGGTAGGCGCAGTCGCCGCCGATGGCGTGGTAGGCCTCACCGATCGCGCCGGCGCACGGCAGGCGCTTGTTGCCGCGGTACACCCAGCGGTCGGGGTTGGCGCACAGCATCGGCAGATGCTTGCGCTTGGCGAGGTCCAAGAGGCCGGCGTAGTCGGCCGCCGTCTCGGTCTCGTCGTCGAACAGGCCCGTGTTCAGGATGAAGTGCGCGCGCTCGGGCGTCTGCGCCTGCTCGTAGTCGAGGCCCGCGAGCAGGCCCCAGTCGCGCTCCGGCCCGAGGTGATAGAAGCGCCGGCCGAGCCGCGCGTGCCAAGGATCGCTGCGCTCAGCGAGCGCGGTGCGGGCGAGGTCGCCAGAGGTGACCACCGCATCGTACGTGTCGGGCGGAATGCCGAAGCCGGCCACCTGCTTGCGTACCGAATCCAACGTGCGCGGCGCGTTCGACAGCACGACGAGATGCCAGCCGGCAGACCGCATCTGGGCAAGACAGCGCAGCGCGCCGGGCGTCGGCTTCTCGCCGTCGTGGAGCACGCCCCACAGGTCGAGGATGGCGGCGTCGTATTTCGACGCGAGCTCGGAGATGCCCTGCAAGACCGTGAACGGCATCGACGCCCCCACCCTACCCTCCCCCGAACCCGCGGGATGGAGTCTTTCTTAGGTTCGTTCCCGGAGCGGCCGCGGCTCGCCGAACAGGAAACCCTGGGCAAGCGCGACGTTGAGCTCCATCAGGCGCACTGCCTGGGATTCTTCCTCGAACTTCTCGGCGATCAGCTCCATGCCGCCGCGCTTGCACCGCTCGGACCATTCGGCCACGTGCAGGGCAGTGCGCGGCGCTTTCTCTTGCGCCAGCATCTCGGCGGCGTTGATCTTCACATGGCGGAAGCCGTGGCGCGCCAGCGTGACGATCTCGGTGTCGGCGACAGCGGTGACGTTGTCGGCCGAGAAGGTGAAGCCGAGCTTGCGCAAGGTGGCGAGATTGGCCATCAGGCGCGCGTCCTGGGCGTGGGCCTGAGGCAGCTCGAAGATGAGACTGCCGGCGAGGTCCTTGTTGCGCTCGAGGAAATCGACGAACTGCGGGAAGAACTCGGGGTCCTCGAGCGCCTCGCGGGCGAGATTGTAGAAGAAACCGACCTCGAGCTTGTCGCGCCAGGCGCGGCGCACCGATTGCATGCAACGGAACAGCAGGAGGTTCTCGATGGTCGGCAAAAGCCCGCGCTCCAGCGCCACGCCACGGTACTGCTCGGGCAGGAGGACAGTGCCCTCTCGGTGCGGATGCGCCCGAACGCTTCGTAGAAACGCACCTTGCGTTGCGGCAACGTGACGATCGGCTGCAGATAGAGGTCGACGCGATTGCCCTCGATGGCGCTGCGCACGATGTCGAGCACCTGCGCGTCGGAGAGCTTCTCGGTGACTGCGTCGGCGGCGGCGCTGCGGGCAAGCGCACCGGCCGCGCGCTCGCGTGCGGCGGCGCTGCGGTCAGTCATCTTTTTCAAGAGGCCCTTGATAGTGCGCATATCGCCGATGAGGTCGGCGGCGCTCCCGCCATCCTCGAAACCGATCGCGGAGCGCAGCTCGGAGAGGTCAGCGCGGGTCTGCTCGGCCTGCTCGGCGGCCGCGCGCAGCGTCTTGATCTCTTGCGCGGTCGTGCGCCGGTCGGTACGGCGCGCGCGTGCCTCGTAGACGAGCGCGGCGACGAGCGCGACGACGACGGCGGACAGGACGGCGAAGATCACTTCCATTGCGATCCGACCGCGTCAGCCACCGACGTGCATCCGTCACGCGCCAGCAGCTCGGCGAGCTCGGACTGGATGCGCGCCACAAGATCGGGCCCCTCATAGACGAGGGCGGTATAGAGCTCGACCAGGGTCGCGCCGGCGCGGATCTTTGCGTAGGCATCGGCACCCGAAGAGATGCCGCCGACGCCGACCAGCGTGAGACGGCCGCCGGCGGCGCGGTAGGCCTGGCCCAGCACCTCGGTGGAGCGGCGCAGCAGGGGGCGCCCGGACAGGCCACCGGACTCGCCGCGGCGAGCGCTGCGCAGATCCTCGCGCAGCCGGACGCTGGTGTTGCCGACCACGAGGCCGTCGGCGCCGCCACTGACAGCCGCGTCGACGATGGCGTTGACGTCGCCCTCCTCGAGGTCGGGCGCGATCTTGACCAGCACCGGGGGATGGGCGTGCGACTCCGTGCGCGACGCCATCGCGGCGGCGAGAAGGCCGTCCAGGCGCGCCCCGAGCTGGAGGTCGCGCAAGCCCGGGGTGTTGGGCGAGGAGATGTTGAGCACCAAGAGGTCGGCGTGCGGTGCCAGGGCGCGGATGCAGGTGGCGTAGTCGGCGACCGGATCGGCGGAGTCCTTGTTGGCGCCAACGTTGACCGCGACGATGCCCGCCGCCACCCGGTTGGCGAGACGCGTGCGCGCGGCTTCGAGTCCCTTGTTGTTGAACCCGAGCCGGTTGATGACGGCGCGATCTTCCTCCAGGCGGAAGATGCGCGGGCGCGAGTTGCCGGGCTGCGGCCGGGGCGTGATGGTGCCGACCTCGACGAAGCCGAAGCCGAGGCGCAGCATCTGCGCCGGCACCTCGGCGTTCTTGTCGAAGCCCGCCGCCAAGCCGATGGGCGAGGGGAACCGCAGGCCGAACGCGCGCACGGCGAGGCGCTCGGGCGGCGTCGGCGCCGGAAACGGCGCGAGACCGGCGCGCACGGCAAGGATGGTCAGCTTGTGCGCCGTCTCGGGGTCGAGCAGACGCAGCAGCGCCGTGCCGATCGATCCGAGCGAGGCGAAGGATCTAGAGAAGTCGGTCACGCGGGAGTTGCGCCTCGGACTCGCCCGACGGCGCCGGCTCGATGCAGGCTGGATCATCGTTGACGTGGGAGTTTACGCGCTTCGAGACGATCGTGTCCGTGAACCCTTCGTCGCCGCCCGGACGCAGCAGCGCCTGCAGCGCCGCGTGGTCGGCCTTGGCCTCACCAAGCCAAGCGACCCAGGCCTCCGGCGCTAGGATCACCGGCATGCAATCGTGTAGCGGCGCCACCAGGGTGCTGGCGCCCGTCGTCAGGATGGCGCAGGAGCGCAAGAGTGGCGCGTCAGGACGGTTGGGATCGCGCCACTCCGCCCAGATGCCGGCGAAGGCGAACAAGCCCTGGTTGCTGGGGCGGTACAGGTGGGGCGCCTTGGTCGCCTTGTCCCACTCGAAGTAGCCGTTGGCGGGAATGAGGCACCGGCGCGAGCGGAAGGCGCGCTTGAACGGCGCCGCGACCGCGACCGTCGCGCTGCGTGCGTTTATGATTGGCGGCTTGCCGGGGCGCGGCTTACCGTTCTTGTCCGCGTCCGAGTCCGCGGGCACAAGCCCCCAGCGCATCAGCGCGAGACGGCGATGCTCGCCCGCGGCGTGCAAGCGCCCCTCCGGGGCGACGAACACCACCGGCACGTCCTGGGTGGGCGCGACGTTGTAGAGGGGCGGGAAATTGGGCAGTACCCCCTGGACGCCGAACAGGCGCCGCATCGCCTCGGGCGGCGAAGTGACCATGTAGCGTCCGCACATGGGCGCGCGCTCTACGCCCCCCTGCCTGCGAGCTCCCCGGCGAGCGCGCGGCGGATGAGCGCGATGGTCTCGCGAACGCCATAGAGGGCAATGAACGAGCCCATGCGGGGACCTTGGCTCTGGCCGCACAGCGTCTCGTACATGGCCTTGAACCAGTCGCGCAGGTTGGCGAAACCATGGCGCTTGCCGACCTCGTAGACTTGGTTCTGGATCGCCTCGGCATCGGCGCCCGCGGGCAGCGCCTCGAGCGTGTGCACGAGGTCCTCGAGCGCGGCGCGCTCCTGCGCCGTCGGGCTGCGGTGCTTCTTCTCCGGCAGCACGAAGTCGCGGTAGTAACGGATGGCGTAGCCGACCAGCTTATCGAGGATCGGGTTGTCCTTGGGCGTCGCCTCGGGCGCATAGCGCGAGACGAAGCCCCACAGCACCTTGGGATCGTCGGTGTTGGCGGCGGCGACGAGGTTCAACAGCAGCCCGAAGGTGACCGGCACGTCTTCAACGGGCGGCGCACCCTGGTGGATGAACCACACGGGGTTCTGCTTGCGCGCGTCCGAGGTGGCCTGCTCGCGGTAAGCAGCGAGGTGACCGAGGTACTCGTCGACGTTCTTCGGAATGACGTCGAAGTAGAGCTTCTTAGCGCGCTGCGGCGCGTGGAACATGAACATGCCGAGGCTCTCGGTCGAGGCGTAGGTCAGCCACTCCTCGATGGTGAGGCCGTTGCCACGCGACTTGGAGATCTTCGCGCCCTTCTCGTCGAGGAACAGCTCGACGATGGGCGCAATCGGCGGCTCGCCGCCGAGCACGCGCACGATCTGGGACGACAGCTTGACCGAATCGATGAGGTCCTTGCCCGACATCTCGAAGTCGACGTCGAAGGCCGCCCAGCGCATCGCCCAGTCGCACTTCCACTGCATCTTCACGTGCCCGCCGGTGACGGGCACCTCGGTGAGCGTGCCATCATCGTCACGGAACACCACGGTGCCAGCGTCCACCTTGCGCTCGAGTAGCGGCACCTGCAGCACCCGCCCCGTCTTGGGCGAGATAGGCAGGATCGGCGAATAGGTCTCTTTGCGCTCGGCGCCGAGGGTGGGGAGCACGATGGCGGCGATCTCGTCGTGGCGCGCCAGCACCTTGCGCAGGGTCGCGTCGAACACGCCGCGCTTGTACTGGTCGGTGGACGAGCGGAACTCGTACTCGATGCCGAAGCGATCGAGGAAATCGCGCAGCAGCGCGTTGTTGTGGTGGCCGAAGCTCTCGTACTTGCCGAACGGATCCGGTATCGACGTCAGCGGCTTGCCGAGATGCTTGGCCACCATCTCCTGGTTGGGGATGTTGCCCGGCACCTTGCGCAGGCCGTCCATGTCGTCGGATAAGGCGACGAGACGCGTCGGTACGTCGGGCGCGAGGTCGTGGAAGGCTTGGCGCACCATGGAGACGCGCTGGACTTCGCCGAAGGTGCCGATATGCGGCAAGCCCGACGGCCCGTAACCGGTCTCGAAGAAGACCTCCTTCTTCGGGCGCTTGGCCAGGCGCGCGAGGATCTTGCGCGCCTCCTGAAATGGCCAAGCTTCGCCGGCTGGTGCGCGGTCGGTCTGGTCGGTCATCGGTCCAGGAATCCTTGGATGGTGCGGGAACCTAGGCGCTGGCCAATCGCTATGCAAGGACGGCCACGGACAGCGCGGGCACTTATACTTCCGGCATGAACGCAGCCCCGCCCGCCCCCGCAGTGCCGCTGCCGAGCGCCCCCACCCTGGTGGCGCGCGGGCGCCGCGCCGTGTGGGTCTCGGCGGACGGTGAGATCGAGGAGCTCGCGCCCAGCGCAGCCGGCGCGCGCGCCGGGGCAAGCGAGCCGTTCGTCTGCCACGCGCCCGCCACGGCGGCCAAGCTCGGCCTCAAGCGCCTGGTCGGGTTCGACCTCTTGGAGCTGTTCGCCTTCGTACGGCCGGCGAAGTTCTGCGTGCCGACGCCGGGCGGCCTGGCCGCGGCCGTCGGGCTGCCGGCGCCGGCCGACCTCGTCTCCGAGGCAGTGGCGCTGCGCGACGCCGCCGACGCCTTGCTGCGCGAGCTGCGCGGCGAAGCGGGCAACGACCAGACCGTCGCGCTGGCGCAATACCTGAGCGCCGCGGCATGGAATTGGGCGCCGGCGGTCCTGCAGGCGCTGGGCGCAGGGCGCGCCGCCAGCGGACAGTTCCCGCGCCCGGCCATCTGGTCCCGTCTTCCCGAGTGGAGCGAGACGGCCCCGGTGCCGGCGCCCGGGCACGAGGCGGTGGCACCGGAAGAGGCGCTGCAACGGCTGTCGCAACTGCTGTCGGCCAATTCGGAAGCGCGCGCACCGCAACGCATCTACGCGGCGGAGGCCGCACGCGCCTTCGCCCCGCGCCACGAAGACGCGGAGCCCGAGATCGTGCTGGCCGAGGCGGGCACCGGAGTCGGCAAGACGTTGGGCTACATCGCGCCGGCCAGCGTGTGGGCCGAGAAGAACGGTGGCGTGGTGTGGTTGTCCACCTACACGCGCAACCTGCAGCGCCAGATCGATACCGAGCTCGACCGGCTGTATCCCGATCCGGTGCGCAAGCACCAGAAGGTCGTGGTGCGCAAAGGCCGCGAGAATTACCTGTGCCTCCTGAACCTCGACGAGGAATCGAGCCGGGCGTTGGGCGGCGGCGTCGCGATCGGCCTCGTGGCGCGCTGGGCGGCGGCGACGCGCGACGGCGACCTCGGCGGCGACTTCCCGGCGTGGCTGGTCGGCGTGCTCGGCGCCGAGAACACGCTCGGTCTCAGCGACCGGCGCGGCGAGTGCATCTACTCGGCGTGCAGGCACTACAAGAAGTGCTTCATCGAGCGCAGCCAGCGGCGGGCGCGGCGCGCCGACCTGGTGATCGCCAATCACGCCCTGGTGCTAGCGACGGCGGCGCGCGCGGAGGACGGGCGCGAGATGCAGACGCGCTTCGTCTTCGACGAAGGCCATCATGTGTTCGACGCCGCCGACGCGGCGTTCTCGGCCCACCTCACCGGCCAGGAGGCGTCCGAGCTGCGCCGCTGGGTGCGCGGCCCCGAGGGCGGCCGCCACCGCCGTGCGCGCGGCTTGGAAGCACGCGCCGGGGACCTGGTGTCGGAGCATCCGGCGGCGCAGACCGCATTGATGAGCGCCTTGCGCGCCGCCGCGGGCTTGCCGGCACCGGGCTGGCTGGGGCGAATGCGAGATGGCGGCGATGTATCGGTGGCCAATCCCGCCGAGGCGTTCCTAGCGCACGTGCACGCCCAGGTGCTGGCGCGCCAGACCGAGCCCGACCCCAGCTATGGCCTGGAGACGACGGCGCACCCGCCGCTGCCAGCATTGCTCGACGCCGCCAACGAGCTGGAGCGGACGCTGCTGTCCCTCGCGGCGCCGCTCAAGGACCTCGCGCGGCTGCTGGCGCAGCGCCTCGACGACGAGAGCGCCACGATGGAGACCGAGACGCGCGCGCGCATCGAGGCGGTGTGCCGTGGCCTGATGCGCCGCGCCGGCATGGTGGACGCCTGGGCGGCGATGCTGCATGGCCTCGAAGACGGCACCCCGGAGACGTTCGTCGACTGGCTGACGCTGGACCGGGTGGACGGGCGCGAGATCGACGTCGGCATGCACCGCCACTGGATCGACCCGACGCTGCCGTTCGCCGAGGTCGTACTGTCGCGCGCGCATGGCACGCTCATCACGTCGGCGAGCCTGCGCGATAGCGCTCCACCGCAAACTCACCATTCCGAGTCCGCGCGCCCGGGAGTTGCAGGCGTCGCGCCGCAGGCGCGCAAGGCGCCCGCTCCGGGCGACGGCGCGGGCGCGGACGACGAAGACGCCGATTGGCGATCGGCCGAGGTGCGCACCGGCGCGCATCACCTCGCGGTGCCGCCGCGGCGGGTCAGCCTCGCCTCGCCGTTCGACTATCCGAACCGCACGCGCGTGTTCCTGGTGACCGACGTGCGGCGCGATTCCATGGACCTGATCGCCGCTGCCTATCGCGAGCTGTTCCTGGCGGCGGGCGGTGGCGGATTGGGACTGTTCACCGCGATCTCTCGCCTGCGCGCCGTCTACAAGCGTATCCTGGAGCCGCTGGAGCAGGCCGGCATTCCCTTGCTCGCCCAGCATGTCGACGCGATGGACACCGCGACGCTGGTGGACATCTTCCGTGCCGAGACCGACACGTGCCTCCTGGGCACGGATGCCGTCAGGGACGGCGTGGACGTGCCGGGCGATTCGCTTCGCCTGATCGTGTTCGACCGGGTGCCGTGGCCGCGCCCCGACATCCTGCACCGGGCGCGCAAGGAGGCGTTCGGCGGCGCGCGCTATGACGACATGATCGCGCGCCTGCGCCTGCGCCAGGCCTATGGGCGCCTGGTGCGCAAGGCCACGGACCGCGGCGTGTTCGTGCTGCTCGACCCGCGCACGCCCTCGCGCCTCTTGAGCGCGTTCCCGCCCGGTGTGTCTGCGGAGCGAGTAGGTCTGGCGGAAGCGGTGGCGGCGATCCGCGGCTTCCTGTCACGGCCCGCCGCCACCTAGCCCGTTCGGGGAGGACGCGTTTCCTGGCTGAGCCCTTGCCGGGGACTGGTCCGGCCCTTATGGTCCCGCGACCTCAGCGCGAAGCCAGGATGGGCATGATGGAGCACACAGCGCTCATCTACACCATGGTCATCATGTCGGCGGCCGACTCGGACATGGCGGACGTCGAGCTTGGCATCAGCGGCGAGATCGTCCGCACATTGCCGGCCTTCAAAGGGTTCGACGCCGACCTCCTGCCCAAGGTCGCCGAGGAGTGCGCCGAGCTGATCGGCAACGACGGCGGCCTGGAGACGGTGATCAAGCTGGTGACGCAGTCCCTGCCCACGCGCCTGCGCGAGACGGCCTATGCGCTTGCCTGCGACGTCGCGGCGGCCGACGGCAAGGTCAGCGCCGAGGAAGTGCGGCTGCTGGAGATGATCCGAGACGGCCTCGAGATCGATCGCCTGGTCGCCGCAGCCATCGAGCGCAGCGCCCGCGCGCACTTCCAGGACGTCTAAACTCGCCTCGTCCTTAGCCTGTCGAAGGAAGAGGCTCACTACTCTCATGCTTCGACAAACTCAGCATGAAGGGCTTGTTGGACCCTACAGCGGGCGCGGGGTCTCTGCGAGATCGTTGGCGAACGTAGCCACGGCGGCGATTGCCTCCGCCACGTTCTGCTTCTCGGTGCGGCCGGACCTCCTCTGGCGCGGCTTCAAGCTGTGGTCGCCGTCCGGCAGCCAGTGCAGGCGGATGGCGCGCGACAACGGATAGCCCGCGACCTCGTCCTGGTTGCCGAACTGGTCGCGCGTCCCCTGCACGATGAGGGTCGGCGTCGAGAGCGTCGCGAGGTGTTCGAGCCGTGCCGCGGTCGCTGGCTTGCCCGGCGGATGGAACGGATAGCCGAGACAGGCGAGGCCCAGCGTGCCCTCGTCGTCCGCGACCATGCTGGCCATACGGCCGCCCAGCGACTTGCCGCTGATGACGAGCGCGCGGCGCGACACACCGGCGGCATCGACGGCGGCGATGGCTCGCCGCCACGTCTCCAGCAGCACGGGAGTGGGATCGGGCGCGCCGCTGCGGCCGACGCCCAATCTGCGCTTGTGCATGTAGGGAAACTCGAAGCGCGCGACGGCGAAACCCGCCTCGGCGAGGCCGGCCGCGAAGTCGTTCATGAATTTGCAGTCCATGGCGGCGCCGGCGCCATGGGCGAGGATGATGGTGGTGTGCCCACGGCCGGGTGCCCCGTTCCACAACAGCGGCGGCGGCGCATCCATCATGCAGCGCGCCGTCCTGCCGCCGCCGGCTACTGGTTCGTCGGCGTGCCGTCGAAGTTGAAGCGCTGGACCTGCGCGCCGGCGAGCAGGTCGACGTAGAACTTTTCGACGAGCTCGGCGCCCAGCGTCTGGCGCAGCTCGGCCTGCACGTCCTCGAACTTGGGCGGCGGCGAGACGCGGCGGTCGGTGACGAGGATGACGTGGAAGCCGAACTCGCTGCGCACCGGCGTGGTGTTGTACTCGCCGGGGCGCATGCGGAAGGCCGCGTCGGCAAACTGCGGGACGAGCTCGTCCTGCTTGAAGAAGTCGAGCTCGCCGCCGCGGGCCACGCCCTGCGCGGTCAGGAGGGCGAGGACCTGATCGAAGTTGCCGCCGTTATCGAGCTCCTTGATGACGGAGATCGCCGCCTCGGGGTTCTGGAAAAGCATGTGCTTGACCTTGACCTCCTCGCGGCCGGACTCCTGGGCGACGCGGTCCCGATACGCCTTCTGCAGGACGTCGTTGGTCAGCGCCTTCTCGACCGTCTCGTTCAGCAAGGTCTCCTCGAGCACGCGGTCGTTCCAGAACTCGAAGCGCTTCTTCACGTCGGCGCGCTCCTGAACCTTCTCGCCGCGCGCCTTTTGGGCGGCGGCCTTGCGCTCGATCGCACTCGTCAACAGCTGCGGATAGAGCAGCTCGAACGCCATCTGCCGCACGCCCTCGCCGAGCGTCTGGTACAGGTAGACGATATCGGACGCGCGGATCGCCTCGCCGTTCACCACGGCGACGACCGGGTCGGCGTCGGCGGGCGCGGCCGCGGCGGGCGCTGCCGGAGGCGCCGCCGGCGCTTGCGCTGCTGAACTGCCCCAAAACCCTGCCACGGCTCCCGCTACGGCCAAGGCGGCAAGGAAGCGAGCGCGAATCATGACGTGTCCTTTCTGACGAACTGGAGATGCCGGCTGCCCGTTTCGAGCGTTTCTGGGCGCGAAAACGCTGCCCTCGCCTGGGCGGACGGTGCGACGAGGGCGGCACCCTACTCTTGCCAGCCCCGGTTTCGCAAGTTCGGGGGCGGTAACGAACTGTTGCGGCCGGCCGTGGTGTGCCCTGTCGAAAGTGGTCCAAGCCCAGAGTTAGGATTGGCCCACTTTTGAATGGAGAATGGGATGCCGCGTCAGCGATTTACGGCCGAGCAGATCATCGGGAAGCTGCGTGAAGTTGAGGTTGTGG
>Ga0194132_10001040_pt1 | contig 56211 bp, 54 predicted proteins | sample TA2KigOf80mmetaG_FD_148612 | JGI IMG/M metagenome (GOLD analysis project Ga0194132, IMG submission 148612) | Freshwater microbial communities from Lake Tanganyika, Tanzania - TA2015054 Kigoma Offshore 80m | ecosystem: Environmental > Aquatic > Freshwater > Lake | place: Tanzania: Lake... | reverse complement strand
CGACGTGCCGGAGATGCGCAGCGTGCTCGCACTGTTCGAGGGCGTCGCCACCGGAGCGGCCGACGGCTACGCCCGAATGGCGGATCGACCGGCAGCGGTGCTCCTCCACCTCGGTCCGGGGCTCGGCAACGGACTCGCCAACCTCCACAACGCCCGGCGGGCCAAGACCCCGGTCGTCAACGTCGTCGGCGACCACGCCACCCACCACGCCAAGTACGACGCCCCCCTCCAGTCCGACATCGCGTCGATCGCCCGGGGGGTGTCAGGCTGGATACGGACGTCGGAGTCACCCGAGACCGTCGCCCGGGACGGAGCCGACGCCGTGGCCGCCGCTCACGGACCACCGGGACAGGTGGCGACACTCATCCTCCCCGCCGACGTCTGCTGGCTCAACTCGCCGGGACCGGTCACAGCCAGCCCGCGGGCCACACCGGCGGCAGTCGACGAAGCTCGCATCGCCGAGATTGCCGCCGTGCTGCAATCGAACGCCCGCTCTGCGGTCCTGCTCGGCGGAACGACGCTACGCGCCGAAGGTCTCCGGATCGCCACCGGCGTGACCGAGGCGACCGGGACCAAGCTGCTCGCCGAGACGTTCCCCACCCGACTCGAACGAGGTGCGGGAATCCCGCCCGTCGAGCGCCTCGCCTATCTCGCCGAGTTCGCCCAGATGCAGCTCGAGGGCCTCGAACACCTCATCGTCGTCGATGCGGCCTCGCCGGTGTCGTTCTTCGCCTATCCGGACAAGGCATCGGACCTGCTCCCCGAGGGTTGCCGCCTCCACGTGCTCGCATCCCCTGAGGAAGATGCCGTGGGTGCTCTCACGAGCCTCGCTGAAGCGCTCGGCGTCGCACCGTCCTCGGCATCGGCTCCCGCTCATCGCCCTGACCGCCCGACCGGAGCACTGACGGCAGAGACGCTGGCGATGGCGCTCGGAGCGCTGCTCCCCGAGGGGGCGGTCGTCGTCGACGAGGGGAACACTGCCGGACTCTTCGCCTCAGGGCTGACGAGCGGGGCACCGCCACACGACTGGCTCTGTCTCACCGGTGGCTCGATCGGTTACGGCGCCCCGGCGGCAACTGGGGCCGCCATCGCCGCCGGGAACCGCCGCATCATCAACCTCGAGGCTGACGGCAGTTCGATGTACACGTTCCAGGCCTTGTGGACGCAGGCCAGAGAGGGGCTCGACGTGACCACGGTCATCCTCAACAACGGGTCCTACGCCGTGTTGAACATGGAACTCGACCGCGTGGGCGCCGGCACCGCCGGCCCACGCGCCAAGGAGATGCTCGACATCCCCGGGCTCGACTTCGTCTCACTCGCCACCGGGGTCGGTGTCCCGGCGACTCGCGCCACTACGGCTGAGGAGTTCACCGATCAGCTCGAGCGGGCGCTCGCCACCGACGGACCTGCTCTGGTCGAGGCCGTCCTGCCCGCCACGCTGTGAGTCCTGCCCGATGATCAGATCCCGGTGAGCGGCGTCGAGGACATCCTCGAGCAGGCCGTCAGCAGCATTCCCGGTGGCCATGCCCGAGCGCCTCAGGTCGAGATGCTCCGTGCCGTCGCCGAGGCCGTCGCCACCGGCCAACACCTCGCCGTCGAGGGACCGACCGGCGTCGGGAAGTCGCTGGCGTACCTCGTTCCCGTGCTCGACGCCGCCCGTGACGGCCAGCGAACCATCATCGTCACGGCAACCCGTGCGCTGCAGGACCAGCTCGCACTGGCCGACCTCCCGGTGGCGTCCGCCCCATTTGCGGACTCCGTCTCCTGGGCGGTGCTCAAGGGCCGCAACAACTACCTGTGCCAGGCGTCGCTCGCCGAGGTGACCGGCAGCCGGCCGACGCAGAGCGCCTTCGAAGTGACCGAGGAGGACGCGGAACGACCGACCGATCCCGGTGAACTCGAGGCGCTCCTCACGTGGGCCGGGCGGACGCACACCGGTGACCGGGTCGAACTCCCCGAGGAGCCGTCGGAGGCCGCTTGGGCTGCGGTGTCGGTCGGCGCCGGTGAGTGCCCCGGAGCCGCACGCTGCGACCACGCGGATCAGTGCTGGTCCGAGATGGCGAGAGACGCAGCGCTGGACGCAGACGTCGTCGTCGTGAACGCGCATCTGTACGCCGCCCATCTCCAGTCGGGAGGGACACTCCTCGGGGATCACCAGGTGCTCGTCGTCGATGAGGCACACGAGTTCGAGGACGCTCTCGTCGGAGCTCTCGGGATCTCGGTCAGTCCCGGGCGCCTGCGGGCCGCAGCTCGGGCGTACGGCCGGCTGGTCGCTGGCGATCCGGGGCCACCTCGGGCGCTCGAACGCTCAGCTGAGCCGCTCGAGGATGCTCTGCGGAGGTGTCGGGACGCCACGGTTGCAGACGGGGGTTCGAGCCGGATCACCGGGCCGTTCCCCCGGGAGTTGTCCGACGCACTCAACGGAGCCCGTCTGGCCGTGGCCGAGGCGATCAGCGGGATCGCGACCATCCGGGAGGCCGCTCGTCAGTCCGGATCGGCCGCAACCCGACATCGCTCGGAGCGCACCGCCCGAGCGGTGGACGGACTCGCCGACGACCTCGATGCGATCTCGGGGGACCTCCAGGGAGGCCAGGTGCGCTGGATCAGCGAAGGTGGCTCCGGGAGGCTCGCCCTCGAACTCACTCGGATCGACATCGCCGAAACACTCCAGCAGATCGCCTGGCACGAACCGGCCGACTCCGATCCCGACGACGACGGCCATCACGACCGCGACCACGAGCGGGGCGGCCCCGTCGTCGTGATGTGCTCAGCGACGCTCGACCCGTCAACTGCGGAGCGGCTCGGCCTCTCCGCTCGCTACCTCGCAGTCGACTCCCCCTTCGACGTCCGCAGCAACGGCCTGCTGTACGTACCCCGGATCGTCCGGCCCAACGATGCCGCCTGGCCCGAGGCTGTGGCCGATGAGCTGTGCTCGATGATCGAACTGCTCGATGGTCGGACGCTCGGCCTGTTCACCTCCCGCCGGATGCTCGCTCGCACCGCCGAGGCGGTCCGATCCCGTCTCCCCGGGCATCGAGTGCTCGTCCAGGGCGACGCTCCCAACCCGGTTCTCCAGCGGGAGTTCATCGACGACGAACACGCCAGCTTGCTCGCCACTGCGAGCTTCTGGACCGGCATCTCCGCTCCAGGGCCGACGTGCTCAGCAGTCGTGATCGACAAGCTGCCGTTTCCGGTTCCGAGTGATCCGATCGTCCAGGCTCGCAGCGAGCGCGTCGGTGCAGATGCTGCGTTCGGCGAGGTCTCCATACCCGCTGCGGCGATCGGACTCGCTCAGGGTGCAGGACGCCTGCTGCGCACCACCACCGATCGAGGGGTCGTCGTCGTGCTCGACTCCCGACTCGCCGAGGCCCGGTACCGGCGGCGGATCCTCGACCGCCTGCCGCCGTTCCGGCGAACCCGTGAGCCCGATGACGTCGTCGATTTCGTTTCGGCGCTGAGGAGCACCAGCGACCACAAGTGAACCGTTGCCTACGACCCGAGGTATCTCGGGAGGCGGAACCCGCTACCGTCTGGCTTCGAAGGGACGCTCGTGCATTCGGTCTTCATGGGAATCGCAGTTCTAGGCTTCGGACTCATCATCGGTGGCCTGCTCCTTGACGACATCTTTGAGTTCGGTCCGGATTGGCTGTCGGTTCCCGTGGTCGGCAGTGCCCTCGCGGCGTTCGGGATCTTCGGATGGGTGACCGGGTCAGCTGGCACGGCCGCTGGGATCGTCGTCGCCGTCTCGCTGGCGGGAGCTGTTGGGTTCGCAGCGCTAGCCGCCGTCATCACGTTGCGACTTCGCGACGGCCACACCGACGCCACGCCACGGGCCGAGGACCTGATCGGCATCGAGGGTCGCGTCGTGACGCCGATCGACGGTGGTCTCGGTGAGATACTTGCCGTCGTCGCCGGCTCGCAGCGTAAACTGACGGCTCACTGCGAACAGTCCGTGGACTTCGGCGGCCGGGTCGTCATCGTTTCCGTGCTCAGCGACTCGTCGGTGCGTGTTGTCGAACACGACCGATTCTGGGAACAGGTCGACCAACCAAGAGGAAGATCATGATTCTTGTTGCCATCCTGGCTCTCGGCGCACTCGTCGTGCTCGTCGTGGCCTTTGCGCTGAGCCGGTACCGCGTTGCCGGTCCTCACGAGGCGTACATCATCACCGGCAGAAAGGGACGCTCGTCGGTCGACACCGTGACCGGTGCCACCACGACGGATCTATCCGGACAGAAGGTCGTGATGGGAGCAAGCGTTTTCGTAATTCCGCTCATCCAACGGCTCGGTGTGCTCGACCTCTCGAGTCAACAGATCACCATCCACGTGAACTCAGCGGTGTCCAAGAACGGAATCCGCTGCGAACTCAGAGGAGTGGCCGTGGTCAAGGTCGGTGGGACCGAAGGCGCAGTGCGCGCAGCTGCGCAACGATTCCTCAACCAACAGGATGAGGTGCCGAACTTCACCACTGAGGTCCTCGCCGGATCGCTGCGTTCGATCGTCGGCCGCCTCACCGTGGAGGAGATCATCCGCGACCGGGCAGCGTTCGCCCGTGAGGTGGCGCAGGAGGCCGAATCGTCACTCACGCCACAGGGACTGATGCTCGACAGCTTCCAGCTGCAGGACATCCAAGCCGAGGGCACCTACCTCGCCGATCTCGGTCGGCCTGAGTCCGCCCGGGCCCAGATGGAGGCCAGCATCGCCGAGGCGGAGGCCCACCGGGCATCCGAGCAGGCGAGAATCGCCGCCGAACAGGAGGTGGCGGAGGCACAGCGGACTCTCTCACTTCGAACCGCTGAGATCCGTTCGGAGACTGATGCGGCCCAGGCACTGGCTGAAGCTGCAGGGCCCAAGGCATCGGCGGCACAGGAGCGTGAAGTGCTGGCAGAGCAGCAGACCGCAGCAGAGGAGCGAGCCCGCCTACGGGAACTCGAACTCGACACAGAGGTTCGAAAGCCGGCGGACGCGCAGCGATACGCGACCGAGCAGGACGCTGAGGCCCGGAAGGCCACCGCCCTCCGGGAGGCCGAGGCTCAGCGTGAAGCCACAATCGCAGCGGCACAGGCCGCAGCTGAGGAGGCACGGCTGACAGGAGCCGGGGAACGTCAACGTCGAGAGGAGCTCGCCGCAGCGACGCGGATCGAAGGAGAGGCCGACGCCGCGGCGATCGCCTCGCGTGGCCACGCCGAGGCGGAAGCCATGTCCCGGCGCGCCGAGGCCTACGAGCAGTACGGAACCGCTGCAGTCACCGACCTCGTCGTGTCCAATCTCCCCGAGATCGTTCGAGCCGGCTCCGAGCCACTTTCGGCGATCTCCAACATGACGGTGATCTCGACCGACGGAGCCTCAGCCGTCACCCGCAGCGTGGCATCGAACATGACCCAGCTCATGGAGGTCGTATCGTCGCTGACCGGCATCGACGTTGCTGAACTGCTCTCCGCAACTGCGAATAGGGCAACCGATTCTGCGCCCGCAGCATCGGTCGGGAACGGCGCCAGCAACCGCTCTGCGCAGTGACGACCGAAAACCTCCCCCGGAACACAACACCGCCGCTGCGACGCAAGGTCGGCTGCACCAACACAACCTTCATGACCAGCGGCGAAGCGTGATTCTCCTCACGAACCGGCGAGCTCCCAGTCGTTGAGGTCGGGGGCGGCCAGACGCCGGCGGTAGGCGGTCGTGTGGCCGGTCCAGTTGTTGGTGATCCGACCATCGTCGGTCTTGTACCAACTGTGGCAACCCTCGGCCCACACAGTGTTCGCCGCAGCAGCCTGCACATCATCGTCGAATCGCTCCGCCGCTGCCTGCCGGACGTCGGCGGATCGAACGCCGCGGATGACCTCCTCCTGCAGCATCTGGACCATGTAGCCCACCTGCTGTTCGATCATGAACAGGATCGAGTTGTGACCGAGGTTGGTGTTCGGCCCGTAGAGCATGAAGAGGTTGGGAAAGCCCGGGACTGACAGTCCGAGGAAGGCCGCTGCTCCGTCCTTCCAGACCTCGTTGAGGTCGATTCCGTTCCGACCGGTCACTCGCATCGGAGCGAGGAACTCCGTCGAGGTGAATCCCGTCCCGAAGATCAACGTGTCGAGCGGTCGCTCCTGTCCGTCGGCGGTCACGACACCGCTCGGCGTGATCCGCTCCACCGCATCGGTCACGACCTCGACGTTCGAACGCAACAGCGTCGGGTACCAGTCGTCGGCGATCAGGATGCGCTTGCATCCCGGCGGATAGTCGGGGATCAGCGACTCCTCACTCAGCTTGTTCCCGACCAGCGGGCGGAGGCGCTTGGCGAACTGCGATGCGAGCATCCGGCCCAGCCGGCTGTCCTTGCGCATCAGGTTGAACCGGGCCTCGAGTCGCCAGTAGATGGAGTCCCGATAGGCGCGCTGCAATCGGGGCCAACGGGTGAAGGCGGCCCGGAGCCACGACGGGTATGGGCGATCCCCACGGGGCGCCACGTAGTTGGCGCTCCTCTGGAACAACACCAGCGATCGCGCCATGGCAGCGACAGGCGGAACGAACTGGATTGCCGAGGCACCGATACCGATCACGCCGACCCGCTCGCCCCGTAGATCATGGTCGTGGTCCCACCGTGCCGAGTGGAAGACCCTGCCGTTGAACTCCTCGAGTCCGGGGATGTCGGGCACGAACGGACGGTTGAGCTGTCCGAGTGCCGATACGACCACATCGGCCTCCTCCCGGGTCCGTCGGCCGTCGGCGTCGACGAGGCCGAGAATCCAAACTCCACCCACTTCGTCCCAGCTGAGATCAGTCACCTCCGTTCGACAGCGAAGGGTGTCGTGGAGGTCGTAGGTGTCGACGAGCGATTTGAGGTAGGAGAGGATCTCGGGCTGCGGGGCGAACTTCCGGCTCCAGTCAGGCTTGGAGGCGAACGAGAAGCTGTAAAGGTGTGACGGGACGTCACACGCAGCTCCCGGGTAGGTGTTGTCCCGCCATGTGCCTCCGACCCCATCTGAGCGTTCGTAGATGCTCACCGAGTCGATGCCGGCGAGTCGGAGTTGGATCGCCGCACAGAGTCCCCCGGCTCCGGCACCGAGGATGGCGACCCGCGGCGGGCGGGCCCCGGCCGCCGCAGCGGCACGGAACGCCCGGTCTCGCTCGGCCCGCCCACGGACCGGAGCACCGGTGACCCCACCGCTGACGGACTGCACGTAGTTGTTCGAAGTCACGCTCTGGTTCTCCCCCTGGAGTGTCGCCCTGACGTTACCGGCCGGTCGCAGGGGTCGTACTCCCGTAGTCTGTCGATGTGAAAATCCTGCTCACGGGAGCGACCGGATACATCGGGGGACGGCTCGCTCCCCTTCTGATCAGCAACGGTCACTCGGTCCGGTGCCTCACCCGGTCCCCCGAGAAGCTCGCCGATGTGAGCTGGGCCAGCCAGACCGAGATCGTCGCTGGCGATGTCCTCGACGCCGAAGACGTGGTGCGAGCGGCTGACGGGGTCGACCTCATCTACTACCTCGTGCACTCGATCGGATCCGATCACAACTTTGCCGATGCCGACCGGCGGGCCGCACACAACGTGGTTGCGGCAGCGTCGGATCAGTCGGTGAGCAGGATCATCTACCTCGGCGGGCTGCAACCTCCTCCCGACGAGGTGGCCTCACCCCACCTCGCTTCACGGGCCGAGGTCGGCGACATCCTCCTCGATGGTCCGGTCCCCACGGTGATTCTCCAAGCCGGGGTGATCATCGGGAGCGGGAGCGCGAGCTTCGAGATGCTCCGCTACCTGACTGAACGCCTGCCGGTGATGGTGACCCCGAAGTGGGTCGAGTCCCGGGTCCAGCCGATCGCGGTCCGGGACGTACTCAGCTACCTCCTCGGTGCTGCAGGTCTGGAACCGAAGACCAATCGTCGTTTCGACATCGCCGGTCCCGACGTCCTCACCTATCGGGAGATGATGCAGCGTTACGCCCGGATCGCCGGCCTCAGACCCAGGACCATCATTCCGGTCCCGGTTCTCACACCGTGGCTGTCGAGCCACTGGGTGAACATCATCACGCCGGTCCCCAAGCCGCTCGCTCAGCCGCTCATCGAGTCGCTCCGGAATTCCGTCGTCGCCACGGAATCCGACATCCGTGACCTCATCGACCTCGAGCCGGCACCCTTCGACCAGAGTGTTCGATCCGCCCTCGCCCGGGTGAAGAACCTCGAGGTGGAAACACGCTGGTCGAGTGCATCGTGGCCGGGAGCGCCGAGCGACCCGATGCCCACCGACCCAGACTGGAGCGGGGGTAGCACCTACTCAGACGAACGTCGCCGGGAAGTGGATGCTCCCCCCGAGGCGGTGTGGCGCATCGTTGAGGGGATCGGCGGGGATCGAGGCTGGTACTCCTGGGCGTCGGCCTGGGCTCTCCGGGGTTTCCTCGATCGCCTCCTCGGTGGCGTCGGCCTCCGTCGTGGCCGCCGACACCCCGATGACCTCCGGACCGGAGATGCGCTCGACTTCTGGAGAGTCGAGACACTCCACCGGCCCGAACTCCTGCGGCTCCGGGCCGAGATGCGGCTCCCCGGTGAGGCCTGGCTCGAGTTCCGTATTCGTCCCGGCTCCCGGCCCGACACCTCGGTGCTGGATCAACGAGCCCTGTTCCTGCCGCGCGGACTCGCCGGACACGCCTACTGGCGTTCCATCAGCCCGTTCCACAATGTGGTATTCGGCGACATGATCGACAACATCTGCGCCGCCGCCGAGCATCAGACACCGGCAGCGACCGGATCAGGAGTCGCCTGAGGGGGTCTCGACGGCCCGTTCGACAACGCCACGACCCTCGACGTCGAGGCGCGGGAGCCATTGCAGCCACGACGGGAACCACCACGCCCGTCGGCCGAAGATTTCCATGATGGCCGGTACGAGGACCATCCGGACGATCGTCGAGTCGAGCAGCACGGCCACGGCCATCCCGAAACCAATCAACTTGACCGTCGGATTGGCATTGGCGACGAACGACAGGAACACCGCCATCATGATGAGAGCGGCGGTGGTGATCACCTTGGCTGTGCCTGCGACGCCCCGCACGACCGACAGCTTGGGATCCTGCGTGGCGTCCCACTCCTCCTTGATCCGGCTCATGAGGAACACCTCGTAGTCCATGGACAGCCCGAAGAGGATCACGAACATCACGAGCGGCACGAACGACACGATCGGGATCGACTCGCTGATTCCGACGAGCTCCTTGCCCCAACCCCACTGGAAGACAGCCACCACCACGCCGTAGGCCGCAGCAATCGAGATGAGATTCATCACGGCCGCCTTGAGCGGCACCAGGATCGAGCGGAACACGAGGACGAGGAGGATGAACGCCCCCAACACGACAGCGCCGATCACGAACGGCAGGTACTGCGTGACCAGATCGGTCAGGTCGATCAGCGTGGCAGTCGCACCCCCGACGTGGGCCACGAGCGGTGTTCCGGCGGTAGCGGTGGCGAGGTTGCTGCGGAGCGTGTCGACGAGTTCCGAGGTCGACGGGTCGTTGGGACCGGTGGACGGGATGATCTGGTACACCACCGCTGAGGTCGAAGCGGGATCGTTCGGGATCGGTCCGACGGCGTAGTCGATCCCGCTCACCGTGCCCGGGGGCTTGAGTGCACCGAGGGCCGTGTTCACCTGGCTCAGCTCACCGAGCGCCTGAGCGTAGGGGACGGAGTTGGGAAGCCCGATGGCGACAACGAGCGGACCGTTGGATCCCGCCCCGAAGCCGCTGTCGAGGAGTTCGAAAGCATTCCGCTGCGACAGTCCGGTCGGGAGAGAGTTGTCCCCGGGCATACCGAACTCGATCCGGGTGAAGGGGATGGCCAACACCAAGAGAATGAGCGTTCCTCCGATCAGCGCCGGCCAGGGGTGACGGCCGGTCCGGGAGGCAAATCGTCCCCAGAACGACTCGGTGAGTTCGACGTGCTCGGTGCGCTTCCGTCGAATCGAGATCCGGTCGATCTTGTTGCCGGCAAAGCCGATCAGGGCGACGAGCAGCGTGGTGGCGGCGATCATCATCACCATGACCCCAATGGCCGCAGCGAGACCGAGGGTTCGCACGAGCGGGATCGGAATGATCAACAACCCGAGCAGCGCCAGCACGACGGTGACTCCAGCGAAGAGCGCCGAGCGTCCGGACGTGGCCACCGCCACCGACACCGCCCGGTGCGGCGAGAGCCCGTCGCCGAGCTCCTCCCGATATCGGGTCACGATCAGCAGGGAGTAGTCGAGGCCGACGCCGATCGAGATCATGAGCGTCACTGCCGGTGCGGCTGAGCTCACCGTGGTCTGGGTGGCGAGGAGGTAGACGAATCCCGATGCTGTCACCGCCCCGAACAGCGCCGTCACGAGGGGAATGAGCATCCCGAACAACGAACCGAACGCCAGCAGCAACAGCACGCCGCCAATGGCGAGGCCCACCTCGTCGGCGTGGCTCGACCAGAAGCTCACCGGCTGGTTCCAGACGTCAGCGATCGCTCCTCCGATGTAGGAATCGATGCCGGCTGGCGTGGCACGGTCGAGGACCTGTTGCAACTGTGAGTAGGGGTTGTCGTAGGCCGTGGCCGGCTCGTCTGAGCTCGGCGGGTACTCCGACAGGAGGTCGGCGAGGCCCGCCTTATAGGCCACGGTGATCGCTCCGACGCGGCCGTCGGGGGAGGTCGACGGCGGCAGTCCTGCTGCGAGCTGTCGTGCGAGTTCGGCTTCCTGAGGGGGCAGCGTGGCCGCCACCTGCTCGAGTTGTTCGGAGACATCGGTGCTCAAGGGATCCGAGACGCTCGTCACCCCCGGGATCTTCCCGAGTTCCGTCACGAGGTTCGAGATCTCCGGAGCGGAGGCTGTGAGCTTCGCCCCTTCGGCCGCCTCTAGGACGATCGTCGAGGTCAGTGAGTTCTGGCTCGCGAACCGTTCCTGCAGCAGGTCGTACGCCGCTTGGGAATCGGTTCCGGGAATCGAGAAGTTGTTGGAAGTGGCGTCGTGGTTGGTGGTGGCGAGGTACCCCGCCCCGATGAGCACCACCAGCCACACCAATCCGACGAGCCGGTGGTGACGAAAGATGAACCCCGCGAACCGAGCCAGGAGTCCGAGGTCAGCGACCTCGGACGGATCGTGGCGCATATCAGGCGCTCGTGGTGACAGCGACATCGACCGGCGCAGCGGACCCAGCGGCAATGTCTGCGTACGGCAACGCGGAGGTCGACGTCGAGCGCCGGGACCGAATCACGACGACGAGCCCGACCACCCCGAGGATGGCCACGAGGAGGATCCACTTCTTCGATGATCGACCGGCGTCGACCACCTGGACTGCTGCGTCCGATGCCAACTCGGCGATGTCATCGACCCGATCAGCTGCCGTGGCCACCGTCTGCGCCACGGCAGCTGTGGTCCCGGCGACCGCTGCGAGACGCCCGAGTTCCCGGCTCAACTTTCGTTCCTTGCGCTTGCCCATGACCGCCCCCCTGTTGAATCACTCTCAGCGAGAAGATCATGCTAGCGGAGCAACAGGGAAACGGCCGGATAGTGCAGGATGGACCCGCTTCAGAGAGTGAGCCGGGCGAAAAGTTCGGTCTTGCGCTCCTCGAACTCGTCGAAGTCGATCCGCTTGGCCTCGAAGTCGGCGTGGAGTTGCTCGACGAGCGCCAGGAGATCCTCGGCGCTCAACTCCTCTTCACCGTCCGGGATGACGAAACCCTCGTCCTCGCCATCGAGGCCCTCGGGAAGTTCGTCCTTGTCGAGGCGGCGCTCGCGCTTGGCCTGCGCCTTTGCCTTCTTGGCCCGATCTCGCTGCAACTTGGCGAAACTCGTCCGACTCGCACCCATCTGGCACCTCACTCGTCTCGATGGTCCACTCGCTGCCCGGCCGCCGATCCACTCAGGAGCGCGTGGCATGCCTGCGCTGACCGGGTCTCACTTGGTGCGCTCGGCCCCGACCAGACGTGGGGCTAGGTGGGCCGAATGGCACCCAAGGTCAAAGAAATTGTAGCCGCTCATCACCTCGCTGGCCGGTCATCGACGGGCCTCCCAGACGGTGACCACCGTCACGCCAGTCGCTTCCCCACCCGCACGAACTCGAAGTCGGCACCCGTGGAGAATCGAGCGAGGGTGACCTCGGGGCGTTCCTCGGCGGGCGGATCGACCGCCTCGATGCGCCACGCCCGACGACGGCCGAACGGCGCCTCCACCGTCACAGCAGTGAACCCGTTTGCAACGCCCTCGACCGCAGCCGCAACCGCTGCGTCGGCCTGCCCGTCAGCGAGCAGCGCCCCCCAACCCAGCCCGACGACCTCCTCGGTGGCAGCGCAGTCGCCGAGGACGACCACGGTCTCTCCGTCACCGTCCACCCAGACGTCGATGTAGTCACGGGGAGCGAACATCGGGTGGAGCTCGAGCACCTGCGCCACCAGTCGCTCCGGGGCCTGCTCGGACTCCGGATCCACGGCCCAGTTCCGGCTGCCGACCCAACGAGCCAGCCGTTGCGCCACGACTCCGGCCGTGCCGATCTGGGCGGCGACCACGGCGTCGACCACGGCCCGGGGGTCGAGCCGCTTGCGCAGTGCTGCAGAGAATGCGAGCACGAGCAGGTGGGCCTGCAGGCAGAACTCACGACACAGCGCGCGGAGCGCAACAGCGCTGAAGTCCTCCATCCGGAGGTCCGGATCGAGCGGATGTCGATAATCACACCAACCCCCGCCGGGGTCATCGAGCGGGAGGAGCGGCACCACGAGTCCGTGGAGCCTCGAGGATCGAAGTCGTTCCGCTCCCACCGGGAGCTCTGCCGGCTCGAGTTCCGGATCGATCTCGACGACCCACTCGCAGTGGGGATGGTCCTCCCTCGAAGCGCGCGGCGGCCGGTGGATCGGCCACACCCGGGCCTGCGGATTGGACGCGCACAACGTCGCTGCGAATGTCGGATCCTCCACGTCGTGGCAGACGGCCCGGACGTACTCCTCTCCCATCGGTTCCACATCGAGCAGTGCCCCGCAGCGGTCGAGATGGAACCCGCCACGTTCGGCACCTTCGACTGAGTATCGGAAGTCGAGATACTCATGTGGCGCTCCCACATCGAACTGCATCCCCTTGAACATGGCCGCCACGTCGCGCTCATGGGAGAATCCGAGCAACCGTCGAATGCGGTCGGTGTAGACCGGACTGGCAGCGCTCCACTCCTCGACCGCCACGTCGACCATCCCGGCGGTCCCGAGGTGACCGATCACCTGGGGCATGGCGACCCGGTCGATGAGGTGGCCGGCCATGAGGTACTCCCGTGCGAGACCCGCAAGGTCCCACCGGTCGAGGTCCTCGATCGTCTTTCCGTGTGCCATCGCTGCGTCGCTCCTGTGTGCGTGACGGTGTGGGAGTCGCCCCGGTCACCAGCGCCAGACTATTGTCTGGACAGATGTCCAGTTTCTTGGCCTCCCCTCGACGCTCGTTGAGCGACAGGCAGGCAGACACCGTGGCGCGTCTCGTCGCAGCGACCGTCGAGGAGTTGCGGACCCACCCGGAGGAGCGCATCACGGTCCGACAGGTCGCAGCCCGAGCCGGGGTCTCGCCCGCCACCGCCTACACGTACTTCGCCTCTCGCGACCACCTCGTTGCCGAGGTGTTCTGGCAACGGCTCCAGGCCCTCCCGTCGCCGCAACCCGGCTCCGGCTCGCCGACGGCACTCGTGGCGGCCGCACTGGCCGACATCGCCACGCTCGTCGCCGACGAGCCCGCACTCGCAGCAGCCTGCACCGCAGCGCTGCTCGCCGACGACCCCGAGGTTCGTCGACTGCGTGCGTCGATCGGCGCTGAGGTGGCAGAGCGCATTCGCACCGCCCATCCCGGCGGAATCGCCGAGGAACATCTGAGCGTCCTTGCGCTGGTCTTCTCCGGCGCCATGCTCCAGGCGGGGATGGGGTATCTCGACTACTCACAACTCCCCGAGCGCCTTGCAGTTGCGACGGCGATCGTCCTCAACGGAGCGCCAACATGACAACGCCACTGCGATACAACCCGTACGACTACAAGATCCACGAGGATCCGTACCCCACCTATCGGCGCCTTCGCACCGAGGCGCCCGTCTATCGCAACGACGAACTCGGATTCTGGGCCCTCTCCAGACACGCCGACGTGACTGCGGCGTTCCGCGACAGCGCCCGCTACTCCAACGTCCACGGCGTCAGCCTCGATCCGGCGGCATCCGGGCCGCATGCGGATCGCACCATGTCCTTCCTCGCCATGGACCCGCCCCGGCACACCCGCATGCGGGCACTGGTCTCGCGCGGCTTCACGCCGCGCCGCGTGGTCGATATGGAGGAGCGGATCCGGACACTAACCGTCGCCCACCTCGAAGCGGCGCTGGAACAGGAGCACTTCGACTTCGTCGGCGACTTCGCCGGCCTCCTCCCGATGGACGTCATCTCCGAGCTGATGGGTGTCCCTATCGAGGATCGAGCCGAGCTGCGGAGACTGGCGGACCTGCTCGTCCACCGGGAGGAGGGTGTGCAGGACGTTCCGCCGGCCGGGGTCGAAGCAGCGTTCACCCTCGCCGGCTACTACGCCGACATGATCGCCGAGCGGCGACGCCAGCGAACCGAGGACCTGACCTCTGCCCTGATCGACGCTGAGATCGACGGAGATCGTCTCACCGACGACGAGATCACTGCGTTCCTGTTCCTCATGGTGGTGGCGGGGAACGAGACCACGACCAAACTCCTCGCCAACGCCTGGTACTGGGCGTGGAGGTTCCCCGCCGCCAGATCCACCGTCCTCACCGCCGGCGACCGGACCGAGGAGGTGGTGTCGGACTGGGTCGAGGAGACGCTCCGCTACGACACGTCGACGCAGATGCTGACGCGACTCGTGACCGAACGGATCGAGTTGCACGGTTCCATGCTCGAACCCGGTGACACGGCCCTCCTCCTTGTCGGCTCAGCCAACCGCGACGAGGCAGTGTTCGACGATCCGGACCACTACGACCTGAACCGGGACACGTCGTCGCTGGTGAGCTTCGGTGTCGGCCGCCACTTCTGTCTCGGGGCATCGCTCGCTCGCCTCGAGGCGACCATCTGCCTCGAGGAACTGTGCCGCCGCATCACCGACTACGACATCGACACCACCGGAGCAGTGCGATTCCATTCGATCAACGTGCGTGGCTTTGCGCACCTTCCGACCACCGTGGAGTCCCGGTGAGCGAACGAAGTACTTCCCCTGCAGCCGAGCGACCGGTGCTCGTCACCGGAGCGTCCTCTGGCATCGGAGCCGCTGCGGCCACGGCGTTCGCCCAACTCGGGCACCCCGTACTGCTCGGCGCCCGCCGAGTCGAACGGTGCGAGGAGACCGCCGAGGGGATCCGCGCGCAGGGCGGCACTGCGCACGTGGCTCCGCTCGACCTCCTCGACACCGCATCGATCGATGCGTTCTCAATCCATGCCAGCGCCACACTCGGTGAGATTGACATCCTCGTGTCCTGCGCCGGCGACGTGCTGCCAAAGTCGACCGTCGACACCACACCGGAGGAGTTCTCAGCGCAGCTGCAGGTGAACCTGATCGGCGCTCAGCGACTGATCAGCCGGATCACCCCGGAGATGATCAACCGTCGCCGCGGGGACGTCGTCGTGGTCACCTCCGACGTCGTCCGCCTCCCGCGTCCGCTCATGGCGTCCTACGTGAGTTCCAAGTGGGGCCTCGAAGGCATGGCACGGGCCATGCAGACGGAGGTCGAGGGCACGGGGGTGCGCGCCTCGATCGTTCGACCCGGCCCCACGCTGACCGGAATGGGCATGGACTGGGACCCCGACGTCCTCGCTCCCGTGCTCGATGAGTGGCGCCGGTGGGGACTGGTTCGTCACGCTGGATACCTCACCGCCGAGGCCGTTGCCAGCGCCGTCGTGTTCGTCGCAACGCAACCTCCCGGCACCAACATCACGCTCGTCGAGGTGGAACCGGAGGCGCCGTTGACAGCGCCGGGAGGCGAGACGACATGAGGACCGGGACATGAGCAACATCTCCATTGCCGAAGTCTCGGGTCGACTCAGCGACGGGGGCCACCTCGCCGAACTGCGCTCGGACCCGATTGGACTCCTCAGCCGTCTCCGGGAGGAGTGCGGCGCTGTGGGATCATTCGATCTCGCCGGCCGCCGGGTCGTGGTCGTCACCGGGGCCGAAGGCAACGAGTGGTACTTCCGAGCCTCCGACGAGGACCTCGACCAAGGTGAGGCGTACCCGTTCATGACTCCGATCTTCGGTGAGGGTGTGGTCTTCGACGCCAGTCCCGAGCGACGACGCGAGATGCTCCACAACCAGGCGCTTCGGGATCGCTACATGCGAGGTCACGCTGAGACCATTGCGCGTGAGGTCGAGGAGATGGTCGCCGTCTGGGACCGGGACGGTTCCGGGCGAATCGACCTGCTCGACTTCTTCGCTGAGCTCACGATCTACACGTCGAGTTCATGCTTGATCGGCCGGAAGTTCCGGGACGCGCTCGACGGCCGCTTTGCCCGCCTTTACCACGACCTCGAACGCGGCACCGATGCGCTGGCGTTCGTGGATCCGTACGCCGACATCCCCTCGTTTCGGCAGCGGGATGCCTCACGGGCGGAACTCGTGAACCTCGTCGCTGCGATCATGGACGAGCGACTCGCCGGCGAACCGGCCACCGAGGACGACCGGGACCTGCTCGACGTACTGCTGTCGATCAGGACAGCAGACGGCGAGTTGCAGTTCGACGCCAACATCATCACGGGCATGTTCATCGCCATGATGTTCGCCGGTCACCACACGACCTCCACCACGGCCGCGTGGACGCTCCTCGAGTTGCTCCGTCACCCCGAACAGATGGCAGCGGTGCTCGACGAACAGGATGCGCTCGCACGCGACGGCGGCGACCTCACCTATCAGGCGCTCCGGGACATGCCGCTGCTCGAATCGGCGATCAAGGAAGCTCTGCGACTCCATCCACCGCTCATCCTTCTGCTCCGGGTCGCCAAGAACGACCTCGAGGTGCTCGGACACCACATCCCCGCAGGCGACCTCGTCGGCGCCACGCCCGCAGTGTCCAACCGGCTCGCCGAGGCCTTCTCCGAACCCGAACGCTACGACCTGTACCGATACCTCCCTCCCCGCAGCGACGACGTCGAACACCCGTGGGACTGGATCCCCTTCGGCGCCGGTCGCCACCGGTGCGTCGGTGCGGCGTTCGCCATGATGCAGTTGAAGGCGATCTTCGCCCTCCTCCTCACGCGCTATCGCTTCGAACTGGCCCAACCGGCTGACTCCTACCGCACCGACCACACCAAGATGGTCGTCCAGCTCGCACAGCCCTGCGAGGTCGACTGGGTCCGCCGGTGAGCTGGCACATCTCGGTCGACGACGACCTGTGTCAGGGCCACGGCGTCTGCGAGTCGGAGGCGCCTGAGGTGTTCCGGGTGTCCAAGGCCGGCGAGTTGACCGTGCTCGACCCCAACCCGTCCGATGACCAGCGGCCCGCAGTCGAACAGGCTGTGCGCTACTGCCCCACCCGAGCCATCAGGATCGCTGGGAACCGCACCGAGAGCGAGGAGTGAACCGTGCCCCCATTCGACCGTAGTGAACTCGACGAGATGGTTCAGCGGTGGCTGGCCGCCAACCAGGAGTGTGAGGCCGCCGGTGACTGGGGCCCCTTGGCGGACATGTACACCGAGGACGCCACCTACGGCTGGAACTTCGGGCCGCGTGAGGATTTCATGGCCGTGGGCCGGGAGGAGATCCGTTCGATCGCCCTCGGCCTCGAGATGGGCGGCCTCGACGGCTGGGTGTATCCGTACCAGCACGTCCTGGTCGATGACCGCCTCGGACAGGTCCTTGGACTCTGGAAGCAGGTCGCCGAGACCGACGACGGTCGCCGTTACGAGGTGGGTGGGATCGGCGGCTCGTGGTTCGGCTACGGCGGCGAATTCCAGTGGGCCTGGCAGCGGGACTTCTTCGACTTCGGCAACGCCACTGCCCTGTTCCTCGAGATGATGGCCGACGGGACCCTCTCGGCGGGGATGACCGCCCGCATGGAACGATCGCTGTCGCAGTCGCTACCCGGTCACTATCCGATCGGTCAGGCACCAGCGCCGATCTGGCCCGATGTGGACGACTCGGAGGCCTGAGGTGAGCGACTCGAGCCCACTCCCCGATGGACCCTACGGGTTCATCGGTCTCGGCAACATCGGAGCGCCCATGGCGCAACGACTTCTCGGCTGGGCCCCGGGGCTCGTCGTGTGCGATCTCGACGACAGCCGGGTCGAGCCGCTCCGCTCTGCTGGCGCTGGCGTCGCCACGACCGCACGAGAGCTCGGTGAGCGCTGCGGCGCCGTCTCGGTCATGGTGCTCAACGACGAGCAGGTTCGTGCAGTGGTCGCCGAACTCCTCGAGACCATCCGTCCGGATTCGGTCATCGGTGTTCACTCCACCATCGACGTCGCCACCGCAGTCGAACTCGACCTGACCGCTCGGGCGAAGGGGGTGAGACTCATCGACGCACCCGTCTCGGGTGGGTTCATCGGAGCGGCCGAGGGGCGCCTCGCAGTGCTCGCCGGTGGCGACACCGAGGCCATCGATGCAGTGCGTCCGGCGTGGTCGAACTTCGCCGACCTCGTGGTCCGGTTCGGACCTGCCGGGTGCGGCACGACCGCCAAACTGGCACGCAACCTGCTGCACTTCGTGGCGTTCACGGCGGCTTCTGAGGCACAGCAACTCGCCGAAGCCGCCGGACTCGACCTCGGTGCACTGAGCCGAGTGGTCCGGCACTCCGATGCGGTCACCGGCGGTCCGGGAGCGATCATGCTTCGAGCCAGCACCGAGGACCTCCGACCCGGCGACGACTGGTACGAAACGATGCAGCACGTGCGCACGCTCGGCGAGAAGGACCTCGATCTGGCGCTCGCCCGAGCAGCTGAATTCGGCCTGGATCTACCCCTCGCCGAGTTGGCACGGGTCCGACTCGCGGGCGGTCTCGGCGTGCCGCATGCGACCTGAGTCGGCAACGCCGCACAGGAAACGGTGAAGTCGAACGACGCAGTCTCCGCCGGCGGTGTGTCGGTCTCCTACGGCCGCCGATATCCGAAGTCCAGCCTGGCTGTACCCGTAGCGACCCCCTCGACGACGATCCGTTGCAGTCCGCCGGCACCGGGGATCGGTTCGGCGGGGCGGACGTAGTCGTCGGAGACCACAAACAACTGCAGTGTCGGGTGCTGCGGTCAGCTCCCAGAGGTAGCCGGTGGTCGGGTTGGCCTGGAGTTCGAGCGTCACCTGCCCGCCCACTTCGAGGGTGACGGGCCCGGGCTCACTGACCATGGCGAACGGGACGGTACCGGACGTGCACCAGGGCAACGTGGCGACCGGTCAGGTGATGGCGATCCACGCCAGGAACACCACCACGATCAGCACGGCGACGATGGCGATGGGCAGCGGCCCGAAGACCTCTTTGCGCCGCTGACGGACCTCATAGGACTCATTGGCCTTGCTCCCCACCTTGGGCAGGTGGTGCTGTTCCGGCTTGCGGGGTTTCCCGCCACTGCTACCCACAGACTCAGCCTACCGTCCCGGTAACCTCACCGGCATGCCTGACCCAGCGAACACGATCCCCGGCGTCCTCCTCGCCGCCGTCGCAGCCCACGGCGAGGAGGAGGCGATCACCGACGGCCCCACGAGCCTGACGCACGCCGACCTCCTCGAACGCGTGGAGGATGCCGCCGCTGGGCTGCTCGCCTGCGGGGTCGAGCACGGCGACCGAATGGCCGTGTGGGCGCCCAACTGCTGGGAGTGGGTGGTCGCCGCGCTCGCCGTGCACCACGTCGGCGGCGTGCTCGTCCCGGTGAACACCCGCTACAAGGGAACCGAGGCCGCCGACCTGCTGCAACGGGCTCGGGTGCGGGTCCTGTTCACGATGACGGACTTCCTCAACACCGACTACGTCACCCTCCTGCTCGACGGTCCCGACGGCAGGCCGGAGCTCCCCGACCTCGTCACGGTCGTGTCGCTCCGCGGACCCGAGCGCGTGGACGCCGTAACGTTCCAGGGGTTCCTCGACGGCGGTGAGTCGGTCGACCGCAACGAGGTGCGCCGTCGCGCCGCCGGCGTCACCGGCGACGACTTCTGCCACCTCTTGTTCACCTCCGGCACCACGGGCCGGCCGAAGGGCGTCGAGCTCGTGCACGCCTCGGTGTGCCGGGGCTTCGACGCGTGGGCCGAGGTCATCGGTCTGCGGGCCGGGGACCGGTACCTGGTGGTCAACCCCTACTTCCACAGCTTCGGACTCAACGCGGGGATACTCGCCTGCCTCCTCCGCGGGGCGGTGAACCTGCCGCACGCCGTGTTCGACGTCCCGGCGATCGTCGAGCGGATCGAACGGGACCGGATCACTGTGCTGCCCGGTCCGCCGGCGATCTACCAGAGCATGCTGCTGGACCCCGAACTGGACCCGTCCCGTCTGGCGACCCTCCGACTGGCCGTGACGGGCGCAGCGGCGATCCCGGTGCAGCTCATCGTCGACATGCGTACCGTGCTCGGCTTCGACACCGTGGTGACGGGGTACGGCCTCACCGAGTCCTCGGGCATCGCGACCATGTGTCGACACGACGACGACCCGGAGACGATCGCCACCACCTCCGGCCGGGCCATCCCGGACGTCGAGGTTCGGATCGTGGACGAGTCCGGGGCCCCAGTCCCGACCGGCGAGGTGGGCGAGATCGTCGTCCGTGGCTACGTCGTGATGCGCAGCTACCTCGACGATCCTGCGGCCTCGGCGGACGCCGTCGACGCAGACGGCTGGCTGCACACGGGGGATCTCGGCACCCTCGACGAGCGCGGCTACCTGCGGATCACCGATCGGCTCAAGGACATGTTCATCGTGGGTGGGTTCAACGTCTACCCGGCCGAGATCGAGCAGGCGCTCGGAGCCCACCTGTCGATCGGCCAGGTGGCCGTGATCGGGATGCCCGACGAACGGCTCGGCGAGGTCGGTGCCGCCTTCGTGGTCGCCGCACCCGGGGCGACCGTGGACCCGGACGAGGTGGTCGCCTGGGCACGCGAGCGCATGGCCAACTTCAAGGTGCCCCGGCGGGTCGACGTGCTCGACGCCCTGCCGCTGGTCCCGGCGGGCAAGGTCGACAAGGTTGCGCTGCGAGCGCGCCTCGGGGCCTGACGGTGCGACTCGGCGAGGTCGCCAACGAGGACGCACTGCCCTTCGGCCGACCGCTCGACGGGGTCCGGATCCTGGCCCTCGAACAGATGCAGGCGCTCCCCTACGCAACGCAACTGCTCGCCCGCCTGGGCGCCGAGGTCGTGAAGATCGAACCCCTTCGGGGCGACCTGGGGCGGACGTCGATGCCGGCGATGCAGGACCCAGAGGGTCGCTCCGTCGGCGCCACGTTTCTCCGAAACAACCTTGACAAGCGCAGCGTGTGCGTCGACCTTCGCCGACCGGAGGGCCGGGACCTGGTCCTGAAACTCGCGCGTGGCTTCGACGTGGTGGCCGAGAACTCCAAACCGGGCTCCATGTCCCGACTCGGACTCGGCCCCGAGGACTTCGCAGCAGTCGACGAACGCCTCGTCTACGTCTCCGTGTCGGGCTTCGGCAACACCGGTGACTCCCCGTACAGGGAGTGGCCGGCCTTCGCTTCGATCACCGAGGCCATGTCGGGGATCTACACCTTCACCGCCGGACCGGGGAACCGGCCGCGTCCGAACCCGGTCGGCGCACTGGGCGACATCTCCGCCGCCCTGTTCGCCACCATCGGCGTGCTCGCAGCACTGCGCCACCGTGACCGCACGGGCCTGGGCCAGCACGTCGACGTGGCGATGCTCGACTCGGTCGTGGCCATGACCGACGTGGTGACCAACTTCTGGTCGCTCGGGCACCGCCCCGGCGACACGAGCACCGTCCTGCTCGAGGCATTCCGGGCGTCCGACGGCTGGTTCGTCCTACAGGTCGGCAGGGAGCAGCACTTCGAGGCCCTCGCCGGTGTGGTCGACCGAGCCGAGTGGCTGCAGGACGAACGGCTGCGGTCCCGGACATCGTGGACCGAGCACCTCGAGGACATCCTCCGGCCTGCGATCGAGGCGTGGGCGGCCGGGCGCACCAGGATCGAGGCGTGCGCCGAACTCTCGGCCGCCGGACTCGCCGCCGGGCCGTGCGCCACGACCGACGAGGTCGTCGACGACCCCCACGTGGCGGCCCGGCACATGCTCGTGGAAGTCGAGCGTCCCGACGGCGTGGCGGCGCCGGTGCTCGTCCCGGGGAACCCGGTCAAGATGTCGCGAGTCGCCGAGGGACCCGAGCGGCGACCACCGTGGATCGGCGAGCACACCGACGAGGTCCTCGCTGCCGAGCTGGGACTGTCGGTGGACCGGATCGACGAGCTCAGGGCCGACGGGATCGTGGCGTGATCGACCTCCCCGATCGACACCTCGCCGGCAGCGTCCGCACGCCGGTCGGTCAGGTGGTCGTCGTCGCCGGACCTGCGGGCGTGTCGTCCATCGGGTTCTACGACCCGCCGGGTTGCGTCCCGGTGGACCAGAGAGCGCTCCAGTCCGTGACCGACGCCGTACTCGACTGGTTCGACGACCCGACGAGCCTCGAGGGGCTGCCGATCGACGCACCGGTCAGCGACTTCGCCACCGCGGTGCGCGCTGCGCTGCTGGAGGTCCCCGTCGGCTCCACGACCACCTACGGCGAGCTCGCCCGGCGGCTCGGACGACCGACGGCGTCGCGCGCCGTGGGCCGGACGGTCGGCGCCAACCCGGTGGCCATCGCGATCCCCTGCCACCGGGTCGTCTGCAGCGACGGCAGTCCGGGCGGCTACGCCTGGGGCGTCGAACGCAAGCTCACGCTCCTGCATCTCGAGGAACACCACCGACACCGAGGAGGACCGTCGTGACCACGACGATCCGCAACTTGCTGCTGGTTGCGCTGGTCGCAGCCACCACCGTGGCCTGCAGCGACTCGCCGCCGCCGCCGGCGGCGCAGCCACCGTGCGCCGGGGGCGACGGCGTGAACGGACCGGTGTCCGTCGGGGCCCGTCCCGGCGACGTGGTGAGATCGACCGAGATCGCCGCGACCGAGTCGAACGGCGATCCCAGCACCGGCTACCCGACCGGCGGTCGGGTGTACCGGGTCCTGTACGTCTCGACGTCGGCCGACGAGTCGGATCTGGTGCTCGTCTGCGGCACCGTCACCCTCCCGGTCAGCGGACCGACCCGTGACGAGGCTGGACGCTCCCGGGTGTTTGCATGGGCGCACGGCACCCAGGGACTGGAGCAGCAGTGCCTGCCCTCGAGCGATCCCGAACAGGGCATCTGGGGCCCCATGCCCGGCGGGATCCAGACGGTGGCGTGGGGCTCCCTGTTCGGCAAGCACGAGGGCGAGCCCAGCAACGGTCAACTCCAGTACGCCGTGGACCAGGGGTGGATCGTGGCCACAGCGGACTACCAACCGCCCGACACCTACGTGATCGGTCGGGTCGCCGGCGCCAACGTCCTGGACAGCATCCGAGCAGCCCAGCAACTAGCGGACCGGGAGTTCCCCGGCAGCACCGGCACCGGATCCGACGTCGTGGTCGCCGGGCACTCCCAGGGTGGTCACGCCGCCCTCTGGACGGCCCAGATCGCCGATCCGTACCTCTCGGCCACCGGCACCTCGGCAGATCGGCTCCGCATCGTCGGCGTGGAGGCACTCGCACCGGCGGCGAACTTCGTCGTCCAGCCCGAACGTCAGCCCGGCACGCAGCTTGGCGACGGCTTGGCCGACCGGGAGATGCACCAGAGCATCCCACTCCTCAAGCTGCCCATCCCTTCGCTCGAGCTCCAGATCGGACCGGCGCTGTTCAGCTACATCTTCGGTTCGTGGAGCCAGTTCTCCGCCACCCGGTCACCGGCCTCCGGATCGGTGACTCCGGCGGGTCCCGACACCGGAGCGCTGCCGCTCGATGCCGTCGCCACTCCGGAGGGCCAGGCCACGGTGGCCGCCATCATGCCGCTGTGCTTCCTCAGCTCGGACGCGACCAAGGTCAAGCAGGCCGCTGCGCCGTACCGCAACGCCGGGATCAACCAGATGCTCGTGCCCGAGCTGTGGAACCTGCCGCCCGACTACTCGGTGGGCGAGTACTTCAGGGGTGGCGTGGACCAGACGTGCGCCACCAACCCCGCCAGTCTCCGCGGGTGGTGTGAGTGGATCCTGTGGAACATGCCGGGGCCGCTCGGGGACAACCCGTTCCCCAAGGCGCCCACGAGCGGCGGCAGGATCGTGCCCCTGCTGATCGCGCAGGGGACGAACGACACGGTCATCCACTGCGTCGCCCCGGACGACCTGCCGTCGGCCGAGGTCCCCTCGGTCGCCGACTGCACCTCCCGCGCCCTGTACGAGTCCCTGGTCGAGGAGTACTGCCCGCCCGAGGGAGTGCGTGGCTCCATGCAGCTCCGGGTGTTCCGGAAGGGCCCCAACAGTCCGGCGGACCACCTGTCGGTACCCGGCCAGATGGCCGCCCGGAAGCTGGACCGATCCTCCGAGGACCTCACCTACGAGGGCTCACCGAGCCACGCCTTCGTCGAGGCGGCATTCGACGGCAGCCTCGGCGAGGGCTGCAGCGCCGAGGTCCTCAACCCCTGACCCTCAGGCGTCCCCGCCCTCGATGGTGATGGCGAACTCCGGACAGTTGTCGGCGGCGAGCCGAGCCGCGGCCTCGAGCTCCACAGGGAGCTCACCCCCCACGAGCGGGACCGCGTAGCCCTCGTCGTCCACGTCGAACAGCGCGGGTGCCAGCAGGTAGCAGCGGTTGTGCCCCACGCACGCGTCACGGTCGAACTCGATCCTCATGTGTCACCCCTCGCGTGTCACGTCTCGTGCTTCGCGTCCCAGCACACGGACCGGCAGGGTCCGGGGCCCACGCACCTGCCCGGTCGACCAGCGGACGCCGTCGGGATCAGACAACTCGAAGTCCGGAACCCGCTTCAGCCACTCCTCGAGCGCGATGCGCAGCTCGAGGCGGGCGAGGTTGGACCCCAAGCACCGGTGGATGCCCAGTCCGAACGCAGCGTGGCGGTTGCGCTGCCGGTCGACGATGAACCGCCCGGCTTCCTCGAAGGCGGCGGGGTCCCGGTTCGCTGCGGGAAACGGCAGGAGGACCCAGTCGCCGGCAGCGACGGGGCAGTCGCCGATCTCGGTGTCCTCGGCAACGATCCGGGCCATGGTGACCGGGGCGTAGAAGCGGAGGAACTCCTCCACTGCGAAGGTCATGACCTCGGGGTCGGCGACGAGCCGGGCCCGATCCTCGGGATGCCTGGCCAGATGCCAGAGGCTGGCACCGATCGCCGACCACGTGGTGTCGATTCCGGCGATCAACAGCAGCGCGATCGTCCCGATCACGTGCTCGTCGCTCAACGGATGCCCGTCGACCTCCAGGCCGATCAGGTAGCTGACCAGGTCGTCGCGAGGCGACTGACGATGCTCCTCCACGACCCGGAAGAGGTACGTCGTCAGCAGGTCCTCCTCGGCCACGGGGCCAGCCTGACCGGGGCGTTCCACGATCCGGTGGATGAACGTCCGGAACCTGTCGCCGTCCTCGGCCGGCACACCCAAGAGGTGCGCGATGACCCGAACGGGAATGTGCTGTGCGTACCCGGTCGCCGCATCGACCACGGGTCCGGTTGCCAGGAGTTCGTCGATGAGCTGGCCACAGAACTCGCGCGCCGGCTTCTCGAGCACGGCGATCGCCTTGGGCGAGAACGCCGGGAGCAGGAGCCGACGGGCGAACTCGTGGAACGGTGGGTCGGACGTGATCGGCGGTGCGAACCCCATCGGAGCCGGGACGTCGGGACGGAAGTCGGCCACGATGACGCTGTTGGACGTGTAGTGCTCGGTGTCGTGTGCGATCGCCGCAACGTCAGCGTGCCGGGTCGGCAGCCACGTGCCGCCGAAGCGTTCGCTGTGGGCCACCGGGCAGGTGACACGGAGTTCATCCCAGATTGCCGGCGCCGCAGCAGCCCACCCCTCGGTCGTGTGGTCGAAGTCCGTCGACCAGTCCGTGACCGGGCTGCCCGACCGTGGTGCGTCGTCGTTCACCACCGCAGCGTAGACAGCGGGCCCTCGCGTCACACAGACTGCGGTCCATGTCGGGTGTCGTCCTCGTCCACGGAGCGTTCCACGAGCTGTGGGGTCCGGCGCGACTGGCGCACCGCTGGACCCCGTCACTGCTCGACGGGCTCTGGGCGGCGGGCGTGGATCTCGATCGGATCGAGCCGGGGGAGGTCCGACGGGCGGTCCGGATCGGGTTCTGGGGCGACATCTTCCGCCCCACCCCCGAGGTGGCCGACAGCGCGGCCCCCAGCGACGAACTGATCACGCGGGTCGAGGCCGATGGGGCCGGGGCGGTGGGCATCCTCTCGGCCGATCTCGCCCGTCGCATCCACGCCCGGACGCTCGAGCAGCTCGGCACCTACTTCATCGATGCCGAGGTGCGTGATCGGGTGCACCGGCGGATCCTCGAGTCGCTCAGGCCGCACAACCGCGTCGTGGTGGCCCACTCGCTCGGAACCGTCATCACCTACGAGATCCTCCGGCAGCACCCCGAGATCCAGGTCGAGGAGTTCGTGACGGTCGGATCGCCGTTGGGTGAGGAGTTCGTGCGTGCGTCGATCCAACCGACCCTCGAGGACGGCTCGCAATGGCCGGGCGGGGTCGTCAGGTGGACCAACGTCGCCGCCGAGGGTGACCTGGCCACCGCAGCGGCGCCTCGCCTCGCCCCGGTCTTCGGGGACCGGATCGTCGACGAGTTCGTGTTCAACGGCGCCCACCCACACGACATCGAGCCCTACCTGAGCACCCCGGCAGTCGGACGACCGGTGGCCCGGGGCCTCGACCTGCCGATCGGCGACCGGTGAGCGGCCGCGTCGTCGCCGTCGTCGGCGCGTCCGGAGCGATCGGGGGACTGGTCACGCGGTCGCTCCTCGAACGCGGCGACGCAGTACTGGGGACGGGCCGATCGGCGGCGTCACTCGAGGCGACCGGACGTGACGCACCACCGGGCCGGTGGTGGGCATGCCCACTCGACCTGCGCAATCCCAACGCCGGCGATCGACTGGTCGAGGTCGTCCGCAGCGGACCGGGCCACCTCGACGCCGTGGTCCTCGCCGCGGGTGTCGTTGCGTTCGGTGACCTCGAGTCGACCCCGGACGACGTCATCGAGGAGCTCTTCGTCACCAACGTGCTCGGCCCGCTGTGGCTGCTCCGACGGCTGATCCCCATGCTCAGCGAACGTCAGGGCACCGTGGTCAACATCAGTGCGGTGGTTGCCGAGCAACCGCTCCCCGGCATGGCCGCCTACGCAGCGAGCAAGGCGGCGCTCACGGCGGCCGACCTCGCACTCCGCCGCGAACTGCGGCGACGACGGATCCGGGTCGTCGACGTCCGGCCTCCGCACACCGAGACAGGGCTGGCAGGTCGGGCGATCCACGGCGAGCCTCCACGGCTGCCGGTCGGCCTCGACCCAGCAGTCGTGGCCGGGCGCATCGTCGCTGCGCTCGAGGATCCCGCAGTCGAGGAGATCCCCTCGACGCAATTCACCTCTGACGATTGAGTGCTCAGTCGCCCGGCCTGTCAGTCGAGGGCACCGGCGGTCGTCCCACCGAAGGGCATCGGATCCATTCCGAGTTTGCGATGGTCCCAGGAGCGAATCCGGTCGACCTCCAACCTGACCGCAACCCGATTGCGGATCATGACCTCGACCAGCGGTGCGAGATCATCGGTGTACGGAGCATTGCAGCGCTCGAAGACATCGACTCCGACGCGCCAGAGATCATCGGGATCCTCACTGATCACACCCCGGCCTTCGAGGCTCACCCCCCGTAGGACGTCGTAGGTCTGTCCGTCCTCGAGCAGCACGGTCAGGCGAGGGTCGCGACGCAGGTTGACGGCCTTCTGCGAGCGCGACTTGGTCTCGAACCAGATCTCGCCGTCGAGGACGGCGTACCACATCGCCACGAGATGCGGGCTGCCGTCTGCGTTGAGCGTGGCCATCGTCGCTGTGCGACTCCGACGCACGTACTCCGCTACCTCCGCATCCGTCATGGTCACCGTCGAACGCTGATTCGTACCCATTTTCTGAGGCTATCGGTCGATCAGATCACGAAGCTGCGACGCCACCTCGGCGATCGTTGCGTCGACCGGGACGTCCGAGGGGGACAACGAGAGCCGGAGATCGTTGTAGCCCGCCTCGACGAGGCGCGGAACCCCGACCAACGCCGATTGGACCACAGAGCGCAGGTCGCCCACTCGCTCCGGCGCCGGGATTCGCACGGCGGCAACCGCTCCAAGGGAGGCGGCGTCGGCGAGCGGAGTCGGAGTCCCGAGTTCCGCCGCCACGTCGAGTTCCCTGGCGAGGGCCGTGCGGAACTGAACCAGCCCTCCGACGGGATCGGTGAGCGCAGCGCCCCACGGGATCCACCCCACACCGAATCTGGCCGTTCGGCGCACCACCGGCCCGCTCACACTGCCGCTCACCCAGATCGGGACTCCCTGCATGCCATCGGACATCACCAGAGGCGACGGGCGACTCTGGACCACGAGGGGGCCACTGGGGCCGGGGAGACTCACCGGCTCACCCGTCCAGAGTTGAACGCACGTCCGGAGGGTGTCGTCGAGCAAGGAGCCACGCTTGGCGAAGTCGAGCCCTGCAGCCTCGTACTCCGCCCGCTGCCAGCCGACACCCACCCCGAGGTCGATCCGACCATCCGACAGCACGTCCAGCGTTGCGAGTGCCTTGGCGATCACCACGGGTCGTCGGAGAGCGGCGAGGACGATCCCCGTGCCGAACCGGATCCGGTCGGTGATGGCAGCAGCGTGCGCGACGAGCGTGAGGGGCTCCAGCCACAGACCGTCCGGACCGGTCGGCTGCCTGCCACCGGCGAGTCCCCCGCTCGTCGGATCGCCGTAGGCACCGAGATCCTCGCCGAACAGGACGTGGTCGGAAACGACGACCCGGTCGACCCCGCCGGATTCACGAGCGAGCATGTCGAGGGCGACAACCTCCCCGATGAATCGCTCAGCGAGGTCCCGGCCCGTTCCGCCGGACGAGAAGTTGCGCAGGCCGACACTCAATTCGACACGCCGGGATGCCGACACCGGAGCAACCTATCCATGCAGCTCGGAGATTCACGACCAACGGAGAGAAATGTTGCAGTTCTGTTTCAATCCGCCGCATCTCGGGCTAGCGTCTCCGAACATGAACCAGCCCACCCCCCGACGGGCCCTCGTTGTCGGAGCGTCAGCTGTTCTGATCGCTGCCGGTGCGAGTGCCTGCCAGCCTGTTGCTCAACCGCTCCCCATTCGGGTTCCCGCACCCGCGCCGCCCGCTGTGCCGGAAGTGGCCCCCTGGACGATCATGGGCCCGCCGTCACTCAGCGCTGAACAGTTGACTGCGTGGTACTTCTCCAAGCCTCGGCCGGGGGCCCGACCGGCAGCCTCCGTGGCGGAGCTCGCAAACCTGTACATCGAGGAGGGCAACCGGGAGGGGGTCGCCGGGGACCGGGCGTTCATCCAGGCCATCCTCGAGACCGGCTGGTTCCGCTTCTCGGAACGGGTCCCGCCGACATTCCACAACTACGCCGGAATCGGTGCGGTGGACGGCGGAACGACCGCCGAGCAGTTCCCGAATGCCCGCACCGGCGTTCGGGCCCAGATCCAGCACCTGAAGGGCTACGCAACGCCCGGGATCCGCAGCTCGGACTTCGCCTCTGCGATCGCAGCGGGACGCACGCAGCTCGTTCTCAACTACATCGCGGGCCGCGCCACCACGTGGTCCCAGATGGGCAAGGGAAACTGGGCCACCGACCCCGATTACGCCACGAAGCTCGACTCGCTCTATCGGAGTGCGGCAGGGCACGCCGGTGTGGCCATCAAGTGAGGCAGTAGGTCGATTTCCCCCTTGAAGCGCAGGTAGTTGCGGTTTCGAACCTCACCCCGTTCACTCTTGGTGATGGAGTCGGCGCAGGGTGCGACCAGAGGAGCTGACGCCGGCGATCGAATCGCACAGTTGGCGCTGCAGACTGCGAACAGCACCTTCGATGCCCAGTCGATCCTCAAGGAGGTCACGTCGAGCGACGGCGTGACGATCGACTTCCGCTTTCTGTTCATCAACGACGCCGCCGGGCGACTCATCGGACGGGAACCAGCCGAGACCATCGGGCGCACAGCCCGCGAGTTGTTCGCCGCACAAGCCGATTGGCTGATTGCGCTCTGGTCCGCCGGGTTGCGATCCGGTGAGCCGATCGTCGAGGAGATCGAACTTCGACCCGGCCAGCCGAACTCTCCTTGGATCCGTCAGCAGATCGTGCCACTCGACGGTGCGGTAGCCATCACGTCACACGACATTACTGCCCGCAAGCGAGCCGAACGCGACCTCTGGCACCTCGCTCATCACGATCCACTGACAGGGCTACCCAACCGGACGCTCGCCGAAACGCGCATCGACCGAATGGTCGCCAAGCAGGCGAGCGTGGTGATGTTCATCGACCTGGACCACTTCAAGGCCATCAACGATCGCCTGGGACACCTCGCCGGCGACGAGATGCTCTCCCAGGTCGCTGCCCGCCTTCGCTCGTGCACCCGCACCGATGACGTCGTCGCCCGATTCGGCGGGGACGAGTTCGTCATCTGTGCGAACGAACCCCATCCGGAGGAGGCGGGGATTCGACTCGCCGAGAAGATCATCGACACCATGCGCTACCCGTTCGTCATCCGCGGTCGCCATCTCTCGCTGACGATCAGCATCGGGATGGCGTACGGACGCCCCGGTCGGTCGGCCACCGAACTCCTCCGATGCGCCGATGCAGCCGTCTACCGCTCCAAGCAACGAGGACGCGACCGATGGACCCTCTTCGACGATGCTCTCGGACGGGAACTCGCTGTCCGTGACCTTGACGACGATGCCCTCAGGACGGCCCTCGATCAACATGCGATCGACTTCGAGGCCATCCCGTTCTCATTCCTCGAGAACCAACTGATTCACTCAGTTGTGCTCGCCGCCAACTGGGACCACCCCACCCTCGGACGGCGACGGGTCGCCGACTACCTCGCTGGAGTACCCGACCCCGAGCTCGTGGCTCGACTCGATGCCGAACTGCAGCGAGTCGACGTCGGGCGGGTCAATCAGATCGTGTCGGTGCTTCCGACTCATGCGAGGGCTCGATTCGTCCTCCACGGTGAACTGATCGACGACATGGCGATCCTGGAACTCGAACGAGCGCTCAGTGACAGCGGCCTCCCAGCACGCCGGTGGGGAATCGACGTCCCGAGTTCCGTGCTCGGAGCCAGCGGGAGCACCGGGCGCGCCGTGCTGTCGGTGCTGGCATCACTCGGGGTGGGAGTGACGCTGTACGGAACTGCTCGTTCGCTGATCACCAACGAGGACCTCGGGGCCCTCGGAGTCACGGCGCTCCAGATGGACTCGGCCGGAGTGGGCAGAACGGCTGTACTCGAGGACCGCGTCGCCGCCACGCTGGCGGGCCTGTCGGCCTTCGCCACGAAACTCGACCTCGAGCTGTTGGTCGCCGAGGTGGCCGATTCACTCAGCCCTGTCGATCTGCAAGCCTTCGGATTCGTCGCCGCTCAGGGCATCGGACTCAGCTCCGTGGACCCTGAGACCCGATGGGGTGAGTGGCGGTGACCGACGATGACCTAGGACTCGACCCGGCCGCAACGGCCCTCTACCACAGCGCCGACGCCGCTCTCATCTTGAGCCCCACGCGAGGCGTCGTCTGGGCGAGTCCGGCAACCGAGAACGTGCTCGGCCTGACGTCGAGTGAGTTGCTCGGTGCGTTCGCCACCGACGTGATCCATCCCGACCACGTCGCCGTGGCCATCCACCACCGACAGGTCGCGCTGAAGAACGGTCGGAGCGGCCCGGAGGAGATCCAAGGTCGCCACGGGAGCAGCGGCTACCGCTGGTACACGGCTGAGTGGTGGAGCGCCCGTTCAGGAAACGGCTCCGAGCCGGCACTCGTCATCATGCACCTACGGGACGCTGAGGAGGTGCGCAATGCCCGGTCGGCGGTGCTCCGCAGCGAAGCTCGCCTTCTCCGGCTCCACCGAACGAGCGTGGACATCACGATGATCATCGATCAGTCCGGCTCTACGACGTACCTGAGTCCCTCGGTCGAGCGGATCCTCGGCTGGGAACCTCAGCACGTCCTGAGCAGTGACCCGTTCGATCTCGTCCATCCGGACGACCGCCAGCGAGTCACGCAGCTGAGAGAGACCTTGCTGCAGATCGACCAGAGCACCTACGTCGGGGAGGTGCGCGTCCTCCACCTCGACGGGCGGTATCGGTGGATGGAGATCAACGCCGTCAACCTCCTCGCCGACCCGGTCATCAACGGCGCAGTCGTCCATCTGCACGACATCACCGATCGCCGGCACGCCGAGGACCAGCTGATCCGAGCGACGCTCGAGGATCCACTCACGGGCCTTGCGAGCTACGCACTCATGCGTGACCGGCTCACTCTGGCGCTCACACGACACGAGTTGGCCGACAGCGTGACCGTTGCTGCTGCAGTCTTCGACCTCGATGGGTTCGCTTCCTTGAACGACGCCCTCGGCCACCAGAGCGGTGACGTCGTCCTGAAGCAGGCCGCCGATCGCCTGCGACAGAGTAAAGGGCACAGCGTTACTGTCGCCCGCCTCGCCGGTGACGAGTTCGCTCTCTGCTTCGAACTCACCGCAGGCCCACACGAGGCCGCTGAACGAGTTGAGGTCATCAGGGAGCTGCTCTGCGAGCCCTACATGATCGACGGACGGGAGCACCGACTGACCTGTTCTGCTGGTCTGGCGATCGCCGGACCCGCCTCGGATGCTGAGTCACTCCTCCGGGATGCGGGAGCAGCGGTCCACCACGCCAAAGGACAAGGCCGCAACCGCACCGAGGTGTTCGACGCTGCGGTCCGGTCGGCCATGCTCAATCAGGTCAACCTCCTCGCCGACCTCGACCGGGCGATCACAGGCGATGAGTTCTTCCTCGAGTTCCAGCCGGCATTCGACACCACCACGGGCTTGATCAGCGGCGCTGAAGCCCTCGTCCGATGGATGCACCCGGTCCGCGGTCCCCTGCCCCCGGCGGCCTTCGTCGCCGCCGCTGAGCGCTCGGACCGGATCGTCCTCCTGGGCCAGTGGGTGGCCCGGGCCGCTGTCGCTGCGACGGCGGCGCTCGGAGCGTCCCACTCGGCGCTGCTGCCCGTCATGTGGATCAATGTTGCGGCACCGCAACTCGCCCGGGCGGACTTTGCTGCAGACCTGCTCGACACGATCGAGCGAGCTGGGCTCGATCCTCACCGGTTCGGGATCGAGGTGACCGAGTCGGTGCTGATCCACTCTTCCAACGTTGCCCAGGACCAGCTCAAGTCGCTCCGGCGGAACGGCTGTCAACTCGGCATCGACGACTTCGGTACCGGCTACTCATCGTTGACCTATCTCCATCAGTTCGAAGTCGACGTCATCAAGGTCGACCGCTCCTTCGTGGCCGGCATCGGAATTGACAGTCGGGCCGATTCGATCGTCGCTGCGGTGACCGGTATGGCGCACGCCCTCGGACTGAGGGTCGTGGCCGAGGGCGTCGAATCATCCGAACAACTCGAGCGGCTCGAGCAGCTCGGATGCACTGACGTGAGCGGCTTCGGGCTGGTGCGACCTCTGCGGTTCAGCGAACTCGAAGGCACCCTCGGGCGGTCGCTCGCCGACGTCCGACCCCGCCACGGACACGAACCATCCGTGCACTGAACGGCTTCAGGAACGCTTCGACGCCTTCTGGAGATACATCGTCTCATCGGCGCGACGGAGCAGGTCCTCTGGATCCTCGCCAGGGTTGCCCACCACCACACCAATCGAGACACCCGCTGGCCAGGCAACTTCTCGGACAGTGATCGGGTCAATGAACGCGGCCCGCACCGCCGCTTCGAGTTCCTCGGGCCGGCGAGAACTGCAGAGCACGACGAACTCATCGCCTCCCCAGCGACCAACGAAGGAGGGGTCGGGTACTACTGAGACCAGCCGGCGGGCAACCACATCGAGGACTCTGTCACCGACGAGGTGGCCGTGAGCATCGTTGACCTTCTTGAAGCCGTCGAGATCCACGAAAGCCGCCGTCACCCGACCGTGCTCGAGTCGATGTTCGAGCTCACTGATCACTGCGCTGCGGTTGGGGAGCCCGGTGAGGGCGTCGGCCCGAGCTTGCGAGAGCAGGTCGCGTTCTCGTCCACGTCGTTCGGTGACGTCATGAACGATCGACAACACTGAACCGCTCCCATCCTCGGCGAGGTGATTGATCACATTGGCCTCGATCCAACAGACGGACCCGTCAGGCCGGATCACGCGCTGTGTGACGTGGCGCAGCGACCTTGGGTGGGCCAACAAGTCGGTCCACATGTCAATCGAGGTGGCGTGGTCGCCGGGGTGGAGTACGTCGAGAACGAGGCGGCCTTCGAGGTCCTCTGGAGAAACACCGAAGGTCTCTTCCACGTCGCCCTCCGAGGAGAGAACGTGGCCGAGGGAATCGAGTTCCTGCAGGACCCACGTCGGACGCCGGACACTGGCCACCTCGGGCAGGTCCCGGACTGTATCGACCGCCTTGCGGACTGGAGTTGGCACCACACCGAGTCGTCTGATCCCGATCAGCACGGCGCCGACCGGGTGATCGAGCAGGTTGAGCATGGTCACTCGCTCGGCGACCCATGTGCCGGAATCGAACCGCCTGATCGTCACTGCGACCGGCTCCAACGGCTGGGCCAGCGCATCACTCCAGGCGTGGATGACCGCTACCCGGTCGTCGAAGAAGATTTCTGCGGTCGACTCGAACCACACTCGATTGAGCGGCGAAGGCGCCAGAGCGAGGTGGTCCGGGAGCGGAGCGTCGGATGCGGCGGCGCTACGACCGAACACGAGGGAACCCTCGAAAAGGGCCTCCACGGCTGCGTCCGGCCAGACACCGAACTCAGATCCATTTTCCTCTCCACGACCCACCTCAGCGACGCTACATCGCGCCGGTGGACACCGTTACGAGTGGCCACGGACGCTCCCGTTCGATCACCCAGGCTGCGTCAAGCAGGAGTGCCTCGGTGTGGTGAGGTGCGAGCAACTGCAAGCCGACGGGGAGTCCCTCGCAGGATCCGACCGGAATGGAGATCGCCGGATTGCCGTAGAGATTGGATGGGATCGTGAGCCGACCGTTGTTCCCCATGGAGTCCACAATTCCCCCAAAGACCGACGGCAATGGGCCCTCGGCGGCGAACGCAACGTCGGGATTCGACGAGGTCACGATCAGGTCGGTCTGCTCGAACGCTGCAGCCATGGCTTCGAACAGTGCCGTCCGACGCTCCTCCAGACGGATGAGCGCTGGGAAGTCCAGACCACGGTCGGCCGCCCACTCGCAGGCGAACTGCATCTCGAGGGTCAGGTCATCAGAGCATTCCGGCCAGGCGTCACCGAGCACAGCAAAGGTCCCGGCCATGTTCGCCAGCGACCATGCCGTCCCAACGGGCGGAATGGCAACGTCGATTTCCACGATCCGCAGGCCGAGATCCGATGAGAGTGCTTCGCCGGCAGATCGGACGATGGCGGCAGTCTCGGGACTCACGACGGCACCGGCGAAGTCGTCCACGATCGCCACTCGTAGGCCCCGCAGTTCCTCGAGATGAGTGCCCAGACCGGCTTCCCAGCCCTCGACCCGAGGCAGCGAGTGCGGATCGTGGAGATCAGCACCATTGGCCACGTCGAGCCACCGAGCGGTGTCACGAACCGACCGAGTGAGCCCTCCGACGGTCACGGTCAATGCTCCAACGGCAAAGTTCGGGCCTCGCGGAATCCGCCCGTAGGTCGTCTTGAGGCCCACCAGTCCGGTGAAGCCGGCCGGGATCCGGATGGAGCCTCCGCCGTCGCCACCAGTCGCCAGTGGAACCAGTCCGCCGGCCACCGCTGCTGCGCTCCCCCCGGACGAACCTCCCGGGGTGCGCGTCGGGTCCCACGGATTGCGGGTGACCCCGTTCAACACGGTTCGGGTCAGGTTCACGCCACCGAACTCACTCGCTGTGGTGAGACCCACGGGAACAGCGCCGGCATCGACGATGCGTTCCACGTGTGTGGTCGTGTAGGAGGCCACACGATCAGCGAGTGGAACGCTGGCGTGGGTGTCGGGCCACCCAGCCACCTGGTCGAGTTCCTTGATTCCGAGCGGTACACCCCCGAAGGGAGCCGTCACATCCGCTACGGCTGCCCGTTCCCGGGCTGCTTCCGGATCGAGGTGACTGAAGGCGTTCAGCGACGAGGCGTCGATCGCCGCCAGAGTCGACTCGAGTTCCTCGAGCGGTGTCCGCTCGCCGGAGCGGAACGCCTCCACCAGGCCACACGCATCACCGGTCCAGAGTTCATCCATGCGAAGAAACGTATACCGCAAGCCGTTTCCCGTTCCGCTGCTGGAACTGGCCCCGATACCTCCCTAACCTGACCTCGTGGCCATCCCGGTGAGGCGCCCAAGAGCGAAGTGGTGCCGCGTGCTCGGAGTTGGAGCCGTGCTGGGAGTGATCGGCGGCATCACTGCCTGTGTTCCGATGACACCGGTTCCACCTCCGGAGCCGGTGATTCAGATGCTGCCCAACCAGGCCGAGGGATTCTTCTCGATGCCCTGGCCCAATCACATCCGGCGCACCGACTCCGGGATGACCGACTGGAACTCCCTCCCCGGCATCACGAGCAACCCCCTCGTCGAGCCCCTCCCGACGGTGCCGCTGCTCCCAGCGATCATCGACGCCGCACAGCGGACCGTCGACCAGTTCGGCACCAACAGTGCGGTGTTCCTTCGATCGATGGTGGCACTCGATGACGGGTCCCTCCCCACACCGGCAGCGACGCTCGCGGATGACGCTTCCGTCCAACTCGTTGATCTCTCCACCGGGGACCAGGCGCCAGCGGTGGTGGTCTCCCAGGAGCGTGCGGACCGGTTCCGGCCGGCACACCTGCTGACCATCCTCCCCTATCCGGGCCATCCTCTCCGACCGGATCGGGAGTACGGCGTGCTGGTGTTCAACTCCGTGCGCACTGCAACTGGTGTGCCACTGCAACCGACCCCACTGTTGGCTCAACTCCGACAACCCCACGCTGCGTCCATGCCGATGAGTGCTCCACAACACGCTGCGCTCAGCAACCAACTCGATGCCGTGGAGCAGATCACCGCGACGTCGACGGCCTACTCGCCGACGGACTTGGTCGCCTTCACCGTCTACCGGACCCAGGACACGGGCCGCGAGTGGAACGCCGTGGTCGATGCGCTCGCCAGCACACCGGTGCCGCCGATCTCCGTCACCTCGATCGATCCCTGCACCGAGCGACCGAGGGACCCCGGAGCGAATCTGGCACTGATTCAAGGCACGATTGCGTTGCCCACATGGCAGCAGGGCTCGTTTCCGTACCTGCTCGACGGCGGTGACATCCGCATCGATCCACTCGGTCGGGCCGAGCGCACGGGCACCCGGGTGGCTCCGGTTCAACTGCTCGTGCCCTGCAGACCTGCGCCCGCCACCGGTTGGCCGGTGCTGACGTTCGTCGACGGAACCGGGGGCGACGAAGACATCCCCACGACCTCGGCGCCGGTTCGCCGGACGAACATGATCTACGGCCAGCTCGCTCCCCTGTACGGAAACGGGGTCGGTGACGCCAGCACGCTCCTGAGCCTCGTCGGGTTCCCCACCCTCCGCTCCCAACAGGAGATCGTCTTCTACAACCTGCTCAATCCCCGGGCGGTGCGGAGCAACCCGCTGCAGCAGGCGTCAGACCACCTCACGTTCACTCGATCGTTGAGCACGTTCACCCTCGACGGTGCAGATCTCAGCGAACCAGTTCCAGGAACTATCAATGCTGATCCAAACCGGGTGGTCATCTCCGGCCACAGTCAGGGCGCCCAGACGTTGCCCCTGGTTGCCGGAGCTGATGACACCCTGATCGACGGCGTTGTCTCGTCGGCCGGCTCGGGTGGCCAGTACCACTCGATCGCTCACGGGCCGCGACGTCTGGAGTCCGTGGGACGCCTCACCATTGCGCCTGAACGACTCGACGAACTGAACCCGCTGCTCCACCTGGTGCAGACCACGATCGAGAACACCGACGGCGCCAACTTCCCGACGACTCAGGACTTCATCAACGTCTCGGGGTACGCCGACACCTGCACGACAGTCGAGACCGCAACTCACTTCGCCCGATCGCAAGGGCTGGCGTCCTACGCTCTGGCCCCGGAGATCAGCTACGGCGAACCGACGCTGGATCGAATCGAGGCGACAAGCCCGATCAGCGCCAACAGCGCCGGTCGGACGCGCGTGCAGGTGCTGCTGAGCGGAGGACACTTCGTCTACGCCTCCAACGTCGACCGGCTCACCGCCTTTGCCGAGGAGGTCTTCGCCGGCGTGGCGCCGACGGTTCGACCGGCGGAGTTCGAGACGCGCACGAACAACTGCGCCGGTGAGCGCTACGACGACCCACCACGACTGTTTGGTATCTGAGATGTTGCGGATTGCGGGCCATCTCGCTCTGGGAATCGTCGTCGTGACTGCGCTGGCGGCTTGCGGTGACCCGGCCGCCGACGTTCCGAGTGGATCGATCGTCGGTCCCTGGCAGATCACGGCCTTCGCCGACAACGGCCCCCTCCAGCCGGTGCTGCCCGGCAGTTCTCCGACGATCGAGTTCCTCTCCGACGGATCACTTGCCGGCTTCAGCGGGTGCAACCGTTTCGGTGCCTCGTGGACCGGCGGGCAGTCCGATCTGAGTATCACTCCGCTCGCGAGCACCAAGATGGCCTGCGTCGACGAGGCCGCCGCAGCACAGGAGCAGTCACTGCTCAGCGCCGTCTCCTCGGCCACCGGCTGGCAGACGAGCTCGGAGGGTGCGGATCTGCTCGGCCCGAACGGGGAGCCGGCGGTGCGCCTGATTCCTGCCCAGCCCTGACCACTGCATCGGAGCGACTGCCATGCCACTCGACGCCACCACGATTCGCCTCGCCAAGGGGCCAAACCTCGCCACGGTCGTCACCCTGATGCCCGACGGGCAACCACAGGCCCTGCCCACGTGGGTCGATACCGATGGCGAGCACCTGCTCGTCAACACCGAGCCGCAGCGTCAGCGGGCCCGCAACGTGGCCAGGGATCCCCGGATCACGGTGTTGATCCAGTCCAGTGAGGACCACTGGGACTGGGCCGAGGTCCGCGGACACGTTGTCGACACCATCGGCGATGACGAGGCGCGGCGTCACATCGACGAACTCGCCCAGCGCTACATCGGCACCGACTACCAGCGCCCGGTCGGCCCGAACGGCCGGGTCATCCTGGTCGTTGCTGCCGATCGGGAACTCACCCCCGCCATGATCGGCCGCTGAAGCACGAGTCCGGCCTGCCCGGGGCCACCGGTTCGCCCTCGATGCCTCTCCTTAGCCGGTTGGGTTCTAGTTTGCGTCAGTGAGTTCTGATGACTTCAACGACGAACAACTCGATGCGGCACGGGCCCGCTACCTCGAGGAGCGCACCAAGCGCCTTCGCAGCGATGGACTGCGTCAGTTCCAGGAACTGAACGGCGAGTTCGCCGACCTCGACCGTGATCCGTTCGCCGACCCGGACTTCTCACGTGATCCAGTGACGCAGGACACCGACGTCGTGATCGTCGGCGCCGGGTTCGCCGGGATGCTCACCTCGGTGCGACTCCTCCAACACGACGTGAGCGACCTCGTGATCATCGACAAGGCCGGTGACTTCGGTGGCACGTGGTACTGGAACAGATACCCGGGGTGCATGTGCGACGTCGAGTCGTACACCTACCTCCCACTGCTCGAGGAAACCGGGTACATGCCGACGATGAAATACGCATCGGCGCCTGAGATCTTCGCCTACTGCCAGCAGATCGGTCGTCAGTTCGGGCTGTACGACCGAGCCCTGTTCCAGACACAGATCCGTGACACCGTCTGGGACGATGACATCGGACGCTGGATCGTCACCACCGATCGTGACGACGTGCTCCGGGCCCGATTCCTCGTCACCGCCGGGGGGATCCTGTCCAAGGCGAAGCTTCCCGGCATCCCCGGGATCGAGACCTTCGAGGGCCGGGCGTTCCACACCAGCCGATGGAACTACGACGTCACCGGCGGTGGACCGACCGAACCGATGGACCGCCTCGGTGATCTTTGCGTGGGCATCATCGGAACCGGTGCCACGGCGGTGCAGGCGGTGCCTCAGCTCGCCGAGGCCGCTGCCTCGGTCCACGTCTTCCAGCGGACCCCTTCTGCTGTCGGGCCACGCAACAACGGACCCACTGATGCGGAGTGGTTCGCCGGCCTGCTGCCCGGCTGGCAAGCGGAACGCATCCGGAACTTCACCGAAGCCGTCACCGGCAAGCACCCCGAGGTGGACCTCGTCGCCGACGGCTGGACCGAGGTGATGTGGGACGACACTCAGTCTGCCGGCGCCACTCCCGAAGAAGCGGAGCGGCTCGAACGATTGGATTTCGAGACGATGGAGTCGCTCCGCCTACGCGTTGCGGAGGTCGTCGAGGATCCGGAGACCGCTGACCTGCTCAAGCCCTGGTACGGGAAACACTGCAAGCGGGTCTGCTTCCACGATGACTACCTCCCGGCGTTCAACCGCCCCAACGTGCACCTCGTCGACACTGCCGGACGGGGCGTCGAGCGAGTGACGCCGGCCGGAGTGGTGGTCGACGGCGTGGAGTACCCACTCGACGTGCTGATCTTCGCCTCCGGCTTCGAGGTCACCACCGACCTCACCGACCGTCTCGGCTGGGACCCAGTGGGACGAGCCGGGGTACGGATGAGTGAACGCTGGCACGACGGTGCGCACACACTGCACGGCGTCCTCTCTGCTGAATTCCCGAATCTCTGCATGATCAGCATCGTCCAGGCAGGTTTCGGCACGAACTTCCTCCACTTTCTCTCCGAGTCAGCGGCGCACGTGGCCTGGATCATCTCGACGTGCCTCGATACGGACATCAGGACCATCGAGGCGACTCCCGAGGCCGAGGAGGAGTGGCACATGAGGCTGTTGCGGACCGCAGGCCTGATCGCCAACTACTCGCTCAGTTGCACCCCCGGCTACTACAACAGCGAGCAGGGGAACAACCCCAACGGTCGGCGGAACCTGACCTACACCGGAAGTCTCGTCGACTACGTGGAGATCATCCGCTCGTGGCGGAGTGACGGCGAATTCGCCGGGGCAAAGCTGGACCGCCAAACCTGACAGACTCGTCAGGTGGCCGAAGAGGACCAGCGGACACCGCCGAGCGACTACGACCGGGAAGCCGTCAGGGCCAAGTATCTCGCTGAGCGGGACAAGCGTCTGGTCCCCGGACGGAGTGCCACGCTCGAGATCAGGGACGACCCTGAGCTCCGTCACTACCTGACCGATCCGTTCGCACCATTCGTCGACCGGGAGCCTGTCATCGACGACGCCGAGGTGGTGATCGTCGGGGCTGGTATCGCCGGGCTACTCGTGGCGGTCGGTCTGCGTCAGGCCGGTATCGACGACATCCGCTTGATCGACGCCGCCGGCGATGTCGGTGGCACGTGGTACTGGAATCGCTACCCGGGGATCATGTGCGACGTCGAGTCGTACATCTACATGCCGATGCTCGAGGAACTCGACTACATCCCGCCCGACCGCTACGCCAGTGGCGAGGAGATCCACGCGCACCTCGATGCGATCGCCGACCGCTACGACCTGCGTCGAGGTGCACTGTTCCACTCGAGCGTGGAACGAGCCGAGTGGAATGCCGATGCGGCCCGTTGGATCGTGACGACCGATCGGGGGGATCGAGTACGCAGCCGCTTCTACATCCTCGCTGTCGGCATCCTCAACAGACTGAAGATCCCCGACCTGCCGGGTCTCTCCGCCTTCGGCGGCCCCACGTTCCACACGGCTCGTTGGAACTACGACTACACCGGTGGCGGGCCCCACGACCCCCTCACGAAGCTCGCCGACAAGACCGTGGCGGTCATCGGGACCGGGGCGACGGGAATCCAGTGCGTCGAGCCACTCGGGGCTGCTGCGAAACACGTCTATGTCCTACAGCGCACGCCGTCGGCAATCGGAGTCCGTGACAACCGTCCGACGCCAGAGGAGTTCGCTGAGGACCTCGGACCCGGATGGCAGGCCGACCGCATGGACAATTTCCAGTCAGTCATGAGCGGCGCCGAGGTCGAGACGGACCTCATCGACGATGCGTGGACCCACGACTACGCGACCGTCATCAATCCGAAACGGGCTCCGGGCCAGTCCGGTGCCGACTTCGCACGGAGCATCGAGGATCACGACTATGAGGTCATGGAGGCACACCGCCGACGCGTCGCCGAGGTCGTCGAGGACCCCGCCACCGCCGAGGCACTGAAGCCGTTCTACCGGTACCGCTGCAAGCGCCCGTGCTTCCACGACGAATTCCTCGGCGCCTTCAACCGGGCGAACGTCGAGTTGGTGCACTCTCCTGCGGGAATCGAACGCATCACCGAACACGGCTTCGTCGTCGACGGACACGAATACCACGTCGACTGCATCGTCTTCGCCAGCGGATTCGAAGCCGAGCTCACCCCGATTCACCGACGCGCCGGCCACGAGGTGATCGGTCGGAGTGGTCTCACGCTCGCCGAGAAGTGGGGTGACGGTGCTGCCAGCCTCTTCGGGATGACCTCTCGGGGCTTTCCCAACCTGTTCATCATGCCGGCGCCGGGACAGCAGGCGGTCGTGACCGTGAACTACACGCACCTCGCCGTGCTCGGAGCCGAGTTCGTCTCGGGGACGATCGCCGCGCTCTGCCGCGCCGGGGTTCGGAGCTTCGACGTGAGCGAGGCCGCCGAGGCCGACTGGATCGAGCAGATCCTGGCCCGCCACGTCGACGGAACGAGTTTCCTGTCGACCTGCACGCCTTCGCGAATCAACAACGAGGGCGATCCTGCGGCCATGAACCCCCGCAACGGGAACTACGGCGGAGGCTTCGGTGACTTCTTCGGCTATCGGGAACTTCTCCGGGGCTGGCTCACCGACGGCCGCTTCGAGGGGTTCGAACTCGACTCCGGAGCAGCCCCGGCGTGAGACGCTCCCGTGTGGCCGTCGTCACCGGCGGGGGACGTGGAATCGGTGCCGCAATCGCAGAAGCGCTCGGTGGGCAGGACGTCCACGTCGTCACGATCGATCCGCTCGTCACCCTGGACGGGCACGCCGATCCCGACCGACCCGTCGAACCAACCACAGCCGACCGAATCGTCGCAGCGGGAGGGTCGGCTGTGGCGTCGAACGCCTCGGTGACCGATCGCGAACAGATCGACCGGGTCTTCGCCGAGGTGGTTGCTGATCACGGCGGCATCGATGCTGTGGTGAACGTCGCCGGGATCACCCGGCCGACGAGCTACGCCACTGGATCCGAGGAGGACTGGCGGGCCGTCCTCGAGGTCCACCTCGACGGGTACCTCAACGTGCTCCGTGCCGCCCTGGACCACATGGCCGCGGCCGGCACCGGACGCATCCTCGGCGTGACGTCGGGAGCCGGCTGGCGGCCCGGCGACGCCGGTGCCTACAGCTGCGCCAAGCGGGCGGTGGCCGCTCTCACGTGGCAGATCGGCGCCATCGCCCCGGCCGGGATCTCGGTCAACGCGCTGTCCCCCATCGCCCTGACCCGGATGGTCACCGCAGCCATGGCCGCGCGCCCGAAGCGAACCACGGCGGGGCCGACGAGTGGGGGTCTGCGCCTCGGCGCCGGGATGCCCGCACCGGACCAGATCGCTCCGTTCGCCGCACATCTGCTCGGAGCCGAAGCCGAGTGGATACGAGGCCGGGTGCTGTTCAACGCCGGCTCCGAGGTCGCCGTCGTCGACCCGCCTCGCATCGTCGAGGTCGTCGGGTTGGACAGCCACGAACAGCTTGCTCTCCGACTGGATCAAGTGGTCGGGGGGGCATTCGTCCCGGCGCACGACCAACAGGCCACCACCGGTGGCGCCAACCCGCGGTTCGGCGAACCCGACGGCGGCGCAGCAGCCGACACGCCCGGAGCGCGTGTCGCCGTCATCGGCGGCCCCGACGACGCCGTCGCCACAGTCGTCGGCGCGCTCCGTCGACGTGGAGTCCACGCTGTTGTCCGACATGACACCTCCGACATCGACGGGCTGCTGTCGGCAGCAGCAGCGCTCGCTGCGCTGGCTGCGAACGACGGGATGCCCGACGCCGTGATCCTGCTCGCAGGACCGGCGGGACGACCCGACCCGGCCGGCGACTGGAATGAGGTGCTCGCCGCCCATCAAGGGATCTCGGAGAGAATTCTCGCCGACGCTGCATGGGCACGGGCCGTCGCCGAGCTCTCGGCCACCTCACAACGATCGATCCGACTGATCGGCGTCATCCCCGGTGAGTCGACGGGAGATCGGAGCCGGGCGCAGGCGGCTGCGCAACTCGCCCGTTCAGCGAGCTCGGCAACCGACGGTCGTGTGGTGGCGACGACCATCGAGGCGAGGTGCGGCGTCACGTCCGAGGTGATCGGCGAACTCGCTGCCTGCCTGGCCCTCCACCCCGACGCCGCAGCGCTCACCGGCGCTCATCTCCTGGCACGGGACGACTGGGTCGGCCTGTGCCGTCACCCTCGGGCCGGGGCGAGCATCGTGACGGGCCACAACGGACTGCCACCGTGGTTCGACGCAGCGCTCCACGACGTGATCGGCGACCGATGATCACCCGACCCGAACGCATCGTCGACGCTCACGTCCACCTGTGGGACCCGGCGCGGACCGACTGGTACCCGTACCTCGGCGGGTCGGTTGAGCTCGATCTCGGCGACACCGCCGGCATGGCCAGACGGTTCGACCTTCCGACGTACCGCGCCGAGTCGACGGGGTGGAACGTGACAGGCCTCGTCAATGTCGCCGCGGCCACCGGACCCCACTCCATCGCCGAGACCCTCGAGCTGGACCGACGGGCCGAAGCCGACGGGCAACCGGCGGCGATCGTGGGTGGCTACGTCCCGACTGCCACGGTTGCCGAGATCATCGAGCAGATCGACACGCAGCTCGCTGCTCCACGATTCCGCGGAGTCCGCCTCATGGGTCGGACCGACCGACCCGTTCCCGATGAGGCCGTGCTCGGTGCGCTCCGGGACCGTCAGCTCATCCTCGAGCTGATGGCGCACAGTCACCAGCTCACCGACGCCGCCTGCGACCTGGCGCCGGTCGATGACCTGAGCGTCGTGGTGGAACACACCGGCTGGCCGACCAGCGCCACCGATGACGAGTTCGCCCGCTGGAGCGACGGGTTGCGGGCGCTGGCCGATCTGGGTGACCGCGTCACCTGCAAGCTCTCAGGCCTGGCCATGCCACTCGGGTCCATGTCACCCGGTTCGCTCGCACCGTGGATCGAGTTCGCGATCGAGACGTTCGGGCCTGACCGCTGCATGTTCGCCAGCAACTTTCCCGTCGACGGCCTTCACGGCACCCTGCAGGAGCTGTTCACCAGCTACGCCACCATCTGCCACGGCCTGCCGGCCGACCAGATCGATGCGCTCTTCGCTGCGACTGCCGAACGCGTCTACCGCTGCTGAAGCTCGGGCTCAGTCCTCAGCAGCCTTTGCTGCGGCGTGGATGTCCTCTGCGAGAGCCTTGTCCACTGCCTTCTCGACGATCCGGTCGGCCTTGTCGAGCGCCTTGCGGATCTCGACGACCTCCGGGTCCGAGACCAGGGCGATGATGCCCGAGTGGCCCGGTTCGATCACAGCGTCGAGTTCCTCGGCCACCTCGGACCGGTGGTGGACCTCACGGGCCTTCCCGACTGCTGCACCAGCAGCGCCGAGTACTGCGGCGCTCCCGATGATCGACGGCGGGAACAAGATCCCGAGTGCGATGCCTCCCACCACGCCCCACGCCAACCCGGAGCGCGTGCTGTGGTCGGTCACCTTCTGCACCTCGATCACGCCGTCAGCGCTCCTGGCCACCACCAGAACGCCTTCGATCTTTAGGTTGCGACCGTCCTCGAGGCTCTTGAGCAGTTCATAGGCCTCCCATGCAGTATCGGTCTCGGCGAAATCAGCGACGAAGAGCGTGTTGGCACCGTCGGTGATGACTGTGGCTTCGGCGTCGGTTGGCGAGTCGGACATGCTGTTGCTCCTGGTCGGTTCTCTGGCCCTCTGGCCAGTTCGAGAGGCTATCCCACCGGGGAAACGTGGCCGGACGATGAGTGCATTCCGAGCTACGTCGTGAACCTGACGGTTGGATCCGCACCAGAGCCCGAACTCGGCGTCGGTCGACGGTCACGTCGAGCGGATCAAGGACTGAGCGATGCGCGACCGCTGATCGACCGGGGTCAGATCAACCGGTCCCGGTCGGCCCACCACGGGTCACGGAGCGGCCGCTTGGCGAGCTTTCCCACCTCGTTGCGTGGCAGCTCGTCGTGGACCTCGTAGCTGCGCGGCCGCTTGAACCCGGCCAGGTTGGCCCGACACCACTCGTCCAGCTCGGCCTCGAGGGAGTCGCCCCAGGTCCAACCCGACCGGAGCGAGAGCGCGGCATGCACCGACTCGCCCATGTCGTCGTCGGGGATCCCGAAGACGGCCACGTCGGCGATGGCCGGGTGTTCGGCCAAAACGCCCTCGACCTCAGCCGGGTAGATGTTCACCCCACCCGAGACGACCATGTCGATCTTGCGGTCCGACAGGTGCAGGTAGCCCTCGGTGTCGACGTGTCCGACGTCGCCGAGCGTCCCGAAGCCACCGTCCCGGTGGGCCGAGGCGGTCTTGTCGGGTGCGTTGTGGTACTCGAAGTCCGAGCCGAGCAGGTTGCGGAACCAGATCTCGCCCGTCTCGCCCGCCGGCAGCTCAGTGCCGTCGTCGCCCACGATCCGCACCTCGACGATCGGCATGGGCCGACCGACGCTCCCGGGCCGCTCGAGCCACTCCTCGGCGCTGATCACCGCCAGGAAGCCACCCTCGGTCCCTCCGTAGTACTCGGTGACGATCGGGCCCCACCACTCGATCGCCGCCCGCTTCACCGACGGCGGACAGGGTGCGGCGCCGTGCAGGACCGACCGGAGCGTGCCGCCGTCGAACACCGCGCGCCGCTCATCGGGCAGGTCCAGCAGCCGCGAGATCTGGGTGGGGACCAGGTGCAGGTTGGTGACTGCGTGCTCGTCGACCAGGTCGAGCAGCTCCCCGGCGTCGAATCGGTGCTGGAGCACCACGGTGGCCCCGCACAGCAGGGTGAACACGGCGAACACCCACTGGGCCGAGTGGTACATCGGACCGCACACCAGCTGCACTGGGAACTCCTCGGTGTCGGGCCCGGCGGGTGGCGTCCCGAGCGCCGGGCCCATGGAGTGCGCCATGAGCGTCAGCATCTCCGGCGGTCCGCCGACGGCGGTGAGCGCTGAGCGCACCCCCTTGGGGTTGCCGGTCGTGCCGGACGTGTAGAACATCGGGCCGCCCTTCACCCCGTCGGCGACCTCACCGGGCCGTCCGGAGGACAGCACGTCGCCCCAGGACTCGAACCCCGTCGGCACGCGGTCGCCCACACCGATCCGCACGCCGATCCGCTCGGCGTCGGCAGCCTCCGCCAGCGCGGCGGTCACGACCTCGGCGTACAGCGAGTCGACCACGACGGCGGCGGGTTCGGCGTCGCCGAGCACGTAGGCGACCTCGCGCGGGACCCAGTGCCAGTTGAGCGGGACCAGCACCCAGCCACCCGTGCCGCACGCCAGCGAGAGCTCGACCAGCTCGGCCTGGTTCCCGAGCATCGCCACGACCCGATCGCCGGGCTCGAGCCCCCGGGTCCGCAGCGCATCGATCAACCGGGCGACATGCTCGTCGAGCTCCGCCCAGGAGGTCACGCCCCGGGCATCGATCACGGCCGGGGTGTCACCCCGGAGCTCGCACATAGCGTCCAGCAGCACAAGGTCCCCCCTCTTCGACTCACCAACGACGAGGCGGACTCTAGGTCAGCCCCGACGGGGACATCTCACCCGTCGGACCCCATGCGTCGCGCCTCCGGGACCGGCAGCACGGCGGCCACGAGGAAGCAGCCGGATCCGAGCAGATCCGGCCGCCAAACCAACCGGTCCACGCCCGGGGCGGTCGGCAGGATCACCACCGCCCGGAGCGTCATCACGTTGAACCACAGCGTCCCTGCGAGCTGCACGATCGCCGACCACCACGCCACCGACTCGACCTGCAGCAGCGACCGGCGCTGTGCTTCGAGCCCGACTGTCGCCGAGTCGTCGAACCGTCCGGCCGCCTCCAGGAAGCAGAGGAACGAAGCCAGCGTGAACCCGATCGAACCGATGAAGAACGTGATGCCATCCGCCAACGAGCTGACCCGGTCGAGGTAAGGCGGGAACGAACCCAGTGCGAAGCAGATCGACCCGGCAGAGAACAGCCCGGCGATCCACCAGGTGTCAGTCGGCACACCCCAGCGGTGGGTGACTGCAGACACCTCGTCGTTCAGCTGGTTCCGACCACGCAACGCGTCACGCAGTGTGGTCCGGGTCGACGGTCACGACCATCCGCAGCTCGGAATGTCGCTCTCTAGGCCTGCGCCCCGACCGGGTCCTCCAGGATCGCGGCCGTGCGAGCGGTGGTCTTCGGCGTGGAACCACGACGGCGCCCCGTCCGGTGACCGACAACCGCAACCTGCTCGTCCTCGTCAGGTCCCACATCGACCTCGTCATGATGGACGATCCGGTGCTGCCCCGTCCCGACTGGATCCTGACGCGTCCCCGACTCACCGGGACCTGCGGCTCGGAGTCCAAGGCGGTCTTCGCCGACTAGGCGCCCTACGCGTCGCCGGAGCGGGCCGGCGACGCGTTCGTCGACAACCCGATGATGGGGTTCTTCTCCTTTCCACACGTCATGGGGCACGAGGTCGTCGCCGACGTGGTCGAGGTCGGTCCGGACGCCACCGGAGTGTCTGTCGGCGATCGCGTCGTGATCAACCCGTGGCTCATCTGTGCCCCTCGGGGCGTCAGACCCCTGCGCGACGCGTGCACGGCGGGTGACCTGAGCCAGTGCCACTCCTTCTCAGTGGGACCGATCGCGCCCGGCATCCACACGGGGATGTGCGCCGACCCGTTCCCAGCGTCGCTGCACGCCGTGACGCGGAACCCACCACCCCCGGGAGGACGGGTGCTCGTGTACGGAGCCGGCGCGCTGGGACTCTGCACGATGGCAATTCTGCGAGACCTCCACCCCAACGTCGCAGTGTTCGCTGTCAGCCGGTTCCCGGAACAGAGCCGACTTGCCGGGCGCTTCGGCGCAGCGACCGTCGACCCGGAGCCACGAGCCGATCTCATCGAGGCGGTGTCCGACTGATCCGGTGGCGTCCTGCAACCGGCCGACGGTCTGCCGATGGCCCACCTAGGAGGCGTCGACTTCGTGTACGACACGATCGGCTCCGCTGAGACCAGAGAGGTGGGCGCGCAGGCCCTCCGCACGCGGGGCACGTTGGTCAAGCTCGGCGTCCACGGTCCCGCACGGTGGGAGGACACCCCCGTCTACTTCAAGAAGCTGACCCTCACCGGCTCTGATGCGTTCGGAGTGCAGCAGGTCGGCGGCCGCCGTCAGCACGCCATTGCGCACTTCCTCGAGCTGTCGCAGGCCGGGCGGGTTGACCTCACCCCCCTGCTCGCGCACACCTTCGGTCTCGACAATTGGGACGCGGCGTTCGAAGCGCTCGCCGACCGGGCCACATCGGGTGCGATCAAGGTGGCATTCGACCGGGGGAGGGTTCGTGCGTAGAGCGAGACGCAGTACCTGGAAGGTGACTGGGGTTGCGGTCGCCGTGTTCGCAGGGTTGGTGGCCGCTTGTGCCCCATCGATTCCACCCCCTGACGGTCCCGGCACCGCACCGACCGTCGAGGGACTCACCTTCGTCCCGGCGACGTGGGACAACTGATACCTCGAGGACGCGGACTGCAACGATGACGGCGGACTCCTGAGCGTCCGGGTCGACAACCCGGCATCGACACCGGACCGGATCGAGCGGGTCCTCGTCAACGGTGCGCCGGTGGGGTCGCTCCCCGGTCTCAGGTGGTGGCGCACGTGGCCACCGGAATTGGGCCCCGCCGGGTCGCCAACGGCGTCGTCGGTGGTGACCATCAAGTCGATCGCCGCCCCGCTACGGGTCGGATCAGTCGTGGCCACACGCGACCGGACCCAGCTCAAGGTCTTCACCCGCAACCGGTCCGCCACCCCGAACACCGTCGACCTCCTGGCGATCAACGACGTCGTCCACGTCCCGGGCTCGGATCCATCGATCTCGACACCCGACGGCAACTGGACCGTCGAACCCGATCGGGTTCTGGTGGTCACGGTCGATCTGGCAGTTCCCGCACTGCCGTTGGCCCCGATCGCAGTCCAGGTGGGCGCAACGAGTCCTGATGCTTCCCGGGAGTGAGTGCTCGGCGCCCTCCGCCTGATCGACACCGACTTTCATCTCGGAACCTGGAGCGACCAGCTCTACACGGGCACCGCGGACGACAAGCGCGCCGCCAAGGTTGCGCTCGTCACCGCCAACGTGTCGAGCGCAACCAATGGAGTTGCCGACAACTGGAACCGGTGGGGCATCAAGGCGACCGCGTACGCCGGTGGCGCCGCCGCCATCAGCGCCAACCAGAACAATCCGGGGATCTAGGCCCGGATGGTGCAGGACGAACCCGACATCAGCAGTCGGCCGGGCAGCACCTCCACCGAGATCGCCGCTGCGGTCGATGCGATACGTGTGTACGACCCGACCCACCCCACGTTCCTCACGCTCGCCATGGGTCGGAGGTTCCCGGAGTACGGAGCGATTCCCGACATCACTGGCATGGATCACTACGTCCAGTGCTGGCCGAACGTCCAGACCGGGAGCAACGAGCTGTTCTGCGCCAAAATGCGTGAAGCGCTCGACTACGGCGACATGCTCAAGAACAACACCGAACCGCTGCCCATGCGGGTCTGGAGCCAGCTCGGATCGCTCAGCTCGGAGTGCCAACCGACCGCCTGGGGTATGAGCACGCAGTTCTGGCTGTCGGTCATGGGAGGCGCCGATGGCATGAAGTGGTTCATCTGGGACCACCTCGCTCTCGGCGACCCCGGATCGGCTGCGGCCTACGCTCAGGCGGCGCTTGACGCCCGGGTCGCCCGCCAGGTCCGCGATGCACTGTCCTTCGGTGAGGTCGAGTCGTCGTCGGTCTCGTCGAACCATGCCATCACCACGCGGACCATCGTGGGTGAGGCGCGACAGGTGGTTCTGGCGTGCAACATGAACTTCCAGACGATCGGTCTGCCGTGGTTGGGCGGATGGGTGAACCACCCGAGTACCGGCACCATCACCGTCGACGCTCCCGACTGGATCGACCCGGCGTCGGTACTCCGGGTCACACCGTCCGGCGCCGTGGCCACGCCACACAGCACGAGCGGCCAGACGGTGACCCTGAGCGTGGCCGTGAACGACGAGTGCGCCGTTTTCACCATCGGTGAGCCCGACACGGTTCCCCCGGATGTTCCGACCGGAGTGAACCGGGCCGCGGCCGACACGCTGGCCTGGGTCGCGGGTCACGACGACGTCGGAGTTACCGGCGACTTGGGCGTCACGCGGTGCGGTCGGGGTCGACCGTCACAACCAACCGCATCTCGAGTGACGTCCGCACGACGCTGCTGCGCGCCAGCGCAGCCGCTTCGGACCACGCCGCAGCGCCGGTGCCGATGACCCTCGCCGGGTCATCCCGTGCCACGTCGAGCAGCGCGACCATCTGCTCCACCGCCGCACGGAGCGCATCGGTCTGCGGCATCGCCGACAGCGTCACGTCCACCTCAGCGATCGCTGCCTCGAGCGCAGCGGCGTCCCGAGCTGCGACGGCGGCTCCGGCTGCCTCGAGGGCCAGGTAGCAACGCTCGGCTGAGTCCTCACCAGGCAGGACGCCGGCCCCGTGCGGGGTGCTCAGCGTGTTGAAGACCCACGCGCTCCGGTGGTCCATCTCCGAACGGAAGTACCAGCGCTGCTCGTCATCGTGGAGCAGCGTGTAGATGTCGTTGATCGCCTGGTCCTCGCCGCGTTCGAGGAACGAGCCGGTCGGGAGCCCGAAGCGGAGCTGGTGCCGACGCCGGTCGATGCTCCGGCCGTCGGCCAGGACCAGCGGCTGCACGGTCTGCCGGAGCGGGATCCACAGGTTCACCAGCATGAGCGAACCGTCGCGGTTGCTGTCGTCCGGTGAGTCGTGGACGAAGAGTGTCGGCGCCCGACCCTCCATGACCTGGGTGAGCGGCGTGCCGTGGACGTCCTGGTCCACGTGGATCGACACCGCCTGTCCGTGGCCGTTCATCCCGACCGACCGCGGCCCGACGAGCGACCGCCCGTTGGGCCCAGCGGTCCGCATGATGAGCCCCTCGTCCGCGATGTACAGCACCCGCAGGTCGGGTCCGTGCGCTGCGGGCAGCACAGCCCCGTCGAGCGCAGTGCGGATCGCAGACGCCTGCGCGTCGGTGATCGCTCCAGCGGCGAGCACCTCGGCGCAGGTCCGCTGCAGGTCCTCGATTCCCGTCAGGTCGACCGAGTCGAACCCGGCGCCGTGCAGGTCCAGCTCGCCGGGGTCCGCCCGGACCAGGTCCACCGCCGGGCAGTGGTGGAACTCCACCCGGTCGTCCCCGTAGGGAGCTGCGGCCCGGGGGCCGGCGCGACGCAGGCCCAGGTGCTCGGGATCCTCGATCGCCTGGGACTCCGGCATGAACCCCAGTCGCACCGGGTGCGTGGCCTCGATGACCGTCACGCCGGTCATGGTAGGGCCGCCGGCGAACTCCGTCGCAGGCGGTACCGTTCCGTCGACCCCGAGGAGGCCCCGTGTCACCCTTCGACGCACCGTACGAACCCAGCCCGTGGGAGCCCATCGCCGAGGAGGTCGAGCTCTACGAGCGCACCGCCGGCGCCGAACCCAGCGCGGTGGTCGGCGACGACTGGATCATCCTGTGGACCGTCGGCGCCCGATCGGGGACCGTCCGCAAGACCCCCCTCGTCCGGATCGCCGACGATGCGGGCTGCTACGCGGTGATCGGCTCCATGGGCGGCGCGCCGAACAACCCGCAGTGGGTGCACAACCTGCGGGCGCTCCCGCTCGCCCGGTTGCAGGACGGCGCCGAGGTGCGTGAGTTCGATGTCCTGGAGGTCGAGGGTGACGCCCGGTCCGAGTGGTGGACCCGCGCCAACCAGGTCTGGCCCGAGTACGACACCTACCAGGCCTCGACGGAACGGCACATCCCGGTGTTCGAACTGGCCCCCCGAGCCGTCACTCCCTGAAGCGTCCGTGCTGCTGGCTGCAAAGTCGGCGACCGTCCGGCGTGGTGATGATGAAGCGTGCGGGACGATCGGGGTCCGGCTGGATGTCCCAGTCAGAGCGATGCCAGAGCGCGTGGTGTTGCGGACATCCGCTGGCAAGGTTCGGGAGGTCGGTCGGACCTCCCCGGCTCGCATGGTGGCAGTGGTGGAGGTGCGTCCACATGGGTGGGGCGTCGCAGCCCGGGTGCACGCAACCACCGTCTCGGACCCGGGCCGCTCGGCGCTGCTCGTGGGTGGCGAACCGAACGGTAGCCCCGAGGTCGAGGGGTACTCCGAGGCTGTCGACGACGAGCGCATGGATGGCGGCGTCGCAGAGGAGCTGACGGGTCGTGCCGTCGGCCAACCGGACTCCGTCGGGCGTGCGAGCGTCCAGCGGATCCGAGGCCTGGATCACGAGCGTCACGTCGGTCACCGGTGCCGGGACATTCGGCCGAATCGCCGCCCTGCGCCGCACCAGCTCGGCGAGCGCCTCCGCAAGCAGCTGACCCCGTGACGGGAGTGCGTGGCCCGGGTCGGCCGCACGGAGCTCCTGGTGGCGTCGCCACTGACGTTCCGCCTCCTCGGTGAGGGTGGCGCGTATGACCGCCGCATGATCCCCGACGAGCGTCACATCGAGGTGCACGTCGCCGTTGAGTCCGTCGGTCATCGACATACGGTTGTCCTCGGGACGGGGATCGTGGCCACCATCGGCATCGGCGAAGTTGATGAGCGAACGAACCTTCTTGGACCACCGTTCAAAGCGGACGTCGATCGAGAGATCGACGAGTTCCTGCTGCATGGCGACGACGAGGTCACGCACCCGCGGGTTGGCGAGCCGGCAGAGGAACGCAGCGTGAGCGAACGAGATCCGGCCGGACGCCAGCGCATCGGCCACCAACGGGAGGTCTGCACGGAGCATCCGGGCGACTGCAACCCGGCGGTGCGCCTCATCCCGGGGGAGACCGAACTCCGCACCCAACCAGCCGGGGGTCCGCAGCCCAGTGCGGCGCTGTGGTTCATTGCGGGAGTCCAACTCGGCGAGCACGGCCGAACGGAGAGCGTCGATGGATCGCTGTCGGGCCTCGAGTGAACGCACCATCCGGACGAGCTCGGCGTCTGGAGCTGAGCGCACACCGGAAACACTCACATCGGCGAGCGTCCACTCGAGCAGGTCGTCATCACCTTGCAGCGCACCGTCTTCAGGCGCAGGAGAACAACACGACACGATGACCTCGCACCGGTCACGCCGGCCGAAGCCGGCGAACACAGGTCTCCATCATGGCCGGAGACGAACCGCCACCGTTGGCTCCCGAGAAGTCAAGAGCAGAACAGGTGTTCGATCAGTATCGTCGGCTGAGCCGCCGATGTCAAGGACCTCGACCCTTCGTGTCACTCCTCTGCGTCAACGGCCGGGCACACCGGCGACACGCGTCCGCCTACACGTTGAGCCGCCACCACCAACTGGAACCCGCTTAGCCCTGGACCGCTCATGAGGACTCGCAAATTGATACATGTCGGAGGGAATGCGCAGCCACTGGAACGCGGGCGTGCGCCCTAGGTGCGGCTGGATGCCCCCCAACGAGCGGGCGTCAACGCTCCCTGAAACGACATTGCTGTCAGGCCAGTGCGATGGTTACGCCGTGTGCTGGAGCCGATACTGCCGGACGAGCACCGGCTGTTGCTCCGGCGACGCTGCCGGAGCATCTCCGTGGAGCACATCCGGGTCGAAGTCGATCCCACCCGGGAACGAGATCGTGCCGGAGATCGGATCAATCGCGACTGCGCCGAACACCGCGTCGTCCGAGAGCGACGCGAACAAGCCCTCCTCGCACGGTGCGAAGTCGAGTTTGCGGACCAACTCGTCGGAGAAGACGACTCGGAGCACCCGGGGTCCGATCACAGCGACCCGGCGTACACGAACGGGTGGCATACATGCCATGTTACTGAAGCGGCTCGATCGTCCCGAGCGGTGCTGGCACCTGAGCCAGCTCCCTCTTGGCGATGAGTTCCAACTGCCGCTCGATTCGCCACAGTTCGACGAGTCGCGCCGCGGTCCGAGGCAACCATCCTCCGAGCACCGAGCCGTCACCGATGGCGATCACCGCCTCGTGCTCCCGTAGACCGCGTGGAAGTGTGCCGGGTTGTGGTCGGCGAAGTACACGTAGATCGCGATGCCGTAGAACTCACTCAGCCGAGGCACTCGGGCAACCTACCGAGACGTCCTGACAGCGCAGCACGGACCGAGGCGCCCCGGAAACGACGGCGCCCCGTTCCGAGGAGATCGGGGCGATCGCTTAGATGGTGCCGTAGGGGCGTTCTTAACCCTTGGTACACGCGAGTCGCCCGCCTGGGAGGCGTGGCTCAAGCCAGCGTGATTCTGAGGGGATCCGCACGAAACGCCTGAAATCACTGGACGATCGAGTATCGGAAGCCTCTTTGTTGTCAATTGGTTGTGGCGGAGTCCCCGGGGCGCGTTTGGTGAAGGCCGTGGCACGCGGCGTTGGCTCGGCGTAGGTTCGTCTTCGGGTCCGTGAAGTGACTTGTCTGAATCGCCGGTGTTCAGGATTCGAGCAGGCCACGCTGGACTACAGAGTCGATCCTGGGTGTCCTCCCGGACCCACCCTCGTGGGTTCAGACGGTGGCAGCTCGTCGGGCGTCCGCGGCGAGGTTCGAGTACACCCGGTCGGAGATCCGTCGTTTCAACGAACGGATCGCTTCCTTCCTCGACTTCCCTTCGGCGATCTTGCGGTCGTAGAAGACGCGGCCTTCGCCACCGGTGCGGATCTGGACCACCGCTGCGATGTGGATCGCGAAGTTGAGTTGGCGGTTCCCTCGCTGGTTCAACCGGTGTCGAACCTTGCCGCCCGAGGACGCCTAGATCGGCGCTGT
>Ga0194132_10001038_pt1 | contig 56321 bp, 52 predicted proteins | sample TA2KigOf80mmetaG_FD_148612 | JGI IMG/M metagenome (GOLD analysis project Ga0194132, IMG submission 148612) | Freshwater microbial communities from Lake Tanganyika, Tanzania - TA2015054 Kigoma Offshore 80m | ecosystem: Environmental > Aquatic > Freshwater > Lake | place: Tanzania: Lake... | reverse complement strand
GAAACAGAGATTGGCTTCCATCAGGTCTGGAAGTTTCAGGCTGCGGAAAACGCGCGAGACGCCGACGACGCCGGCGTTGGCTGAGGCCGGTTCCTTCAGGGGCCGGGTATCGAGCGTGAAGCAGGATCTGGCGAGGATCGGGAGTCGTGCGGGCGAGCGATGAACTATCGCTAACTCTATACAATGGCATGCAAGAAAAAAAAACGCGCAGACATTGAAAACTTTTTCACAAATTAAAATTTACGCGAGGATCAGGGTTCCTGATTTCTTCTGCTGAACACAGCGCGAGGGATTTGTTATGACCGCCATCCGCTAAAGGCAAAAGCCAGGCAAGCACGCGTATGCAAACCAAACGAAACGCACCAGGCAGATTGCTGGGCAAGGAGTCTGGAGATCGTGGACTGCGCGCTGTGTTGGATGAGATCAATCGGGCGCAGCCTCGCAACCGGGCGGAGATCGCGCGCCGAGTCTGCCTGCGGCTTAATTGGATGAATCCGGCAGGCCAGCCACAATTGATGAGCGCGCGAGTCGGACTTTTGCGTTTGCAAAGACTGGGCCTGATCGAACTGCCTCCGCCACGGAATGGCAATGGCAACGGACGCGGTTTGAGCCGTCAGCAGGTTTTGTGGCCGGCAGAGAAATCCATTAACTGGCCTGTGCACGAGCTGCGCGCCTGCGTGTCGTGGAGGTGCAGGAGAAGGCTCAATCGGCGCTTTGGAATGGCCTTATGGATCGTTACCATTATCGCGGGTACACACCGCTGGCAGGCGCGCAGCGCCGTTATCTCATCGAATGCGACGAAGGTCTCTTGGCGGCGATTGGTTTTGGGGCCGCCGCCTGGAAGCTGGCTTGTCGCGATCAGTTCATTGGTTGGAAGGACGGCGGCGTTCGCGAACGTTACCTGCATTTGATTCTGAACAATTGGCGGTTTCTTGTTTTGCCCTGGGTGCGAAGCCGAAATCTGGCTTCGAGAACTCTGGCGATCTGTTCGCGAAGACTGCCCGCAGATTTCGAACAAGTGCACGGCTATCGGCCCGCGCTGCTGGAAAGTTTCGTCGAGGGCGGGCGCTTCGCGGGAACCTGTTACCGCGCGGCCAACTGGATCTGCGTGGGCCAGACTCGCGGACGGGGCAAACAAGACCGCCGCCACTCGCATTGTTTGCCGATCAAAGACATTTGGCTTCGGCCACTCGTCAAGAACTTTCGCGAAACTCTCGGCGTCGCGAACCAGGACATTTGCTTAAGTCAATTTCTCAGACGTTAAAGCGCGCCGTGGCGGCCCAATCAGAAATGAGACAGGCGGGCTGTTCTTTGTGTGAAATCTTGACAAACAGAAGAGGAAAAGCGGCTTGCGCTTGCTAACGCATTCCTGCGCACAGGAAATCGCCGGTGGAATAGAAGCTGCTAGAGAGCAAACTGCGTTGGGATCAAGAAAGAAGAAGAAATGCGCTTCCTTTATTCCAGCTCATAGCCATTCGACTGGCCTCGAATTGGCGGCAGAAAATCTTTTTATGAGACGACGTGGTTTTACACTGATCGAGTTATTAATCGTCATTGCGATCATCGCAACTCTGGCGGGACTCTTATTGCCTGCGCTAGCCCAGGCAATAAGCAAAGCGCACCGGACAGCTTGCATGAATCAATTGCGGCAGTTGACGCTTTGCTGGCTCATGTACTCGCACGACCACGAACGCCTGCCTGAGAATTATCATTTTCATCCTGATGGCGTCATTAACACGAACGCGTGGATCCGCGGCAGCATGGATGATAACCCGGCTTACGGCCAGGTTGACCCCGGCGTATTGGATTCAACGAATTTGAACGCGATCGCCGTCGGAAAGTTATTTCCCTACCATCGATCGACAGCCATTTATCATTGTCCATCCGATCGCAGTGCGACGAAGGGGGTCCTGCGCGTGCGCAGCTATTCGATCAATGGCTGGATTGGAGGCCGGCCATTGGCTGGGCAGGATCAATATCGCGTCTTCTTAAAGGAATCGGACATCACCGAGCCATCGCCTTCTCACGCGTTCGTCTTCATTGATGAACATGAGAAAAGCATCAACGACGGATGGTTCGCCGTCGATATGAAGGGCGTTCGAGGTTTTCTCGATGCGCCGGCTGTTCGGCATGGCAACACCTATCCATTGTCATTCGCTGACGGACACGCCGAAATCTGGAAAATCAACGACACGCGCACAATGCGCTGGAACACGCTGCCCATTCCGAACAGCCCTCAAAACAGTGACTGGGATCGGTTGCGTTCCGCTTCATCGAGTCCGCAATATTAGTTAGTTAACCAAATCTCCGACATCAGGGGCGAAGGCCTTCCAGACCGTCGTTTTGTTATGAAGTTGTCATCATTTCTTATTCATTCTCTGTCCATTGCTGCGCTTTCTATCATAAGCCAATCAGCTCAGGCGCAAGGAAGCTTAACTCCGCCAGGGCCGCCGGGCCCGACGATGAAAACCTTGGCTCAAATCGAACCGAGAACGCCGATTGGCTCGCTGCCTTTCACCATTGTCGCGGCCGGTTCATATTACCTCACGACAAACCTAACTGGTGGCGCGGGTCAGAATGGTATCGCGATTCAAACGGACCACGTCTCAGTGGATTTAAACGGCTTCAGTCTCACTGGCACTGCCAACGCGTTGAAGGGCATTCCGGTTTCCGGCCCGCGGAGCAATATCAGCATCCGAAATGGAATGGTTAGCGGCTGGGCTGTCGGCATCGACGCGGAAAGCGGAAGCCATTGCCAATTTGAATCTCTCAAGTTCTTCGATAATACGACTCACGGGATTTCAGCCGGAGCCAGCAGTATGATCGCAAACTGCGTCGCGTATCTCAACGAGGGCATTGGAATCAAGGCGGACCGCGAGAGCACCATCAAAGATTGCACGGCGCGCGGCAATACGCTGGATGGAATCAGGGCTGGCTTGGGGAGCAAGATCACTTCGTGCACGGCTTCATTCAATAGCGGCACGGGCATCACGACGGACGGCAATTGCCTGATCTCGGGCAGCTCCGCCCTCAACAACGCGTCATCGGGCATTGTGACTGCCAATCAAGCTCAGGTCACCGGCACTTCGGCGTCCAACAATGGAGCATCTGGAATCTCCGTCAGCACAAACAGCATTGTCAGCAATTGTTTCGCTTCGGCGAATACCGGTTCCGGAGTCATTACGCAAGAGAGCTGCCAGATCACCGGAGTCATTGTTTCACAAAACACGCAATCGGGTATCGTTGCCGATCACGACAACAACGTCAGCAATTGTTCCGCGTCCAACAACATGGAAAACGGCATCGTGGCTGGCAGCAACAGCCAAGTCATCAATTGCAAAGCCCAGAATAATGCCAAAGCCGGAATCCGCGTCGGCAATGGAAGCACCGTCCGAGGATGCACGGCCCAACGCAATATTGGCGACGGCATTTCTGTCACGACGGAATGCACGGTGGCCTCGAACCAAAGCAATAACAATTTCAATGTCCGCGATTCTGCCGGGATTCATGCCAGCGGGACGGACAACAACATCAAAGAAAACACGGTCATTTCAAGCGATCGCGGGATCAGTGCCGATGTCGCCGGAAACATTATCCTCAAGAACACGGCAGCTAATAACACGATCAATTATTTTCTCATCGGCGCGCAGAGCTTGGGACTTATCTTTCGAGGGACTAATATCGTCGATGCCATCCACCCTTGGACGAACTTCGAATTCTGATATGCAGGCGAACCCAATCTCCAGGGCGTTTGCGCCGCTTTTGTGTTCGCAGTCTCCGCGACATCGGACGGTGAAGCGGCGTAAACGCCGCGCTCCTATCACCGGGTTCATCTATGGCGCGAACATTGGCTGGATACATCTGGGCAATGGCAGACCCGCTAATGGAATTCAATACGAAAACAAATCTGCGGCCGATTATGGCGTGAATCATGATCGACTCGGAAATCTGCGAGGCTTGGCCTACGGCGCCAATATTGGCTGGGTTAGCTTCGAAACAAATGGCGCGCCGCGAATCGACCTGGCAAACGGGCGGCCCAGCGGTTTTGTCTATGGCGCCAACATCGGCTGGATCAATCTGAGCGATGCGAACTACTTTCTCCAAATTGACTCGATCGCGTCCGGGCTTGATGCCGACAACGACAGTATTCCAGATTCGTGGGAATTCACGCATGCTGGCAACCTGACAGCATTGAGCGGCGAAAGCGATCGCGACCATGACGGCTCGACTGACGCGCAAGAGTACCTGGCCGATACGAATCCCCTCGATGCAAATGATTCGTTGAGCATCCTGCAATTCTCTGCGAATGCAAACTTGGAGACTGCAATGCTGACCTGGATGACGAAGGCGACTCGCCAATACGTCGTGCAAGAACGGCTTCAGTTCGGTCCGGATGCTTCGTGGGCCAACAGCATTTTGGCGCCCATGACAGGAAACGGTGGCGCAGTTTCGGTCGCTGTCACGAACAGCCCGTTAGCCAGCCAGAAGTTTTTTCGGCTCAAAGCGATTCGTCCCCTCGAACGGTAGGTTCCGCAACCGGAGTTCTTGGGAAAGCAAGCGCCAGCGTTGGACTGCGTCCGGCTTGCCGGCGCTTTTGGCGTGGGGGCGGCCGCGCTCGGAAAAAAGCGGGAGCAGGCTTCACGCATTCCCAACCCTTTCGCGCCAAGATAATTGCTCCTCCGCAAGCGATAGCGCGACACCGCTTTCTTGTGAAACTCCAAGGAAAACCTCCGAATTGTCGAGCGTTTGCTTCAGTTCAGCAAGCACACGAAAGCGGTGTCGCGCTATCGCTTGCCACCGCACTCCAAGGCGCGTCCGGCAACCGGGAGCAACCGCGCCTTCGGACAAGCTCTCAGCTGCCTAGGCGAACAGTTCGCTGATAGCGTTTCCAGGGCGCACGAATTGCGGGCGGCCACTCAAGTCGGTCAACACTTGTTGTTCTGGGACGCCGAGCAAGTGATAGACACTGGCAATTAGGTCGCGCGGAGTGACTGGGTTCTCCGCCGGAAACGCAGCTTGGGCATCGCTCTTGCCGTAAACGAATCCCCCCTTCACTCCACCGCCAGCCAGGACGCTCGTGAAACAGCCGCCCCAATGATCGCGGCCGTCGCGGCCGGCGCCAGCGTCGCTCGAACGCTGGCCGACGCGCGGTGTGCGGCCAAATTCGCCGGTCCAGATGACGAGTGTCTCGTCGAGCATCCCGCGCTCTTGCAAATCATCTAACAACGCAGCGAAAGCTTGATCGGCGACCGGCATGAGGCGCGTTTTCAAGTCGATAAAATTCTTGCTGTGGGTGTCCCAATACACGCTGACGTTTTTGACGCCATCGTTGGGCCAGAAGACTGTGACGAGCGGCACGCCGCGTTCGACTAGCCGGCGCGCTTGCAGGACCGATTGGCCGTGCGGGTTCAGGCCGTAACGTTCGCGCACGGCGGCGGGTTCTTCATTCAGGTTGAACGCGCCGCGTTCGGCAGCGGCAGACGTGAGCAACTCGAAAGCGCGTTGATGATTCTGATCGAGCGCGGCGAATTGCGGGCTCAATCGATCCAAGCGGCGATCGAGGTTCGACAGCAAATCGCGGCGCACATCGAGGCGTTGCACGGAGAGTTCCGGCTGCAACGTCAATTCGCCGATGCGATAATCGGGAAGGCTGGGATCGGCATCGATGGTCAAAGGGTCGTGCAACGGTCCCAACCAGCCGGCAAATTGGCCCTGGCTTTGCTCGACGAACCGCGGCACATCGTTGGGCAATTTCGGCCGCATTGACACGAAAGGTGGCAGTGCGCCTTTGCCGCGCCCCATGGCGGAAAGAACGGCGCCCAAGTGCGGCCATTGCTCGCGCTTTTCCGTCGTGCGCGGAGGAGGTTCGCCGGTCAGAAGATAATGTGTGGCAACGGTATGATCGCCGTTGTCATGCGTCATTGAGCGGACCAGGCAGAGTTGGTCTGCTCGACGGGCCAGCCGCGGGAAATGTTCGCAAATGTGGATGCCCGGAACATTGGTTGGGATCGGCTGAAATTCACCGCGAATTTCGGCGGGTGCGTCGGCCTTCATGTCCCAGGTATCCTGGTGCGCGGGGCCTCCCCACATGAAAAGCAAAATGCAGGACTTGGCCCGTCCGAAGCTCGCGGGCTTGGCCGCACGCAAGTGAGCGGCGCGTCCGCTCAGCAAGCCCGGAAACGAAAGGCCAAACAATCCGAGCGCTCCAGCGCGAATCAGTTCCCGCCGGGACCATGTTTTGTCAGTATGCGAATTCTGGTTTCGCATTGGCATGGGCGTCAAGTTACACTCTTTGCCGTTGCATTTCACGCCCTTTCTGAGTCCGCACGAACATGCCCCTCTCCCATGAACCTGCCCAGCAGGATAGGCGCCCCGCCTGTCCTGCTTTTGCGTACACCAAGAGCATAGACAGGCGAGGCCCGCTGTCCTGCCAGGTTCATGAGGAGGGCTAGGGAGAGGGGCGCATTCATTGGTTTTGTTGCAGTGTTACTTGTGGAGATTCTATCGCTGCTGAGGCCGATCGCCTGCGATAGTACAGATTTGCCGTCGTGACGGGCAGCCATTGAGGATGATCGGCGCCCCGATCATTTAAACCGTGCGTGAGTTGCTTCGCATTTCGACCGTTCGAATCTATCACCCAGACGGAGGGCATTGTGCCAACCGCCGAGCGACAGAAGAGAACCTTCTCACCGTCGGGTGATTCACTGGCGCGAAAGTCCCATCGCGGTGGATCGCAGCGCGTGAGCCGTGCGACGGAACCATCGGCAGGATTAAGGCGGCAGATTTCCGTTCCTCCGCGGGCGAGACTTGGTTTGAACTCGCGGTTGAAGTGATCGGTGTCCGTCCGGAGCGTTTGATACTCCCATGGAACCTTGGAGCCGGGCAGTTTTCGAGAAAACAGAATTTGGCTGTCATGGGTCCAAGCGAGCATATTCGAACCACTGCCGCGATTCTGCGGATGGCCATAACTGGCGCCAAACCAATGTGACTGGCCGTTCGTGAGGACGCGGTGCCCGCTGCCATTAGGACGGCTGACGCAAACATCCGACCAATCGTGGGCCGGATCCTCACGGAAATGACAAGATTGATAAGCGAGCCATTGTCCGTCAGGCGACCAGACCGGGCCGAAGTACAGACGATCGCGATGCGCGGCGATAAGAGTCCGGTTCCGGCCTTCGAGATCGCTAGTCCAAATTTGGTAGCCGGCTGGACTGGCTAAATGAAAGGCTACCGTTTGCTGATCGGGGCTGAGGTCGAAGCCATAAGGCAAACCTTCGCCGGATCGAGTGAATTCGCGTTGGTCCGTGCCATCCAGGTTCATGCTGAAGATTTGGCCAATCTTGTTCCGCACGACCTGCACCAGCATGCGTTCGTCGTTGAGCAAAAGTTGCGGGGTGTAAAAAACGGCCAGTCGATCCCGCGTAGCAATTTCCTTGAGCGATCCCGAATCGAGATCGTAAATCCACAGGTGCGTTGGGGTTTGGGTGTAGTACTCATCGAACGGCCGGCCGGGACCATCGCGTCGCGGTTCCATGCTCAGAAAGAGAATTCTCCGACCGTCCGTGAAGAAGTCCGCTGGTTGCCACGTAACTTGATTGGGCGCATCCAAGCGGAGGTAACGCAGCCCGCTGCCGTCGGCGTTTATCAATGCGGTACGGCCCTGAGAGACAAAGAAAATCCGGTTCGTCCCCGCGTGGCGCCGCCGAGGACCGCTGATCAATCCATGACAACCGAAGCCGCCGAGCGCGAGCCCGAGCGCGGCGGTAGTAAGAAATCCTCGACGAGTAAGCATGTTCGGCAAATGCGCCCTGGAGCATATCTCAAGGAGGTTGTATCGGCAAGCGATTCGGTAGGACAGTGCGTCTCGCCTGTCCCGGCTTCCCTGGTTCGGCGCGTGGAGGCAAATGATAAGAAGCACTCCACAAAGCAAATGATCGCGCTTCATAAGGACAGGCGGGACGCGCTGTCCGACAATGATGCGAACGGTCTTGCTTTGACCCGCTCTGTTCGTCGAAGTAGTTTCGCCCGATGCGAAATGTCGCGGCAACGATCCTCGTTTTTTTGGGTGGGTTCGCGATTATGGTCTTGGAGATAATCGGGGCGCGGTATTTGGCGAAGGATTTCGGGGGATCGTTTTACGTTTGGATCAGCCAGATTGGCGTCATTCTTATCGCGTTGGCGCTCGGCTATTATGTGGGGGGCGCTCTGGCAGACCGCTGGCGGCGCGTCTCATTCTTGGCGTGGTTGTTGGTGCCGGCGGGCGTGATCACGTGGTTCATTCCCAATTTCGCCGGCGGCCTGATTGATGCCATCATATCACGACACCCAACGGACCGGGACATCCCGCTCGTTTGGCAGAAGCTTGATCCGGCGCTCGGCAGTTCATTGATTTTTCTACTGCCTTGTTTCGGTCTAGCGACATTGGCGCCCTACATGATTCGCTTGGTTGCAACCCGGATGTCACATGTCGGCAAGATCAGCGGGCTGATGATTGCCGCGAGCACAGTGGGCAGCATCGCAGGCGTGTTTATTTCCGGTTATGTTCTGATCGATCAAATGACTGTCACAAATATTTTTCGAGCGACGGGAGCGTTGACGGTTATTTTGGGAATAACATGTTTCTTTATGGACTCGCTTTTTGTGGAGATCAATTCGGGTGCTGTGCATTGTAACGATGGAAGGCAAATATGATTTCCCTTGTGAATGGTGTCATAGCGTGGCCGTTAATTGCCGCGACCTTGTTGCTTAAGTTTTCCGTCTCGTATGGCGGCACTGTTTTCGAGGCCGCGTCTCCGTACCATAATATTCGCGTGGTCGATCAGGGGAATGTCCGCACCCTCAGCTTTGACGGCACAATGGAGACTCGAATGTCACTGCAGGATCCGTTGAAGGGACACTTCGAATATACCGAATATTTCCACATGCCGTGGCTTTGGAATGGACAGATTACCAACGTCCTCATGATGGGCCTCGGCGGAGCCAGTGCGCAACGGGCGTATGCTCATTACTACCCTGACATTTGGGTGGAGACGGTGGAAATTGACCCTGTCGTCTTCAAGGTCGCCACGAATTATTTCAACTTCAAGCCGGCAGCGACGCAACGCGTTCATATTTCGGACGGCCGCGTTTTTCTGCGACGCACGGAAGCGAAGTACGACGCCATCATCATGGATGCGTATGCCAAAAATCGATACGGGTCGTTCATACCATATCACTTGGCGACGAAGGAGTTCTTCCAGCTCGCGGCCGAACGGCTCACGACCAACGGCGTGATCGCATACAATGTGATCGGAACATTGCAGGGCTGGCGTGCGGATATCCTGGGCTCGATTTATCGCACGATGAAATCGGTCTTCCCTCAGGTGTATTTCTTTCCGGCCACGGACTCGCTAAACGTAGTGTTGGTCGGAACGAAATCGGAGAAAAAGGTGGGCTTGCCCACGTTGCTGCAAAAGGCCTCCGATCTTATTCAAACCAAGCGCGTAACGATGCCGACGTTCAGAAGCCGTGTCTATGCCTTCAAGAGTGAGCCGCCCTTGAGTTACTCTCGTTCGCTCTTGTTAGCGGATGACTTTGCGCCTGTGGATGGCCTGTTAAGTGGAGCGAAATAAGAATGAGCGCAAAGTTTTGTCCCATATGGAACAAAACCTCGCGCGGGAGCAAGCCCATCGCCTCTTGGCCAATTCCGAGTGTAGCCAGCGCCCTTGATCATCAAGCGCCGACACTGGCTAGTTCTTCGTTCGTCATCACGTTGACGATCTTAAACTGCTCGGCATGGAAAGCCGGGTCCGCGCGGAAGGAGAGTTTGCCAAAATACCTTTTTTCCAGCGCGATCAGGAGTTTTTCATCTTCAGTGCGGAGACGTTCGAGAACAGTCGGATTGACGACGATACGAAGTTGGAAATCGGATTCATCGCGCGCTCGCTTCTTGAGTATCTCGCCAAGCTTCCGTTGAATCTCGACGCTCATGGTGAGAGCGCTCTTCACTTTACCGCGGCCCTTGCAGTAAGGACAATCATCATAGACTGCGGCGCGCACGCTTTCCGAGTGCCGCTGGCGCGTCATTTCCATCAAGCCGAGTTGCGATATAGGAAGCACATGTGTCTTGGCTTTGTCGCGTCTGAGCCCTTCGCGGACGCGTTGGTAAACGGCGTGTTGGTCGCGGCGCGACTTCATGTCGATGAAGTCGAGCACGATCAGGCCGCCCATGTTCCGCAGGCGCAGTTGCCGGCAGATTTCATCAGCCGCTTCGAGGTTGACTTTGGTGATGGTCGATTCCTGATCCTTCCCGCTTTTGTGGCGGCCGGTGTTAACGTCGATGGCGACAAGCGCTTCGGTCTCGTCGATGACAATGTAACCGCCGCTCTTCAAGTGAACCTGCCGCGAAAAGGCTGCTTCCAATTGCCGCGTAATATTGAATCGATCAAAGATCGGCTGCGAATCGGTGTAAACCTTCACCTTTGACGCGGACCGCTTGGAGATGCGGCTGATCATTTCGCGGATGCGGTCGTGCTGCGGCGGGCTGTCCACGACGATGCGTTCGACATCTTCGGTCAAAAAATCGCGGACGGTGCGCTCGACCAAATCCGGTTCCTGAAAGACACAGGTGGCCATTGGTTGCTTGTTAATGTTTTCCTGAATACGACGCCACTCGTCCAAAAGCAAAGCGAGGTCGCGAACGAAATAGCGTGCTTGCTGGCTTTCGCCCACCGTGCGGATGATGACGCCCATGCCGTCCGGGATGCTCAGGCTGCGCAGGATGTTTTTGAGCCGCTGACGTTCCTCGCCATTTTCAATCTTCCGTGAGATGCCGCTTTGATCAGAGTTCGGTAGCAGCACTAGATAACGTCCGGGCAAGGCAAGATTCGTGGTGACTCGCGGTCCTTTAGTGCCGATGGGGCCTTTGGTGACTTGGACAATGATATCGGTGCCAGGAGGGTAAAGACGCGGAATATCGCGTTGCGTGATGCGAGGCTTGTCCTTTTTCTTTGTTTCGCGTTCGACGAGTTCAACGGCGCTGTCAAAGCTGGCCGGTACGATATCCCAGTAATGAAGAAAAGCGTTCTTCTCGAAACCGATATCAACGAAGGCGGCCTTCAGGCCGTCTTCGAGGTTTCGCACCTTGCCTTTGAAGATGCTTCCAACCAATCGCTCGTCTGAGGTCCGTTCGATGGTAAACTCTTCGAGTTTGCCTTCTTCCATGACAGCGACGCGCGTTTCGAGCGACTCAGCATTAATGATAACTTCCTTGTGAAGTTTCTTAACGGGTTTGATCAACCGTTGGACTTTCTTAATCACCTTGGTGGCCGCCGCTTTGATCGTTTCGACGATACCTTGCGGCGCCGGATCTTTGACAGGAACTGGTGTGAAACCGGTCTCTTCCTGAACTTGAGCTGGCGTGGCCAGGTTCGGCTCGCGGTAATGATGTTTTTTTTGTCCCTCAGTTTCGGTTGTCGGTTCGGGGGCAGGGGGCGCATCAGCCGGCAAACCGGCGGCGACATTCTCGGCGCGTTCGATTTCCCGCTGATGGCGCGACTTGTCAAAAATATTTTCGGGGGCTCCCTTGTCGGCCAAGGCATCAGCCCTCGCCTCGTGGGCTGCTCGATCACGATCACGATCGTGTCGGGGGCCACCTGCGGACATGCCGCCGCTGGGCCGGAAACGCATGCCGCCCCTGCGGCGATGCGAAAAATTTCGTTCACTCATAGGTTAGTACGACCTTCGATAAATATACACGTTTTGCAATATACCAATGGCGATCAACGAGCAGAGCACTGAAGTTCCGCCGTAACTTAGCAGCGGCAATGGAATGCCCGTCACTGGCATCAAACGGATGTTCATGCCGATATTGATGAAGACATGGCTGAAGAGCATGGTAACAACTCCGACGGCCAATAATCGTCCCAAGCGATGGCGCGTCTGGCCGGCAATCTTGATCCCGGTAAAGAGGATCACCGTATAAAGCGTGAGGACAATCACGCTGCCCAGAAATCCTTTCTCCTCGGCAATGACAGAGAAAATGAAATCGTTATGGGCCACGGCGCTGGGCAGGTACCCGAGAGCGTTCTGTGTGCCTCGTCCCCAGCCTTTGCCAATCAAACCACCTGAACCGACAGAGATCAGCGCTTGTTCGATGTTTCGCGATCTGTCTCGCTGACGTTTGAAAGCGCTTTTGCGCTCCTCGTCGGTGCCGTTAGGCGGAGCAAAGTCACGGCCGAAATAAACTAACAAGCGGTCCCGCTGATATTCTTCCAATGGCTGCCACTTCATCGGCGCGAACAGGATGTCTGCCAGCAGTAAGACCAGCAGAGCTCCTGCGCCACCAACAAGCCTCTTGAGAAAGATGGGCGGAACCCCCGCCACAAACATCATCACGAGGGCGATTGGCAGCAGCACCAACGCTGAGCCAAGGTCCGGCTCTTTCAGGATCAACAGGAAAGGAAGCGCGCCCATGGCAAGCATTTTGAAGAAGACGCCCGGCAACCGAAGTTCCTCGACCGGCCGGCTGAGAGAGTTGGCCAAAGCGAGCAGAAAGGCGAGTTTGGCAAATTCCGACGGCTGAAAATTAAAGAAACCAAGATCGAGCCAACGCTTAGCGCCCCATGACTTGGCGCCGACGCCAATGAATAAAACCAGGACCAGCAGCAAAATGCTGAACCAGTAGATAACCAACGACCAGCGGGCCAGCCTGTGATAATCGACAAGACAGACTGCGGCGGCCAGGAAGAGACCCAGTCCATACGCGATGACTTGTTTTGAGTAAGCCTTCGGAATCAGCCAAGTCAGGAACGATTCCCAAGTCGAGTCGCGGAAACGCTGCCAAAGGCTGATCGTTTCGTTGGTCGAGGTGGCGCTGAAGATGAACGCGCTGCCCATGAGCATAAGGCCGGCAATCGCCACCCAAAGTGGCCACTCGATTCGCGATTCCCGTTCGTTGAGATGAGCTTCAAACATCTGTCTTAACCAGCCGCATCAATCTTCAAGAGAGCTTGATAAACGACTTCAGCAATGGGGCAGCAGTCGCCTCCGCCAGATCCTCCACCTTCGATCACAACAACCACAACATACCGGGGAGACTCAAACGGAGCAAAGGAGACGAACCACGTCGTGTATTCTTTGAGTTGACCATGTTCGTCGAACACTTGCGCTGTTCCCGTTTTCCCACAGACACGCATTCCTTTCACGAAGGCCTTATAGCCGGTAGCCCGGCGGTACGGTGGAAGGGGGTCTCTGTATTCCACGTCATCCAACATCGCTTGGCGAACGAGGGCGAGGTGCTGAGGATTCACCAAAGCGGCGCCACGAAGTTGTCCCGCCGGATATTCAACAACCGGGTGTTTCGAATCGCTTTCTTGACGTTCAACGCGGGCGACCAGGCGCGGTTGCCAAAGCTTGCCGCCATTCGCGACCGCCGCGGTTAGGACGGCCATCTGCAGCGGCGTCACAGTTAACTCACCTTGGCCAATGCACAGGTTGGCGGTATCACCGGGCATCCAGCGGCCGCCGTCCTTTTTTCTAAGGTCCTCATGGTTCGGGTAGTAGCCTTTGGCTTCCAGGTTTTTCGTGACGCCGGTTGGTTCGCCCAGGCCGAAGCGCTGGCCCATTTCCATGATGCGCTGTGGACCCGCTCGGAAAACTCCGTTGCTTTGAAAATATGGATTGCTCGAATAACAGAATGCCCTTCGGAAATTGAATGCGCCTTCACCGGCCGTGTCGCGCCATTGGCGGCCTCTAGGCCGAAGCTGAAAATAACCTTTGCTCTGAAACGTCTCGTCTGGGTTCAAGCCCGCTTCCAGACAGGCCAGCCCGGTAATGATCTTGAACGTAGAACCGGGTTGGTATGTGCCATAGAGCGCCCGATTGAACAAAGGCAGCAGGTTCTCGTCCTTCATGGCGGCCCACCGATCCGGAGAGAGCGACGACATGAATTCGTTCGAATCAATGGCTGGCGATGAAGCTGCCGCCAGAATATCTCCGTTGTTTGCATCCATCACAACCACCGCCCCACGCGTGCTTGCCCCGTCCCGATAAGCGGCCAGTGCCCGTTCGGCCGCTTGCTGAATTGCCAAATCAATGGTCAAAACTACGTTTTGGCCAGGTTCCGGCTCGATCCACATTTCTTCGGATTGCCGGTATTGCATGCTGTTCACGAGGACGAGCTTGATCCCGGGCTTGCCCCGCAACTCCGAGTCAAAGGCTTTTTCGATCCCTTTCGATCCCCGATAATCTGGCAGCCGCAACAATCGAAATTGTGTGGCGAGTTCGTTGTCATTCGTGCTGTCGTACTTTTCCAGATGTCCAACCAAGTGCGCGGCGGCCGATGCATGGCTGGCGGATTTGTGCCTGTAGACGCGCAACGGTTGGGCTTCCAACGCGAGGCTCGAAAGATTGGGCGCCTTCTCAGCAAACATGGCAACTTGTTGAAAGGAGAGATCCGTCAGCAGAGGCAGCGGCAAAGAGCGCTTTTGGTCGTAGTGTCGGTGAAACTCTTTCTCCAAAAGCAACCGGGGTTGTTGAATGACTCCGCTCACGTGGGCCAAATAATTGCTGACGACCTGGTGCCGAGCTTGGCGCTGGAGTTCATCCGTAACGGCCCGCGTCAGTTTAGTTTTTGGATTCGCCTGGACGAATCCTGGTTTCACCCGGTTCGTATAGTGAAAAAAGAAGTCTCGGCGGAGTTCTTCGAGGTAGAGATTAACGTTGTAACAGGGCCGGTTGTCGGCCAGTGCATGTCCGTTGCGGTCCAGAATCTTGCCGCGTGTGGCTGGAACGCGGACGGCACGAAACGATTGACCTTGCAGGTCCGCCCGATATCGCTTCGCGGAAATGACCTGCAAGTACCACAAACTCGCCAGAAGGATGCCCATGCCGCCCAGTACGCCGACAGCGAGGAGCTGCAAATCTCGGTCACCTTTTCTTAATTGATCAAATATGAGCATTACCCTCTTCCATTACGGCGGCCATGAAATCGGAGCGCGGCGTTTACGCCGCTTCTGTCTTCGCAGTTCCCGCCCCATTGGACGATGAAGCGGCGTAAACGCCGCGCTCCTAATGTCCTGTTTACGAAAATCTTCATCGCTAAAAACGTCCGCGCTTTACCTCACGATCCGAACGGAAAGTGGATTCAGGCAAGTGTTGGTAGGCGAAATCCCGGTTGAGCCGGTTGAAAAGCCAGAAGAAAAATGGACAGAACACTCCGCCGATCACGGTCATAACGAACCATTGCCAAAGTGAACCCCAACCGATCAGCGGTTTGTCCCCGGCGCCAAACAACAGCAAAACCGTTAGAAACGGCGCGAGCGCGCTGGCAAAGCAGCCAAGAACAAACTGAGCATAACGTTGTTCCCGCAAGATCAAGTCCTGATGCCAGTGCACTATGAACGCGACCGTGAACAACGGCAGGCTTGTTATCCCCAGCGGGTTAGCCGACAATGTGTCGAACCAAAGTCCTCCCAAAAGCGCAATTCCGGCGAGAACACCCCATCCCGCATTCAAAGCACAGTACACCATCAACGATGGCAATAGATCGACTTGGGCTCCGAACAGGTCCCGCAGGAGTGTTTGGCGCGCTTGGGCGAAAACAGCCAGGTAAGCCACAACGATTACCGCGATGAGATTCAGGTAATTCATGGAAGCATCACCCAAACGTGTTCGAGATGCCTTAGATCCGCCGCCAGTTTCACCCGCGCTTTAGAAAAGAGACCATAGCTAACACTTGTGAAATCAATCACCTGTCCGATGGGAATCCCTCGCGGGAACACTCCACCCAGGCCGCTTGTCGTGACCTTCAGTCCGGCCTTAACACCTTTCTGACTTTCGATAAAAGTCAGATCAACAATCGTGGGGTCCAAAACGCTGGAAGAACTGGACGCAATGAGGCCATCGACACCTTTGTTGGCGCCATCTTCAACGAGCACAGAGACTTGGCAATTCGGATCGCCCAGCAATACCACTTGTGACCGCGCATACCCAACTTGGCTGATTTTCCCGGCCAACCCTTCCTGGGTGAGGACCGCCAGGTTCGTATGGATGCCATCGCGTTGGCCAACGTCGATCTGCAGGCCACGCCACCAGTTGGCGGGTTCGCGTAAGACAACGCGCGCGGCTTTGAGCTTCCAAGCGGCCTGTTGCTGCCATCCCAAAGCTTGGCGCAATTGTGCATTCTCATTCCAAACCTGCGCGCTTTGCATCGCGTCCAACCGCAATCGCTCATTGTCACGCTTCAGTTGTTCGATTTCGGTCAGCAGGGCCCGCCGCGGAACGATGGTATTGCCCGCCTGCTCGGTGAGGGTTTGGTAGGAACCGGCGAGACCAAACAGAGGAAGGAACAAGCTGCTGAGCGCCAGTTTAAGCTGCGTCGCCGTCTGAGTTGGAAGACTCAGGAGCACCAGCACCAATAACAAAACGATGCTAAGCGCAATAAAGTGCGGCCGTTTTAACATTCTTTCACCCGATCATTTCTCGGGCGAACGCATCTGCTAAGTCCTGCTGGAAGAAGCGACTCGTTTCAAAAATTGGAGCTCTTGCAATACCCGGCCAGTTCCTTCCGCCACCGCAGTGAGCGGGTCATCGGCAATATGAACCGGTAATCCTGTTTCTTCGGCTACCAATCGGTCAATGCCGCGCAATAACGCGCCTCCGCCGGCAATGACAATCCCGCGGTCCACCAAATCGGCGGACAATTCGGGCGGGCAGCGTTCCAGGGTTATGCGAACCGATTCCAAAATACTGGTCAGCGGTTCTTTCAATGCTTCTCGGATTTCTTCGGAGCGGACAGTTAGAGTCTTGGGAAGACCTGCGCTCAGGTCGCGTCCCTTGACTTCCATCGAAAGCTCTTGCTCCAGTGGAAATGCTGAACCAATGCGGATTTTGATTTCTTCCGCGGTGCGTTCGCCAATCATTAAGTTATAGGCCCGTTTCATGTGCGCGACGATGGTCTCGTCGAACTCGTCTCCGCCCACGCGGAGACTGCGGCTAAAAACAATTCCCGCTAGGGAAATGATCGCAATCTCACAAGTGCCGCCACCAATATCCACAATCATGTTGCCCGCCGGTTCATGAACCGGCAAGCCGACGCCAATGGCCGAAGCCATGGGTTGTTCGATCAGGTAAACCTCGCGCGCGCCAGCATGCGTTGCTGAATCTTTGACAGCCCGTTTCTCGACCTCGGTGATTCCGGATGGAACAGCTACAACTACCCTAGGGTTAATGAGTTTGCGATGGTGAACCTTCTGAATGAAGTGCCGCAGCATCGCCTCGGTAATCTCGAAATCGGCGATGACCCCATCTTTCATGGGGCGAATCGCAACGATATTACCGGGGGTACGACCAAGCATGCGCTTGGCTTCTTCGCCCACAGCCAGGACGTTGGTTGTGCCGGCTTGGATGGCTACTACGGAGGGTTCACGCAACACGATGCCTCGATCACGAACGTAAACGAGGGAATTTGCTGTTCCAAGATCAATCCCAATGTCGTTGGAAAACAAGCCTTTAAGTTGCGCTAACATGAAATGTGCCTAAACACATCATAGACATTAGTTAGCCGCTACGGGTAAGGTCAAGACCTATTAGGTTTTGCCCGCGAAGGCTTAGGACGCGTCTTTTCTGTTTCATAAGTCGAGCACGCTCGGCAATTTGGCGTGAATGAGCGCATGGAGTCGTTCGCGTCCGCCATGAGCGGATTTGAACCGGCTTTGAAAGGCCGGGATCTCGTTGCTTTTGCGGGCCGTCACCATGCTCCCCAGAAATCGACCCTGGGAATCGGCCGCATTGACGATCTCTACTCCGGCATGACGCACTTTCTTGCCGTCGACGATGACGATCTGATCCTGCCACGGTCCCAGCACTTGGCTCTGCCAGCCCAAGAGCACTTGTTCCAACAGCTCGTCGTCAATCTGGTGCAACACCATTCTAAACACCGTCTTTTTCGGATATCCAATCTCTCGGGTCTGAGGATCGGCGCCGAACTTCAAGGCGCGCAGTTGAGCCGGGCTGAGAGTTTCGGCATGCGCGGCCAGATCCGTTATGGCCATGGTCTAAAACGTGTTGTGCTTCAGCAGAAATGTCGCGGCATTTGGGTTTACTCATGCCGCAAGCGTAAAGAACTGAAAACGGAATGTTCCGAACAAAATGCTAACCTTCGTATCGGCAATCCGCTATTGCGGAGAAAAGCCGCGCCCTATGGCTTTCATTAGTTGACAGACGTGGCGGGCCCGTCGTTCAAGGGGGGTTCGGGCATCATTTGCTCTTCTTCATTCCGGACCGGCAAATTTTAGGCCGATTGTTTTGCCTCTTGCGTCGAAAGGTCTTAAATAGCACGCATGATCGTTCCATTCCGTTACAGCTTTGGCCGGATATCGCAACGGCTTGGGTGGCAGTTGTCAGTCGTCCTGCTCTTCAGCTCCGTCTGTCTCTATTCGGCTTCCCCACCGAAGTCCACCGAAGCCGTCGATACGCTCCAAAACTTTCAGGCCCGGTTAAAGTCCCACATTGCGCAACCGCGTTTTTCCCAAGCGATCTGGGGCGTCAAAGTGATTTCACTCGATACCGGAAAAACCTTATTTGAGCACAACGCCGACAAGCTCCTGAAACCTGCTTCAAACGCAAAACTGTATTCCGGGGCTTTGGCGCTCGATCGGTTGGGGCCAAGTTATCGGTTTAAGACTTCGCTTTACGCAACCTCTCGACCTGATGGCGAAGGAACACTGAAGGGTAACTTGATCGTCTATGGCCGCGGCGATCCTTGTTTCGCCGCGCGATTCAATGACGGCAACTATGAGAGGTCGCTCGATCCCATTGTTAATGCGCTATTGAATAAAGGTGTTAAACGCATCGATGGTGATCTTGTCGGCGATGAAAGCTTTTTCCGAGGCGCGCCATTTGGCGCGGGCTGGACTTGGGATGATCTCCAGTACTATTACGGCGCCGGTGTTTCGGCACTTACGGTAGAAGACAACGTTCTCGATCTCACAGTCCGCCCGGGAACAAAGCTTGGCGATCCTTGCGAAATTGCAGTCAGCCCGGCGACCGCGTTCCTTAATTTCGTAAATCAGACTAAAACGGAATCCAAAGCCGGAAAACGATCGGTCGAACTTTATCGGCCGTTGGCACAGAATACTGTCTTCGTTTCGGGCACATTACCTCTTGGAAGCTCCAATCACATTGATGCGGTTGCGGTGCATCGACCATCAGAGCTATTCGTAACGCTGCTCAAGGATGCGCTCGCGAAGAAAGGGATCAAGGTCTCGGGCCGTCTGCGTACGCTCGATTGGATCGAGCGCGGCAAAGAGCCAGCGGATGCCTCGAAGCCTGAACTGCTAGCCGACTTTGAAACACGTCCGCTTAGGGAAGTCCTCGCCAAAATGATGAAACCGTCGCAAAACCTCTACGCTCAGTTGCTGCTTTTGCACACAGGGGCCATCGGCGCCTTCACTAACCCGCGTGACAAGGCCTCCGACTCAGCCAGCGGCGGCGCGCCACCTTCGGCCCATGACCTTCAAACTGGCGTGACAACGGAGGATCTGGGGCTGATGGAATTGAAAAAGTTTCTGAAGGAGGCTGGAATCAATGATGGCGAGGTCCTGTTGGAGGAAGGTTCTGGGTTATCACGCGCCGGGCTTCTGACGCCGAACGCAACAGTTCAATTGCTCAAGTTCATGCACCGTCACAAATATGCCGATGTCTTTCGCGATTCCTTGCCGATTGCGAGCGTGGATGGCACGTTGCGCAACCGTATGAAGGAGACAAAAGCCGCCGGACAACTGCGCGCCAAGACAGGACGCCTCCGTTACGTCGATACACTCTCCGGCTATGCAAATTCTGCGACAGGAGAGCAATTGGCCTTTTCGATTATGCTCAATAATTATGCTGGTCCCGCGAATTCAGGCCGCGATGCCGTGGATGCACTTGCTGTCATGCTCGCTGAGTTCGGCGGAAAATCTGCGCGGCAACTAAATCTGCGCCGCCGCTGAATGCCCGAGGCGATGCGCTTCGGTGCTTTGCTTTGTGACAGGCGAGACGCCCCCAGGAGTTTGGAAGTTTGCGGCAAAGTCGCAGAAACTGTCGTTCTGGAAAGCTATCCACGGCGTTAGTACATCGCCTTCGCGTGTTTGTGGAGACGTCCTTCTGGAGGTGGGAGATCTCTGACGGCATTGTCGTAGTCCACAATGTAGCGCCACCAATTGTTATAGAAGCCATCGTGGACGCTTGGGACGCACATCGAAGATGTCTCGCCGGAAGAGATGCAGCGGCGAATGGCGGCAATGCCGAAACAGTAGGTAAGTAGGACAGCGCGTCTCGCCTGTTCTCGCGACTGATGAAAGCGAGAAGACGGGAAGACGAGGAGAGGGGCAATCACGCGTCCGCCCGCCTACCTGCCTTAAGTTGATTTTCAGCGCGGCTTCAGCAGTAGTTCCGCGTGCGGCTCGTTGTCGCTATTCCATTTCCGTAGGATGGCGCCGCCGCGGTCGAGGAAAAGTTTCTCGATCTTCCATGACTCAATGTGGCCATCGCAGAAGACGACGTTGGCTCTGGAGTTGTGCCGTTGGCGCGGCCAGTTCGTGGAGTGGGTCGCGTATGGCTCGCGCTTCCACAAGCCGGACTTTGTGAAGTTAATCCCAAAGTAAATATCCCCATCGACGTGCACTTCACTTTCACGTTCCTTGAAGCCATCTCCTAGTGCAATCATTTCTGAGGGAACGCGCACGGCCGATGCCGACACAGTGTGCGCGGCATTGATCCCTAGACACAGATTCAAGCCTACGCCATGGCTATTATACCCGTACCCTGCAGCAGGCGCTTTGTTCGCAGGACAATTCTCGATTTCCGGTGACCAGCGTGTCGTTATTGCAAAATAATAACCTCGAAGCAGGATGGGCCACCAATCGTTGGTATTCGGGCCTCCGCCTGACGGATACCGCTCAAAATCATTTACGTACATATTCAACGCCAAGCCGTACTGCTTGAGGTTGCTTTGACATTTGATGGAGACCGCCTTTGATTTGGCTTTCGAAAGTGCCGGCAGAAGCATCGCTGCCAAAATAGCGATGACCGCAATGACAACGAGCAACTCGATGAGCGTGAATCCGTGGCGCGGGGTGGTTTCCCGAGACCCTTTCCTCTATCTTCGATGTAACATCGTCATCATTCCGCTTCCCACACGCTTCCGACGATCCAATTGCTAGAGGCACCTTTGCAGCCTGGCCCTTCTCTTACAAGGAAACAGTTGAGAGGATTGTGGCTTTCGGTGCATCCGCCAATTGTTGGCTGAAATTGCGAAATATCGGAGCGCGGGTGCCCAAGACGTGACGTGCATGGCGTACCGCAGACTGAAAGTCTGCGGTACGAGAAAGGCATCCGCGTTCCTAATCGACGACTTGTGAATGGGCCCGCGGCGCCGGTCGTGCCTGCATCCATGCTTCCTCTGTTGACTATCAATGTTCCATCCGTAATTTGTGCGGTGCGTTGATTCGATTCTCGCGTGTCATTTAATTCAAAAACCGATGTTCCTGCAGCTCGGCGTGTCAACGCGCGGGGCGTTTTCGTCCGTTATATCGAGCTTCGATGGTTGGCCGCCGTTCTCGGTTTTTCGTATTCCTTCGCCGCGAACGCGCAGTTGGGCGGATTCGCCGACGGCATCGCGGTAGGCCAAGTCACCGAGAGAACGCTCGCCGAAATCTCCGGCCTCGTCTCCAGCCGCAATAATCCGGGGGTAATCTGGATTCATAACGATCGCGCTCGCGACGAGATCTACGCCGTTGGGACAGACGGCCAGCTTTTCGCGACATACAACTTAGGCAAGGAAGTGGCCGATATGGAGGACATCGCCATTGGGCCGGGCCCCGTGCCGGAACTGCAGTACCTTTACTGCGGCGACATCGGTGATAATCCAGCCACGCGAAGCAACATCCGCGTTTACCGCGCTGCGGAGCCGGCCGTCTACGAGTACCTCGCTGTCAACCCGCTGGCGGAAGATTTTCCAATCGTGGAGCGATTTACGTTCACTTACCCGGATGGCAAATATGATGCAGAAACGTTAATGGTCGATCCGTGGACGGGCGACGTTTACATCGCCACGAAGCAATTCAATTTCACGCGCATTTACCGGGCGAGTCGCGCGCAACTATTCGATGGCGCAACCGTCACGCTCGTCTTCGAACTCGAACTAAACTTTCATCAGGTATCGAGCGGCGATATCTCGGCGGACGGCCGTGAAATCATTCTGCGCCAGGAAAACTTCGCTCGCGTTTGGCGGCGCAATCCGGGACAGACCATTGCGCAAGCCTTAATGTCAGAACCGGCAGATGTGCCAGTCATTGGCATGCCGATGGAACCCAATGGAGAAGGCGTGACCTTCGATGGCCAAGGGTTGGGTTACTACACAATTAGCGAGGGCGCCAACCCATTCATTTATTTCTTCGCCAGAACGAACGATCCGCCATCAGCGCTGGCGCAAGTGTTAATCTCGACCGGCTCGAGCTGGAATTATTTGGATAAGGGCAGCGACCAAGGAACCGCTTGGCGAGGGTCGGGCTTTTCGGACGCCGCTTGGCCGCTGGGCCGCGCGCAGTTGGGTTATGGCGATGACGATCAACAAACGACGATCAGTTTCGGTTCCGATCGCGACGCGAAACATCCAACCGTCTATTTCCGCAAACAACTCAAAGTCGAAAATGCGGCGGCGTTCGGACCGTTAACCATGGGCCTTGTCTATGATGACGCCATCGCTGTTTACCTCAACGGGACTGAAGTGCTGCGCCGTAACCTGGCGCCGAATGCGCGATTCAACGATGTTGCGCTGAGTTCGGGTGGCGCGCTGGAAAACCTTTGGCAAACATTTGCAGTGACAAATTTGCTGCGGACGGGAACCAACACGGTGGCTGTGGAAGTCCATCGCCGCTCACTTAGTGAAGGCGATCTAAGCTTCGATCTCCAGCTCTCGGCTTACCCGGCGCCAACGCCAATTCAATTTATTGGGCAGCCGCGCCGAATCGCGGCTGCGACAATCGCGTTGGATTTTCGTGGCCCGGTTGGCGCAACTGTTTTTATTGACCGATCGTTCAACTTGAATCAATGGTCGGCGCTGGCCAGCATAGTTCTCACCAACGGAGCAGCCAGCTTGACGAACAACATCGGATCTGGAACGCCTTCTTGCTTCTTCAGGTTGCGGGAATGAGCTAATTCAAAAGGCGGCTCGATTCATTCCTCGTGATCATGAAAACAAAGTGGCGAATGTTTGAGAGCAACTTAATCGGCAACGGGCGGTGCAATTAATACCGTCAGTCAGAGGAGCGCAGCGTTCACGCTGCAGAAACGTTCGCGGATTCGAAAACGTTCCGGCGATTTCGAGCTAGCGATCGGAGCGCGGATGCCCGCATCCGCGTGCGCCGGCGTTATTCGTTTTTAACGTTACAGCCAATTCGCGGATGTGGGCATCCGCGCTCCGATCGTCGCAAAATGAGGATTGCTGCTTTCGAGCCGTCCGGCAGTTCCACGTTCTGCAGCGTGAGCGCTGCGCTCCCGGACTGGGAGTTCTAATCGCATTCGCATTCGGAGCGCGCCTGCGACTTGGCGGTTGACTCGCTGGATGATACTTTCGGATCAACCATGGACACCGAACAGGAACACGGGCACCCGAAACGATTTTTCAAAGGATGGGCAAAGCCAGGGCCAATTGTGTCCAGTGCTGCTGCCGCTTCTGTTATCATCGAACCGGGTGAAACCTTCGATGCCATCAGCGGCGACTTCCGCATATTTCAACTTAAGAAAGGGCACCGGTTTTCCACAGACGATGTGCTGACGGCTTGGCATGGAACGTCCTGGTGTCCGAGGGCCGAGCGGGTTCTCGACTTGGGCACCGGCATAGGGTCGGTCGCGATGATAGCGGCGTGGCGATTGCCTGGCGCACGCTTTGTTGCTGTGGAAGCGCAGGAAGAGAGTCTGAAGCTGGCGAGGAAGTCGGTTCAATACAATGGTCTTGAAGAGCGCTGTGAATTGCGCGCGGGTGACTTTCGCGAGCGCGGGGTCATCGCGGCGAGCGAACGATTCGACTTGGTTTTAGGCAGTCCGCCTTATTTTCCCTTGAGCGCTGGAATTCATGGTGATCACCCGCAGAAGGTGGCTTGCCGATTCGAAGCCCGAGGAACAATTGCCGATTATTGCGCAGTCGCGGCCCGGCATTTGGACTGGGGCGGAGTCTTTGCTTGTGTATTTCCGGATGATCAACGCGGCCGGGTCGGGAAGGCGGCCCAGGATTCTGAGTTAGTGATTGTTCGGCGGCGTCCTGTTGTTTTGAAGGAAGGCGAAGCGCCTCTGCTTTGTTTGTTTGCAATGGTGCGATCAAATCATCTGCCGGTTTGGTTTCGCGGGCGAACGTGGGTTGAACCACCGTTGACTATTCGAACAAAGGAAGGACAGGTTCATCCGGAGTACATGGCCGTGAAACTCGCGGTTGGATTTCCGCCGTGAGAGATCGAACCTAAACCACGAAGGGACACAAATGAACACGAATTTATGAAGAAGCGTTCGTCGCCCAGTTTCAGCAGTGAGTTCTAAGCGCGCCGTCCTAATTCGTGTTTATTGGTGTTATCTAGCTCGTGGTTTCTTGCCGCCAAGTCACGGTTAAGTTACTCTTAGATGGAAAGACTAGGCAAAAACATCGGTCGGTACGGCGGCGAAACGATCGCTATCGAAAGAAGGCTAAAGGAGATACAAGCCGAAGCGTTGAAGACCGGTTGGCGGGCCGAGTGCATCCTGGATTCTGAAACGATCCGTTTGCCTGCGTGCCATCGCGGTCCTGCTGTGCCTCGAAAGCGGCTGTATCTGTCCAGCGGAATTCATGGTGATGAACCGGCTGGGCCAATGGCGATCTTGCAACTGATGCGCGAAAACAGTTGGCCCGAAGATATCGAGATTCGGCTGTGCCCATGCCTGAACCCTGCGGGCTTTGCACTGAACCGTCGCGAGAATGCCGATGGCATCGATTTCAATCGTGATTATCGGCAGTTGAGCACCAATGAAATCCGCGCCCACGTGACATGGCTTCAGCAACAGCCGAACTTTGATCTCGCAGTTGTGTTGCACGAGGACTGGGAAGCCAACGGCTTTTACCTTTACGAACTGAATCCATCCAGCCTGCCGTCGCTCGCAGAGACCGTTATTCGGCGTGTCGCGGAAGTTTGCCCGATTGAACACGCTCAACTCGTCGATAACTGGCCGTGCCAAGGCGGAATTATTCGACCGAAAGTTAATCCGAAGGAGCGTCCGCAATGGGCGGAAGCGATCTATCTTATCAGTCATAAAACGCGCCAGAGCTACACGCTGGAGGCGCCTTCCGATTATCCATTGTCAATCCGTGTGGCTGGGCTTGTCGCGGGCGTGAGAACGCTCCTCGAATTGCTTCTGTCGGCTCACCGGCAGGTCCGACCCTAAAAGCCCCTAGTTCAATCTAAAGGCGAGATGCGGCGAAATGCTCTCGCATTCGGGCCAGGAATTAATCAGTGTTTGGCCCCAAAATGAAAAAGCTTCTATCACCCGTCTTCGCTTTGGTTGTTGCCTTCTTTGTGTCGACGCCTGCGATGGCTGCGACGCCGAGCCTAAAGACGCGCAACGTCATTTTGGTCACTCTCGATGGACTGCGATGGCAAGAGCTATTTGCCGGAGCGGAAGCGCTGTTGATGACTAAGGAAGCCGGAGGCGTGACCGACACGAATCAACTCCGAAAGGATTTCTGGCGTGAAACTGCCGAAGCGCGCCGGGGGGCTTTGCTGCCGTTTTTCTGGAGGGTTATTGCCACCCAAGGCCAAATCCTCGGCAACGTCAACAAAGGGAGTTTGGCCAAGGTCAGCAATGGCCTGAATTTTTCGTATCCAGGCTACAACGAAATTCTGACTGGCGCCCCCGATCCGCGCATCGACAGCAATGCAAAAACCCCCAATCCCAACGTGACCGTCTTGGAATGGCTGAATCAAAAGCCAGCCTTTCGCGGACGAATTGCCGCGTTTTGCGCGTGGGATGTCTTTCCGTACATTTTGAACCGTGAACGCAGCGGCCTGCACGTCCGCGCGGGCTGGGAGCCCATGGTCGTCGGTAACCCAACTGCACGCCAAGCGTTGTTGAACGAGTTGATCGGCCAAACCACGCGTGTGTGGGATACGGTTGCTTACGATTCATTCGTCTTCCATGGCGCCCTCGATTACTTAAAGGACCACAAGCCCCGCCTGCTTTACGTGGCGTTTGGTGAAACCGATGATTGGGCGCACGATGGCCGGTATGATCGCGTCCTCCAATCCGCGCGAGCGACCGACGGTTTTATTCAGCAACTCTGGGAAACTGCGCAATCACTCCCGGAATATCGCGGAACCACGACGCTCCTGATTACGACGGATCATGGCCGAGGCAGTGGGTTGAAGGAGTGGAAAGATCATGGGCAGAGAGTTAAGGGCGCAGAATTTATTTGGGTGGCGGCACTCGGGCCGGACACTCCGGCGTTGGGAGAACGGTCCAATACACAACCACTCACGCAAAGCCAAGTAGCTGCGACGGTCGCCAAGTTTTTGGACGAGGACTTTCGTTCAGCGAAAACAAACGTGGCCGCGCCAATTGATGCCGTATTTGCGCGTTGATCGAACGAAAGCAATCATCAGTGCCCCCAGCGCTCACTCGCCGAAGAACGGAAAGAGCTTCTTCAATTCAGCCTTGTCCGGCCGGCGGCCATACTCGCAGATTTCGAACGCTTCGGCGTATTTGACCTTGGCTGCTTGATCCGCCGGGTACCATTCGTCCAGTTGCTGGCGAAAACGGGCGGCGTTGGATTGGTAGCGGCGCGCGAAATTGTCACGGACTTGCTGGTGACGTTCTTTTTGCTTCGCTGGATCGGCAGGCATTAAAGCCGCCGAGCCGTTCGCGCCGCCTTCATAAAACTGGGAGACAAGCACGCCCAACGCATCGAGCTTCTTCTCGATCACGCTGTCAATCGACACGACGACGTCGGGTTCGAATGGATTTGGTTTTTGGAACCGGTCCGGATAAAAGAAGAACGCCGGGTTTTTGGACAGAGGCGGCACTTCCGGCGTGAAGAACGGCACCGTCACCATGTAAGCAGCGTCCTCGACGAGAATGCCAGTGTACCGGTGATCCGGGTGATAATCGTTCGGCCGATGGCTCATGACGATGTCGGCATTCCATTCGCGAATCAGGCGCGTGATGATTTTGCGATTCTTCAGCGTCACCATTAACTCGCCGTCGTGAATGTCGAGAACCTGTGTGGCGATCCCGAGAATCTTGGCCGCTTCCTCGACTTCCCGCTTGCGCCGCGCCGCCAGCTCGCGGCCTTTCTGCCGCCAATGACCGATGTCGCCGTTTGTGCATGAGACAAATTTCACGTGGTGACCTTTGGCGGCCCACATCGCCGCCACGCCGCCGGCTTGTAATTCGCAATCATCGGGATGAGCGCCAAAGCAAATGATCCGCAACTTGCCGTCATTCGCGGGCGCAGCTGCGGCGGCGTTCTTCACGAACGCTCCGGGCAAAAATCCGGCAGAGATCGCGCCGTTCATCAACGTCATACTGCGAATCCAATCTCGTCTTGTCATGGTATGCATCTTTCTCTTTGTGGGCCCTGGGTCGTTGGAAACTAGTACGCAGGCCATTCCCCAGAGTCAAAGAAAAATCAGCTGGAGAAGCCAGGAGATCGGAGCACGGAGCCCAAGGCCGCGATGGAGTAATTCTTTGCTTTAACAACCGCTCGCGGATGTGGGGCATCCGCGCTCCGAAACCAGAAAAAGCTGAATTCGAAAGGTTTCGGCATTGCAAAGGAGTGTGTCGTTGGCTTAAAGTGCCGATCGTTGCGGCCATGCTGAGCGTGCCCTATATGAAGAAACGGCTTGGTTTGGTGGTGAAACCTCCGCACTGTTTGCCCTGTTGAAAATCGCCTTTCTCGTCTTCTCCCCGCACGGTGACGCCCTGGTGGAGCCTGACTGGTGCGAATATCATCCTCTGGGTGGCAGCGAGACCGCTGCCGTCCGGTTGGCTTCAGCTCTCCGCAACTTGGGCCAGGATGTTACTGTCCTCACGCATCCTTCACAGTTGGTGGGCAAGACTTGGGATGTGTTTGTCAGTCTGCGGATTTGGAATGTCTTCGAGGCCGGACTGAGCCCCGGCTTTCTTAATTATCTTTGGTGCCAGGACGACTTCGATCAGCCCCAAGTGCAAGACCTCCAAGATCCAGTGCGCGCTCAAAAAGTCTACGACGCGTGCGATGGCGTGATCCTCTTGTCGCATTACCAACGAAACCAGTTCACGAAGCACCTTCATCTTCCGTTGGGAAAGGTGTTCCTCACGACAAACGGCATTCCGCGCGGGCTGTTTACGGCCTCCCCTGAAGGGCTGTCCGCTCGTGCGCCTTGGGCATTTTATGCGTCCACACCATTCCGCGGTTTGGAGCTGCTCCTCGATGTTTGGCCGATGATGGTGCAAGCCGTGCCTTCGGCGCAATTGCACGTGTTCAGCTCGATGAAAGTCTACAACTCGCCGGACACCGAATACGAAAAACTGTACACCGCGGCAAAACAACTTCCTGGAGTCAATTATCACGGATCGGTCGGTCAGGCGCGCTTGCGCGAGGTGGCGCAACGCTGCCGTGTCTTGGCATATCCATGTATCTTTCCGGAAACCAGTTGTATCGTCGCGATGGAAGCCATGGCAGCAGGTTGCGTTGTTGTCAGCACGGCGCTAGGCGCCCTGCCAGAAACGGCGTTCCAAAATCCACTGGTTCCATTGGAGAACGATTGGATTGGGATTTGGGCGGCAGCTGTTGTGAAGGCGTTGGTCGATGACCGCTCCTATGCGCCGCTCGCTCAGCAAAACTTGATTGTCTCGCGCTGTTACGACTGGCGGGTGGTGGCCACGCGATGGCTAAACCGCTTTCAAACAGATTATTGCGCGAAGCGGCAAGAACGGCGGTGAAGTGACGGCGCTCGTTCGTTCTTAAGCTGGGGCCGCGACTTCCTCGATGGATCTGTCTGGTAGCGCGGCTAATTGAGCCCTTAGCTCTCGAATTTCCTGATGCAACTTTTCGACTTCCTGCTTGTGGTCGGCGTTCATCGTCGTCGCGCTCGAGTCCATCCACCGCATCCGTTCGACGAGCATCTGCATGATGTGCAGGGCAAATTCAGGCTTGTTTTGGACCAAGAGCAGGAACCGGCTTTTGTTGATGCGCGCGAAGCGGCAGTTCGTCTTGGCAACGACCGTTGCGCTGCGAGGACCGGGGTCGATGACCGCCATCTCGCCAAAGATTTCGATAGGTTCGAAAGCTCCCACGATCCGGTTCTGGACATGAACTTCAACACAACCGTCTACTAGCACAACCGTGTAATCTCCAAGATCGCCCTCTTTGAAAATGGTCTGGCCAGGCTTAAGGCTCACGCAAGGTTCCGATTGAGGCAATAGGGTGTCTAAGCGCATAGGTTAATGATTTCTTCCGTCTGAGATACAAAGCCTTAGCAACGGGCGTTCCAGTCATATTTGAGAAACACACAACATTGGCACAAGTCCCCGGGGATAGGGCGAACCTGCCGGGTGAGCCGACAGAAGCAATTCGCGATTGCTGTTTGTCGGCTCACCAGCAGGTTCGCCCCACCTTAAACTGCTTTTCCAATGTGGTTTACGTGGAAGTTGAGGGTGAAACGGCGTCTTGGGGGAGGCGCTGCCTAGGAGCTTTGGGCGGAGGGTTGAGTTGGCGCGTGTTGCCATCTCGCCGCGACCTTTCGCCAATGCAGCTTGGCGGCCAAATCGTCAAGCAACGAATACGCAACGGGCGTCACGACCAGCGTCAAAAGCAACGAGAGGGTTTGTCCGCCAATCACGACGATAGCAACCGCGTGCCGTTCCTCCGCGCCCGGACCAGTGCCGAGCGCGAGGGGCAACATTCCAGCGACTAGCGCCAGGGTAGTCATTAAAATCGGGCGCAAGCGGTCTCGATTGGCCTGCATAATCGCCGCCAATCGTTCCATTCCAGTCGCGCGCAACGTATTCATGTGGTCGATTTGCAAAATGGCATTTTTCTTCACCACGCCAAAAAGCACCAACACACCTAAAGCCGAGTAAAGATTGATTGTGTTGTCCGTCACCCAAAGCGAAAAAAGCGCAAATGGGACCGAGAGCGGCAGCGAGAGGAGAATCGTAAACGGGTGAATCACGCTCTCGAATTGCGAGGCCAAAATAAGATACATGAAGATCACCGAGAGAATGAAAGCCCAGATAAATTCCTTGAAGGTTCGTTCCAATTCCCGCCCGCGCCCCCCGACACGCGTTGTGTAAGTCTGCGGCAAATTTAGCTCTAGCACTGTCTCGCGCAAGGCTTCCAGGCGGTCGCCCATCGCGTAGCCGGGAGCAACCGCACCGCGCAAACTGACCATCCGCTGACGATCGATGCGATCGATGCGCGACGCCGTCTGACCGGGAATGATTTGGACGAGGTTGTCCAGGCGCACGAGGCTTCCGGATTGGCGCGAGACATAAAGGCGCGAAATGGTGTCGGCGTCATTGCGGCTCCCTTCCGCGAGGCGCAGTTGCACATCGTAATCTTCATTCAGCAACGGGTCGCGGAACCGCGAAACTCTTTGGTCGCCGCCGACCATGATTCGCAATGCCGTGGCAATGTCTTCTGTATCCACGCCGAGCGCCGCCGCGCGTTCGCGGTCGATCTCGACGCGCAGTTCGGGCTTGTCCAGTTTCAGCGTCGTATCGGCGTCGATAACGCCTATTTCGGGCGCTTTCTTGCGCAAAGCCTCCGCATAGCTTGAAAGTGAGGGAAGGTCCGGACCCAAGATCGAGAAATCAATCTCATAATTGGGGCCGCCGAGATTGATTGAGGTTTGTCCGCTGCGCATGGAAACGCGAACATCGGCGAATTTCTTCAAACGCCGTCGGATTTCTTGCTGCACATCACGCTGTGTGTAATTCCCCTGAAAAGCCTGCAGCGGATTCAAGCTGAAAAGCCGGCCCCACGAAAACAACCGCTCCTTATGCGGCGCCAGGCGGACATAGATGCGGCCATGATTGACGCCGCCCATCGATCTTTGGCCGCCCGCCGACGCGAGAATCATGCGGATCGCGGGAATAGTCTGCAGCTCTGCCTCGATGTGTTTGATTGCTTCGTTCATCGCCGGAAGGCTGGTTCCTTCGCGGCCCGTGATACTGACTTCGAATTCGCCTTCGTCGGTATTGCCCGGAGTGAATTCCTGGCGAACCATTTTGAACAACGGTATCGATGACAACATGACCAGCATGGCGAAACTCGCCACAGCGAGGCGATGCCGCATCGAGAAACCCAGGGCCTTCGTGTAGGCTCGGTCAACCCAAGCGTAAAAGCCGCGCCGTGACCTTGCCACTGGATGGCCACCTGCCGACGCAAGCTTCTGCACGCTGAAAAGGCGCGCGCTCATCATCGGAGTCAGCGAGAACGAGACCAGCAAACTGACCAGCACAGCTACGGCGGCCGTCAATCCGAATTGGAAAAGGAATCGCCCCGCAATGCTCGACATGAACGACACGGGGACAAAGATCACGACCAGGCTCAGCGTCGTGGCCATCACCGCAAGTCCAATTTCCGCGGTGGCTGCCCGTGCCGCCTCGAATGGTTCCATCTTCTTCTCCTCGACGAACCGGAAAATGTTTTCCAGCACGACGATGGCGTCGTCGATCACAATGCCGACCATCAGCACCAGCGCGAGCATGGTCACGCTGTTCAGAGTGAAATCGAGCGCCCACATCATGCCAAACGTTGAGATAACGGAGGTTGGGATCGCGATGGCCGCAATCAACGTCGAACGCCAGCTCCGCATGAACATAAACACAACGAGGCTGGCGAGAATGCTGCCCAAGATTAAGTGGCGGTTGATCTCGTGCAGCGCTTCATAAATGTAACGCGATTGGTCATTGATCACCTCCAGTTTAACGTCCGGAGGCAATTGCCCCGCGACTTCGACCATCTTGGCCTTGATCGCTTCAATGACTTCGACCGTGTTGGCGCCCGATTGGCGGCGAATTTCCAGGGTCAGCGTCGGAATGCCATTCAATCGTGAAATCGAGCGCGGTTCTTTGACGCCATCTTCAGCCCAACCGATGTCTTTAATCCGGATTGGCGCCCCACGAATCGTCGCCACGACCAAATCGTTGAATGCTTTTGGGTCAGTGATTCGGCCGACGGTGCGTAACGCGTGCTCGCGCAGGGGGCCGGTGACGTTGCCTCCGGGGACGTTCGCATTTTGGCGAACGATCGCTTCGCGAACGTCGGTGATAGGAATCTGGTAAGCTTCGAGCCGATCGGCATCGACCCAGACATTGATCGCCCGCTCAGCTCCGCCTTGAAGCTCGATTTCGCCCACACCCGCGGAACGTTCGAGCTGCGTCTTGACGATCTTGTCGGCCATCTCGGTCAATTCGCGCATCGAACGGTTCCCTGAAACCGCGATCGTCATGACGGGCGAGCTTTCCGTATCGGATTTGGAAATCGAGGGCGGGTCGGCTTCGCGAGGCAAGTCGCGGACCACATTTGACACTCGGTCGCGAATGTCCTGAGCCGCGACGTCGATGTCCCGATTCAACTCAAATGTCGCAATAATGAACGAGCTGCCGACTCCGGAGATGGAGCGCAATTCACTGATGCCTTCGACCGTGTTGACGACCTCCTCGATCCGATGCGAGATGAGCGTTTCGACCTCGGCTGGCGAAGCTCCGGGCAACCGCGTCGAGATGCGCACCGTCGGAAGATCCACCGGCGGGTAACGATCCACACCAAGCTGTGAGTGCCCCGTCGCGCCGACCACGACGAGGGCGAGAATCAGCATCGACGCGAAGACCGGACGTTTAATGCAAATTTCAGCTAATTTCTGCATGCGTCCGATTTTCCGGCCCCTCTGCAGACTGAAAGTCTGCAATACGGCAGAGTGAAACTCTGCGCTGCGGCCGCGGTGCGTTGCAGGTTAGTCATTCTCCACCGCCACCGTTTCTCCGGCGATGAGATTGCCAGGTTCCAAGACGATTAGATCGCCCGGTTTCAAGCCTGTGACAAGCTCGATCAGTTGTCCTCGACGCTCTCCGGTGATGATCTGTTTCTCGACCGCCTTGCCGCTTTGCACGGCGTACACTTTCTCGACCCCGGCAAATGTCGCCACCGCCGAGGCTGGAATGACAATGCCTGGACTCTTGTCATCGACAATGATTTGGCCGCGCGCAAATGATCCGGGCCGTAGCGAGCCTGGATTCGGCACATCAGCTTCGACGCGCAACATACGGGTCTCTTCGTCGATAGTTGGGCTGAGTCTCGTAATCTCGCCGTGATAGACATTGGTGGCGCCCTCGAGGGTCAACCGCACTTTCTGTCCGATCCGAACTTGCGGCGCATCGCGTTCTCTCACTTCGAGGCGCAACCGCAGCGGATCCATGCGGACTAGTGTCACCAGGGGGGCGCTGGCTACCAGATACTCTCCTGCATTGGCTCGTCGTTCTTGAACCACGCCATCGAACGGAGCGTGGATGGCCGAGTCGATCAGTTGCTGTTGGGCGATCTCCAACTCAGCGCGGCGCTGGGCGACGAGCGCTTGCCGGTTCCGAATTTCCTCCGCGGCATCCTGATGGCGGCTCAACGCGACTTCATAAGCGGCAGCGGCCGTGTCGAGGTCGGATTTGGAAACAATTCCTTCCGCCGAAAGCCGGTTGACGCGATCGCGATTGGCACGGGCTTCTTCAAGAACAGCCTTTGTTTGGCGGAACGTTCCAGTCTGTTCGGCATCAATCGTGTCATTGGTCCCCGCCAGCGGCAGGCCGAGACGCACCCGCGCCTGGGCGAGGAGGGCCTCGGTTTGCTGCACCCGCAACTGGTAATCGCGCGGTTCGATCTGGGCAATGAGATCGCCCTTGCGAACGACTGAGCCGAGATCCACGGGAATCTTTTGGAGGCGCCCCGCAACCTTGGTGCTCAGGGCAGCTTGATCGCAGGCCGCAAGAGAGCCAATGGCATAAACAAGCCGCTCCTGGGGCGAAGCCTTGACCTCGACGACTCTGACTCGCTTCGCCGGCCCGCGCTCGCCCGTCGATTTCGGCTGAGGCGAAGAATAACTGCGATCGCAGCCGGCGAACCCGACAAGGCTGGCCGCCGCAAGACAAAACATTAGCAGGCTCTGAATGTTCCTACACACAGTAACGCGATGGAAGCAGCTTAGGTAAGCCTGCGGCTGGCTGCAAATTTTTTTCCGCAAACCTGTTTCGCTACGAGCAAATGCTGCCGCCTGAAGGCGCCTGAAGGCGGGAATACATACCCGCGGTGGCGCGCAAAACCGGGGACGTTGAGCGTGCCAAAACTTGAAAAAACGCTCAATCTCTGAGCGGCAGCGCTGCGAATGCGCTCCGGATGGAGATCTGGAAAACGAAATCTCAGCAGCAATCCTTGCAAAAGCAGTTGGCCCAGCTCGAAACGGCCCGGACAAATGTTCAAAGCAGGCTTAGAGAACTGTCTGGGAAATCCGCTGATTATCTGACGTTGAAAGGACGCCTTCAGGAAACGGAGATCAAGCGCGGCCTTTATGCCAGCAAGCAAAGCGAAGCCCAGTTACTCCAAGAGAATGCCCTCGGCTATTACCGCGTTTACGGCCCGGCCACGACCGCTCATGTCAGCGCGCGTAATCGTTTGCTCGCCGTTGGATTCTTGACGACCGCCAGTGCATTGGTCGGTTTGCTGGCGAGTATCGGTCTCATCCTGCTCGTTGAAGTTATCGATCCGCGGATCAAAACGGCCGCCGACGTCCAGCGCGTGACCAAACTGCCAGTCCTCGCGACGCTGGGCGATTTGCGCCGCATGACTCCAGCCGAACAAGCGAATTGGGCTTTTCGCACGCCAGGGGACCGGATGCGTTTCGTGAGGGAGAAGACGCAGCACGAAATCGTAAAATGCCTGAGCATCGCCGAGCGCTTCGTCGAATTCTTCACGCAGCGGATAGGTTTCCGCCACATCATCTGGGTAACTGTGGATGCGATCCCAATGAAGGCGTTGAACTGCGGCTCAAATCACGAAGCATGGAGAGTGAGCTTTCGAACGCCGTGTGTTTTCGCGGGAGTCACGCCGCAATGGTCAAGCTTCCGACCAAATTTCGGACTCGCTCGACCTCTTTGCCGAGTCCTCACCAGTATGTCGGCGGACAGCCATAATTTCTCCTAGACAGCGTTGAGCCCGCTGATCGCGTCGGATGGGGCGTTCTTGGCTCGTAGGCACAATGACCAGCAAATCCGCGTCGCTTTCGTTGGTGGCTGTGCCTCGAGCCTGTGACCAAAAAGGTAAATCGACTCCGGCTGAAACTCCTTAACCACCCGTGTCACGGCTTCATCCAACAAACCCGAAACAGGTTGACTCGTCGGCAGAGGTTAAATGGAGGAATCAAGATTGCCCAGTATTCCGTATCAAGACGATTGTCACTCTCAGTTTTGCAGGTCCGCTGAAGAACTTAGACAATCTCCAGCTCTTCGCTTTCGAGGAAGCCTTCCAATTGGCGAATGCGGGTTGGGTGCCGCATTTTGCGGAGCGCTTTGGCTTCGATCTGGCGTATGCGCTCGCGGGTGACTTTGAATTGTTTGCCCACTTCTTCTAGCGTGCGCGAATAGCCATCGCCCAAGCCGAAACGCAGTTCCAAAACTTTTCGTTCCCGTTCTGTCAAGCTCGTCAGCACGTCGCCCAATTTGTCTTTCAACAAACTGTAGCTCGTCATGTCGGATGGGTTTTCGGCCGACTTGTCTTCGATGAAATCGCCGAAGTTCGTATCTTCGCTGTCACCCACGGGGGATTGAAGCGAGATCGGTTGCTGCGCCATTTTCAAAACGGCGCGGACGCGCTCGACCGGGATTTGCATTTCGTCGGCAATTTCTTCCGGAGTCGCTTCACGGCCGAAATCCTGCACCAATTGTTTTTGGACGCGCATCAACTTGTTGATCGTTTCGATCATGTGCACCGGAATCCGAATGGTGCGGGCTTGGTCGGCGATCGAACGCGTAATGGCCTGCCGGATCCACCAAGTGGCATAGGTGGAGAATTTATAGCCGCGGCGGTACTCGAACTTTTCTACCGCCTTCATCAGGCCCATGTTTCCTTCCTGGATGAGATCGAGAAACGAAAGGCCGCGGTTCGTGTACTTTTTGGCGATGGAAATGACGAGCCGAAGATTGGCTTCCACCATTTCTGTTTTGGCCTGGAGCGCTTTTTTGGTGAAGTGCTGCAATTGTTTGTAGGCGGCCAGATACTCAGCGTGCGTCATGCGCACGAACTCTTCGAGCGCCTTGATCTTGCGGTCCTCCGAATGGATGACCGCCTGCTGCTGGCTGCTCTTCCGCTGCGCCTCAAAGTCTTGGATCGTGCGGAGGCTCAGCTGGATTTTGTCGTGGATATTGTCCGCGACCAGAGCCATCTCCTCGATGACTTTCTGCTTGTAATAGAATTTGGTGAACGTTCGTTGCAGTTTGTCGTCTGACTTTCGGAAGTCTGTAAAAAGCTTGTCCCATTTGCCCTTGTTGGGAGCGTTTTGCCATTTAGCGTAGCGGTCATCGACTACTTGATCCAAAGTGCGCACGTCCCGCACGAGTTTGCGCAACGCTTTGAGATGATTTTCGCGCCCTTCGATTTTCTTGTCGAGAATCACGCGATCGAACCGCTCTTTGGGTGGTTCGGAGATCAGCTTTTCGGCCAGGGCGATATGCTCTTTGCCGGCGAAGCCGAAACTATAGATAATTGTTTTGACCTCGTTTTCCGCGTCTTCGATCCGCTTGGAAATCTCGACTTCCTGTTCGCGCGTGAGCAAGGGCACTTGGCCCATTTGCTTGAGATACATGCGAACGGGATCATCGAGAATATCGAGCCGCGATTTGTCTTCCTCCTCCTCGGGTTCCGGCTGCTTGACGCGGTCCACCTCAGCCTGGTCCACAATCTCGATTTCAAGATTGCGCAGCTTGATGTAAATCTCGTCGAGGTCTTCGGGGGTAACAACGCTATCTGGCAGAGCGTCATTGATGTCGCCGTAAGTGAGGTATCCTTGCTCGTGCGCCAGCCTAATCAGTTCCTTGATCTTTTCGGTGAGGTCGATGCCGGACTGGCTCTTGATCGTTTCACACGCTGCGTTTGGAGAAGCATGGTGATCTCTAGCGCGAACTGGCAGGTCCGTGACCTGTCCATTGGTGCTCGCTTTCGAGCGAAGTTCTTCAGTTAAGGTGGATTTAGACACGATGAGGAAAAGGGATTCTTTGCGTGACGTTCGTTGAGTTCGCTGGCGCGCTGGCTTTCCATCCGAACGCACGGGTTTGTGGGCGTTAGTGCTGAACACTAATTTCTTCGCCTTCGATTTCGCCATAAATTTGGGTTGGCATTCTATTTCGCGAGTCGACGAAACAGCCGTGGAATATTGTGGGTGTGAAATGCGTAGTCAAGCCGGGAAAGAAATCGTCCGCGTCACACAGGAAAAACACGCGCTCTATAACAAAGTCTCAGATTGGGCACGGCAAATTTCAGAGCGCGAAGACTGAAAAATGCTGGTCGATTCGGACCGCGAATCAGGCGGATATTACGAACCGGCTGAACTATTGCAACGGTGATTTGTGCTCCAGCCAATAGCGCATTCGCGCCGGAGTCGAAACTCGGAACACGGCTGAGATGAAAGCGCGCGTTTAATGGTCCCGACTTTGTGAATTTTTTCACAAATTCACTTGCCTCGCGGCTTGGGCCGTGATTAGTTTGCAGTGCTAAGCGCGTTGAGAACCCAAGCTTGCTCATGCAAATGAATACAGAGATTGGCTACAACTCCAAGGTCGAAGGTGATGTGATCGTGACGCGCGCTGATGCGGTCCTTAACTGGTTTCGAAAGAATTCCCTCTGGCCGATGCCGATGGGTTTGGCCTGTTGCGCCATCGAGTTGATGGCGGTGGGGGCCAGCCGATTTGATATTTCGCGGTTCGGCTCGGAGGTGATGCGCTTTTCTCCGCGCCAATCCGATCTCATGATCGTCGCGGGCACAGTGACCTACAAAATGGCGCTGGCCGTCCGCCGGATTTACCAACAGATGCCGGAGCCTAAATGGGTCATCGCTATGGGGGCCTGCGCTTCGACCGGCGGGATGTACCGGAGTTATGCGGTATTGCAGGGCGTCGACCGGATTATTCCGGTCGATGTTTATGTGGCCGGTTGTCCCCCTCGGCCCGAAGCGTTGCTCGATGCAATCATTAAATTGCAGGGCAAAGTGGCCAAAGAACCTGTCTTGGCGACTCAGATGCACGCGGCTTGACCGCAAGTATGCAATTACAATTGCCGCTTACTTTTTTCGTGAATCGCGTGTTAGGTCAGGTGTGTCGCCTGTTCAGCTTTTGTGTATATCAACAGCGGGACAGGCCAACTGCTTGTCCTACGTTCCACTGATCTCATTGACCGATGTCCGCTCTCGAATACGCAAAGAAACTCCAAGCGCAATTCCCGAGCGTCATAGGCGGGCCCGATGAATTTCGCGGCGAATGGACGCTGCAGATTTCAGATGCGGAACGCATCGCCGAGATTTGCGCTTTCGCCAAGAAGGACCTCGGATTCGATTATCTCGTTGATATCAGCAGTATTGATAACTACGGCGATGACCCGCGTTTTGAGGTGGTGTATGAACTTTATGGCTATGGACATCATTGTCACCTTCGTCTGAAGATACAAGTGAGCGAAGAAAAGTCCGAGCTGCCAACGGTCAGCACAATTTGGCGCACGGCCGATTGGCACGAGCGGGAAATCTATGACATGATGGGGCTTCGGTTTCGCGGGCATCCGGACCTTCGCCGCATTTTGATGTGGGAAGGTTATCCGTACTTCCCGTTGCGAAAGGATTTCCCCTTGGCTGGCAAACCAACCGACTTGCCGGAAGTTGCGTTCACGAAGCCAGCGCCGCTTGAAGGCGGACCATTCGTAACCATCGCGGGTGGCAAAGACACCGTTGCCAGAGAACCGCGGGTCCGCATACCCGAGACCGACGCGATCGAGACGAACGCTCGCTTGGAACGCCGCCAAGATATTGAAGAAGCGCCCGGCCACGCACATGGGCCCGGGCCAATCGACGCCCCGAAAAAATAGAAGCAGCGATGGCAACGGTTCAAGACATCGAATTCAAAGACCCCGCCGGCCGGCCGGCTGAATTCCAGGCTGCCTCGGATCAAAACGAGTTAGCGGATATTCATGGCGAGAAATTGGTCCTGAATATGGGGCCATCGCATCCGGCGACGCACGGGGTTCTGCGCATTATTTTGGAACTGGACGGGGAGATTATCACGAAAGCGACTCCAGATGTCGGCTACCTTCATCGTGGAGACGAGAAAATCGCCGAGAACATGACTTACACCCAGTTCATTCCTTACACGGATCGACTGGATTATCTCGCGCCCTTGGCCAACAACGTGGCGTACGCGCTGGCGGTGGAAAAATTGATGGGCATTGACAAGCAGCTTCCGCCGCGCTGCCAGTACATTCGCGTGATCTGTTGCGAGTTGGCGCGCATCTCGGCGCACCTTCTCGGTCTTGGCGCTTTTGCGATGGATGTCGGCGCCATCACAGTTTTTCTCCACACGTTCACGGAGCGGGAGAAGATTTACAATTTGATCGAATCTCTGACCGGCGCGCGTTTTACCACGACTTACACGCGCATTGGCGGCTTGTCCCGCGATTTGCCGCCCGGCTGGGTTGAGCAATGCCGGCAGTTCCTGAAAGAGGTCGTGATCAATTTCGACGAGTCGGAAACGCTATTGACCCGCAATCGCATTTTTGTCGATCGAACCAAAGACGTTGGCGTCATTCCGAGGGACGCGGCGATTGACTATGGGTTGACGGGCCCAAACCTGCGGGGCAGCGGCATTGAATATGACTTGCGCAAAGCGCATCCCTATCTGGTTTACGATCAGTTGAAGTTCGATGTCCCCGCCGGCTCGGTTGGAGATTGCTACGACCGCTATTTGGTCCGGATGGAAGAGATGCGGCAAAGCGTGCGCATCTTGCATCAGTGTTTGGATCAAATACCGGGCGGGCCTGTCAATATACCCGATGGCAAGACGGTTTTGCCGCCCAAGGACAAAGTGCTGACGAGCATGGAAGAATTGATTCATCAATTCATTCTCGTCACGCAAGGAGTGAATGCGCCGCCAGGGGAGATTTATTTCGGCGCCGAAAATCCCAAGGGCGAGCTCGGTTTCTACATTAATAGCAAAGGCGGCGGCGCCCCGCATCGGTTGAAGATCCGCGCGCCGTCGTTCGTGAACCTGAGCATTCTGTCCTACATGATGCCAGGACATATGATGAGCGACACGGTGGCGATCCTCGGTTCGCTTGATTTCGTGATGGGAGAATGCGACCGATGAGCGCTCCCTTGCCAGCCAATGCTCGTGGCCTTGCGGTCTCACCCGTTTCATTTCAGGTGCCGCCGCCGGTCGAAGCGGAAGTGGATGAATTGATCAGCCATTATCCGCAAAAGCGGAGCGCGTCGTTAATGGTGCTCCATGAGTTGCAGGAACATTTTGGTTGCATTTCGAAAGAGGCTATTGAATGGACGGCCGCCAAACTCGGATTGCAGGCGATTAACGTTTACGAAGTGGTCACGTTCTATCCGATGTTTCGCCAGGATCCGGTCGGGAAGCATCAATTGAAGGTCTGCCGCACGTTGAGCTGCGCTTTGGGCGGCGCCTATCAATTGCGCGACTACCTCTGTCAGAAGCTTGGCCTTGATCCCCACGCGCACGGCATCCAGACGACGAAGGACAAAAAGTTCTCGGTCGAGTTCGTCGAATGCCTGGCCAGTTGCGGGACTGCGCCGGTCATGATGTGCAACGGAGATTTTTATGAAGGTGTCTCGTTGGAGAAGGCGGACGAGATCGTGGCGAAGTGCCCATAGACGATGGTGAAAAGACTAGAGAAAGGACTGAAGCATGCTCAAAGACTGGCCAAGGGTGTATCGAAAAATCAAGCGGATGCGGGGAATGGACGAACACGAAAAGATTCTGTTCGCTCGCAGTCTCGCCGCGACACCCGACGAGCGCTGGCAGATGAACGTGGCGTTTCTGCGCTCGCACGGCTTATGGGGGCGTTCAGCGCTGAAAAAATTCGCTTCCAGATAATTGGCATGTCGGCCGCGCTGCTGCAAGGCGTTCCAATGACGACTTTCGATGTGGACTTATGGCTCGATTTGCCCTCGAGGCAATATATGCGTGCCATCAATCTCGCTCGGTCACTTGGAGCGGCGATGGTGCGCAGCACCGTGGTCGAATTGCCGGACCGGACACTCGTCAATTTTATCTATGAGGTCACCGGTCTTAAGACGTTCGCCGCTGAATTCAAGAAAGCCCGGATGCTCTTGTTCCATGGAATCCGTGTTCCAGTCATGCCGCTGGCGCTGATCCAGCGGAATAAGGAAGCTATGCGACGGCCGAAGGATATAGTTCATCTGCAGGCAATCAAAGAAATGCTCCGCGTTAGGCGGCAAAGCAGAACAAGCAAATGAAGAGAAAGAGCTGGCTGCCCGACATGGATTTGAACCATGACAAACAGATCCAGAGTCTGCTGTGCTACCGTTACACCATCGGGCAGGCCGGAAGCAGTGGAAACGTAAAGTGTTTGGCTGGGTAGTCAAGCCCTAGCCAGAACGATATGCCGCAAGAATACAGGCTCATTTTGAAACACGCTGATGCGCCGGGTTATACCCGCGACATCGAGTGTTATTTGCGGCAGGGCGGCTATGAGGACCTCAAAAAAGCGCTGGCGCTCCAGCCCAAAGTATGGCCCGACGGCAAAACGATGGGCGGGCCGGAACAGATTCGCGACGAAGTTTTGAAATCGGGATTGCGCGGGCGCGGTGGCGCAGGTTTTTCCTGCGGCCTGAAGTGGTCGTTTGTGGACCGCAAGAGCGGCAAACCCATTTACCTGATTTGCAACGCCGACGAATCGGAGCCAGGCACCTTCAAGGACAAACAGATCATATACAAAGACCCCCACCAATTGTTGGAGGGAATGATCATCTCCTGCTACGCGAACGACGTGCATCTCGCTTACATTTACATTCGAGGCGAGTTCGTCGAAGGGGCCCGGATATTGAAGCAGGCATTGGCGGAGGCGCGAGCGAGGAATTTTCTCGGCAAAAATATTTTAGGCGGCGGCTATGACCTCGAAATGTACATTCACCGTGGCGCGGGGGCTTACATTTGCGGCGAAGAAACCGGCCTGATCGAATCGCTCGAAGGTAAACGCGCTTACCCTCGGATCAAACCGCCCTATTTTCCAGCCGTGCTCGGACTGTATATGTGTCCGACAATTGTCAATAACGTTGAGACGCTCTGCGCGGTGAAACATATCGTCGCGATGGGTGGCGCCGAATTTGCCAAACTGGGGACACCGAACAATACCGGCACTCGCATCGTTAGCATCAGCGGCCATGTCAAACGGCCCGGGTACTACGAAGTGGAGGTTGGCAAGGCGACGCTCGGTGAGTTGATCAACGATCCGATTTTTGGAGGTGGCTTGCGCGATGGCCGGCAATTGAAGGCGATTATTCCCGGCGGTTCCTCGGCGAAGGTTTTTAAGGCCGGCGAGAAATTCAAGTTGAAGCGCAAAGGCCCGGACGGCCAGATGGCGACGGTCGAAGTGGATTTGCTCGATTTGCCGTACGACTTTGATTCGCTTCAGCAAGCGGGCAGCATGTCTGGCTCGGGCGCCATCATTGTCATGGATGATACGACGGACATTGTCGAAGCGTTGGCGAACGTCGCGGAGTTTTACGCGCATGAAAGCTGTGGCCAATGCACGCCCTGCCGCGAAGGATCGCTTTGGATGAGCAAAGCGTTGCATCGACTGACGCATGGTCATGGCCGGAAACAAGACGCGGATTATCTGCTGCGGATCGCTCAGAACATTCAAGGCCGGACGATTTGCGCTTTTGGCGAGGCGTGCTCCTGGCCGGTCCTGAGCTTTGTGAACAAGTTCAAAGATGAATTTGAAGCGCGAGGCGCGGCGGACGAGGCGCGGAATATGGTCAAAGGCGCCGGACCGATGAAAGACCTGAAAATCGCGGCCAGTCTCGATCATTGAAAGGCGCCAAAGCTTTATGAATATTTCGGCTTGGTCATATTCTTTTATGCTGACGAACATTTGCCGATTCATGTGCATGGCGCGTATCAAGATCGTGAAAGTAAAGCTGAAATCCTAATGAAGAACGGCGAAGCATGGCGAATCGCGTTCAGCAGCGTCGCAGGCAGACGGCCACTGAAGGGCAAAAAGCTCGACGAGTTTACGTTGCTCGTCGAACTCAAAGCGAGCGACATCGTGCGCCGGTGGACCGGCTTTTTCGTGTTGCGTCGCCACGTCAAACCGGAAGTCATCTTTCCGATAGCTGAGTTGTATCGCGGAAAAGTTTAATGAAGCCCAACAGATTAGAATGAGCGCTCTCGAGTCCAAACCTGCGCCACCGCCGATCGAGAAGATCAGGATTAAGGTGGACGGCCGGGACATCGAAGTGCCGAGAATGACGCCGGATTGGCAGGGCAAGCTCCAGCCCACAACCATGCTGCAAGCGTGTGCGCTGGCCGGCATCGATGTGCCTCACTATTGTTACCATCCGAAGCTGCCTATCGCCGGCAACTGCCGCATGTGCCTCGTCGAGTTCGGCACGCCCGTGATCGGCCCGGACAAAAAACCGGTCCTGAACGAAGACGGCACACCGAAGATGATGCGCTCGGTTCTTCCGTACGAGCCAGCAGCCGCGCGCGGCGCGATTGCTTGCGCAACGCCTATCTCCCCGGGCATGGAGATTTATGCGAGTTCAGCTGCGACCAAGCAAATGCGCGAAGCCGTGCTCGAATCGCTCCTGATCAATCATCCGCTCGATTGCCCGATCTGCGATCAAGCAGGCGAATGCAAACTTCAGGAGTACTCGGTCGATCACGGCCAGGCGACGAGCCGCTTTGCTGAGGAAAAAGTTCACAAACCCAAGCAGGTCGACCTCGGCCCACGCATCGTCTTGGATGATGAACGCTGCATTCTTTGCTCGCGCTGCGTGCGCTTCACGAAGGACATTGTCGGCGACGACGCGCTTGGTTTCGTGAATCGCGGCAGTTACAACACATTGACCCATTTTCCGGGGAAGCCGTTCGACAACAATTACACGCTCAACACCGTTGATATCTGTCCGGTCGGCGCGCTCACTTCGAAGGATTTTCGGTTCAAGATGCGGGTCTGGTTTCTGAAAGAGACCAAAAGCATCTGCACGAGTTGCGGAACCGGCTGCAACATCGTCATCGGCTCGCGGCAAGAGAAAATCTATCGCTGCGAACCGCGCCAGAATGATGCCGTGAACTCGTGCTGGATGTGTGATTATGGGCGATTGAATTACAAATGGATTGGACGCGACGACCGGCTCACGCAAGTCAAGCGGCAGAATCCGAGCATTCATGGTCCCGGTGGAGAACCGGCGAGTTCGGTGAGCAACTGGCCGGCCGCGGTCCGGGAGATTTCAACCAAATTGCGCGCTTCGCCGGCGTCGTCGGCAGCAATTGTTGCTTCGGCTCGCCAAACCAACGAAGAGCTTTATCTGCTCAACAAGCTGGCGCAACAGCTCAGCGCGATTACGGATGCCGTTCCCCGGTCTGGTCAATCCGATCATCTGCTGTTGAGCGCGGACCGCAATCCCAACAGCACAGGGGCGAGGTTGGCCGGCATCTGCGGAGACCAGATGGGTTCGAAGTTGCCGAAAATCGCCGAAGGGATCCGCAAAGGTGTCATCAAAACTTTGATCGTTTTCGGTGAGGACGTAACTAAGCACGGGATCGGCGCTGATCTTCTCGGACGGCTCGATCTTTTGATCGTCAGTGACATTTTGCCGAACGCCACCACAAAACTGGCGCATTATGTGTTGCCGGCGTGCGCTCACGCGGAGAAGCGCGGCACCTTCACGAATATCAAAGGGCGCGTGCAGAAATTCCTGAAAGCTGTCGAACCCCGCGGTGATGCGCGGCCTGAATGGGAGTTTCTTCATGAATTGGTTTTCGCGGTCACCGGCCGAAACGGCTTTGTCAGCATTGAAGGTTTGTTCAATCAAATGGCTGAAGAAATCCCGGCGTTTGCCGGAATTACGTGGGCGTCACTTGGGGATAGTGGTGTAACGATCCCGATCTAACCATGAATATTGAGTTGCAAAGCTGCTATCGATGAAACTAAACGCGCCCCTCTCCCTAGCCCTCGCCCCATCCGATGGGGCGAGGGAAAAGAATTCGTTGTGCGAACGCATTCACCAAATATCCATTCCCTCGCTCCATCGGATGGGGAGAGACTTCTCCGAAACGCAGTTTCGCGCATTGCGCCGCATGAACGTGGCAGGACAGGGCGTCCCGCCTGTCCTGCTATGGGTGTACGCAGATCCTGGACAGGCGGGACGCCCTGTCCTGCCAGGAGGTTCATGGGGAGGGCTAGGGAGAGGAGCACTGCTGCCTGGAAGCCTTTCAGTCGGCAGCGCGTTCGAAATTTCGGGCACGCTCGGATCAGCTGAACGTTCCGCAGAATCCAATTCTGCGATGCGGCAGAGTGAAACTCTGCGCTGCGTCGAAGGGGTTGCGGCTTAACTGCACACACCTATGGCCTGGCTCGACAACCTGTCAGCGACTCAGCAATTCGTGCTTTTCAGCGCGATCAAGATCGCTTGTGTCATCGGTGTGTTGATGCCGTTGTTCGCTTACACGGTCATGGCCGAACGCCGCATTTCAGCCTGGATTCAAGACCGGATCGGCCCAAACCGCGTCGGTCCATTCGGGTTGTTGCAGCCGATGGCGGACGGGTTGAAAGCACTGTTGAAGGAAGATTTTTGTCCGGGCCACGCGCGGAAGATTTATTTCTGGCTGGCGCCGGCCATTACGGTGATTCCCGCGCTGTTGACCATCGCGGTCATTCCGTTCGGCTCGAAGTTGGGCAATCAATCGATGGTAATAGCGGATTTGAACGTCGGCATTCTTTACACGTTCGGGATTGTCTCGCTGGGAGTGTACGGAATTGTCTTGGCCGGCTATGCGGCGAATTCGAAGTACCCATTTCTGGGCGGGATCCGTTCGAGCGCACAGATGATTTCGTACGAAATTGCGATGGGAATGTCGGTCATCCCGGTTTTCATGTTGGTGGGAAGCTTGAATCTGAGCGCGGTCATTGGTTATCAGACCGGCGGATTGTTCAGCTGGCTGGTCTTCAAGCAACCGCTGGCTTTTTTCATTTTTATGGTTTCAGCGTTTGCAGAAACGAATCGATTCCCTTTCGACCTGCCCGAATCCGAACAGGAATTAGTCGGTGGCTACAATACGGAGTACAGCTCGATGAAGTTCGCGATGTTTTTCATGGGGGAATACTTCAACATGATCGCGTCATCAGCCATGATGGTGACGTTGTTTCTGGGCGGGTGGACGTTGCCGTTTTTCGGATTGGACCAGCCGGCCACAACGGTTGGGATGGGCTTGCTGCACATTGGTATTTTTTTTGGCAAAGTCATTGCGCTCCTCGGTCTGACGATTTGGGTCCGATGGATGTGGCCGCGCTTTCGATATGATCAATTGATGGATTTAGGCTGGCGGCGGTTTCTGCCGTTGGCGCTGGTGAATATTGTGATCACGGCGGTCATTTTGTGGATGAGAAGTTAAATGATTGTTAAACGCAAAGAATTGAGTTTTTGGGAACGGCTTTACCTGCCCGCCGTTATCGGCGGTTTCAAGGTCACCTTGCGGCACTTCTTCAAGAAGAAGGTGACGATGCAGTATCCCGAAGAAAAATGGGTTGTCCCCGACGGTTATCGTGGCGCTCCTTACCTTGTCAAAGACCAGGAGGGCCGCACGAAATGTGTCTCGTGCCAACTGTGCGAGTTTGTCTGCCCGCCCAAAGCGATCACGATCACGCCGCCTGGGCCAGCGGGCGCGCCGGAAGCGGGTAACGTCGAGAAGGCGCCCAAGGAATTTGAGATTAATATGCTGCGCTGCATTTTCTGTGGCTATTGCCAGGAAGTTTGTCCGGAGGAAGCAATCTTTCTCATGAAGGATTATTCGCTGACTGGAAGCACGAGAGAAGAAATGATCTATAAGAAAGAGAAATTGCTCGCGCTCGGCGGCGTCCACAACGACCGGATTCAGAAGTGGAAGAACAAATAACGGATTGAGATGCCTATGCGAACAAAGGCCATCGGATTAGCGTGCGCGTTGGCGGCTTTGGTCACGTGCATTGCGGCTGTGAAATCGCGGCCGCCCAATATCACGCCTTTCGAGCGGGAGCAGGTCCGCGGTCAAGTGCGAGTCGTCCTGCTCAAGGTGGAACGTGCAACCGTTTTTACCTCTGACGGCGTTCGCGAAGGACGCGAAGGCAAAGTTTATCCCGTGCCGATGTTTGGCGTTACTTACCTTGTTGAAGCGTTGGGCGATGAACCTATCAAGTCGTGGTTTTCGAATCACTCTTACGACGATTACATGGTTGGAAACCAACGGCTCGATGATGGCGCTTGCTTGCCAGAAAATGTCGTTCCAGGAGGCAGCGGGTTTACACTGGGTCTTTCTCACCTGGATGGACCGATTGCCTTGCCGGCGTTCAAGGAGAGGAAAAGGGCCTACATTGGCCAGCAATTTATCCGTGCGGCACAGATCCCGCACGGAAAGCTCCGGCTCAAAATTGTGGCCGGTATTAACGATCATCCCGAGGCATTTTGGTTTCATGATGTCCCTCTGGAATAAATGCCAAGTATGCGATTAGAGCGGCAGTTTTCGACGGACAGCGGACATTCCTGTCCGCAGAAATGTCCATTTGTTCAGCTAGGCTGCCCTATTCTCTTGCCTTTCGGGATTTCGAAGCTGGCTGCGGACAAGAATGTCCGCGCTCCGCTGCAATGACCATGCAGGACTTAATGTTCTATTTCTTCGCGGCGTTGACTCTGCTTTTCGGCGTGCTGGTTGTCGTGAATCCATTCAGCCGCAATCCGATCACAAGCGCGATGTTTCTCGTTTTAACGATTGCATCGATGGCGGGACTCTTCGTGCTTCTGCACGCGTTCTTCCTTGCGGCTGTTCAGGTCCTCGTCTATGCCGGCGCAGTCATCGTCCTTTTTCTCTTCGTTATCATGCTGCTGGACGTAAAGGAAGAGGAACGCCGCAAATTGAAGCTGGCCGGACTGATCACTGGGGTCGCCGCAGTCGCTGCAGTGCTCGGTATTTTCCTGAAGGTTTTCTCGTTGGGCAGAACCGGTCTCGCCGCGAATGCGGCGGCGGCCCCGCTCGAAGGAGGCACGGCTCCCTTGGGCAAACTGCTTTTCACCGAGTATCTGTTGCCGTTCGAGATTCTCTCGGTGCTGCTGTTGGTGGCGATGGTTGGCGTGATTTTGCTGAGCAAAAAGGATCTGAGATGATGGTTACATGGTTAGATCGTTAAATTGGTTAAATGGTTGGAATCTTTAAAATATTGGACAGGCACCGGCCAGAACACCTATCTGGCCCATGTAACCGATTTAACTTTTTAACCATTTAAACATTTAACCCTTTCAACAGCCATGCAAGTTGGCCTGCAACATTACTTAGTCGTGAGCGCGCTGCTCTTCTGCTTGGGGCTGCTGGGCGTGATCGCGCGGCGCAATCTGCTGATCATTTACATGTCGCTCGAACTGATGCTCAATGCCGCGAACCTGGCCTTTGTCGCGGTGTCGCGGTTCAACGGCAATCTCGATGGTCAAGTCATGGTTTTCTTTATCATCACGGTCGCTGCGGCTGAGGTGGCGGTTGGGCTGGCGCTCATTGTGGCGCTGTATCGCAAGCGTCAAACCGCGTATGTCGAAGACCTGACCACGATGAAGCTATAACAAAATGAAAGAAGCGTTGCCCTGGCTGATTCTCTTTCTGCCGCTCGGCGCGGCAGCAGTGATCACGCTCTTCACATTGAAGAACCGTGAACTGAGCGCGAAGCTGTCCATTGGCGCGATCCTCACGAGTTTTGTCTTTACTCTGCTGTTTATCGGAATCGCTGGTTGGGAACCTTCTCAGAAGGAACTTTCAGCGAATTGGCTGTCGGTTGGCGATCTGCAAGTCGATTTCGGATTGCGGCTCGATACGCTCAGCCTGCTGATGCTTTTGATCGTGACGGGGGTGGGCGGCGCCATTCACGTTTATTCATACGGTTACATGCACGAGGACCGTTGCATCTCGCGTTACTTTGCCAGTCTGAGTCTGTTCACCTTTTCGATGCTCGGCATTGTCTTGGCCAGTAATTTTCTCCAAATGTTCATCTTTTGGGAACTGGTGGGCGTCTCGAGTTATTTGCTCATCGGATTTTGGTATGAGCGCCCTTCGGCGGCCGACGCCAGCAAGAAAGCTTTCCTGACCAATCGCGTCGGCGATTTCGGATTCCTGCTGGGAATTCTCGTTGTCTGGGCTTCGCTCGGCTCGCTGAACTTTGGCGTCTTGGAAGGGTTGCTCGCGCGCAATCCCGAAGCACTGGGAGCATTGGCCACGGCGGCGGGTTTGCTCATTTTCTGCGGCGCGATGGGCAAGTCCGCGCAATTCCCGCTGCATGTCTGGCTGCCGGACGCCATGGAAGGCCCGACACCCGTCAGCGCTTTGATTCATGCTGCAACGATGGTAGCGGCGGGTGTGTACATGCTATGCCGCGTCTTCTTTTTGCTGAGCGCCCCGGCTTTGGAAATCATTGGATGGATTGGCGGAATCACGTCTCTTATGGCGGCGCTCATCGCTGTTCAGCAAGATGACATCAAACGCATTCTGGCCTATTCGACACTGTCCCAGCTTGGATACATGGTGATGGCGGTCGGCGTGCATGCGCCATCGCCGGCGATGTACCATTTGACGACGCATGCATTTTTCAAAGCGCTGTTGTTCCTCGGCGCTGGATCGGTCATTCATGCCCTGCATCACGAACAGAATATCTGGAATATGGGCGCGCTGAAGAGCAGGATGAAAATCACCTATCGGACGTTTCTGCTCGCGACGCTGGCGCTCTGCGGCATCCCGCCTTTGAGCGGATTCTTTAGCAAAGATGAAATTCTCGCCGCAGCGTCTCACCACAATCCTCCCTTGTTTGCATTGGCGGTGCTCGTGGCCGCGCTGACGACGTTCTATATGTTCCGATTGGTTTTCGTCGCGTTTCTTGGTCCGGCCAAATCACACGCGGTCGAGCACGCGCATGAATCGCCGCGAGCCATGACAATTCCCTTGCTCGTGCTGGTCGTGCCGAGCGTGCTGGCTGGCTTCTGGGGAATTGAACACCTTTATAGCCGGCATTTTGGAATTGCAGGTGACGCCCACGCCACTTCTTGGTTCGGCCATTTGTTTGCGCCGCTCAACCATTCGCCGCTCGCCGCTCTGTTGGGCTTGGGAGCAGTGGTCTTCGGATGGTCGGCGGCTTGGCATCTTTATTGGAATGCGCGGCATGACCCGTTGCCTGAAAAAATGGGTGTGATGGCCAAGATTCTGCGGAACCGTTTTTATTTCGACGAACTGTATGCTGGGCTGATTCGCTACACACTCGACCTTGTGGCGAGATGGACCGATGCCTTTGACCGATGGATCATTTCTGGGCTCGTCGTGAAAGGCGCCAGCGGAGGCGCCGAGCTCTTCGGGCGCGGATTGCGTTTGCTGCAAACGGGGAACCTTCAGACTTACGCGTTTCTCCTGGTGGCCGGCGTGGCGCTGGTTCTGTTCTACGTGTTTGGCTGATCAGCGCGTTTCCGACGACACAAAGTGAATGTGACGAAGAAAGACTATTTTGCGAGTGCGGCAGATTCGCCTTTGAGGGTAACGCAGAGTTTCACTCGATCGGTATCGCCCGGAATTATCGCAAGCGGCGACGATTTTCCGGAGCGCGGACATTCTTGTCCGCAGCAACTGGAAATGAACGACGCGCGTTCGAACGGTCGAGACTGTCCAGACATTCGAATCTTGCCGCGGACAAGAATGTCCGCGCTCCGTTTTGGTTGCGGCTGCGTCCGCGTTGCGCTGGATCGCAGATTTTCAATCTGCAATGTCCCCGCACGATCGGGCGCGCTGGAAAGGGCGAGCACGCTGCCGACTGCAAGTCGGCGCCACGGCAGAGTGAAACTCTGCGTTACGGGAGCAACCGACTGATCATGTCAACGCTCACTTACATTCTCGGATGGCCGCTGCTGGCGGGGATTCTCGTGGTGTTCATACCGCAGAATTACCGCTTTGCGATTCGACTCATCGCATTGGCCGCGACGGGCGTCTCGATGCTGCTGGCGCTCAAATTATTTGCGCAGTTCCAGACGGGTGTGGCCGGCTACCAATTCGTTCAAAAAGCGGCATGGGTGGAAGCGCTTGGGATCAGTTACCACGTTGGAGTCGATGGATTGAACATCGGACTGATCGTCATGGGGGCGATTGTTGCGTTTGCGGCGGCTTGTGTCTCCTGGGAAATCACGGAGCGTCAAAAGGAGTTTTATGTGCTGCTGCTGGTGATGACCGGCGGCATCCTGGGCGCGTTTGCTTCGTTGGACCTCTTCTTTTTCTTCTTTTTCCATGAACTCGCTTTGATACCGACCTTCATCATGATTGGCGTTTGGGGAAAGGGCGAGGAGAAGAACTACGCGACATTCCAAATCACGCTTTATCTCACAGTCGGCGCTTTGATCGCGCTGGTCGGTTTGATCGCGCTTTATCTGCAGGCGGGCGCCAATACATTCGATATCGCGGAACTGACGCAGCGGTTGACGGCCAATCCCCTTTCGGTCAATCACCAGTATTTCATTTTTCCGTTGCTGTTGTTCGGTTTCGGCATCCTCGTTTCGCTCTGGCCGTTTCACAGTTGGGCGCCCTTGGGATACGGCGTTGCGCCGACGGCCACAGCGATGCTCCACGCGGGAGTGCTCAAGAAATTTGGATTGTACGGTTTGATTCGCGTGGCGCTGCCGCTGCTGCCCGAAGGCGCGCAGGGCTGGCTGCATGTGATCGCCTATCTGTGCTTGGGGAACATTCTCTATTGCGGGCTTGTTGCGATGCGCCAGAAAGATTTGAATCTGCTCATTGGCAATTCGAGCGTCGCGCACATGGGCTTCATTTTCCTTGGTTTGGTTAGTCTTAACCTGATCGGGTTAACCGGCGCGGTGGTGGTGATGGTAGCCCATGGTCTGCTCGCCGCGTTGACGTTCGGCCTGAGCGGTTATCTGCGCCAGCAAATGAACACTTTGGACATGGAACAAATGAGCGGGCTGCTCCGGCGATTCCCGTTCGCGGGTGCAGCGCTGATCATGGCCATGATGGCCGGATGCGGGCTGCCCGGGTTTGCCAATTTTGTCGGGGAAGTCATGGTGTTCTTCGCGGCTTGGAACGATTTTCCTTTGGTCACGATTTTGGCCGTTTGGGGCGCGGCTATTATTGGCGGGGTCTATATGTTTCGGGCGATCCGGAAGGTGCTGCATGGGCCATTCCCAGAATGGGTAGGCGCTCACGCGGTGGATGCGTCGGGGTTTTGGCGGCGACTGCCCTTTGCTTTGCTGCTGGCCGTGTTGTTGTTGCTCGGTTTCGTTCCGCGCTTGTTGACCGACAAAATCAAACCGAGCGCGGAGAACATTGTGCGTCTGGCCACACGGACGGGAGGAAGCCAACTGGAAGCGGTCAAAACCGTTCAGGACCGCTAAGTGGATTAATGAAATTGTTGCCCCTCTCCCTAACCCTCTCCCCATCCGATGGGGCGAGGGAAAAGATTGTTCTGGTGCATTTGCTTTCACCACATTGCGACTCCACCGCTGATGCAAAAGGAATTTCCCTCGCCCCATCGGATGGGGAGAGGGTTAGGGAGAGGCGCGGCCGCCGCATGAGACCTTGTTCATGAATGCGACGTTAACCATTTTAGAAGCGGCGGTCGTGATGCTCGGGCTGGTTATCCTGCTCCTTGATTTATGGATGCCAGCTGCGCAGAGACGAAACCTCGGCTATGCCGCAGCCGCCGTAGTCGGAATTATTTTCGCGGGCAGTTTTCTGATCGATGCGTCACAAGCGCAATATGCCTTCGGGCAAATGTATGTCATGGACAGTTTGGCGCTGTTCTTTAAACGGTTCTTTCTTCTGGCGGCCATGGCGGTCCTGGTGATGTCGGTCGAGTTCGCGGACCGGATTCCGACTGGTATTTCCGAATACTACGCGCTGATCCTGTTCGCTCTGTCGGGAATGATGTTCGCGGCGTCAGCGAATGATTTCATTCTGGTGTTCGTTGCGCTCGAATTGATCACGATCACCTTTTACATCTTGACCAGCTTTCAACGGAGCCGGCTGCCATCGCTCGAAGCGGGAGTGAAGTATCTGATTCTGGGAGCGCTATCCTCCGCGTTTATGGTTTATGGGATCGCTCTGGTTTTCGGCGCGGCCAAGACAACGAACTTCAACGAGTTGGCCGGTGCGATTCGAACCATCGTTGGGCAGCCAGTTTACTTGTTGGGACTGTTGCTGGTGCTGGTTGGTTTGGGATTCAAGATCGCGGCTTTTCCATTTCAGATTTGGGCCCCGGACGTCTATCAAGGTTCGCCTGCGCCAACCACCGCTTTTCTGGCGGTTGGGTCAAAAGCGGCGGGCATCGTTTTGTTGTTGCGCGTTTTGTTCAGCGCCGTGCCTGAAGTGACGGCGAATTGGACAAAGCTCCTCATGATTGTTTCGGGCGTTACCATCCTCTACGGGAACCTTTGTGCGATCCCGCAACGCAATCTCAAACGACTCCTCGGTTATTCGAGTATTGCTCATGCCGGCTATATGTTGCTGGGCGTAACCGCCATGAGTATTGCGGGGTCATCAGCAATTCTCTATTACCTCGGTGGCTATCTATTCACAGTCCTCGCCGCGTTTACGGTGATCTGTGTCGTTATGCGCGAAGTGGAAGGAGACGACATCAGCGGCGTGGCCGGATTATATCAGCGCTCGCCGTTGCTGGCCGTGGCAATGACGTTAGCGATGGTGTCGTTGGCGGGCATTCCGCCTTTGGCCGGTTTCTTTGGAAAGTTTCTGTTGTTGAAAGCGGTCATCGAGAAGGGCGCGGTTCAACCGATGTACTATTGGTTGATTGGCGCAGCGTTGGTGGGTGTGGTCATCTCGTTCTATTATTATTTGGGCGTTGTCAGAGCGATTTTTTGGTCCAAGGCTGCCGAGTCCCAAACGGTGATTCCGCTTTCCCGTCCGGTTCGCTTTTCGCTTTACGCCTGCATTGCGGGCATGCTTTACCTTGGAATTTTTCCGAACACGTTGGTGAATGCGGCCATTCAAGCCTCAAAGGCCTTGCGCCTCTAGTTGGAGTGTCGAAGTCCTCGCGAACTATTTGAGAGCTTCGACCTCGCGTTTGATTTGGCCGACTAACGCGTCTGACAGCGCTGACTTATCTTCAACCCAAAGCGGTTTGACCGCTTCGTCGCCCTGTTGGTTCTCGACTAATTCCCCGACAAACAGCGGTTTCTGCAGATGAACGACAAAGCGTTTGGAAGAACCGTTCTCTCCTTGACTCTCGGCAAGGACCCATTTGGCCGTTTGGTGGCCGGCTGCTTTTTCCGGCGCTGTTTGTGAGTTGCTCCAAATTGCCATGCCGGAAAGCACGGCCCCGAGCACCACAGCCGCTCCGCAAAGAAACAACCGCAATCCGTCGAGCGGCGAACTGGTCACGACCAGCAGTCCAACGAAAATCAACAGCAGCAAATCGAGGACAAAAAAGTACCAAGCCGGTATTTTCAGTTTTGCAGGCCGAGCCAGGTCTCCCGAGGTTTCAACGCGGTTTTCGGCTTTGTTCGCGTTGATCAGTGTCCGAAGACCGTGATCGACCGCTGGGCCGGCATCAGCGCGCACCGAGGCTGGATCTGAGCGCGAACCGATTCGCGGTCCTGACTCATTCAGCAGACTCCCTAAACCCCGTCCCAAAACTGGCTTCGACATTTTAAAATTCTAAAACGTTCGGCAAACTCCACGCTCGAACTGAGAGTAACAATCGACTCTCAGGAAGGCTTCTGTCAAAGCAATCTGTTGATATTCGCGCCTGTTATGGTCTATTGTGGCGTTGCTGGCTGGAGCTGATCTGGATTCAACCTCGATCTGCGTGACAATAACAATATGCAAACTACAATCGAAGAGAGTGCGGTCCTGCAGAAAACCCGGGAACTTTGTCAGGCCATTCTGGACCAACCCGAATTTAAGTCCCTTCGCCGGCGCATCGATTCCTTCATGGCTAACGACGAAGCCAAAATGCAGTATCAGTTCCTGAGCGAGCGCGGAGAGTATCTTCAACACAAGCAGTCGCAAGGGTCGGCGTTGACCAACGAGGAAATCGCTGAATTCGAGCAGCGGCGCGAAGCGTTCATCAACAATCCGGTCGCACGCGGGTTCATGGAAGCGCAGCAAGAGATTCACAAAGTCCAGGAATCGGTCAATCAATACGTCAGCAAAACATTCGAATTAGGAAGAGTCCCGGAAGCGGATGATTTCAGTTCCGGTTCATGTGGACACGGTTGCGGGTGTCACCACTAAGGCTAAAGCGATTTTTCGGATGTCTGCCTGAGAGATGTAAGAATCTGTCGCTGACTGCCCCCGAGCTTTTGGCGGTGCCCGATACCCTCCGTGCAGGAGCGCCGAGACATCGCTCCGCACAATTCAGGTCTTGCCGCTATGCCGAGCGATGCTCGGCGCCCCCAGGTTGTATCAACGAACCGAGGGTGTGCCAATGGTCAGGGTCTTCGGTTTAGGATTCGCACGCGCGGCTGAGATCATTTCTGGGCAGTGGGATTTCCCCATTCCTGAGCCACGCGACGCCTGAGAGCCTTTCCCACCATTTGACCGATAACGACCACATTAGCCTGATCCAGCCGCTCGCCCAGAGCTTGGATTTGCGCAAAATATTTCGATGCTTTCGCTGTGTCACCTTTTCTCTTGGCGTCCAGCGCCGCCTCTTTGACTCGAACACACAATGGTGTGCTTTCGGTAAGCGTGCAAGCGCCGAAAAAATGGCTGGCGCGGATGGAAACGGCGGGATGAATGCACACCGATGGCAGCGGGGCGGTCGAGCAGGCTAACAGGGTCAACTGGAGTCAGTGGTCGGCTTTGGATAGTTCCAAGGCAACCAAGCCTGAGGTTGTGCGTTGACTTGCTCGGGATGTTGGGCGAGGGCCAACAGATAATCGAAGGGATTGATGCGGTTGAGGCGACAGGAATGGATCAGGCTCATGAAGGCGTCGCCCGCCTGGGCTCCGTTGAGCGTTTTATACGACAGGGAGTTCTTGCGGTGAAGGATC
>Ga0194132_10001035_pt1 | contig 56376 bp, 51 predicted proteins | sample TA2KigOf80mmetaG_FD_148612 | JGI IMG/M metagenome (GOLD analysis project Ga0194132, IMG submission 148612) | Freshwater microbial communities from Lake Tanganyika, Tanzania - TA2015054 Kigoma Offshore 80m | ecosystem: Environmental > Aquatic > Freshwater > Lake | place: Tanzania: Lake... | reverse complement strand
CTCCATCTTCGCGTTGGATACGGCCGACACCAAGCCAGGCAAAGCGGCGCCGGTGAACATCACCGGGATCAGCGATAAGATCGCGGCATTGCTGGGGACCACCGGCGATCAGATCCTGATCAATGATCTGGCGGTGAATCCCATCTCCAAGCGCGCCTACATTTCCGTTGCCCGCGGCCGCGGACCCGATGCGGCGCCGGTGGTGGTGCGCACGGATGCTTCGGGGAAGCTGGAGACTTTATCCCTCGACAACATCCGCCACTCCCGCGTCGCGTTGCCGAACGCGCCGGCTCCCGACGCCAAGGACCGCCGGAACCAGCCGCTCCGTCTGGAGGCGATCACCGACCTGTCCTTCGTCGACGGCAACGTGATTGTGGCCGGCTTGAGCAACGAGGAGTTCGCTTCCAACCTGCGCTCGATTCCCTTCCCGTTCAAGGAGGCTTCCGCGGGCACCAGCGTCGAGATCTACCATGGCCAGCACGGCCGCTTTGAGACCAATTCGCCGGTGCGCACCTTCACCACTTGGGAAGTCGCCAACCAGCCGCACCTGCTCGCCGCCTACACCTGCACGCCTCTGGTGAAGTTCCCGCTGGCCGATCTGAAGCCGGGCAAGAAGATCACCGGCGTGACAATCGCCGAGCTGGGCAACCGGAACCGGCCGCTCGACATGATCATTTACAAGAAGGGCGGCGCCAACTACATCCTGATGAACAACTCCAGCCGCGGCGTGATGAAGATGCCCGCCGATAAGCTGGAATCGTTCACCTCCATCACCGCGCAGACCGAGAAGCAGGGCGTACCGTACGAGACGCTGGAAGGTTGGAAAGGCGTCGAGCAGCTGGACCGCTACGATGAGGGCAACGCGCTCATGCTGGTACGTCAGGAAGGAGGCTCGGCCGACCTGCAATCGGTCGCGCTGCCGTAAGCTGGTTGTGTGAGCAAGGCTCGTTTTCTTTTCACCGCGGCGGCGCTGGTTACAGTTCCCGCCGCGGTGGCGCAAATCCAAATCACGCTGGAGGGCGATCCGCCGGTGTTTCGCGCCACTGGCTCCTCGGTTTTGCCGCGCTTAAAGAATCCAAACTTCTCCGCAATCTTTCGCGTCTCGCTGGACCGTGACGACGTTCCTCCGATGGCCGGCGATTATTCGGTGCAGGGCGGAACCCTGATTTTCCGGCCGGAGTTTCCGCTGGAGCCAGGCTTGACCTATCGCGCGGTTTTTCATCTTGTCACCGACAAGGTTTCCGCCACTTTCACCGCTCCCAAACCGAAGCCCGTTTCGACCGTGGTGGTGGAGCAGGTCTATCCCACCGTGGAAACGCTGCCGGAAAACCAGCTCAAGTTTTATATCCACTTTTCGGCCCCCATGAGCCGCGGGGAGGCCTACCAGCGGCTGCGGCTAATTACCGGGCAAGATCAGCCGGTCAGCCTGCCGTTTCTCGAGCTCGATGAGGAGTTGTGGGATCGCGATCAGAAACGCTTGACGCTGTTCTTCGATCCAGGCCGCGTCAAGAGGGGACTGCTGCCGAACCAGGAGGTGGGCGCACCTCTGGAGGAAGGCAAGCGCTATTCGCTGGTGATCGATCAGGAATGGAAGGATGCCCAAGGCGTGCCGCTGAAGCAAGGCTTCAAGAAGAGCTTTACGGTGGGGCCGGCCGACCGCACGCCGCTGGACCCCAAAAAGTGGAGACTTACCCCGCCGCTGGCCGATACCGCGACACCGGTATTGCTCGACTTCCATGAGCCGCTGGACGCGGCGCTGCTCATGCGCTTCATCGACGTGATCGATATTAACGGCAAACCGGTGAAGGGGACGGTGTCGATTGAGCGCGAAGAGACACGCTGGACGTTCATGCCGGCCGAGCCCTGGAAAGCCGGGGCCTACAAGCTCGAGATCATGACAGCGCTCGAAGATCTTGCCGGCAACAAAATCGGCAGGGCGTTCGATGTCGACAGGTTCGAACAGGTGGACCAGACGATCGCCGCCGATTTTTACACGCTCCCGTTCACGGTGCGGTAGCAAGCAGCGCCAGCGCGGCCCAGCCGCTGGTGGAGACGTGCTGGGCGTAGCTGGCCGCCCCGGCCGGACGCGTTGTGCCGCGCCAGCCGCCTTCCGGGAGCTGCGAATCGAGCAGATAGCGCCGGCCTCGCGCGATGGCTTCCTGAGCCCGTGGCTCTTTGTTCTGCTCGAGCGCCAGTAGCGCCAGGGCCGTGTCGAATGCTTCACTCAACCAGCTGCCGTTGGGGGCTTGCCGGGAAAGGACGAATTCCGCCGCCCCCGGATCTCCGGTGGCCATGAGCTTCGCGGCAGCGTCCACCAGGCTGGCGGCCCGCCGGTTGCGCAGCCACTGCTCCGCCCGTGATGCCTCCTGCTTTTTTCCGCCGGCCAGCAGCACGCGCCGCGCCATGTGAGTGGCCAGCATCGGCCCGTAGGTGACCGGCGAGCCGGAGCTGGACTCGGGATCCACCGTAAAGCCCCCTTCCTGTTCCTGCATGGCGGCCACCAGCGCGGCGGCCTTTTCCAGCGCACCTCGGTCCGGAATCGCACCGGCCTCAATTGCTTCCAGCAGCGCCGCGGCGAACTGAATGCGGGCCAGCTTGCGGTCGCCGAAGGCCGGATCTCCGGGCTGATTGTCCCAACGTTCCGGGTTGGCCAGCCAGTCCAGCGTCCCGCGAAGATTCTGTTGATCCACCGGGAGGCCCATGCGATGAGCGCGTAGCAGCGTGCGGGCCGCGTCGCCGTTGTTGTGGCAGGAATAACAGCGGTTCTCCCTCGGCCAGGAAGCGACCTCGCCGCCGAGATAACGCAGCGCCTCCGCCACGCCGGCGCCCCAACACAGGGCGGGCAGCATGAGCGCAGCCGGGTACAATCGAAACAGTGTCCGCATACGCAACGCCTGCAGGAACCGCGCGCTACGCCGCGCGCTTCCCGCAACACGATTCTCACTCATTCTTCCGTTCCGCGCACGGTCTGCGGATTTCCTCCATCGGACTTGGCTCGTACTTGGGCAACATGGATGCAGCCACCGATGTGGGCTACCGGAGCTCGACGCTCGCCGCGCTGCGCGGCGGCATCAACCTTCTCGATACATCGCTCAATTACCGCCACCAGTCATCGGAGCGCAATATCGGCGCGGCTCTGAAGGAGCTGCTTTCCTCAGGCGAGCTGACGCGCGAGGAGTTCGTGGTTTGCACCAAGGCCGGCTATCTTGTCCCCAATGCGCTTCCACATGGTGTGATCACTGGCGCAGACCTGGTAGGGAACATGCACTGCCTGGCGCCGGCGTTCCTGGAACATCAGCTGGAATGCAGCCGCGCCAATCTCGGTCTGGAAACCATCGACCTCTTTTACCTTCACAATCCGGAGACGCAGCTGGGACATGTGTCCGAGGAGGAGTTCTACCGGCGCATCGAAACTGCATTCGCGAAGCTGGAGCAACTGGCGGCGGCAGGGCGGATACGCTACTACGGCGCCGCAACGTGGAACGGCTTCCGGACGCGGCCCTCCGAGGCCGGCCTGTCGCTGGTCAAGATGGCGGAAATGGCCCGCGCCGCGGGCGGAGAGAAGCACCATTTCGGGTTCATTCAGCTTCCTTTCAACATGGCGATGCTGGAGGCGTACGCGGTGGAGCGGGAAACGCTGGACGGCAGGACCGTGGCCACGCTGGAGGCGGCTCGGCGTCTGGGCATCACGGTGATCGCCAGCGCGTCCATCCTGCAGGCGAGGCTCAGCCGCGGTCTGCCGGATGAGGTTGCCGAAAGGCTTCCCGGTCTTCAAACGGACGCGCAGCGCGCCATTCAGTTCGCCCGCTCCGCGCCCGGCATTGCCTCGGCCTTGATCGGCATGAGCCAGCCGCGGCACGTCGAGGAAAACCTCGCCTTGAGCCGTGTCGAACCGGCCGAGCTGAGCGCATGGTTCTCGAAGAGCCAGTAGTCTTTCCGCCCGATGGCGATCCGGCGGAGCTGCCGCAGGCGCCGGCCGTCTACCTGATCTGGCCGCACCAGGGCAATCCGTATCTGGCACGCACGAACGTTCTGCGGCGGCGCATCTCGAAACTGATCGAGCGGTGGCGGCTACGGGAAAACGCCTCGCGCATTGAATACTGGCGCACGGGCTCGCGGCTGGAGCTTTGGCTGATCAGCTATGAATTGGCGCGGAGGCATTTCCCGGAGGACTACGAGAGGATCCTGCGGCTGCCCAAACCGAGCTACGTGCGGCTGGTGCGCTCCAACCGCTTCCCGAGGACGATGATCACGACGCGCGTCACCGGCGGCCGCTCGCTTTACTTCGGGCCGTTCCCGAGCCGCGCCGCCGCCGACCAGTTCGAAGCGCAATCGCTGGACCTGTTCCAGATCCGCCGCTGCCAGGAGGATCTGGTTCCCTCGCCGGACCATCCCGGCTGCATCTACGGAGAGATGCACATGTGCCTGCGGCCGTGCCAGCAGGCGGTCACCGACGAGGAGTATGCCACCGAAGTGGTTCGCGTGGGCGACTATCTCCATGAACGCGGCGTATCGATGCTGGAAACGGTGGCGGCGGCGCGCGAGAGATTCAGCCGCGAGATGGAGTTTGAAGAGGCTGCCCGCCAGCACGCGCGTCACGAAAAAATCCAGACCATCCTGCGGCAGCCGGGTGAGCTGGCCCGCGACGTGACGACGCTGCATGGGGTTGCGGTAACGCGCGACCGCTCGCCGGAGGCTGTGCGGCTATGGTTTTTGCGGGAAGGCTGCTGGTTGCCGCCGAGGTCGTTTCCGTTGCAGTTGGACGACACGCGCTCGCTCGACAGCCGCCTGCGCGAGATCACCGCATCGCTGGAGGCGCCGGAAACGCGGCTGCGTCACGACCACCTCGCTTTGCTGGCCAAATGGTACTACTCGAGCTGGCGTGACGGGGAATGGCTCGGCTTTGAAGGTCTGGAAACGCTCAGCTACCGCAAGCTGGTCAACGCCATCCACCGCGTGGCGCGCGGCCAAACGGGCCCTGCATCTCAGGGGCAACTCGGGCTATAATGTGTCTTTGTTGCCTGACTCCCCTTGGTGGAGGTGTGCTTGTTCTTTTCAGTGAAGGAGTTAGAGCTTCACAAGGTTCCGTTTCAGGTTGAATTTCCTCCTGGTGGCATCGAGTTTTTCGATCCCAAGCTGAAGCAGGCACGGCCGCTGGAGGTGTCCGGAACGGCACAGCTGGACCCGATGGAAGAAATCCGGGTCCGCGGTCACCTGAAGGGCTTGCTGATCGCCGAATGTGACCGTTGTCTGGAGCCGATCGAGTTTCCGCTCGACGGCGATTTTGATCTTTGTTACCGTCCCGCCGAGTCGGACTGGGGCGAAGAACCAGCCTCGTTGAGCGAGCAGGAAAACGACGCGGGGTTCTACGATGGCAACGGCTTGCCGCTGGCCGACGTCGTCCGCGAGCAGGTTCTTTTGTGGCTGCCCATGCAGCGCATCTGCCGCGAAGAATGCAAGGGAATTTGCCCGCAATGCGGGCAGAATAGAAACGAGATTGAGTGCGGCTGCCTGGTGGAGCGGATTGACGAACGCTGGGCGGCCCTGAAAAATATTTGAACAGCCAGGGAGATCAAGAGAATGCCGAATCCGAAGCGCAGACATTCCAAGCGCCGCTCCAGTACGCGGCGCGCGCACGACCATCTGCGTGCGCCGGCGATGGCCGAATGTCCGGAGTGCCATCAGCCGACGATACCGCACCGTGTTTGTCCGCACTGCGGTAAGTACAAGGGACGTGAAGTAATCGAAGTGGAAGAGGCTTAGTCCGGACGGTACTCCTCTGCCATGGTGACCATCGCAGTGGATGCAATGGGCGGAGACCACGCCCCACGTTCGGAAGTCCTTGGCGCCGTCGAGGCGGCGCGCAGCTACGGCGTGCGCGTCCTGCTGGTGGGCCGCGAGGACCTGGTGAAACCCGAGCTGGAGCAGCACAAGGGCAGCAATCATCTGCCCATTCAAGTGGTGCACGCCTCCGAGTTCATCAAGATGGAGGACAGCGCCGCCAAGGCTGTGCGCACCAAGAAGGACTCCTCCATCCGCGTGGCCAGCCGCCTGGTTCGCGACGGCGAGGCGGCGGGGGTGGTTTCGGCCGGGAACACAGGAGCCGTTATGGCGACCGCAAAAATGGTGCAGGGCATGGTGCCCGGCGTGGAACGTCCGGCGCTTGCTTCCGCGCTGCCCACGGTGACCGGCAAGCCGACGGTGGTGCTGGACGTAGGCGCCAATGTCGACTGCACGGCGAAGATGCTCGCTCAGTTCGCGGTGATGGGAGAGATTTACTCCCGCTCCATCATGCATGCGCAGACGCCGCGCGTGGGGCTTCTTTCCATCGGCGAAGAAGAACACAAGGGCAACGAGCTGACACGCGCCGCCACGCCGCTGATGAAAACTCTTCCGGTAAATTTTGTCGGAAACGTGGAGGGGAGGGATATCTACAAGGGCGTGGTGGACGTAGTGGTATGTGACGGCTTCGCCGGAAATGTCCTGCTGAAGGTCAGCGAAGGCGTGGCCGACGTGGTGAAGCACATGCTGCGCGACTCGCTTACGGCAACCTTATCGGGCAAGGCCGGCGCCTGGCTGGCGCGGAATGCCTTCGCCGATTTCAAGCGCCGCGTCGATTACTCCGAATACGGCGGCGCGCCACTGCTTGGTGTCCGCGGCGTCTGCATCATCTGCCATGGCAGCTCCAATGGCAACGCGATGAAGAATGCGATCCGCGTGGCGGCGGAGTTCGCTTCGAAGAATCTCAATACAAAGATAGAATCCGAGCTGAGCCGTTTGGCATCTGCTCAAGTAGCGGCACGTGTGGAATAACGCAACAACTCGCGTCCTGCTGGTGGGGTTGATCGCTGCGCTGGCTTGGGGCCAGCCGAAGCGCCAGGATCCGGTGCAGTGGAAGCTGGAAATCGAGCCCGCCCGTGTCGCTCCTGGTGGCAAGGCGCTCGCGCGGTTCACCGCGACGATTGAGGATGGCTGGCATCTCTACTCGCCCACTACGCCGCCCGGTCCGATTCCCACCGAACTCGGCCTTGCGGATGCGCCCGGCGCAAAGCTGGCCCGCCTGCTGCAGCCCAGGCCGAAAGTGAAGTTCGATCCGAACTTCAACACGAATCTCGAGACCTTCGATCACAGCGCGGTCTTCCTGATGGAGATCGCCATCGCGCCGGATGCCGCAGCCGGAGAGTTGGAGTTGACCGCGCAGGCGCGCTATCAGGCATGCAGCGACACAACCTGCCTGCGGCCGGTCCGCAAACAGGCAACGGCGAAGATTGTGATCGATCCGGCGGCAACTGCCCAGCCCCCCGAGCCGCCATCCGATTATGTTGCGGCTTCCCGCGAGAAAGAGCCGCCCGCGCCGACGAAGGTGTCCGGAGATGCAGACCAGGGACTGCTTCAATTCCTGGCGGTCGCATTCGGGTTCGGGTTGGCGGCGGTGTTCACGCCGTGCGTGTTTCCGATGATCCCGATCACCATGTCCTACTTCCTGAAGCGGGGTGAAGCCGGCCGGGGCGACAGCATTTTCCAAGCCTCCCTGTTCTGCCTGGGGATCGTGGTGCTGTTCACCGCGTTGGGGGTTGCCACTACCGCGGCGCTTGGCCCGTTTGGCGTGGTGCAGATCGGCTCCAACATCTGGGTGAATTTGTTTATCGCCTTCGTGTTCGGAGCGTTCGCGCTGAGCATGCTGGGGGCGTTTGAGATCACTCTGCCGAGCGGGATGCTGACGAAGCTGGACCAGGCGTCCCAACGTGGCGGTGTCGGGGGCACGCTGCTGATGGGGCTGACCTTCGCGCTGACCTCATTCGCCTGCGTAGGCCCGTTCATGGGTACGTTGCTGGCCGCTTCCGTGCAGGGCGGGGGATTGCGGCCGGCCGTGGGAATGGCGGTATTCGCCGCCGGCCTGGCTTCGCCGTTCTTCTTTCTGGCGCTGTTTCCCGGCTATCTGAATCAGATGCCACGCAGCGGAGGCTGGCTGCCTCGCGTGAAGGTAGTGCTGGGCTTCATCATCCTCGCGGTGATGTTCAAATATCTTTCCAATATCGACCAGGTAATGCAGTGGCAATTGCTGACGCGCGAGCGCTACCTGGCGATCTGGGTCGTGCTGTTCACGTTGCCGGGGCTCTACCTGCTGGGGCAGTTGCGGATGGAAGGCATCAAACCGGAGGAGAGCGTAGGAGTCGCGCGTGCCGTTGTCGGCTCGGCGTTTCTGGCCTTCGCGCTTTCGCTGGTCCCGGGCATGTTCGGCGGGCGGCTGGGCGAGTTGGACGCCTACGTTCCCCTGGCCGAGGAAACAGATGGCGGATTGAAGTGGCTGAAAGACGACTATCAGGGAGCGCTGACGAAGGCGAAGGCCGAAGGCAAACTTGTTTTTGTCAGCTTCACCGGCCATGCCTGCACGAATTGCCATTGGATGAAAGCGAACATGTTCACGCGGCCGGAAGTTCGACAGGCGCTGGAAGGCTATATTCTCGTCGAGCTCTATACCGACGGCGCCGATGCGCAGTCGGAAGAGTTTCAGAAGCTGCAGGATTCCAAGTTCGCCAGCTCCGGAATTCCCTTGTACGCGATCCTGGACGCCGGCGGCAACGTGCTGGCGCAGCATGCCGGTTCGACGCGCAGTACGCAACGGTTTGTCGGCTTTATTCAGTCCGCCCGCAAGCCAGCCGCGGCAGGCTAGAATCACTTCATGATCTCCCTCCTGCTGGTTATTCTACTGGCGGCCCCAACCGCCGTTTTCGCGCAACGCACAACATCCACGCCACCACCGGCCTCTGCTCCGGCCGCCTCACCGGCCAAGCCGGCGCCCGATCTGCCGCTCACCGACACACCGCCCGTGGTGACGGATCACCAGATGCAGGTGGGCGGGCGCACGCTGCGCTACAAGGCCACCACCGGAATGATGGCGATGAAGACCGAAAGCGGCGAGATGGAGGCGAACATGTTCTTTGTCGCCTACACGGTGGATGCGCCCGCTGGTTCGCGTAGGCCGCTGACGGTCTGCTTCAACGGCGGGCCGGGCGCCGGCTCGCTGTGGCTGCACCTGGGCGCAATCGGGCCCAAGCGTGCGCGGATGAACGATGACGGCTCGCTGCCGCCGCCGCCGTATCAACTTCCCGATAACGAACACACGTGGCTGGAACACAGCGACCTGGTATTCGTAGATCCAGTTGGCACCGGCTATAGCCGCGCCCGGAATCCGGAGGTGGCGCGGAAATTCTTCGGCGTCCGCGGCGACATCGAATCGGTGGGTCAGTTCGTGCGGTTGTTTCTGACGCGGTTTGACCGCTGGGATTCCCCGTTGTTCATCGCCGGGGAGAGTTACGGAACCACACGCGCGGCCGGGCTGAGCCAGTACCTGGCCGACCACGGTATTGGGCTGAACGGCGTGATTCTGATCTCCGCCGTGATGAATTTCCAGACGCTCCGGTTCGCGCCCGGCAACGACACTCCTTATCCGCTGTATCTGCCCACCTACACCGCCACGGCCTGGTATCACAAGAAGCTGCCCGCCGACCTGCAAAAGGATTTGCAGAAGGCGATTGAGGAGGCGCGGCAGTATGCTTCGGGTCCCTACGTCCAGGTTCTGCAAAAGGGCGATCTGCTCAGCGCGGAGGAGTATTCGGTGGCCGTCAAGAAGCTGGCCCGTCTCACCGGCCTGAGCGAGTCCTACATCCGCCTCGCCAACCTGCGGCCGGAGATCCAGCGCTTCTGCAAAGAGCTGCTTCGGCCGGCGGGCAAGACAGTCGGCCGTTTGGACAGCCGGTTGACAGGCATCGCGCCCGCCGACACAGCCGAGCAGCCCGAGTTCGACCCGTCGATGACGGCGATCCGCCCGCCGTATACGGCGATGATGAACGCCTATGCCCGCATGCAGTTGAAGTTCTCCACGGATTGGGAATACTTCGCCTTAGGCGGCGGCATCACCTCGCCGTGGAACTACGATCTGCCTGGCGGGCAGGGCTATGCCGACACCAGCGTGAACTTGAAAAACGCCATGGCGAAGAACCCGCACACGAAAGTGTTTATCGGCTCAGGCTTCTATGACTTGGCAACGCCATTCCATGCCGTGGAGTACACCATCAGCCACCTGGGACTTGATCCGGCGCTGCGCTCCAATATCCGCTGGGCGGAGTATGAGGCCGGCCATATGATGTACATTCACCTGCCGTCGCTGGAAAAGCTCAAGCACGATATAAGCGGCTTTTACCGGTTCGCGCTGCGCCAGGCCGGGTCCGGTTCCCACTCCACCGCTTCGCGATAATCCGCCGATCAGCCGGCGCCCGGCCTGATCAATTCCTCCAGTTGAAAACCCCGTCGTTTGCCCGTGTCAACGATGTGGCCGGTGAACTTCTCTACCCCGTTGAACACCAACTGTAGAGGCCGGTCAATCGAGTAGTCAAGTTTCAGGACGTCGCCCGGCTCCAGCTTCAGCAGATCCTCGGTGGAGATCGTCGCCCCGCTCAACCTACTGTCCAGATACATCACGGCGGGACGGATCAACCGCAATATCCGATCCTGCTCCTGCTCGGTCGATTCCGATTTCCGCACCGACCACTGCTGGTCGAACTTCTGCCGCAGCATCTTGATGATGATGGAGGGAATTCCAATGTTCATCATCCCGATCGATTCGCCGATGCGGACCTCCATGCTGATGGCGACCACGGCTTCGTTCGGCGCAAGAATCTGCAGCAGTTGAGGTTCGGTTTCGATCGACTGGAGATCGAAGTTCAACGTCGTCACCGCCTCCCAGGCCTGTTTCATGTCGTGGAGAATGATCCGGAAGATGCTGTCAAGGATGGTCTGCTCGATTTCGGTGACTTCCCGCTCGATCTTGGCCGGATTCACTTGCGGTACGCCACCTAGCAGAATCTCGATGATCGGGAAGACGAGGCTCGGATTCATCTCCAGCACGGCGCTCCCGTCGAACGGATGCATGCCCAGAGATGTGATGATCGTGGGCGACGGCAGACACTGAGAGAACTCCATGAACGACAGTTGCTCCACCGAGACCAGGTTCACGATCACGTAGGCGCGCAGGTAGGCCGATAGGCTGGAGGCCAGGCTGCGGGCGAAATTCTCGTGCAGCACGTGGATGGCGCGAAGCTGATCCTTGGCGATGCGGTCCGGCCGCCGGAAGTCGTACGGTTGCGCTTTCTTGGCCGGATCTTCCATCGCCCGCTGGCTTTGCAGGTTCCGGAATACATTGTCGATTTCATCCTGCGTCAGTACGCGATCCAGCTGCGGCGGGTTCATCACCCCTTACATCGGCCACCTCTCCGCTGTCCTGCATATCCCCTCAATGCTCTAATGGTAAGACTAGGATGCAACGGTTCTTCCTTCAGAACTTCGGCTGCCGGGCCACGCAGGCCGACGGAGCGGCACTCGGCGCGATGCTTGCCGGAACAGGCCTCTCCCCAACCGAGCAAGCCACCTCGGCCGACTTCATCATTTTAAATACGTGCACCGTCACCGCCAATGCCGACGATGACGTTCGCTCTACAATCCGCCGCGTCCACCGCCAAAATCCTGACGCACGCATTCTCGTGACAGGCTGCTACGCCCAACGCAGTCCGGAGGAACTGGCCGCGATGCCCGGCGTACTGTGGGTGGTCGGCAATTCTCACAAGATCCAGATCCCGCGGATTCTCTCCCGGGCCTCATTCGACTTTCACGGCGAACTGCCCGCCGCGATTCATGTTTCCGACATCGGCGAACAGCGCGAATTCCTCTCTGCGCCGGTGGAAGATGCCGGCGACCGGACGCGCCCCAACCTCAAGATTCAGGATGGCTGCAACAATCTCTGCACCTTCTGCATTATTCCCTCGGTGCGGGGGCGTAGCCGCAGCGCGCCGGCCTCGCAAATCGTGGAACAGGTGCGCAAGCTGGCGGTCAACTACAAAGAAGTCGTGTTGAGTGGCATCAATCTCGGGCGCTGGGGCCGCGATGCGGGCCGTCCGCAACCGATGCGCCTGGCCGGGTTGCTGAAACTGCTTCTCGCGGAGACCTCCGTCGAACGGCTGAGGCTCAGTTCCGTCGAACCGATGGATTTCAGCGAAGAACTGCTGGAGTTGATGGCCGCCTCGCCGCGTATCGCCCGGCATGTGCACGCGCCGCTGCAGTCCGGCTGCGACGCCGTCCTGAAACGGATGAAGCGGCGATACCGCTGCCGCCACTACGCCTCGCGGCTGCTGCTGGCGCGGAGGCTGATGCCCGACGCGGCCATCGGCGCCGACGTGATGGTGGGCTTTCCCGGCGAGACCGAGGCCGAGTTTGAAGAAAGCCGCCGCTTCATCGAATCCATGCCGTTCACCTATCTGCACGTGTTCACCTACTCGGAGCGGCCCGGAACTCCCGCCGCGGCCAGCGCCGGTCAAGTCCCCATGGCCGTGCGCAAGGAACGCAACCGCATCCTACGCGAACTGGCGGCGGAGAAGAATCTTGCATTCCGCCGGGGCTGCCTCGGGAAGAGCCTCAGCGTCGTTACACTCGACGAGGGAACTCCGGCGCTCAGCAGCAACTATCTGAAGGTGGAACTGCAACACCCGCGGCCGGCCAATCGTATCGTGAAGGTGCGGATTGGGGCGCTCGCTTCCGGCGGCCTTCGCGAAGAGACCCTGGTTCAGTTGGGAGCTTGAGAGTATGGATGAGGCGAAGCTTCCAGCTTGGTGGTGGAGCCGTCAGGGCTTGGACGGTTCACTGAGCGGAAGAACCTGCGGCGAGACGTTGTCTCGTTCCGGATGGGCGCGTTCGGTGGGCGGTTCGGGACCATATCTCACGCTGTTCTCGCGCGCGGGCAGCACTCGGGAGCGGGCCGATGCCGCCGTGGCCGCTCAGGAAATCCACGAGTTGCCTGCGGCCCGGGGCTGCACCTACGTCGTGCCCGCCGCCGATTTCGCCCTCGCGCTCCGCGCCGGCCAGCCGTTTACGGGCGGCGAAATGAAGGTGGCCGCCAAGCTGGGCGTAACGGAAAAGGAGATCGGCAAGCTGTGTGACGCAATCGTGAAGGCGCTGGCGAAGGCGCCGCTGGAGCCGGACCAGTTGCGGGAAGCTACCGGCGGCGCTGCGCGCAGTCTCGGAGCCGAAGGGCTCAAGAAGGGGCTCAGCACAACGCTTCCGGTGGCGCTCGGCCGGTTGCAGTCGCTTGGCGCGATCCGGCGCATCCCCACCAACGGCCGCCTGGATCAGCAGCGCTACCGCTATGCGCGATGGACGGAGAATCCCCTGGCGAAATCCAAACTCACCCTCCAGGAGGCCGGCATCGAACTTGCCCGGCGTTACTTCCGCTGGACTGGTCCCGCCACCCTCGCCGAATTCCAGTGGTTCAGCGGCATGGGCGTGAAGGCCAGCCAGGCGGCCGTGGCGCCGCTTGGGCTTGTTCCGTTGGAAAAAGACAGTCCGCGGCTGTTGTTCCCCGATGATCTGGAGGCGCTCAACAAATACCGCGCCCCCGGCAAGCCGCAGTATTCACTCGTCAGCTCGCTGGATGCCATCACGCTGCTCCGCCGCGACCTGAAGGGGCTGCTCGACGCCAAGGACCACGCGCGCTCCGTCCACGACGGCAAGAAGATGCAGCCGCTCGGGGCGATGAGCGACCCTCCCAGCCACTGCATCCTCGACCGCGGGCGGATCGTCGGGCTATGGGAGTTCGACACGGCCGCCGGGAAAATCGTGTGGACCTGCTTTGGCAAGAAGGACGCTGCGATGGAGAAGGAAGTGCTTCGCACCGAAGCCTACGTCCGCGGCCAGTTGGGCGACGCGCGCAGCTTCAGCCTGGACAGTCCCAAGTCGCGCGCGCCGCGTATTGAAGCCCTGCGGAAAGCTCACTAGCGTTGCGTTTCCACTGGCTCGCCACGCCAGGGCGCAACGCTCATTTCATACTCGATAGGGCAGCCGAAGCCTTCCATCTCGATCCCCAGGCGCCGCATTGCGTCCAACGCCGTGAGCCGGCGGTAGGCATTGAAAGTGATCACGTGGGCAAACATCCCGCCGAAGGTGAATGTCTCCGCCGGTTCGCACAGCGCGTCGACAAAAGTGTCGTCCCATGCCCCTCGGTTCCAGCAGCAGCCTTCGCCGCATTGCTCCGGGGCTCTCCTCGACCAGCGCCCGGAACAATCGATAGAACTGCGAGCGGCTGTGACGGGCTTGCCGCGCCAGATGGCACGATGTCCCTTCCCGGTCCAGGGATTCCAGCACAATTCCGGTGAGCCGCTCCGCCTCCTTGCTGTTCTTGCTGCCCATTGGTGAAATATGCGCTCCAAGAGAAGGTAGCATCAGAACATCCCCGTGCGCCTGATCGTGCGTCTCATTCTGCCGGCGGCAAGGCCATGGTAAACTCGGAGATGCCGCTGGCCCTGCTTGGGGCGCGTAGCTCAGTTGGTTAGAGCGCCTGCTTCACACGCAGGAGGTCATAGGTTCGAGTCCTGTCGCGCCCACCACCAAAAGGGCTCTACGCTCTACGCCAGAAACGGGGCGGACCCCCAATCCGAAGCTGATCATCCGGCTCTACGCCAGAAACTTGCCGTCAGACCGTCATTGTGCTGGGACCACGTATCCGCCACAATGATTGTGCTAAAAGCGGACTCATCGATTTTGCGGTTCATGTGAGGCAACTGCGTCTCGGAAGACATATTCCGAGATTGGCTGGGAGACAAGAATGGATGGCCAATTCATCAGCTCAAAACAGGTCAAGCGGGAAGAACTGGAGGGGGATCACTGGCCTGGTTAAGCAGCCCGGCCGCTTCGAACGCGAAGGACCTGGTGGTCATTGAGGTGACACTCAAGCCGGCGGGCGGGCATAACTTTCACAAACATCCGAGGCAAGAGGAAGTGATCTACGTGATCGACGGGGAGATCGAGCAGTGGGTGGACCACGAGAAGAGAAGCCTGCGGCCCGGAGACTCCGTATTTATCGGCGCTGATGTGGTGCACGCCTCTTTCAATGTGAGCGGCCGGAATGCGAAGCTGCTTGCCATCTTGGGGCCATGCATCGGGGAGGCGGGTTACAAACTGGTGGATGTATCCGGAGACAGGTGGCGCACCGTCTCCGAGCGCACAGCCGTCAGGCGTTGTGCACGATTAGTGCAGTCGCGGCTCCTAGCCGCGGAAGGGGATTGCGAGGGCACGGCCCCCGCCAGCACGCCAAGGGCATGCGCCACCAATCATTTTGACCAAACGAACCCAAAGTCACGCAATCCACCACCCCTCAGCGGCTTACAGCCAATTCTGGTACCAATACTCGAACGTACTTCTACGCGCGAACTTCCGCTGCCACTTCCACCTTACGCCGCACCAGCAGGAACAGCAGCCCCATCGCGATCGGGTGCAGGAAGCCCATCACACAGAACACCGACCCGTACCCGAACGCATCCACGATCCGGCCGACGAGGGGCGTCGAGATCGCTCCAGCCAGTCCGCTCCCCAAGCCGACGACGCCGGCCGCCGAGCCCACCATGCTTGTCGGGAAAATGTCGTTGGTCATGGTCATCAGGTTCGTCTTCCACGCCATATGGCTGAAGGTCACGATGCAAATCACGCCGAGCGCCGGCGCCGACGGCAGATAGTTCACCAGAATCCCGACGGGCATCACCAGCGCGAACGGCACCATCGTGGCGCGGCGAGCAAAGAGCGCGCTGCGCTTCGCCGAGATGAATCTGCCGCTCACCCAGCCGCCGAACAGCGACCCGAGGTCGGCACACAGGTACGGCATCCAGGCGATCATGCCGATCTCGGCGAGCGTGAAGCTGCGCACGTCCTGAAGATATTTCGGCAGCCAGAAAAGGTAGAACCACCACACCGGGTCGGCGAAGACGCGCGAGACGAGCAGGCCCCACACCTGGGGCAGCGCGAGCAGGCGGCGGTAGGGAATGCGCTCCTTTTCGAGGCCCGTGCGGCCCTCCAGAATGTAGAGGCGCTCGGCCTCGTTGATCTTCTTGTGCTCGTGCGGCAGCCGGTAAATGGCGAACCACGCGATGAGCCAAACGAACCCAAACGACCCGGTGATGACGAACGCGGCGCGCCAGCCGTATTGAATCGTGATCCAGGCGATCAGGGGCGGGGAGATGATGGCGCCCGTCGCGGCAGCGGCATTGACAAGGCCATTCGCAAAGCCGCGCTCCTTGGCCGGGTACCATTCCGAGATAGCTTTCTCGGCGGCCATGAAATTTCCGGATTCGCCGAGGCCGAGCAGGAAGCGGAAAGAGCCGAGGCCAAACGCGGAGCGCGCGGTGGCATGGAGAATGTTGGCCGCGCTCCACCAGGCCATGAAGGTCGCCAGTGCGCGGCGCGTGCCCCACTTGTCCACGAGCCACCCGGAGATGACGTACATGAACGTGTACGGGACCATGAACGCCGTAAGGATGTTCGAGTACTCGGTGTTGGAGATGCCGAGTTCCTTGGTGAGCACCGGCGCGACGACGGACAACGTCTGCCGGTCAACGTAGTTGATCACGGTGGCGAGGAACAGCAGCGAGGCGATGGACCAGCGGACGCGGGTCATGGCGTTGGCCTCGGGGGACAGGCACGTCTGCCGCTCGCGCCTACCACAGCGAGCAACTTAGGAAGAGTGCGGGCGCTCAGGTCAGACGAGCCTGTCCCCGACCTCCTCATGGCCACTCCAGTTCGATCCCGAGGCCGGGGCCTTCCGGCAACAGATATGAGCAGCCGTCCATTTCGATGGGTTTCGCGAGGAACCGGTTAGCGATGGCGGCCACTTGCGGATTGTATTCCACCAGGTGGCAGTTCGGCACGGCGGCGGCGAGGTGGAGCGCGGCGGCAAGCTGCGGACCAAAGGCGATACTGACGTGCGGTACTACGGGGATGCCGTGCTCAGCGGCGACGGCGGCAAGGCGAAGCCCCTCGGTGATACCCGAGCGGCCAAGGTCGGGTTGATAAACACCCACCGCGCGCTGGCGAAAGAAGGGCGCCATCTCGAAGCGCGTACGGTAGCTCTCGCCGATGGCAACCGGCGTCTTGACGCGGCGCGCCAGCTCCGCGTGAGCCAGCGGATCTTCGGGCGCGAGCGGCGCTTCAAACCACAGCGCCCCGCGGCGGTCGAGCTCGGCCCCGAATTCAAGGGCCGACTCGGGCGTGTGCCGCCACAGCGCATCGGCCGCCACTTGCACGCCGCTGGGCCAGGCGCCGAAGAATTCCTCCGGCGTGTGCGTGTCGTAGAAAAGCTTCACCTGGGTGAACGGCTCGGGCGACGCGCCCTTGGCGAGACCACTGAGATAGGCGGGGAGACGCGTCTTGGGAGCAGAGCTGAGCATCTTCGAAACAGGCACGCCTTCGGCCCGGCCGCGAATGTCCCAGAGCGCGATGTCGATGGCCGAGATGGCGTCGATCATGAAGCCGCCCGTCTGGCCGCGCACGCGCATGGTGTTGTACATGCGGTCCCAGAGGGCTTCGGCGTTCACCTCTTCGCCAACGAGGACGGGGGCGAGCAGGCGGTCGATGATGGCGCACGCCACTTCGGGCGCAAGCGGCGCTTGCGCTTCGCCCCAGCCATGGATGCCCGCATCGGTTTCAACGCGCACCAGCGCAGTCTCGAAGTTCACCGAGTAGAGGCACGGGTAAACGCTCGACCATCGGTAGTCATTGGTCGACGGCGCGAGTACCGTGGGCGAGCCCGCCGTGCCCGTGGCTTGCGCGATGTCACGCGGCAGGCGCACGGGGCGGGCTTCCATGCGGGTGACTTTCATTCCATCCGATCGGCGAGTTCGCGCAGGACTTCGAGTTCCTTGAGTCCGGCGCCATCGAGAGCAGAGGTTGGCTGGCGCACGCGGGCGGATTTGATTACGCCGCGGGCAACCAGGTTGTGTTTGGCGGCGGAGACGCCGAGGCCGGGCTGGAGTTGGAAGCGGATCAGCGGCAGGGCAGGCGTGAACACACGCCACGCTTCCGCGGTGTCGCCGGCTTCGAGCGCGTTCCACACGCGAACGTACGTCGATGTGATGTCGCTTGAAGGCATGGCGCCGATCGCGCCGCGGCCGAACTCCTCGATGAGAAACTGGCCGTTGAGCCCGCCAAAGATGGCCAGCTTGTCGCCAACCAGGGCGCTAAGCGACCCGATTTTCGGCGCCGTCGGCGGCGCTTCCACCTTGGCGGATTTCACGTGTTCGATCTCTTTGGCCATGCGGGCGAGCAGCGGCGCGGGCATGGCGACCTGAGTCATCAGCGGCGCGTCCTGCACCATAATTGGAATGCTGACGGCATTGGAAATTGCAGTGAAGTAACACAGGAGTCCTTCGCCGTCCGGCTTCAGTAAATAAGGAGGCAGCACCATCAACGCGTCGGCGCCCTGATCCTGCGCCTCGCGGCTCTGCGCGGCGGCGACGTCCGTGCCCGTGTGGCCCGAACTGGCGACAAGCGGCACGCGGCCGTTCACGTGCTCTACGATCCGCTCGAGCATCTGGCGGCGCTCGGAGGAGGCGAGCGCGTAGCCTTCGCTCGCGTTCCCGAAGAGTCCGAGCCCGTGCGCGCCTTGGGCGAGCAGGTGATCGATGAGCCGGTCGAGCGATTCGTAGTCCACCGAGCCGTCGTCGGCGAACGGCGTCACAACAATGGGAAAAACCCCTCTAAGCATCTACTGTTCGCTTCCTTTGGTTTGTTCTTCGAGCGCGGCGATGAGGCTCGTGCGGGCCCGGTCGATATGGGCAGTGAGATTTGCTTTGAGCGCCTCCAGATCGCGTGCCTCCAGTGCGGTGATGATAGCTTCGTGTTCGGCATGCTCGAGGTCGAAGCGGGAGCCGCGGTTGTGTTCGGCGACGTGAATGCGGGCGATTTGAATATTGGCCCGCAGTTCGTCGTACATCTGCTGAAGACGCTGATTGCCGGCCGCCCGAATCAGAATGGCGTGGAACTCGGTGTTCCACTCCTGGCGGCGCAGGAGGCCGCCGTCGTCGGTAACCGGCTCGACCATGCGCGACACGAGATCCTTCATGGCGGCGATCTCGTCTTCGCCCATCCTTTTAATAGCGCGCTCAGCCGCCAGGCACTCCAAGGCTATTCGAAGCTCGAACGTTTCCTCAATATCCCGGTTCGTCAGCGTAGCGACGAAGGTCCCGCTGCGCGGGCGGATCTCGATCAGCCCTTCGGAGGCCAGCCGTTGCACGGCATTACGGACCGGAGTTTGGCTGACGTCGAGTTTCGCCGAGATTTCATCGATTTGGAGACGCTCGCCCGGCGTGAATACGCGGTTTAAAATCGCCTGTCGAAGTGATTGATAAACCTCATCGTTGGCGCGCTGACGCTTGATTTTGGCCAGTTCCATGAATGGCGAATTACCAGACTCTAGCATACATCAAAGTCTTTCAGATTCAAGTTCTGAAATCTGAAATTTTAGTGTTGCAATAGAATGAGAAACATGACATGATTGCAGACGAGCCACATTCCTCAGGATGCGGCGCAGGCAAGGGCAGTACCCATATGAGAAGTTTCATCCGGACAATTTCCATGACGGTGATGGCTGCTGCCTTGGTAATGGCACAGCAGGGAACCGGGACAATTTCAGGGACGGTGTCTGACGCTCAGAATGCGGTGATCGCCGGTGCGTCGGTGGAAGTGAAGAGCGTTGGCACGGGCGCCACCTTTCGCGCGACGACGAATGAGAGTGGCTTCTACACCGCGCCGGGCCTTCCGGTGGGCGAGTACGAGGTGCGCGGCCAACAGACTGGTTTCAAGGTCGCGGTGCGGAGCGGAATCACGTTGCAGGTGAACCAGAACGCGCAGGTCAATCTGCGCCTCGAAATTGGGCAACTGGCGGAGACCGTCGAGGTAAGCGGCGAGGCGCCTCTCGTAAACACCTCGGACGCCACTCTGGGCACGGTGATTGAAAACCGCCGGGTGCGCGACCTGCCTCTTAACGGACGCAATGCACTTTCGCTCACGCTGCTCAATCCAGGGGTGATCTCGAATGCCGGCCCGACGAATTCCGGCTTTGGCGATCGCGGCATCCAGATTTCATCCCTCAGCATCAACGGCAGTCCGAACTCCATGAACGCGCAGATGCTGGACGGCAACAACAACGTGTTGAGTTACGTCGGCGAGGTGGGCGTGCCACCGGCCGTTGACGCGGTGGAGGAGTTCAAAGTCCAGAGCGGCGCGATGTCGGCCGAGTTTGGATTTACTGCTGGCGGCGCGATAAACCTGGTGAGCAAGTCGGGCACGAACGAGTTCCACGGGACGGCATACGAGTTTCTGCGCAATGACAAGTTTGACGCGCGCAACCCGTTCGCTTCCGCCAAACTACCTCTTCGCTACAACCAGTTTGGCGGCTCCATCGGCGGGCCGATTATTAAGAACCGCACCTTCGGCTTCTTCAATTACGAAAAGTACTTGTTGCGCCGCAGCAGTCCGCGCATCGCCAGCGTGCCCATTGCCGAATGGCGGCGGGGCGATTTCAGCCGGCTCGCCACCGCCCGCGGTGCGTTCGTTCCGGTTTACGATCCTGCGACGACCAGGGTGAATCCTGCAGGGGCCGGACAAATTCGGGATGTTTTCCCAGGGAATTTGGTTCCTGCAACCCGGTTCGACACCATTACCCCGAAGATCCTCGCCTTCTGGCCCGAGCCGAACAAGGCCCCGGCGAACCAGTTTACACAGGAGCAGAATTTCCAGGATGCCGCGCTCAGCTCAGTCGACTGGACGCAATGGAATTTCAAGATCGACCACCGGTTCAACGATCGGAACTCAATCTTCTTCCGCTACACGAGCGCGCAGCATATACCGAAAGCTAACTCGTTCTTCCTCGACCCTACCGTCGGATCGAACCGCGAAGACGACCAGATCAATCGCAACATCATGCTTTCCGACACCCACACGTTTTCGCCGACGTTGATCAACAATCTGCGCGTTGGCGTGATGCGGCAAAGTTTCGTTTTTGTCGCCGTGAATGCGGGCCAGAACTGGCCGAGCAAGCTAGGCCTTCCCCCGATCGTCCCCAATGACCAGATGCCGCAGATAAATTTCGGTTTCGGCGCGATCGGTGGGGGCGCCGCCGGCCGCCGCGGATCGCTCAACTGGGACATCCAAAATTTGGTGACCAAGATACAGGGGAACCACTCGCTCAAGATTGGATACAACCATCGCATTCTGCAGGGCAGCAACCTGCAAGGGGCGGCCCTTTCGGGCGATTACTCGTTCGCGGGCCTCACCAGCAATCCGCAGAGTCCGGCCGGGACAGGATTCAACATGGCTCAATTTCTTCTCGGCGACACCGGAAGCGCCTTTATCGATCGAATCCTGGGCAACTCGTGGCACGGAACGGCAATTAGCGCATTCGTGCAAGATGACTGGAAATTGAACCGCCGCCTTACGCTAAACCTGGGATTCCGTTACGACTGGCAGCAAAAGCCGTACGAGCGCTACGACGGGCACATCAACTTCGATCCCAACGCTACGGCCGGCGGATTTACGGGAACTACAGTGTACGCCGGCGTCGGCGGCCAGCCTCGAAGCTTCCTTAAAGAGGACTACAACGACTTTGCGCCGCGCTTCGGGTTTGCATTCGACGTTTTCGGCTCGGGGAAGACGGTGTTGCGCGGCGGCTACGGCATTTTCTATCCGTCAATCTTTTGGCGGAATTTCCTAGGAAACACGCAGCTGTTCTCGACGACGCGTACCAATTACATCGCACAAGGGCCGGGGCTGCGCGCATTTCGCTTCCAGCAGGGATTTCCTTCGGCTCCGATTCAATCGCCGGGATCATCGGCAGGGCCTCTCGCGCTGCTCGGACAATCCGTCAGTCTGATCGAGAGCGACCCTACAACGCCAATCACTCAGCAGTGGAACTTCAGCATCCAGCACCAGATCAGCAATTGGCTTGTCGATGTTTCCTATGCGGGTAACAAGGGCAATCACTTTGCCGCCAATGGCTATAATCTGAACCAGGTCAATCCGCAGGTACGCCAGCAGCTCGGCCAGGCGCTATTTACGCCGGTTCCGAATCCTTACGCGGGCAGGGTTCCAGGCGGACTTGGCGCCGCCACCATTCAGCGGGAGCGGTTGCTCATGCCGTATCCCTACTATCAGGCCGCGAACGTAGGCGATCCGCGGTTGGGCAATTACCTTTCCCACCAGTTGCAGGTGAATGTGCAGAAGCGGATGAGCGCCGGCGTACTGCTGAACATCGCCTACACGAACGGCAAACGCATCAGCGACTCGGCGGCAATCCCGGTCAATTTCGGTCCAGTGGAGCAGACGAATGAAGGTGGATTCCAGGATGGTCTGTTCAACCGCCAGTTAAACCGTTCGGTAGATCCGGCAGACGTGTCGCAGCGTCTGGTAATCAGCGCGCTTTGGGAGCTTCCGTTTGGCCCGGGCCACACATTCAACTCGTCGAATGCCGTGGTCCGGAGGCTCATTGGTGGTTGGCAACTCAACGCCATTGCAGTGATGCAGTCCGGAATCCCCCTCACCGTTCGCGGCGCGAACAATTTCCAGGCGGACCGTCCGAACTCGACGGGAGTTAGCGCCGAGTTGCCTGGCGGCCAGCGCACCGCGCAACGATGGTTCGACACCTCCCAGTTCGTCAACCCCCCGGCCTTCACCTTTGGAAATGTGGGGGTGGCCATCCCGGACGTTCGCCATCCGGGCGCGGTCAACATTGATTTTTCGGTGATCAAGGATACTCGAATTACGGAGCGATTCAATTTGCAGTTCCGCGCTGAAATGTTTAACATGCCGAATCACGTGAATCTTGGTCTGGTCGACGATGGGTTTTCGCCGGGTCCCGATGGCAGGAATGCCCGCGCTCAATTCGGCACCATTACTTCGGCGCGTGACGCGCGCATTATTCAGTTCGGGCTCAAGCTGATTTTCTAAACCCATGCGGAGAAGAAGCGTTTTTGGCGCTCTGGCCGGGTTACCCGCCTGGGCGGCTGCTCCTCCGCAAGCCGGCTCCAGGTCTTCGAGTCCCATCAAGATTCACAGCGTCGAGTCGTTCGTGATACGCACGCCCTCACGGCCGGCAACCACCGGCGAACTGATGGTAATGCCGCCGCTCGGTTCGATGACCGGCGGCCCGGGGTTGTACAACCGGATCGATCATGCCACGCCGTCCCGCTCAGGTCCGTTTCAGCAGGCCGTGCTCGTCAAGATCACTACCTCGGACGGCATCACCGGTTGGGGCGAGTGCCACGCGCCCGCGGCGCCGCGGGTGCACAAGACCGTAATTGAGGACATGCTCGCGCCGGTGATTGTCGGCCAGGATGCGCGGGATGTCGAACCGCTTTGGGACCGAATGTATTCGACGCAGCGTGTTCGCGGCTACTCCAGTGGTTTCTATACGGAAGCGATCGCGGGAGTGGATTTGGCGCTGTGGGATATTCTCGGCAAACACGCCGGACTGCCGCTATCGCGGCTGCTCGGCGGCAGGTACCGGGATCGAATTCCCACCTATACAGGTGTCGGCGGCGGGTCAATGGAAGCCTTGAAAGAGAATGCGCAGCGCGCCATGGAGCAGGGATATGGCGCGGTGAAAATGGGCCTCTCCAAAGGCCCGGGAACCCGCGATCTGGCGCGCGTTGCCGCGGTCGTGGATGTCGTCAAGGGACGCGGCCAGCTCTTGCTCGACTCTCTCGGTGCATACAAACTCCACGAGGCCACGGTGATCGGCCGGGAACTGGATCGCATGGGATCCATCGGCTGGTGGGAGGATGTGCTGATGCCGGAAGACACATCCAATTATCCGAAGCTCGCCGACGCTCTCGACGTGCCGATTGTAGCCGGCGAAATGCTCTCCAATCGCTTCCAGTTTCGCGATCTGTTTTCGCAGAAAGCGGTGGACATCGTGAATCCCGATGTCTGTCGCGCGGGCGGCATCACGGAGTGCCGGAAGATCGCCATCTTAGCCGATGCGGCTGCTGTGCTCTGGTCGCCGCATGTGAGCACGGGCACGGCCCCCTACGTCAGCGCGTCCGTTCATCTGGCGGCCTCGACGCCGAACTGCGTGATTATCGAAGGCGGCGACAAGCTGGCTGGTCCGATGGGAAATGTACTGCTTCAGCAGCCGCTGGCTTTCCAGCCCGGTTTCGCGATACCGAGCGACCGGCCTGGGCTCGGAGTCGAATTCAATGAAAAGGAACTGGCCAAAATAACCGTAGGCTGATACCACATGTTCTTATTAGCAGCAGCGTTATACGCTTCCACTGGCTTTTTGCAATTTCCGGCAACGGAGGAGATTGGAGCGCTGTCGGCGGTCGCGATTGGGCCCAAGGACGAAATCTACGTTCTTCATCGCGGGCCTAAGCCGCTGATGGCGTTTGATGCCGCCGGCAAATTCCTCCGCAGTTCGGGCGCCGGGATGTTTGAAGTGCCGCACGGTCTGCGTGTCGACCGGGCCGGGAACGTCTGGACGACGGACAACAAGAACAATCTGGTGCGCAAGTTTACGCCGCAGGGCGAGCTGCTTTTTACTTTGGATCTGGCATTCAAAGCGCCCGACGACATTGTCTTCACCTCCCGGGGCGACATCGTGATCGCCGATGCCGGGTATGCACGGATTATCGTGAGTTCGCCGCACGGGCACGTGATTCGAAGCTGGGGCAGCAAGGGAAAGGGCGACGCGCAGTTCGCGGCGGCACACGGGCTGGCCATCGACGCAAAGGATCGCATTTACGTGGCGGATCGTGGCAACAACCGCGTACAGGTTTTTGAACTGAGCGGCAAGCATGTGGCGTCGTGGACCGGGTTCGGGAATCCGTTCGGTCTGCTGGTAGTGAACGGCGAGTTGCTCGTTTCCGACGGCGATGCCAACCGCATGTCGCATCTTACCTTGGACTCCGGCCGCATCAACGCGCAATGGGGCGACGGTGATACGCTGAAGTTGCCGCACCTGATGGCGGTGGACTCGAAGGGCACCCTATACGTGGCTGAGGTCGATGGGAAGCGTGTGCAGAAGTTTCAACGGAGATAAAATATAGGCAACCATATGTTCAGGCTTCTGATAATCGGTTTGGCAGCGCCGCTTCTCGCTCAGGATCCGTTCCACCGGCAGGATCAGATCGACTCCGCGCACCGGGCCCTCTATCAAAAAAAGGAAGACGCAAAGAAAGCCGCATCTTCTCTTACGGAGCAGGCGGTGGCCGCGCGGCCCGGGTTGACCGTTGCCGGCCCGCCCGTGGCGCGCCGCAATTTTATCGACGACCACGTATTCGGGCGTATCGAGCGGGATGGTATCCCCCATGCGCGCCTTGCTTCAGATGAAGAGTTTGCGCGCCGGGCGTGGCTTGACGCCACGGGCCGCATCCCTTCTATTACCGAGCTGAATGCATTCCTTGCCGACGTCGATCCGCAGAAGCGTGAGAAGTTAGTCGACCGGTTGCTTGCGAGCGACGGCTTCGTTGACAAGTGGTCCTTTTACTTCGAGGATCTGTTTCGCGCTGGACAGCGAATGGGCTATGGCCTGAATCTGTTTCACTATTGGCTGCGCGAGTGGCTGGCGCTCGACAGGCCGTATCACGATGTGGTGACGGATCTGCTCACCGGGGGAGGGAAGACGAGCTTCTCGATTCCCGGCGGCCTCTATTTTGCCCGCGATTTCGTGAAGGCCCTTGACGATCCCGAAGCTCCCGACGCGATGGATCTCGTCAACATTCCCGACACTGTGGATGAGTTCACCATCACGTACTCGAAGGTCTTTCTCGGCATCAACATGGGATGCATCTCCTGCCACGACGGGAAAAATCATCTGGAGCAGGTGAATGTCTTCCTGACGAAGAAAACGCGCGAGGACTTTTTCCGCCAGGCAGGCTTCTATGGCAAGACCCGACAGATCATGAACTGGGAAGGCGGAGCGCAGGCGAACCAGGAATACACAGTGGACGACTTGGCGCCGGGTTACGACACGAAGGCCGAGAGCATCTTGCGCATGCCGCGCTCGGGCGGCTCCGGCGCCCCGCAATTCCTGTTGACTGGCGAGGCGCCGCGGCCGGGCAAACATGAGCGCGACGAACTGGCGCGGATTTTAACGAGCGATATTCAATTTGCCCGCGCGTTTGCCAATCGCATCTGGGCGGAGCTGATGGGCTTTGGCATCGTCGAGCCGCTCGACGATTTTGACCTCGGCCGCTATTATGCCAAGGACGTGCCCGAAGGCTGGCCGCAACAACCCACGAACGCCGAACTGCTAGACGCGCTGGCGAACGACTTCCGCGCCGGCGGATTTCGTTTCAAAAAGCTGATGCGCCGCATTATGACCTCGAACGCATACGGGCTGTCATCGTACTTCGACGGCGAGTGGCAGGATCGTTTCGCGTCTTATCATGCGCGGAAATTCGTGCGCATGTTGAGCGCCGCCGAATTGCACGACGCGATCGTGGTGGCCACGGACCGGCGGCAAAACATGGCAAGCGGCGACGAAAAAGTTCCGATGGCGCAGCAAATGTCTGAGCCGAAGAAGGCCGATAAACAGGTACAGGGTTTCATGAAGACATTCGGCCAGTCGAATCGCGACGAGATGCCGAAGAAAATCCCGCCGTCTGCGCTGCAGGCGATGCTGCTGATGCAGTCCAAGGTGGTAACGGACCGTATTCTCGCCATGAACGGCAGTCGCGTGGAACAGTTGCTGAAGGATACGGCTGACGATGGAGAGTTGCTCGACAAGCTCTATTTGGCGACGGTGTCCAGGCGGCCGTCTGCGCCCGAGCGCGAGGTGGGCCTGACGACGCTTGCCAAGGATCGACGCCGCGGGGCGGAGAACCTGCAGTGGGCTCTGATTAACAGCCCGGAGTTTATTTTTAACTATTGAGGTGGGCTATGCGGAAACGTGTCAGTGAGTTTCTTCCCGCCCGCCGCGATGCTTTGAAGCTCGGCGGCTGGGGGCTTCTCGCCGCGTTCGCCGACCAAGCGTTGTTGCCGATTCAGGCGCGAGCTGCGGGCAAATCGAACCCGCGCGGCACTGCCCGATTCTGCATTCTTATCGAACTGGCCGGCGCCATCAGTCACCTCGACACGTTCGACTTCAAGGAGAGCAAGGGCACGCCGCAGGATCTCGACGTGCGGCCCATCCGGAACGACCTTTACCTTTCGCACAGATTGTTCCCGGAGATGTCCAAGGAGATGGATCGCGTGGCTATCGTCCGCTCGATGAAAAGCCATGAGGTGGTTCACTTCCGCGGGCAATACTATACGCAAGCGGGACGACCGTTGAATCCAGCTCAGGCGGCCGAAATTCCGTCCGTCGGTTCCGTGATTGCGTACGAGATGGAAGCCCAGCGCCGCGAATCAGACACGTTTCCGGCTTACGTCGGATGCAATTTGGATACGTCGGGTTGCGGCGCGCTCTCCACCGGTTTTCTGCAGCCGAAATACTCGGTGCTCGATGTGAACCTGAAGGCCGGCATTGGCGGCACGGCCGTCGACGGCGAAGCCATGAAGGTGCTCGAAGAACGCTACCGGCTGCTGAACGAACTCGACAAGGCGCTGGAGACGAGCCGCGCGGGCCGCGACCGTTCGTTCGGAAGCTTCCGCGATTTTCAATCGAGTGCGTATCAGGTGCTCGGCGATCCCCGCTGGCCGGAAGCCTTTCAGTTGAGCAAGGAAGAACGCGAGCGGTACGGCGAAAATGAAGTTGGTCTGGGATGCCTGCTCGCTCGCAATCTGGTCAAGGCGGATGCCGGAACGCGCTACATCCACGTGGTCCATCCCGATTGGGACCATCATGGCAACATTTTCGAACACTCGGCGAAGACGAACCACTACATTCGCTGCAACGAATTTGACCGCGCGTTGGCCAATCTTCTGCGCGATCTTTCAGGAACGCCGTCGCCGCGCCGGGCGGGGAAAACGCTGCTCGACGAGACATTGGTTGTGATGGCCACCGAGTTCGGCCGCACGCCGGGCGCTTTGAATGGCCGCAAGGGCCGCCACCATTACAACCCCGTGTACCTGTCGATGTTCGCGGGAGCCGGAGTGAAGGGCGGACGCATCATCGGCAAGACCGACACCGACGGCGTGGCGCTCGTCGAGACCGGGTGGAAATACAAGAAGATGCAGCCTCGCACGGAGAATGTCTACGCTACGGTGTACTCCGCGCTGGGCATCGACTGGCGCAAGGAGATCACCAACACGCCTTCCAAACGCGCGTATCGCTATGTCGATCTCCTCGGCGCAACCGAGATCGTGAGCGACGACGAAATTTCGGACCTGTTCGTTTAATGCGGCTTCTGTTTTTGATTGCCACCTGCGCAATGGCCCAGGGAATCGCCCAGGAGATGGCGCAAATCCCCGCGGGTGAATTCACCATGGGCCGGACCAAGCTCACTCCGGACGACAAGACCGGCATGCGTCCCGTGGTGCTGCTCGACGACCGTCCGCCGCATAAGCTCAAAATGAGCGCGTTCGAGATCGACAAGATGGAAGTCACTCACGGCGCTTATGCGAAGTTCATCGATGCTACTGGACGTTCCGCGCCTTATCACTGGAGCAAGCGGCCGGCCGACAATGTACCGATCTACAACGTGGACTGGTCTGACGCGGACGCCTACTGCCGTTGGGCCGGCAAGCGCCTGCCCACCGAGGCCGAGTGGGAGCGCGCGGCACGCGGCGGAATCGAGGGCATGTCCTATCCTTGGGGCGACGATAAGCCGACCGCGAAGCTCGCCCACTTCGATGTACAGACCGGCGCGGTGCCTGTAGCGCGGCATCCTGCAAACGGCTTTGGTCTATTCGATATGGCCGGTTCGGTAAGCGAATGGACACAGGACTGGTTCGACCGCGATTACTACTCCAAATCCCCGGCCAGCGATCCGCCCGGCCCGCCCATGGCCCAGTACGGTGAGTACAAGGTCATTCGGGGCGGGGCCTGGTCGGACGCCCCATCGCGAATAACCGTCTTTTTTCGCAATTGGGTACGGCCAAATCAGAAGACGCCCAACCTGGGGTTCCGGTGTGCCCGGTAATCTTCGCGACACACGGTCATTGCATTTTCACAAAGCTTCGATATGCTAGACCTTAGCTTCTAGACATTTCGAAATTGCTCAGAGGTTGAGGATTTGATTATGAAACGCTTTGTCCCCGCGCTCCTGCTCCTGTTGTGCCCGCTACGTGATCGACGGGGAGATCGAGCGGTGGGTGGACCACGAGAAGAGAAGCCTGCGGCCCGGAGACTCCGTATTTATCGGCGCTGATGTGGTGCACGCCTCTTTCAATGTGAGCGGCCGGAATGCGAAACAGCCACAGAACGGGCCGCAAATCCAGATCCGGCCGTATTACAAGGGACTGCCGACCACCGGCGTGCTCTACGGAGAGGCGCTTGGCACCGGATGGCTCTCCTCACAGCAGATGATCGAGAACGGCCATACTCACTACCTGGCCGAAGGGTGGAACAAGCTGCGGATCGTCGCCCGGGGGCCTCGGATACAGACCGGGGTCAATGGCCACATGATCGAAGACCTGACCAACGAGGATGTGTACAAGACACACGCGAAGGGCTTCATCGGGCTGCAAGTACACGGCATCGGCGACCGCGAACTCAAGGATCCTGCGCACGCGGGCCTGGGGATCACGAAAAGCCAGCCGCTGATCGTCAAGTGGCGCAACATCCGCATTCGGCCACTGGCCGCCGGCAACTGATAGACTATCGGCTCATGGCCGGATGAAGTCGTTTTCGCCGGTGAGGCGCAGCCTCCTTCGACATTTCCAAAGGCTCAACTAACCGATGAACATCAAACAGGACGCAATCTCTTCCAACGCCGGGCGGCTGCTGTGGGCCGGTTTTACGGCGATCCTGGCCGCGGGCGTGGGGTTCGGCGTGCGCGGCGGCATCCTGGCGAACTGGGGCGCCGAGTTCGGCTTCACCAGCGCCGAGCTGGGCGCCATCACCGGCGCGGGACTGACGGGATTCTGCTTCGGCATCATCACCGGCGGCGTGGTGGTGGACAAGCTTGGGTACGGGAAGCTGGTGATCGCCGCGTTTGTGTTCCACGCCCTGTCGGCGATCGTGACCTTCGCGGCCATGCCGCAGCAGGCGAAGGGGACGGCCTACAACTTCCTTTATTGGGGCACTTTTATCTTCGCCATCGCGAACGGAACGCTCGAGGCGGTTGCCAACCCGCTGGTGGCCACGCTGTTTCCGAACAAGCGCACGCACTACCTCAACATCCTGCATGCAAGCTGGCCGGCCGGCCTGGTGCTGGGCGGCGCCATCGGGTGGTTGCTGGGCGATCATTACGGCTGGCACTGGAAGTGGCAGCTCGGCCTGTTCCTGATCCCGACGATGGTTTACGGGGCGATGTTCTTCGGGCAGCATATGCCGCAGTCGGAAGCGTCGCAGAAGGGCCTGACGCTGGGAGGCATGTTCAAGGATGTCGGGCTCCTGGGCGGGCTGGTGATCTGTTTTCTTCTTTCGCTCTTCTTCCACGGCGCGCTCGGGATTCCGCAAACAGGGGCGTATGTTCTGGCAGGCGCGCTGCTGCTCGGCGTGGGCGTTCTGACGCGCTTCTCGATGGGCAGCTTTTTGCTGTTCGTCCTGTTCGTCGCGCACGCGATGGTGGGCGCGGTGGAGCTTGGCACCGACGGGTGGATTCAGAACATCACGGGCAACATCCTGACGCCGGCCGAGGGCAAGATCCTGTTCGTGTTCACGTCGATGATCATGTTCGGGCTGCGTTTCGCGGCGGAGTTTATCGAGCAGCGGATCGGCCTTTCCCCGGTCGGGATTCTGACGTCCTGCTCGATGCTCGCCGTCGCCGGGTTGCTCGCCACCTGCCGCATCCAGACATTTCAAGGCGCGATGCTGGCGCTGTTGATCTATGCCGTGGGCAAAACCTTCTTCTGGCCGACGATGCTGGCGGTGGCCAGCGACCGGTTCCCTCGCACCGGAGCGATCGCCATCAGCATTATGGGCGGCATCGGGATGATGTCGGGTGGCATGATCGGCGGACCGGGCCTCGGCTATGCCAAGGACCGCTTCACCAGCGCCCACCTGGAAAGCACGCGTCCGGAAGTCTATGCGAAGTACAAAGTGGCTGAACCGGCCGGCTGGCTGTTTTTCCGGGAAGTGGCCGCCTTGGACGGGCGGAAACAGGGAGATGTGCAGGCGAAGCTGGCGCAGGCGCGGCAAGAGCTGGCCGACGAGGGGATCAAGGATCCTCAGGTCGCCATCGAGCGGTTGCCGGAAGAGGAGCGGCTTGTACACCAGGCCGGAATCCAAGGTGACCGCCAGACGCTGGTCGCCGATGCGGCGATTCCGGCGATGATGGCATTCATCTATCTCGGCCTGCTACTCTACTTCCGGTCGATCGGCGGTTATCGGGCGGTGCACCTGGCAGGCACCGATGCCGCCTCTCTCCCAAATTCGGATAGTATCGCGCCCAACATGGGTATGGGAAACCAGAAGGACCACTAAGCAGGAACACGTCGAACACGTACCCGGTCACAGCAGATCGCCCCGCCCGGCCTTTTCGAGCAGCTTCACCACATCCCCCACACGCTGCGCCTGCTCCCGCCGCACAATGAGCAGCGCGTCCGGCGTATCCACCACGATCAGATCCTCCACGCCCGCCAGCGCCACCAACTTCCCCTGAGACTCCACGTAGCAGCGGTGGGAATCCAGCGCCACAATCTCGCCTCTGCCGGAATTGCCGTCCGGATCCTTCGGCAGCAGCTCATAAACGGCGTTCCAGCTGCCTAGGTCGCTCCAGCCGATGTTGCCGGCGGGAACGCCCCAAACCTTGCCTGCCTGCGCGGCCTTCTCCATCACGGCGTAATCGACCGAGATGTTCTCGCACCGTGGATAGGTGTCGCGCAGCCGCGCGGTGAATCGCCGGTTCTTCAGCGGAGGAAGGGAAGCCAGCAGCGAAGCAGTGCGTGGCAGATAATTGCGCAGCGCCTCCTGAAACACCGCCGCGCGCCAGAAGAATATCCCCGCGTTCCAATAGAAGCGCCCCGCGGCCAGGAATCGTTTGGCCGTCTTCAGGTCCGGCTTCTCATGGAAGCGGCGCAACGGCACGGCTTTACCGGCGCCGGCGCGCGCCGGAAACTCCAGGTAGCCGAAGCCCGTTTCCGGATGCCGCGCCTCGATGCCGATCGTGGCCAGATATCCTCTCTCGGCCGCCGCGAAAGCGGGTTTCAGCAGTTTGCGGAACTCAGCCGCGTCATCAATCTGATGATCGGCCGGAAAGACGCCGAGCACCGCGTCAGGATCCCCCATCGAGATCAGTTGTGAGGCCAGGCCAAGGCACGGCGCTGTGTTGCGCTGCGCGGGTTCGGCCAGGATCTGCCGCGGTGGCACCTCGGGTAGCAGCTTGGCGATCGGCTTGCGCAACTGTTCCGTCGTGAGGATCCAGATGCGTTCCGGGGGAATCTCCGGCCGCAGCCTTTCCACCGTATGCTCCAGCAGGGTGCCCTCATCGAGAAACCGCAGCAGTTGCTTGGGCGTCAGCGTCCGGCTGCGCGGCCAGAACCGCGTTCCGCGGCCCCCGGCCAGGATCAGGCCATAGCGATTCGATTTCGGCATGAAAGAAGGCGAAGGCTTACTCGGCCGTGTGGCCGCGGATCAGCTGGAACGTGCGCACCCACCGCGTCTTGGAAAAGAAGTTGAGCGCGAGATCCTTCATATGATCCATGCCAATGTCGGGGCTCGCCAGCCGGTCCGTCGGCGCGTCGTAGCTCCAGTAAATGATCAGCGGCTTGCCGATAATGTTCCCCCGCGGCACAAAGCCCCAGTAGCGGCTGTCGAGCGAAGAGTCCCGGTTATCCCCCATCGCGAAGTAGTGGCCCGGCGGAACCACCACTTCCCCGTTCAGGACATGCTTTTCCAGCATCTCCTGCGCCGGTTCATAGACGCGCACGTTGGGATCCGATGGAAAATTGTCGCGGTAGGAGTCGTAGTATTCCGTCTTGTGGTACTTGTATGGCTCCGCCGAAGCCGTCCCGTTCAGGATCACCTGCTTGCGCTCGATCCGCATGCGGTCGCCGGGAACCGCGATCACGCGCTTCACGAAAGTCTGCCGGATATCCACCGGATACCGGAACACGATGATGTCCCCGCGCTTCACTTCGCTATAGGGCAGCAAGTGCTTGCTCAGCGCGCCGGGAGGCGAATAGGTCAGCTTATCCACCAGCAGGTGGTCGCCGATCAGCAGCGTGTCTTCCATCGAGCCGGTGGGAATGACAAAAGCCTGCACCAGCGTCGTCGTTCCGAACAGCAGCAGCAGGATCGTTACGGTCCATTCCGCGATCGTCCCGCGCGGTGGATCGGCCGTCGCCGCCGCTTCATGCGGAGCGGTTTCAACGCCGGCCGTTTCGGTGGGCTGTTTCATGAGAATTCCTTCGGTGTGTCCATTTCCTATTGTAGTGCCTCAGCCGGAATCGGGCGAGTAGCGCCGCAGCCGGTACACCTCGAGGATCGAGAAGTAGATGTTCACGAAACCCAGCCCGCTTACCGCACCGCGGAAGTGCGGGCTCCTCCACACGCTTCGCCACGTCTCGGCGATCCACGCCTGATCGGCCGTGCTCGCTTCGATCCAGGCGAAATAGTTCGTGTTCCAGGAATCCAGCCACGGAAACACAACCAGAAACACACCCATTTCAAAACAGAAAATCGCAAACAGCAGGCCGGTCAGCTTGTGGTACCACCGGTAGACCCGGCTTGGGGCGGCGGTTTCTACTTCCATGCCGCTCCTGCTTCGGTGAACAGGGACAGTTGCGGGTCGCCTCCGGCCAGCCGCACCGGCTCGTAAGAAAAGCGGTGGTGCGCCGTGGGGCCATGTTCGGCAAGAGCCTTCAGATGTTGCGGCGTCGAGTAGCCTTTGTGCGCCAGAAAACCGTACTCCGGATACAGGTGGTCCCATTCCGCCATCGACGAATCACGGTCCACCTTGGCCAGGATCGAGGCCGCCGCGATCGACCGGCACAGCGCATCGCCATCTATCAGGCCGCGCTGCGGGATCGCTGTGTCCAGCCTCAGCGCGTCCACCAGCAGATAGTCAGGCTCCACCGGCAGCGCCTCCAGCGCCCGTCTCATCGCCAGCCGGGATGCCTGATAGATGTTCAAGCGGTCAATCTCACGATTATCGGCCCAAGCCACCGCCCAGCCGATGGCGCGCTCCCGAATCACTCCGGCAAGCTCTTGCCTTACCTCAGGCTCCAACTGCTTGCTGTCGCGCAACCCGCGGATCGGCCGCGCCGGATCCAGAATCACCGCGGCGGCATAGACCGGCCCGAACAGGCAGCCACGCCCCGCTTCGTCCAGCCCCGCCACCCGCGCATAGCCCCGCGCATGGGCCGCCCGTTCCAGGCGGCTGCTACACCGCCGCGTGTTTGCAGCTGGCTTGCTCGACCGGGTAGGCAACGCCGCAACCCGGTTTACTGGCGCTCTTTCAGGCGGGCCGCTTTGCCGCGCAGGTTGCGCAGGTAGTACAGCTTGGCGCGCCGCACCTTGCCCGTTCGCACGATCTCGATCTTGTCCACCACCGGCGCGTGCACAGGAAAGATCCTCTCCACGCCGTGGCCGAAGCTGATCTTCCGTACGGTGATCGTCCGCCCGACGCCGCTGTTGTTGTCGGCGATGATCGTTCCTTCAAACGCCTGCAGCCGCTCCTTGTCGCCTTCGCGGATCTTCACCTGTACCCGCACCGTGTCGCCCGGCTGTATCGGGGGAACCTCGGCGCGCTTGAATTTGTTGGCTACCTTCGCTAGCAGTGCATTGCTCATGGGGATACTCTCTTTTGAAATCCTGTTGGGGGGTAAACTTCTATTTAACCAAATCCGGACGGTTCCTTGCTGTCTTCTCTCTGGCCGCCTCCAGCCGCCACCGCCGGATCTGCTCATGGTTGCCTGTCAGCAGCACCTCCGGGACCTTCCAGCCCCGGTATTCCGCCGGCCTCGTGAACTGCGGGCAATCCAGCAGCAGCCGGCCCGTTTCCTCATCGCGGCGGAACGATTCCCATACCGTCGAATCGGCGTTTCCCACAACTCCCGGCACCAGCCGTCCCACCGCATCCATCACCAGCGCCGCCGCCAGCTCTCCGCCGCTTAATACATAATCGCCGACCGAGATCTCCTCATCGGCCAGATGCTCGGCCACTCGTTCATCCACGCCTTCGTAGCGTCCGCAGATTAGCAGCACCTCCTCACATTCCGACAGCCGCCTCGCCGCCGCCTGGTCAAACAGCTTCCCCTGCGCCGACATCAACACCACACGCGCCGCCGCGCGCCGCTCCCCCAAAACCGCCGCTACCGCCTCAAAAACCGGCTCCGGCTTCATCAGCATTCCCTCGCCTCCGCCGAACGGGCGGTCGTCCACCGTCTTGTGCCGGTCCTGTGTCCAATCGCGCAAATTATGTATCCGCACCTGAATCGCGCCCGACTTGATCGCCCGTCCTACCACCCCGTGCTCGAGTATGCTCGAGAAAAACTCCGGAAAAATCGTCACCAGGTGGAACGTCATTTGCGGTTCAGCTCCCTCAATCCTTCCGGCAGCCGCACCTGAATCAGCCCGGCCTTTGGATCGATCTCCACGCATATCGCCTTCGCGAACGGAACTAGGATTTCCTCGCCGGCGGCGCTCACCACCTTCAATAAGGTCGCCGCGCCGCCTTGCATCCAGTCCTCCACTTTGCCGATCTCCTCACCCGTCTCCACATCTTCCACCCGGCACCCAACCAGATCGGCAAGATAAAACTCTCCCTCTTCCGGAGGCGCCATCGTCTCGCGCCGCTGGCGAATCTCGGCGCCGCGCAGCGCTTCCGCATCGGAGATGCTATCGATGCCTGCCAACTTCAACACGGTTTTTCCCTGATGCAGCCAGGCGTTCTCAATACGGAATACGGCTCCTTCTGCAGGCAGCCCGCGTCCGAAAAGAGAAACCTCCCCGGCGCTTTCGAAAGTCTCCAGGGAATCGGCGTAGGAAACCACCACCACTTCGCCTGCCCGGCCGCGCGCACGGCTGACGCGCGCCAAGGTCAGCCATGGGCCCCCTTGGCTCATTGTCTCGGCTTCCTTGCTACTTCCTAATCTGGTCTACTCGAGAATCTCGAGTGTGAACCGCCGGTTTAGCTTCATTCCGGCGGCGCCTAGCAGCGTCCGGATCGAGCGGGCCGTGCGCCCCTGTTTGCCGATCACCTTGCCCAAATCACTGGGCGCGACGCGCAACTCGAGAACGGTGACCTGCTCTCCCTGCACCTCGCGCACGCTGACTTCTTCGGGGATGTCGACTAGAGCCTTCGCTATCTCTTCGACCAGATCCTTGATACTCATCCCTGCCATGGCAGCGTCTCCTGATTCAGAATCTACCTCAACTATAACACCCGGAACGATCTAGCTCCCCGGGGAGACAGCTGTCGGCAAACAACTTTCAAGCCGCCGGGGCAGGATTCGCCTTCAGCAGGCGGGCCACCGTGTCAGATGGCTGCGCCCCCACCGACATCCAGTGCTGGATCCGGTCATGCTTCAGGTTCACCTGCGCCGGCGTCGCCACCGGATTGTATTGGCCAACCACTTCCACGCAGCGGCTGTTGCGCGCGCGCCAGTCCTGAATCACCACCACACGGTAGCTCGGCTTTTTCTTGCCCCCAAATCGGGCCAAACGAATCTTCAACATCGAAACGAACTCCTATCTCTCCTAAATTATCCTTTACAAACTCAGTTCCAGGGCATCCCGGGCATCCCGCCCAGCTTCATCTTGGCCAGCTTCCTGCCCAACGCCCCGCCCATCTTGCCTCCCGAGAGGCCGCCGGTAAGACTCTTCATCATTTTCCGCGCCTGTGCATACTGCTTCAGCAGGCTGTTCACTTCCTGCACCGTCGTCCCGCTCCCCTTGGCGATTCGCCGCCGCCGGCTCCCGTTGATGATCATGTGATTGGCGCGCTCGCGCTCGGTCATCGAATCGATGATCGCCACCACCCGCGTCATCTCCTTCTCATCCACCTTGGCGTTCTTCATCTCCTTGAACGGCCCCACCTGCGGCATCATCCCGAGCAGCGATTCCAATGACCCCAGCTTCGACAGCTGCTTCATCTGATCGCGGAAATCGGCCAGCGTGAACTCATCCTCCAGCAGCTTCCGCTGCATCTCCTCGGCCTTCTTCTGATCGATATTCTGCTCGACCTTCTCGATCAGGCTCAGCACGTCCCCCATGCCCAGGATGCGCGATGCCACTCTCTCCGGATGAAACGCCTCCAACCCGTCGAACTTCTCCCCCACGCCCACGAACTTCAACGGCTGTGAGGTCACCTCCCGGATCGACAGCGCCGCGCCCCCGCGCGCATCGCCGTCCATCTTCGTCAGAATCACGCCGGTGATCCCCAGCCGCTTGTGAAATTCATCGGCCGACTTCACCGCGTCCTGCCCCGTCATCGCATCGGCCACAAACAGAATCTCGGTCGGGTTCAGCGACTCTTTTAGTTGAGACAGCTCCGTCATCAACTCATCGTCGATGTGCAAGCGCCCGGCCGTGTCCACCAGGATCAAATCGCGTCCGGTCTGCATCGCCTCGCGCCGCGCCCCTCGCGCCAGCTCCAGCGGCTTCTCCGCCTCGCCCCCCTGATAAACCGGCAGCTTCAAATCACGCGCAATCACCGCCAGCTGGTGCCGCGCCGCCGGACGGTACACGTCCACGCTCACCATGATCGGCGAATGCCCGTTCTTTGAGCACCACCGCGCCAGCTTCCCCGTCGATGTCGTTTTTCCCGAACCCTGCAACCCGACGATCATCACCACCGTCGGCGGCTCATTCGCCGTCCGCAGCCTTGAAGGATGCGTGCCCAGCACCTTCACCAGCTCATCGCGGACGATCTTGGTCACCTGCTGGCCCGGCGTCAACGCGCTGAGCACTTCCTCCCCCATCGCCTTCTGCTTGATGTTCTCCATCAGCGTCTTGACCACGCGGAAATGCACGTCGGCCTCCAGCAACGCGACGCGGATCTCCCGCAGCGCCGCTTCCATATTCTCGGCCGTCAGCTTCCCTTCGCCGCGCAGGTTCTTAAACACCCGCTGCAGCTTATCGGAGAGATTTTCAAACATAGTTTGCGGTCCGGACGCACAACCTCACGCGTCCGCGCACACGAATACCGTGGGCAGTCTCTTCATTATAAAGGATCGGCCCCAGCCCTGCACCATCTGACCGAGCCGCGCCCAAAGGAAGCGGTCCGGCCTCACCGCTGACTTGCACACCCTCACCCAACATGTGTATCCTACCGATGAGGCTACACAATGATGACGCGCGTGCAAATTCTGCTGACGGAGGAGCAGGACCGCCGTCTCGAGGCCCTGGCGGCTAAGCGGCGCGAGTCCAAGGGGAAGCTGATTCGGCGCGCGCTTGATCTGCTGCTCCGGACTGAGCCGGCGGAGGAGGAGCCCCTGCTCAATCTCATCGGTCAGGCTGGTCGGGGAGGCCAGTCGGACGCCTCCGGCCGCCACGATCACATCCTGGCCGGTTATGAACGTGCGCGGAACCGCCGATGACGCCTCGGCGAATCTTCGTCGACACCGGCGCGTGGTTCGCGGCGCAGGTCGTCGACGATGCACACCACCAGGAAGCAGCCAGTTCCCTAAGAGGTCTGATCGCGCGGCCGATTGTGCTGGTCACGACGAACCACGTCGTGGGTGAGACCTACACGCTGCTGCGTGTGACTCGTGGGTACGATGCAGGCAGAAAATTCCTCGATTCGCTCGAGCAAACAAAGCGCCTTGAGCGTGTCTTCATCAATCAAGACCTGGAGCGGCGCGCCTTCGCCATCCTCGACAAATACCGCGATCATGACTTCAGCTTTGTGGACGCCACCAGCTTTGCGTACATGCGAGCCGAGCGCATCCGCCACGCTTTTGCATTCGACTCGCACTTTGCCGTTTGCGGATTCGTGCGCGTCCCCGCGGACGCCGGTATGGGACAACTCGGCGGCTTAGTGTAGGGGCGGGTCTTGAGACAGCCCGACGCTTTCTCCAGCCGGGTAGAGGAAGCTGTCGCTTGCGTGGAAGATGTGCCGGCTGCCGGCGTCCAAACTGTGATCAACGAAACCGTGGTCAATTCCCGGCGAACTGTGGAAGGTACTCATATCTAACACCGCCCGGCCTGAAACGTACGGCGAAATACATACTCCGGACGTTTTCATCCGCCGCTCTTGTTTCAAACCTTGGATGGGTCACGGCCTCCTCAAAAAAATCATCTCCCCTGCTTTCATCACCTTCGCCCTACCATTCCGTACCGCTCCGCCCGCATCCATGCCACCGTGGAGGGACAGGCGCAGTCCATTTGCGCCAATCTTGCCAAACAAAGGAGGAATCACTACATGGCCCACCATGTCTCCACGAAAAACGTTACAAGCGAAGCTCGCCTGTTTACACATGTCAGACATTCGTCACGCGCTGCCTCGAAGCCCACCGATCAAAAAACGACGAAACGAACCCAAGCTCCGCCTAACCACAAGAAAATCAAGAAGCTACCTCACCTGTCCAACCCGGGCGAGCCTCCCCTTCATCTCCACGACCCTCGCCGAACCACTCGCGTCCGCGCACACGCATGCCGTGGGCGTCACTACATGATGTAAGGATCAGCTTGCGCTACTTTAGTTCGATGTCTTCCCAGTCGCCGCGGATGATGGCTTTGCGGATGTCGACGGCGGACTTCTTCAGCTTGTGCATCTTATCGGCAAGGAGGACCTCCTTGAGGCAGATCATTCAACCGGCGGAGTGGTCGTCGATGTGGCAGTGGAGAAGACTGCCGTGTCCGAAGCGCTCACAGTTGCAGTAGCAAGGCTGCTGGATGAGGACGCCGGGGATCTGCTGGGCGATGCGGTAGACCTTCTGAAGAACGGGGTGCGCGAAGCGGTCCGGGGGAAGGGTCTTGGGGTAGGGCTTGCCGGCTTCGGCGGACTTGGCATAAGGCGGGACCTTTTCGGGTTTGAACTTGGGGCCCTGAAAAGCGAGCAGTCCTACAACAAGCCACGCGAAGGCGATGAACACGCGCATCAATACCATCTTAAGATACAAGTATGGCGTTTGCCACCATTCGAGAAGCGGTGGAAGAGTTTCGTGCGGGAAAAATGATCGTCGTGGTGGACGATGAGGACCGCGAAAATGAAGGAGATTTGACGGTGGCGGCAGAGAAGGTGACGCCGGAAATCATCAATTTCATGGCGACGCATGCGCGGGGGCTGATCTGCCTGGCCTTGGATGCCGAGCGGTGCGAGCGGCTGCAACTGCCGCTGATGTCGGCGTCGAACACGTCGCGGTTCGGAACGGCCTTTTGCGAGGCGATCGACGCAAGGAACGGAGTGACGACGGGGATTTCGGCATCGGACCGGGCGCATACGATCCGCGTGGCGATTGCGCCGGAGACGCGGCCGCAGGACCTGGCGCGGCCGGGGCACGTTTTTCCGTTAAAGGCCCGGGAAGGGGGCGTGCTGGTCCGGGCGGGGCAAACGGAGGCGGCCGTGGATCTGGCGCGGATGGCGGGGCTGGAGCCGGGCGGCGTGATCTGCGAGATCATGAACGACGATGGCACGATGAGCCGGGCGGCGGATCTGGAGAAGTTTTGCGGCCGGCACGGGATCAAGATGATTTCGGTGGCGGAGCTGATCCGGCACCGGATGCGGACGGAGCGGATCGTGAAGCGGCTGGGGGAAGGGTGTTTGAAGACGCCGCATGGGGAGTTCCGGACGATTGCGTACGGGTCGTCGGTGGATGAGGAGAGTCACCTGGCGTTGGTTCGCGGAAAGGTCGACGGGGCCGAGGATGTGCTGGTTCGGATGCACTCGCATTGCGGCTACGGCGATGTGTTCGGGTCGACGGAGTGCGAGTGCGGGGAGGTGGTGAGGAGGTCGCTGGAGCGGATCGCGGAGGCGGGGCGAGGGGTGCTGGTGTATCTGCACCAGACGGGGATGGGGCTGCGGCTGCGGGAGGGGCGGCTTGTGCCGCATGGGCGGGAGTTCATGCATTACGCGACGGAGGAGGGGCAGAAGCAGCTGCAGCACGAGGTGGGGATCGGGGCGCAGATATTGGCGGACTTGGGGTTGCACAGGATTCGGCTTCTGACGAATCATCCGCGGAAGATCGTGGCATTGGAGGGGTTCGGGATCGAGATTGTGGATCAGGTGCCGGTACGGTGAGAATATTGGGAAGAAGTGGCGGGGGCGGGACGTCTGAGTCATCGAAGGGAGACTTGCATGAAAATGATGATGGCGGGAGTGGTTGGGCTGGTGCTTTCGCTGCCGGTTTGGGCGGTGGATGCGAGTATCTTGAACCTGGTCATGAATGACGCCAAGGTGGTGATTGGGCTGAACATGGACCGGGTGACGGCTTCCGGCATCGGGAAGAGTCTCATGGAGAAGGCGGATTTGGACAAAGGGGAGTTCGGGAAGTTCATTGAGGCGACGGGGTTTGATCCGCGGCGGGATCTGCGGGAGGCGCTGGTGGCCTCGAAGGGAGAGCATGAGAAGCAGGGGTCGCTGGTGATCGGGCGGGGAAGATTCGAAAGCGGGAGGATTGCGGCGCTGGCCGGGGTCCATGGCGGGTCGTCGCAGACGTATAAAGGCGTGACGATTTTGGGGAAGGATGGAGGAGGCGCGGCGTTTTTGGGGACGACGATTGTGGTGGCGGGATCGGTGGAGGATGTGAAGGCGGCGATCGACCGGCTGCAGGCGGGGGCGAAGCTGGCGCCGGCGCTGGCGGCGAAGATACAGTCGGCGTCGGGGAGCTACGATGCGTGGATGTTTTCCCTGACGCCTCCAACGATGTTGGGCGGAGGAAGCAAAGGCGGAGCGGCCGGACAGGCGGAGCTTTTGCAGGCGATTGAATCGTTCAGCGGCGGGATTCGTGTGGCGGGAGAGAATGTGGAGCTGCTCGCGGAAGCGAATGCGCGGTCGGAGAAGGACGCTGGGGCGCTGGTGGATGTGTTCCGGTTCCTGGTGCAGATGATGGCGGGCAATCAGCCGCCGGATTCGCCGCTCGCGAAGATGCTGGATTCGATGCGCACGAGCGTCGACGGCAAGACCGCGCGGTTCCAGTTCACCGCTCCGGGAGCGGAGATTCTGAAGCTGATGGACCTGCCGAAGAAGGCGGGCGTGCGTCCGGTGACGGCGGCCCGCTAAGCTGGAGGGATGCAAATTGTCCGGCTGACTGGCACCGATCTTGACGTTTCGCGGCTCTGCTTCGGGGTGATGACGTTCGGGGGGCAGACAGGCGGGGAAGAAGCGGGGAAGATTCTAGGGATGTGCCTGGATGCGGGCATCAATTTCCTGGACACGGCGAACAACTACAATGCGGGCGCCAGCGAGGAAATGCTGGCGCGGTTGATCGAAGGCAAGCGGCAGGGGCTTGTGGTGGCGAGCAAGGTTCGCAACCAGATGGAAGGGTATGGCGGGCTGTCGCGCGCGGCGATTTTCCGGGCGGTGGAGGAGAGCCTGCGGCGGCTCAAGACGGACTACCTGGACCTTTACTATCTGCACCAGCCGGATTACGAGGTTCCCATTGAGGAGACGCTGGCGGCGATGGAGGAGCTGGTGCGGCAGGGGAAGGTTCGGTATCCGGCGACGTCGAATTATGCGTCGTGGCAGGTGACCGAGATGCGGTGGCTGGCGGAGAAGAACGGGTGGAAGCCGGTAACGGCGGCGCAGATGATGTACAACCTGACGGCTCGCGGGATTGAGCAGGAGTTTCTGCCGATGGCGAAGCAGTTGGGGGTTCCGGTGGTGGTGTACAATCCGCTGGCGGGTGGACTGCTGACGGGCAAGCAGAAGCGGGAGGCGCCGATTGCCGGGACGCGATTCGATGGGAACCAGATGTATCTGAACCGGTACTGGCACGATGCGTACTTTGATGCGGTGGAGGCTCTGGAGGCGGCGGCAATGGAGGCGCGACGGTCAATGGTGAGCCTCTCACTCAGCTGGCTGCTGCATCACACGGCTGCGGACGTGGTGATTCTGGGGGCGAGCAAGCTGGCGCATCTGGAGGAGAATTTGCGGGCGGCGGGCGAGGGGCCGCTGGGCGAGGCGACGCTTCAGCGTTGCGAGGAAGTATGGGGGCAGCTGCGCGGGGTGGCGCCGAAGTATAACCGGTAGCGCTCAGATCCGTTCGCAGTTGTGGATGGTGAGGGGAGTTTCCGTGCCGCCGGTGTGGTGGATGGCGGCGGGTTCAAACAGCAGGATTGCAGCCTCGTGCTCGGCGGCGGGGCGGTGTTCGACGCCTTTGGGGACAATGAGGAACTCGCCTTCTCGGAGATCGACGATGCGGTCCCGGAAGTGCATCCGGAAGCTCCCGTCGAGGACGAGGAAGAGCTCGTCTTCGTGCTCATGGGCGTGCCAGACGAATTCGCCTTTGATCTTGACAAGCTTGACGTGCTGCCCGTTGAGTTCGCCGACGATACGGGGGTTCCAGTGATCGGCGAAGAGGCGGAGCTTCTCGCGGAGGTTGACGGGGGTCATGCCTCCATGATCGAGCTGGATGGAAGAAGGTTCGCTTTGACGAACCGGGCCGCGGATTTACCTGGCCTGCCACACGCAGCATCAGAATCAGCGGACAACCGGGGAGCGGCTCTCGCCGCGCGATGAGTCGATTCTGGCTCATCTGAGCGCGGAGACCGGAACACGGCAGGCGGATCTTGCGAGGCATCTGGTTTCCGCATGATCAGACGTGGTGGGAGTATTCGCGAAGTCTGCAGCGGTCCTTCGAGTGATACTGGCGAGGCAGGTGCTAATGATGCCCGCCGCCGGAGAATTCGCGGACGATGGAGCCGGTGAAGGATTTGGCATCGCCGAAGAGCATGAGGGTTTTGTTGTCGTAGTAGAGCGGGTTGTCGATGCCGGCGAAGCCGGGGCTCATGGAGCGCTTGATGACCATGACGGTGCGGCTCTTGTCGACGTCGAGAATGGGCATGCCGTAGATGGGGCTTGTGGTGTCGGTGCGGGCGGCGGGGTTGGTGACGTCGTTGGCTCCGATGATCAAGGCGACGTCGGTTTGGGGGAAGTCGCCGTTGACGTCTTCCATGTCGAGCAGCTTGTCGTAGGGGATGTCGGCTTCGGCGAGCAGGACGTTCATGTGGCCCGGCATGCGTCCGGCGACGGGGTGGATGGCGAAGTGGACATTGACGCCGCGCTTGCTGAGGGCGTCGTAGAGTTCGCGGACCTTGTGCTGGGCCTGGGCGACGGCCATGCCGTAGCCGGGGACGATGACGACTTTGTTGGCGGAGCCAAGGATGGCGGCGGCTTCCTCAGGGGCGGCGGAGCGGACGGTTCGCTCTTCCTCCTGGGCGGCGGCGCCGGCCTGCACTTGTCCGAAGGCGCCGAACAGGACGTTGGTGAAGCTGCGGTTCATGGCCTTCGACATGATGACCGAGAGGATGAAGCCTGAGGATCCATCGAGCGCGCCGGCGATGATGAGGAGTTTGGAGTCGAGGACGAAGCCCATAGCGGCGGCGGAGAGGCCGGCGTAGGAGTTGAGGAGGCTGATGACGGTGGGCATGTCGGCTCCGCCGATGGGGATGATGAGGGCGACGCCGAAGATGAGCGCAATGGCGATCATGAGCAGGAAGAGGACGGGTTGGGCCGGGTTAAGGATTAGGGAAGCGGCAATGCCGACGGCGGCGGCCATCATAAGAAAGTTGACGAGGTTCTGTCCGCGGTAAACGATGGGGCGCTGCGGGAGAACCTCCTGGAGCTTGCCGGCGGCCATGAGCGAGCCGGTGAATGTAAGCGAGCCGAGGATCACTTCAATGGCGAGGACGGCCATCAGGGTTTGGGAAATATCGGAGGAGGGGAGGAAGTATTCGGCAGTGCCGACCAGGGTGACGCAGAGCGCGCCGAAGGCATGGCTGAGCGCGGTCCGTTGGGGGACGGCGGTCATCTGGACGCGACCGAGAGGGACGCCGATGATGGAGCCGAGGACGAGTCCGATGGCGATCCACTTATAGTCGATGATGCCGTGGTGGAGGAGGGTGCCGCAGATGGCGAGCAGCATGCCGATTTCTCCGGCATGCACGCCACGCTGGGCGGTGGTGGGGGCGGAGATCCATTTCAAGGCGAGGATGAACAGGACGGCGGCGCCGAGATAGAAGGCCTGGATGAGGAGGTCGGTGGTGAGTGGCATCAGGATTTCGGCTTGTGCGAGGATTTGAACATCCTGAGCATGCGTTCGGTGATGAGAAAACCGCCGACGATGTTGGAGGTGGCGGCGACCACTGCGATGGTTCCGAGCACGGTGGAGAGGGTGGACTTACCTTCCCCGGCGAGGAGGATGGCTCCGACGACGGCGATGGCGGCGAGCGCGTTGGTGAGGGACATGAGCGGGGTGTGAAGGAGAGGCGAGACGCGGCGGATGACTTCAAAGCCGACAAAGCCGGCAAGGACGAAGATATAGATGTTTGCGATGGGATCGGTCATGATTGCTGCTCCTGAAAGAATTTTTTCACTCGCTCATTGACGAGTTGCCCGCCTGTGGTGAGCAGAGTGTCGCGCAGGATTTCATCGTCACCGTCAAGGCGGACCTGGCCATCCTTAACGATGTGTTGCAGGAAGGAAGTGATATTGCGGGCGAACATGTGGGAGGCGTGATAGGGGACGGAGGAGGCGAGGTTGATGGTGCCGATGATGGTGACGCCTTCCTGAACGGTCTGTTTGCCGGGTACGGTGAGCTCGCAATTGCCGCCGCGCTCGCCGGCTAGATCGACGATGACGGAGCCCGGGGCCATACCTTGAACCATTTCGCGGGTGACGAGCAGGGGCGGGTTCTTGCCGGGGATGACGGCGGCGGTGATGACGACGTCGTGCTCAGCCATGACGCGGCCGAGGAGTTCGCGCTGGCGGCGGTAGAAGTCTTCGCCCTGGGCAGTGGCGTAGCCGCGGGCATCTTCAGCGTCCTTGGCCTCGAGCGGCAGTTCGACGAAGCGGCCACCGAGGCTTTCGACTTGTTCCTTGACGGCGGGACGAACGTCGTAGGCGGAGGCGACGGCGCCGAGACGGCGTGCGGTGGCGATGGCTTGCAGCCCAGCGACACCAACGCCGATGACGAGCACGCGAGCCGGGGTGATGGTTCCGGCGGCGGTGGTCATCATGGGGAAAAGGCGCGGAAGCTGATCGGCGGCGAGCACGACGGCCTTATAGCCGCAGATGGTGCCCATGGAAGAGAGCACGTCCATGCTTTGCGCGCGTGTGATGCGCGGCATGAGCTCGACGGCGAAGGAGGTGACGCCGGCGGAGGCGATCTCGTTGAGGATGCCGAGGGAACCGAGAGGGCGGAGGAAGCCGATCAGGACCTGTCCGCTGCGCATGAGGGGAAGGTCGGCGCGGCCGGTGACGTCGTTGGAGCCGTAGCAGAGGACTTGTGTGATGATGTTGGCCTCGGCAATGACGGTTTCGCGGGCGCGTACGACGCGCGCGCCTTTCTCTTCGTAGGATTTGTCGAGGTAGCCGGCGGCGGCGCCTGCGCCGGCTTCGACGATAACCTGCATGCCGGCCTTCGCCAGCGCGGGGACGACGGCGGGTACGAGCGCGACGCGGCGCTCTTCGGGGAAGGTCTCTTTGGGTACGCCAACGATCATGATCTTCTCCTTGGGGAGCGGTTAGACCGCGGCGCCGGCGACCTGGCGCAGCACGTAGGGAAGGATGCCGCCGTGGCGGAAGTAGTCTGCCTCGCGCGGCGTGTCGATGCGGACGGCGGCGTCAAATTCCTTCTTCGCGCCGCCCGGTGAAGTGGCGGTTATTTTGGCGCGGCGGGAGCCCGTGATGCCGTTCTTGACGCCGGTGATGGAGTACGTTTCGAAACCCGTGAGGCCGAGCGATTCGCAGTTTTCCCCGGGGAGGAATTCGAGCGGCAGCACGCCCATGCCCACAAGGTTGGAACGGTGGATGCGCTCAAAGCTTTCGGCGATGACAGCTTGGACGCCTAGCAGGGCGACGCCCTTCGCGGCCCAGTCGCGCGAGGAGCCGGAGCCGTATTCCTTGCCGGCGATGATCATCAGGCCGACGCCTTCCTTTTGATAGTGCATGGAGACGTCGTAGATGGATTCGGGCTCGGTGGAGGCGTGGTGACGGCTCCAGCCGCCTTCGATGCCGGGGACCATGAGGTTGCGCAGGCGGATGTTGGCGAGAGTTCCGCGGACCATGACTTCGTGATTGCCGCGGCGCGCGCCGTAGGAGTTGAAGTCGGCGGGCTTGACGCCTTGTTCGATCAGGTAGCGGCCGGCGGGAGAGTCGGCGGGAATGGAGCCGGCGGGGGAGATGTGATCTGTGGTGACGGAGTCGCCGAGCACGGCGAGGCAGCGGAGGCCGGCAAGGTCCTTCACGGAAGAGGCGGGGTCGACCATGTTGTCGAAGTAGGGCGGACGCTTGATGTAGGTGGAGGAGTTGTCCCAGGAGTAGAGGTCGCCTTCGGGAACCTTGATGGAGGCCCACTGATCGTCGCCGGAGAAGACTTCGGCGTATTGGGTGGCGAACATGTCGGCGCGGACGTTAGAGCTGAGGACGTTGGCGATCTCTTCGGGCGTGGGCCAAATGTCGCGAAGGTAGACGTCCTCACCGTTCTTGCCTTTGCCGAGGGGTTCGGTGGTGAGGTCGATATCGACGCGGCCGGCGAGGGCGTAGGCGACAACGAGCGGCGGGGAGGCGAGGTAATTGGAACGCACCAGCGCGTTGACGCGGCCTTCAAAGTTCCGATTGCCGCTGAGCACGCTGGCGACATTGAGCTTCTCCTGCTTGACGGCGGCTCCGATGGCATCCGGCAGCGGGCCGGAGTTGCCGATGCAGGTGGTGCAGCCGTAGCCGACTAGGTGGAACTTCAATTGTTCGAGGTAAGGCAGCAGTCCGGAGTCGGTGAGATATTCGGTGACCACCTTGGAGCCGGGAGCGAGCGAGGGCTTGACCCAGGGTTTGGTGGAGAGACCGCGCTCGACGGCTTTCTTGGCGAGCAGTCCGGCGGCAACCATGACGGAGGGGTTGGAGGTGTTGGTGCAGGAGGTGATGGCGGCGATGACGACGGCGCCGTCCTGGAGGGTGGCTGAGGAGCCGTTGACGGGGACGGTGGTCGCCTTGGGTGCGGCGCCGAGGGCGGAGAGGAAGCTGGACTTGACGTCGGCAAGATTGATGCGGTCTTGCGGGCGCTTGGGTCCGGCGAGGGAGGGGACGACGGTGGAGAGGTCGAGCTCGAGGGTGTCGGTGAACAGAGGGTCGGGCGTGGCGTCGGTGCGGAAGAGGCCCTGCTCCTTCATATAGGCTTCGACAAGGGCGATGGTATCGGCGCGGCGGTTGGAGAGGCGCAAGTAGTCAAGCGTGAGGTGATCGACGGGGAAGAAGCCGATGGTCGCGCCGTATTCCGGCGCCATGTTGGCGATGGTGGCGCGGTCGGCGAGGCTGAGCGAGCTGAGGCCGGAGCCGAAGAATTCGACGAACTTGCCGACAACGCCTTTCTTGCGGAGCATCTGGGTGACGGTGAGGACGACGTCGGTGGCCGTGGCTCCCTGGGCAAGCTTGCCGTGAAGCTTGAAGCCGATGACTTCGGGCAGCAGCATAGAGACGGGCTGGCCGAGCATGCAGGCCTCGGCTTCAATGCCGCCGACGCCCCAGCCGACGACGCCGAGTCCGTTGATCATGGTGGTGTGGGAGTCGGTGCCGACGAGGGTGTCGGGATAGGCGTGCCATGCGCCGCCGCCCTGTGCGGAGAAGACGACCGAGGCGAGGAATTCGAGATTGACCTGGTGCACGATGCCCGTGTCGGGCGGGACGACGCGGAAGTTTTGGAAAGAGGACTGGCCCCAGCGGAGGAAGGCGTAGCGTTCCTGGTTGCGCTGAAATTCCAGCAGCGCGTTGAGGGAGAAGGCATCCTTGGATCCGAAGTGATCGACCTGGACGGAGTGATCGATGACGAGGTCGGCGGGGAAGAGCGGGTTGGCGCGCTTGGGATCGGCTCCCATTTTCTGGAGCGCTTCGCGCATGGCGGCGAGGTCGACGACGCAGGGGACGCCGGTGAAGTCCTGAAGCAGGACGCGGGCGGGAAGGAAGCTGATTTCGCGGGGTTCGGGCTTGCCGGTCCAGCGCGCGGCGAATTCGATGTCGGCGGCGCGGACGGTGACGCCGTCTTCCATGCGGAGGAGATTTTCAAGAAGAATACGGATGGAAACGGGGACGCGGGCCATGGAAGCGAAGCCGGCTTTTTCGAGGGTGTCGAGACGGAAGATGTTGTAGTCGCGGCCGGAGACACGGAGGACGGTGGAGGCGGAAAAACTGTTCAGATTTGGCATTAGGGGCTCTTTTCGATTTTAGCGCAGCGACTGGACTTAAGCGGCGCCAGATGAGCCGAGGACGGGGCGCATTGGGTGGGCCGTCTTCGTTGCCCCGAGCGGATTGTAGCATGGGGAAAAAAGCGGCGAGGGCGAAAATAAGGCGGAGGGGTGAGCAAATCTCCGCGAAACCAGATATATACTGGATAGCAAATTTTTCGCGGCAGGGTGAATCGTGGCAAGCATTCAAACGCAGAAGAAAGCGTCCACGGGGACGGGGAAATACATGGTGCCGGTGGTGCGGAGCACGTTCCGGATCCTGGCGGAGCTTGGTCAGGCGGGATCGATGAGCCTGAACGAGGTGACGCTGCGGACGGGGATCGCAAAATCGACGGTGTTCCGGATTTTGACGACGCTGACGGACCTGGGATACGTGATCCGGGACGCGGGGCGGCATTATTATGTGAGCGGGGCGTTGTCGGAGTTGGTGAATGAGCGTGCGGGCTCGGAGCTGCTGCGTCGGACAAGCCTGTCGTGGATGCTGCGGCTGCGCGATGCTCACGGGGAGACCGTGAACCTGGGGCAGCTGCAGGTGGACCGGATACGGTATGTGGAGGTGGTGCCGAGCGAGTTCGCGCTGCGGCTGCACGAGCGGCCGGGAGCGATTGTGCCGGTGCATGCGACGGCGCTGGGGAAGGCGATTCTGGCGTTTCTGCCGCCGGAGACGGCGGAGGGGCTGCTGGAAGGGATGCCGATGCCGGCGCTCGCGGCGAATACGATCACGACGGTGGCGGGAATGATGGCGGAGCTCGAGGCGGTGAGAAGGCGGGGATACGCGTTTGACCGCGGGGAGACGTCTACGCTGGCGACCTGCGTGGCGGCTCCGATTCTGGATGCGCGGGGAGAGGCGGTAGCGGCGCTGAGCATTTCGGGACCGTCATCCAGGTTTTCGCCGCACGAGGGATCCGATGTGGTCGAGGATTTGCGGGAGGCGGCGCGCGAGATCGGGCGAAGCATCCGGCATTCGGCTCCGTTGGGAAACGGGAAGAGGCGTGACTAGAGGGATCGCTGTCCTGTGTGCGCTGATGCTGGGCTCGGCGCAGGCGCAGATGTTCGAGCTGAGCCGGGAGCGGATGCTGGCTTATACACCGGAGAATCCGTACCCGAGGTTTGCCGACGGGCGGCCGAAGGTCCCCGATGAAATTTTGAAGGCGGTGGAGAAGCTGGCGGTAGACCGTGTGGTGGATGTGCTGCGGGAAGCCGGTTATCCGCACCAGTTCGCGGGCGGGTTCCGTGTGCTGCATCCTGGTCAGAAGCTGGTGGGACGGGCATTCACGGCGCAGTACCTGCCGCTGCGTCCGGACGTGGAGAAGATCTTAGTGGAAGAGTCGGAGCGGCGGGGAGAGAATCCGCGAACGAACAACAAGGTGATCGACCGTTTGGACCGGGGCGACGTGGCGGTGATCGACCTGATGAGCCCGATCCCGGGGAACAATTTCGGCGGGGATAATTTGCACGCGGCGCTCTATGGAGCGACGGGAACGGGGGCCGTGGTGGAAGGAACGATCCGGGACCTGGAAGGGATTTACGAGCTGCCTTCGCAGGTGTACTTCCGGGACGCGCATCCGGCGGCGGTAGGCGGGGTAAGCGTGATCGGGATTAACGTGCCGGTGCGGATCGGGCCGGCGATGGTGATGCCCGGGGACGTGGTGCTGGGAGACCGGACAGGGGTTGTGTTTATCCCGCCGCAGATGGTGCGGAAGGTCCTGGAAGCTTCACGGCCGTGAGGCCATCTTGATGAGCTGCTCGGCCTGCTTGAGGGCTTCGGTGGTGGTTTTCTGTCCGGAGAGCATGCGGCCGATTTCGCGGGTGCGTTCGGCGGCGTCAAGTTCCCTGACGGTGGCGTGAGTGCGGCTGTTGACTTCGGCTTTTTCGACCAAGTAGTGGTGATCGGCGAAGCCCGCGACTTGCGGAAGGTGTGTGACGCAGAGAAGCTGGTGGGATGCGGCGAGCTTCTTGAGGCGGCGGCCGACGGTTTCCGCGGTGGCTCCGCCGATGCCGGTGTCGACTTCATCGAAGACAAGGGTGCGCAGGGTTTGCGCGCGGCGCGATTCCGAGGAAGCCGACATGACGCAGGTTTTGAGAGCGAGGGCGAGGCGGGAGAGTTCGCCGCCGCTGGCGATTTTGTCGAGCGGACGGAGTTCCTCGCCGCGGTTGGGGGAGATGAGGAACTGGATGCGATCCATGCCGCGGGGGCCCCATTCGGCGGAGGAGAAATCAATGCGGAAATCGGTGCCTTCCATGGCGAGGGAGGCGAGTTCCTTGCGGACCGATTTTTCCAGTGTCTGCGCGGCGTCTCGGCGCTTGCGGGAGAGGCGCGTGGCGGCCTTTTCGTAAGAGGCGGCGAGATCGTCGAGCTGCTTCTGGAGTTGGGCGCGGCGTTCGGCGGTGGACTGGAAGGCTTCGAGTTTCGCGGCGACGTCGCTGCCGAAGGCGATGATCTCATCGAGCGAGGAGCCATACTTGCGTTTGAGCTTGTCGAATTCGGCGAGGCGCGCTTCGACGTGATCGAGACGGCGCGGATCGGCTTCGAGCGTGCCGAGGTAATGGCGGAGGGAGTGGGAGGCTTCCTCGACGGCGATTTCGGCGGGGCGCAGCGCTTCAAGTGTTTCCGAGAGAGAGGAGTCGATGCGGAGGAGCTCCTCGATGCGTTTGCGGGCCTGGGAGATCTGGGCGAGCGCGGCGGCGGGGGCGTCGTAGAGCAGCTCGATGGCGGCGGAGGAGTTTTCCTGGAGGCGCGCGACGTTGGCCAGTACGCGGCGCTCGGATTCGAGCTCGGCGTCCTCGCCGGGCTTGATGCCTGCCTGCTGGATTTCGGTTTTCTGGAAGCGCCAGAGGTCGGCGAGGCGGAGGTTCTCCTGTTCGCCGCGGTCGAGTTCGGCGAGTTCGAGGCCGCATTGACGCCATTGAGAGTAGAGGGAAGCGACCTCATCGAGGGGCGGTGAGCAGAAAGCATCGAGCATGTCGAGCTGGGAGTCGGCGTGGAAGAGTTCCTGCTGATCGTGCTGGCCGTGGATGTCGCCGAGGTGCGGTGCGAGCTGCCTGAGAAGCGCGGCGGTGACGGGGCGGCTGCCGAGAAAGGCGCGGGACTTGCCGGAGGACTGGACTTCGCGTTCCAGCAGCAGCTCGCCGTCTTCGACTTCGATGCCGTTGGTTTCCATGAGATCGAGGAAGGCGGGGGTTTGGGGGGCTTCAAAGATGCCTGCGATGCGGGCCTTTTCGGCTCCGGTGCGGACCATGTCGGCCGAAGCGCGGCCACCGTAGAGGAGACTGAGGGCGTCCACAAGGATGGACTTGCCGCTGCCGGTTTCGCCGGTGAGCAGGTGGAGACCTTTATGGAAGCCGATGCGGAGCCGCTCGACGACGGCGTAGTTTTCGACGACGAGCTCCAGGAGCATTCGTCCTGATTATACGAGGGGGCGGTGACCCAAACAAATCAGCAATTTTATGTTTTGGATCGAAAAACGAGGCAGGTGGCGTATGATGGATGCTTGGCGGCAGGAAAGGAGAACGATTGGTAGCACTGGCGCAACTCAGTTATTGGGACCTGGTAATGCAGGCCGAACCTGTACCGATGGCGGTCATGGCGCTGCTGGTGGTGATCTCGATACTCTCATGGACCATCATTTTCGCGAAGTGGAACACGTTCCGGCGGGCGCGGATGCACAATCACCGTTTTCTGCGCGCGTTCCGCAAGGCGGAGGGATTGCAGGCGGTGGCGCTGGCGGTGGAGCAGTTTCCCCTGGCTCCGCTGGTGTCGGTGTTTGAGTTTGGGTATGAGGAAGTGGACCGGCAGGTGAAGAGGCGGGGAACGCTGGTGAGCAAGCTTCCGATCGAACGGGCGCTGCAGCTGGGGATCAGCGAGGAGCTGACGAAGCTGGAGCGGAACATGAACTGGCTGGCGACGGTGGCCGCGGTATCGCCGTTTATCGGGCTATTCGGAACGGTTCTGGGGATTATCGACGCGTTCACGGCACTGGGGGCGGCGGGGAGCGCGAGCCTGCGGGCGGTGGCTCCGGGAATTTCGGAAGCGCTGATCGCCACCGCGCTAGGACTGGCGGCGGCGATTCCGGCGGCGGTTTTCTACAATCACTTTTCGCACACGATCCGGGAGATTGCGGCGCGGATGGATGATTTTTCGCTGGAGTTCCTGAACGTGGCGGAACGAAGCGTGGAAGACTGAACCTGGACGGCGGTTGTGACGATTCCAGCCTTCGACGTCGCGAAACTGCTGGCGGTTTACCTGCTGCTGACGTGGGCGATCGTGCGGATTGGATTGGGCGCGCAGAGGGTGTTGAGGCTGGGCGGCGTGGAGATGGCGAGGGGAGAGCGTTGGGCTGTGGGGTGGGTGCTTGGCGCGGCGGTCTTCAGCCACTTGATGTTCGCGATTGCGGCGATGGGGCTGCTGGACACGTGGCCGTTTGTTGTGGTGGCGGGGGCGTTGCTGATTCCGGCCGGCAGGGGTTCGAGAAGGGAGGCGGCGCCGTGGGGAGTGGGGGGCGTGATAGGGGCGGTGTTCCTGGCGGTGATTTTGGTGGCGGCGATGGCGCCGAGTGACGATTCCGACGGGTACCGGTATCACCTGGGGCTGCCGCATCTTTACTTGAACGCGGGGCGGATGTTTCCCATGCCGGAGGATTTCTATTCCGCGTTTCCGCAGGGCATGGAAATGCTTTATCTGGCTGGGTTGAAGTTGGAAGGGTTCGCGGCGGCGAATCTGATGCACTGGAATTTTCTGGCGGCGCTGACGCTGATGATGCGGGCGACAGCGGGGCGGGAAGGGATGATCGGCGCGGCGGCGGTCTGCGCGGCATCGGTGGTGGCGACGACGACGGCGAGCGCAAGTGTGGAACTGGGGCTGGCGGCGGCGCTGTGGCTGGTGTTTCATGCGTGTCAGAGGTGGAGGGAGGAAGGTGCGGCAGGATGGCTAGTGGCGGCGGCGGTGGCGGCGGGGTTTGCCTGCTCGGTGAAGTACACAGGGGTCATCGCGGTTGTGCTGCTTGTGGTGATGGTAGGGAGGTGGAAACCGGCGGCGATAGCGGCGGCGGTGGCGGGTTTGTGGGCAGCGCCATGGCTGGTGCGGAACTGGATGTGGTTTTCCAATCCCGTGTATCCATTTTTGAACGCTTGGTTCGAGAATCCGCACCTGCTGCCGTCGTCGGAGGTGGCCTGGATCGCGAACATCCGGAATTACGGGGGTGCGAAGTTCGACTGGAGTTATCCGTGGGAGGCGACGATTCGGGGCGTGAAGACGATGGGGTTCGCGGGCCCGTTTTTTTTGCTGTCGCCGCTGGCGCTGGCGGCAAGGAACCGGATGTTGGTTGCGGCCGGAATTGTGGCGTTGCCGTGGATTCTTGGCGTGCCGATTTTGAGGTTCGGGATTCCGATGATGCCGTTTCTGGCGGTGGCGGTTGCGGCGGGGATTTCGCGGCTGCTATCGGGCCGCGCGGCCGGATATGCGCTGGCGGTGGCGGTTATCGTGCAAGGGGTGATGTGTTTTCCGCCGGTGATTGAGAAATGGAACAAGCAGTGGGTGATCGCATTGAAGGAGATTCCTTGGCGGGGAGCGCTGCGGCTTGAGAGTCCGGAGGGCTACTGGAAGCGGAAGATACGGACATATGAGGCGCTGCGGTGGGCGGAGGCGAAAGTGAGTAAGGAGGCTCGGATCCTGGCGCTGGATGAGCAGTACCAGTTCTTCACGACGCGGCGGATGGCGGCGCCGTACACGTCTGAATATGGACTGGAGGCGCGAGAGGCGCTGCTGAGAGCGGCTGATCCCGGGTTGTGGCCTACGGTGCGGTGCCAGGCGGTGTTCGGGGAGAGAACGGTGAGAAAGGCCGGGCTCAGGCAAAAAATAAGCAACCAGAACCGGCGGTGGACCGTTTATGAAGTCACGGCTTCGACCACAAAGGTGACGGAGTGGAGCAGCCGGGAGCCGATGCAAGCCGGGATGAGCATCGAGATGGAAATGCCACCGGGAACGAAGCTGGACCGCATGGAATGGCTGACGAGCGTGTATGAAGGAGGAGAGATTGAGGTGGAACTGGACGGTGATCCGGTGGAGGCCGCGGTGACTTGCCGGGGAGAAGAGGCGTTGGATTTCCGCCTTCGCACGACGCGGATGCTGAGGAGGCGCGGCTGGACGCATATCCTGGCGGCGGAGCGCCATGAGTGGCTGGAGGAGGCGATGAAGGAGGCGGAGAAATGGGGGCTGCGGACAGTGTATGAGAAGAACGGGGTGAGGCTGATCGAGGTTGGTGCTGGAACATAAACATCTAGAAGTGTTTTAAAGAATGTAACGTATGATAGAGGAGAGAGATGGCATTTTCCTTTAGCTCACAAGGCGGCGGAAGGCGCGGCCGGCAGATGATGCCGCTGTCGGAGATGAACGTCATTCCGCTGGTGGACGTGGTGCTGGTGCTGCTGATCATCTTCATGCTGACGGCGCACGTGATGGAGTTCGGGCTGGAGGTGGAAGTGCCGAAGGTGAAGCAGGTGCGCACGAGCGCGGAGGAGCTGCCGGTGGTGACGGTGACGCGGGAAGGGGAACTGCAGCTGAACGACGCGGCGGTGAACATCAATGCGCTGGGAGACGAGGTGAAGCGGCGGTTTCCGGGCCAGCAGGCGGTGTTCGTGAGGGCGGATAAAGGAACGACGTGGGATATGGTTGCGCAGGTATTCAATGAGCTGGGGGAGGCGAAGCTGAGCGTGCAGGCGGTGACGCAGCCGGAGGAAGAAACAGCGAGTGGAAGATGACGTCGCATCACGACACGCTGGACGAACGGGAACCGCTGCGGGGATCGCTGCTGGGTTCGGTGGGGCTGCATGCGGCCTTTGCGGGGGTGGTGGCGCTGTACGGGTGGCAGCAGGGCGGGGAGAGAGTCCGGTGGGGCAGTCCGAACGCGATGGGGGGAGGCACGGTGGCGATCTCGCCGGTGAGCCAGATTCCGCTGCCGAATCGGGGAGGCACGAGGAATCCGGTGGCCAACGACACCGAGTCGCGTGCGCCGCAGGCGCCGAAGCCGGAGCGCAAGAGCGCCCGGGAAGATGATCCAAGCGCGATCGCGCTGAAGGGGCGGGAAAAGAAAGCGGCGCCGAAAGCGCGTCCGGCGGCGGCGCAGAAGTACCGCGCGCCGGGGATGGACCGTCCGAACCAGGTGAACTCAACGAGCGGGGCGGCG
>Ga0194132_10001033_pt1 | contig 56394 bp, 47 predicted proteins | sample TA2KigOf80mmetaG_FD_148612 | JGI IMG/M metagenome (GOLD analysis project Ga0194132, IMG submission 148612) | Freshwater microbial communities from Lake Tanganyika, Tanzania - TA2015054 Kigoma Offshore 80m | ecosystem: Environmental > Aquatic > Freshwater > Lake | place: Tanzania: Lake... | reverse complement strand
TGCAGTTGCGCGTCGCGGACGTCGAGCGCGATCGGCCCGGCGGCCGGCGCCAGCGCCGGCAGCGTCGGCAGCAGGTCCAGGCCGACGAGGTCCCAGCGTTCGTCGGGCCACAGCAGCGTCGGCTCGCCGCCGGCGCGGGCGATCGTTGCGAGCCGGATGCCAGCACGGCCGGCGATCGGCTCGGCGAGGCCGAAGAGCACGCGATCGTCCGTCGGCGTGACGCGCGGCGCGCGCACGTCGCCGAGCGGCGTCAGCAGCGTCGTCACCGCGCCAGTCGCGAGATCGCACGTGCACAGCGACGCGGTGGTCGAGCTGGTCCGACGCACGAAGGCCACCGATCCGCCGTTGGGCGCGAACGCGGGCTCGCGGTCGCCGTTGCCGATGCCGGTCGCGCCGCCGCCGTCCGTCAGCGGCTGCGCGCCTGCGCCGTCGGCCTCCGCGCGCCACAGCGCGTGCGCGCCGCCCGGCGCCCGACGGCTCCACGCGACGCGGCCCGTGACGGCATGCCAGTCGGGCTCGACGTCGGCGAAGCCCGTGGGCGTCGCCGCGAACGGCGCGGCGTCGCCGCCAGTGGCCGGAATCGTCCACAGCCCCTCGACGCCGTTGCGGTCGCTGGCGAATAGCACGCGATCGCCGGTGGGCGACCAGCAGGCGCCGTCGTCGCGGCCGGCGCGCGCGACGAGCGATCGTTCGGCGAACGCGTTCGACAACGACGCGACGCGCACGTCCCGACTGCTGGCGTCGCCGACGTCGGTTTCGCGCACGAGCACGACGGCGTCGCCGTCCGGACCGACGCGCGCGGAGCGTTCGACGCCGGCGCGATCGGGCAGGCGGTCCTGCCCGAGGTTGCGGCCGTCGCGGCGCGCCACTTCGGCGAACGCGCCCGGTAGGTCGACGCGCGCACGGCATGCCAGGATCTCGGTCGCGACCGCGCCGGCGACGGGATCGCTCGCGCGGCCACCGCCGCAGCCGGCGAGCAGCGCGCACAGTCCTGACATCGTCGCATGGCGAAGCATACGCCCCATCCTCGGCGGCGTTGGCGCGCGCCACAAGCCATGGCTGCCGCCGCTCGCGCTCGTCGGGTATGACCCGGCGCCCGTGCAGGTTTCCGACTTCGACTTCCAGTTGCCGCCGGCGTCGATCGCGACGCGCGCTGCCGAGCCGCGCGACAGCGCGCGACTGTTCGTCCACGATCGCGCCGCTCGCCGCGACGAGCATGCGCACGTGCGCGATCTGCCGAGCTTCCTGCGTCCGGGCGACCTGCTGGTGCTCAACGATACCAAGGTGATGCCGTGGCGTTTGCGCGGCCAGCGAGCCACCGGGGGCGCCGTCGAGTGCCTGCTCGTGCGGCTCGACGGCGCCGCGGGCGAGGCCTTCGTCAAGCCAAGCAAGAAGCTGCGCGCCGGCGACCGCCTGCCGATGGAAGGCGGCGCGATCGAACTCGAACTGCGCGAAGCGCTGGGCGGTGGCCGCTGGCGCGTTGGGCTGCGCGCGGCGTCGGGCATGGTCGCAGACGCGCTCGAGCGCTGCGGCCGCGCGCCGCTGCCGCCGTACATCGATCGCGACGGCCGTGAGGACGTCGCCGCCGATCGCGCGCGCTACCAGACCGTCTACGCGCGGGCGCCGGGCGCGATCGCCGCGCCGACCGCCGGCCTGCACTTCACGCCGGACCTGCTGCAGCGGCTGGCGGCGATGGGGGTGGAGACCGCGTTCGTGACGCTGCACGTCGGCGAAGGCACGTTCGCGCCGATCCGCGCCACGACGGTCGAAGAGCACCGTATGCACAGCGAGGTCTACGAACTGCCAGCCGCCACCGCCGCCGCCATCACGGCGACGCGCGCGCGCGGCGGCCGCATCGTCGCCGTCGGCACGACGAGCTGTCGTACGCTGGAGACCTGCGCCGACGGCAAGGGCGGCGTCGTCGCCGGCAGCGGCGCGTCGGACGTCTTCCTGCGCCCGGGCAAGCCGTTCCGTGTCGTCGACGCGCTGTTCACCAACTTCCACCTGCCGCAGTCGACGCTGCTGATGCTGGTCGCCGCGTTCGCCGGCCGCGCTGAGATCCTCGCCGTCTATCGCGATGCCGTCGTGCGCGGCTACCGCTTCTATTCGTTCGGCGACGCGATGTTGCTGGTCTGACGCGCGCTGCGGCCGCGTCAGAGCAGCCGGCGCAGCGCCTGCGCCGCGGCACGTGGATCCTCGGCGCCGAGGATCGCGCTGCTGACGGCGACGTGGTCGACGCCGAGTGTGCGCAGCGGCAGCAGCCGCTCAGGGGTGATGCCGCCGACGGCGAACAGCGGCACTCCGACCGCCGCCGCCTGCAGCACCGCCGCCTCGATCTCCTCGGACGACTTGCCGTGTTCGTAGCCTTTCGTCGCCGTCGGGAAGCACGGGCCGAAGCCGACGTAGTCGGCGCCTGCCGCCGCGGCGTCGACGATCTGCTTGGGATCGTGCGTGCTGATGCCGAGCGCCTGGTCGAACAGCAACTTGCGCGCGGCCTCGGCCGGCAGATCGCCCTGCCCGACGTGGGCGCCGTGCGCGCGCGAACGCACCGCCAGCATGACGTCGTCGTTGACCAGCAGCGGCACGCCGCGGCGGCGGCACAGATCGCGGCAGCGCAGGTAGCCGCTCGGGTCGGACTCCTTGCTGCGCCACTGCACGAGGTCGACGCCGCCCGAGATCGCGCCGGACAGCGTCGTCCACGGATCGCCCTTGCAGAGCGACGGCGTGAACAGGAGGTACAGGCGGCCAGGAAACGGCATGCTGCGGCGGCGCAGCCTACCCGGCGGGGTCCCGCCGCGCCTGTGGTCGTCGGGCATCCCGCCGCGTAGGCTCCCGCCGCGTGTACGTCACCGCCTTCCTGCCCAATCTGATCGCCTTCGCATGCGGCCAGGCGGCGGCTTGGCACTACCTGCGCACCGGTCGCTCGTGGGTCGGCAGCCTGCTGACACTCGGCGTCTGGTCGCTGCTCGATGCCTGGTTGCTCGCGCGCTACGTGCTCGCGGCGGAAACGGCGGTTCTGCGCGTTCTGGCCTTGGGGCTACAGGGACTCGCCGCGGTCGCGGTTGCATGGCTCGCATTCGCGCTGTGGCGGCGGCGTTGGTCGGTGGCGGCGCGGGCACGGCCGCAGCGCTTCCGCGCCGCCCTCGCCGCCTTCCTGCGCGGGGAATGGGCCGCGGCTCAGTCCGGGTATCGCGCCCTGGTTCGCACCGATCCGTGGGATACCGCCGCGTGGGTCGGGCTCGGCGACGCACTGGCCCGCGCCGGCGACGGCAAGGGCGCGACGCGTTGCTACCGACGCGCCGCCGGTGTCGATGTCGGCGGGAAGTTCGCCGACCTCCTGCAGTTGCGCCTCGGCGTCCGGCGCGCGGCGTGAGCCCGGCGCGTGCGCTATGGTAGACTCGTCCCGCCGTCGGCGATGGCGCGCGCGGAAATACGTTGCGGCTGTGTGGACAGACCGGCTCGGGACGTTGTCGCAACACCGCTGTGACACGGTTTGCTCCTGCAGTCTGACGGCCCTCTCCACCAGGACGATCATGCAACGCCACGCCATCGCCGTACTCTCGTTGTCCCTGCTCGCGACTGCCCTCGCCGCGCAGAACCAGCCGCTGCCGCCGCAGCCCGTGCCGCCGCAGAACCCGACGACCGCCGCCAAGGCGACGCTCGGCAAGCTGCTGTTCTGGGACGAGCAGATGTCGACCAACAACCGCGTCGTGTGCGGCACCTGCCACACCTTCAGCCAGGGCGGCGGCGACGTGCGCCGCACGCCGCACCCAGGCCCGGACGGCGTCACGCCGTCGCCCGACGACAGCTTCGGCTCGCCGGGCATCAGCCGCAGCGACGCCAACAACCTCTACATGTCCGATGCATTGTTCGGCTTCGGCCGGCAGGTCACCAGGCGCGCGGCGCCGAGCCCGCTGACGGCGGCGTGGTTTCCCGAGCTATTCTGGGACGGCCGCGCGCGCACCAACTTCGTCGATCCGGACACGAGCGTCACGCTGATCCCGACCGGCGGCGCGCTGGAGAACCAGGCGCTCGGGCCGCTGCTCGATCACGGCGAGATGGCGCACGACGCGCGCACGCTCGCGCAGGTCGTCGCCAAGCTCGGCACGGCGAAGCCGATGGCGTTGGCGACCAACCTGCCGGCCGACATGGCCGCGGCGGTGGCCGGCGGCGCGACCTACCCGCAACTGTTCCAGGCGGCGTTCGGCACGACCGACATCACGTCGGCGCGCATCGCCTTCGCGCTGGCCGCGTACCAGCGCACGCTGGTCCCCAACCAGACGCCGTACGACGCGTTCGTCGCCGGCAACCCGGCGGCGCTGACGCCGCAGCAGCAGAATGGCCTCAACGTCTTCAACGGCCCGGGCCGCTGCAACCTCTGCCACACGCCCGGCCTGTTCAGCGACCGCCAGTTCCGCAACCTCGGCCTGCGCCCGATCGCGCAGGACATCGGTCGCCAGGCGGTGACCGGCCTCGCCACGGACGGCGGCAAGTTCAAGGTGCCGAGCCTGCGCAACGTCGGCCTGCGCACGTCGTTCATGCACAACGGCCAGTTCACCTCGCTGCAGCAGGTGTTCGGCTTCTACCTCGGCGGCGGCGGCCCCAACCTCCAGAACAAGGACCCGCTGCTGCTGCCGCTCAACGTGCCGCCGCAGGCCGCCAACGACCTGCTCAACTTCCTGCAGAACGGTCTCACCGATCCGCGCGTCGCGCAGGGGCTCCCGCCGTTCACGCGGCCGACGCTGCGCAGCCAGTTGCTGCCCGAAGGCGGCTTCCAGTACGGCCTCGGCTCGGCGGGTTCCGGCGGTCGCGTGCCGAACGCGATGGCGGAGGTCCCGGCGAACCTCGGCAACGTCGACTTCAAGCTCGGCGTCAGCAACGCCGTCGGCGGCGCGCTGTCGATGTTCGTGCTGTCGATGGCCCCGGCGGCGACCGTGCTCGCCGGCGTCAACGTCAGCGTCGCGCTCGGCACGGGCGAGACGATCGTGCCGATCCCGCTCAACGGCGCGGCCGGCGTCGCCGGCGCCGGCTACGGCACGCTCAAGGTAGCCGTGCCGGCGATCCCGGCGCTCAGCGGCCTGACGCTGTACAGCCAGTGGTTCGTGTTCGACGCCGGGGTCGCCTCGGGCATCGCGACGAGCCGCGGCGCTGAGGTCCGGCTGTTCTGAACTGCGCCCGAAGGCGTCGCCCGCGGCGCCTTCGGATCGCCCTGCTGGCCGGTTTCGCGGCCACGTCGACCTCGACCCTCTGATGGGTCGCCGGACTACGGGGCGTGCGTCCGGCGCGATGTGCGGCGCTTTCGCAGGCGCTCGCTCCCGCGCCTGCCGGGCGCACGTTATGTCTCCGGCATGCCCCCGATCCGCTTCGTCGCCACCGCAGTCCTCTGCCTGCTGCCGCTCGCCGCGCAAACCGCGGCTGCGCCCGTCGCGATCCCCGACGGGCCATCGGCCCTGCGCGTGCAAGCCGGCCCTCTTGAACTCGACGTCTTCCTGCATCGGCCGGCGAAGTGGAGCGGCAAGCGCCTGCTGATGGTGATGCACGGCGTGCTGCGCAACGCCGACGAGTACCGCGACCACGCCGCACCGATGGGGGACCGGTTCGACGCGCTGATCGTCGCGCCGCGCTTCGACGCCGAACGTTTCCCCAGCCGTCTGTACCAGCGCGGCGGCATCCTGCGCGAGGATGGCACCGCCGCGCCGCCGGCCGAGTGGACGTATTCGCGGCTGCCCGAACTCGTCGCCGCCGTGCGCGCGCGCGCCGAGGCGCCGGACGCCAAGCTCTACGTCATCGGCCACTCCGCCGGCGGGCAGTTCCTCGGCCGCTGCGCGGCGTTCGCCGACCTCGGCGCCGAGCGCATCGTCGCCGCCAACCCCGGCTCGGTGCTGCTGCCGACCACGGCGGCGCCATTTGGCTACGGCTTCGGCGGCTTGCCGGCCGAGCTCGCGAGCGAGGAGCGCCTGCGCGCCTACCTCGCCGCGCCGCTGACGCTCTACCTCGGCACTGGCGACGACGGCCACGACGAGTGGCTCGACACCAGCGCCGAGGCGATGGCGCAAGGCAGCGGCCGGCACCAGCGCGGTCTGGCGCTGTGGTGGACGGCCAAGGCCCTGGCGGCGCAGAAGGGCTGGCCCTTCGCTTGGCGACTCGTCGAGGCTCGCGGCGTCGCGCACGAGCACGCGGACATGTTCGCGCACGCCAAGTGCGAGGAAGCGTTGTTCGGCCCGCAGGTCGAAGCCGCCCCGGCGACGAAAGCGCCCGGCAAGTGAGCGCAAGCGCCGCGCCGTCGGCTCAGCCGAGCTCGAACGCGCTGCGGTAGCGAGCGTGCTGCTGCAGGTGGTCGACGAGCCCGCGCAGGTCGGCGTCGTGCGCCAGCGTCGCGCTGTCGCCGACGACGGTCAGGTGCCGCCGCGCGCGCGTCAGCGCCACGTTGAGGCGACGCAGCTCGGCGAGGAAGCCGACGTCGCCCTGCTCGTTGCTGCGCACCAGCGAGACGACGACGGCCTCCTTCTCGCGACCCTGCAGGCCGTCGACGGTGCCGATCTCCAGGTCGGCTTCGCCGCCGAGCCGCTCGCGCAGCAGCTGCACCTGGGCGTTGTACGGCGTGATCACGGCGAGGTCGGCGGCGGCGACGCCAGCTTCGCGCAGCGCGAGCACGATCTTCACGACGATGTCGGCTTCGTCGGCGTTGGCCTTGCTGCCGTCGTCGTCGCCAGCGCTCTCGTCGAAGCCGCAGCCGGCGGTGTCGACGAAGCACAGCGGTTCGCTCGTCCAATCGCCGGCGGCGACGCCCGGCAGGTCGGTCAGCAGGTGCGCGCGCACGGCGGGGGCCGCGGTCAGCTTGCCGTCGTAGAGCGTCGCCGACGGCCAACCCATGATGCGTTCGTGCATGCGGTACTGCACCGTCAGCATGCGGCCGATCACCGGTCCTTGCGGCGAGCGCATCAGCCGCTCGAACATCGTGTGCGCCAGCCCGCCGGCGGCGGCCTCGGCCGACTGGATGGTCGGCGGCAGTTGCTTGTGGTCGCCGGCGAGCACGAGCCGGCGGCCGCGCTGTAGCGGGATCCAGCACGCGGCCTCCAGCGCCTGCGCCGCCTCGTCGACGACGACGCGGTCGAAGGCGCGCTCGAACAGCCGTTCGTCGGCGGCGCCGGTGGTCGTCGCTAGCACGACCTCGGCGGCGTCGACGAGTCCCTTGGTGATCGCGGCCTCGAGTTGACGCAGCTCGGCGCGCAGCGCCTTCACCTCGCTGCGCGCTGCGAAGCGGTCCTGCCGGGTCTTGGCGCGGTGCACGCCCCGCAGGCCCTGCTCGACTTCGCGCTTGACGTCGCGCAGCAGCTTCTGCTCCGGCGCGTCGGCGACGAGCGCCGCCAGCGAGACGTCGCGGACCGAGGCGTGCACGCGCGCCGGATGGCCGATGCGCACGACGCGCAGGCCGGCGCGCAGCAGCCGCTCGGCCAGGTTGTCGACGGCGACGTTGCTCGGCGCGCAGGCGAGCACGCGCTCGCCGCGGGCGACGCACTGGCGGATCAACTCGACGACGGCGGTGGTCTTGCCGGTGCCGGGGGGGCCGTGGATCAGCGCCACGTGCTCGGCGCGCAGCGCGTTGCCGACGGCGGCGCGCTGCGACGCGTCGAGTGATCCGTCGAGCCATGCGATCGCGCCGTCCTCCGGCCGCGGCGCGAACGCCGGATCGCGCTCACCGAAGACGACGTCGCGAAAGCGCGCGTCGTCGCCCTTGACCTCCTGCTGCAGCGTGCGCATGGCGGCGTCGAGACGCCGGAAGGTGACGTCGGTGACGATCTGGTCGAGGCGCACGACCCCGGGCAGATCGACCTCGTCGTCGTCGAGAGCGACGACAACCGTGTCGCCGCGGGCCTTGACCAGGACGCCGCCGCACAGCGGCTTGTCCTCGCGCCGCTCACGCAAGACCACGACGTCGCCGGGGCCGAAGCGGTGAGCCGGCAGCTGCCCGCCGCGGCTCGGGCGCAGCACGGCGTGCAGTCGGCCGCCGAAGCCGGGCTCCAGGTCGACGACCTCGAGCCGCGCCAGCGACACGCCGCGCGCCTCCAGCTCGGCGTCGCTGCGCGTGCGCAGCAGACGCTCGGCCTCGGCGATCTCCGCCGCGCGCTCGAGTTGCAGCAGCCGGAGCTGTTCCTTGGCGAAGGCGATGCGGTCCATGGTCGCGCGGCCGGCGTATCCCTACGACGCCGGGCCGTCCGTCACGAGACCTTCTCGCTGATCGTCTTCGCTTGCAGGAACTGCAGCATGTAGTCCGGTCCGCCTGCCTTGCTGTCGGTGCCCGACATGTTGAAGCCGCCGAACGGATGCGCCCCGACCAGCGCGCCGGTGCACTTGCGGTTGATGTAGAAGTTGCCGACGTGGAAGCGCCGGCGCGCCTCCTCCTTGTGCTTCTCGTTGGTCGTGAACACCGCGCCCGTCAGGCCGTACTCGGTGTTGTTGACGATCGCGAGGCCGTCCTCGAAGTCCTTGCACTTGGTGATCGCGAGCACCGGCCCGAAGATCTCCTCCTGGCTGATCGCCGCGGTTGGCGCGACGTCGGCGAACACCGTCGGCACGACGTAGTGGCCGTTCGCGGGTCCTTTCGTGCCGCCGACCAGCAGCTTGCCTTCCTTCTTGCCGGTGGCGATGTAGTCGAGCGTCTTCTTCTGCGCGGTCGCGTCGATCATCGGGCCGAAGCCGACGCCCTTGCCGCTCGGATGGCCGGGCTGGATCGCCTGGGCCTTGGGCGCGATACGGCGCACGAACTCGTCGTAGACGTCCTGATGCACGATCGCGCGGCTGCACGCCGAGCATTTCTGGCCCTGGAAGCCGAAGGCCGACGCGACGACGGCGTCGACCGCCTTGTCGAGGTCGCAGTCCTTGTCGACGAGGATCGCGTCCTTGCCGCCCATCTCGGCGACGAGGCGCTTCATCCAGATCTGGCCCTTTGGCGTCTTCGCCGACTGCTCGAAGATCCACAGGCCGACGTCGCGGCTGCCGGTGAACGAGATGAAGCGCGTCAGCCTGTGCTTGACCATCGCGCCGCCGACCTCGGAGCCAGGGCCGGTGACGAAGTTCAACACGTCCTTGGGCAGGCCGCACTCGTGCATCAATGCGACCCAGTGCGCCGCGATCGCCGGCGACTGCGACGCTGGCTTCAGCACGACCGTGTTGCCGGCGAGCAACGCCGCGCTCGTCATGCCGGCCATGATCGCGAGCGGGAAGTTCCACGGCGGGATGACCACGCCCACGCCCAGCGGGACGTAAATCATCGTGTTGCGCTCGCCGGCTACCGGCGTCACCGGCTGCGGCTCGGCCATGCGCAGCATCTGGCCGGCGTAGTACTCGAGGAAGTCGATGCACTCGGCGGTGTCGGCGTCGGCTTCGGCCCACGACTTGCCTACCTCATAGGTCAGCAGCGCCGAGAACTCGTGCTTGCGCTCGCGCAAACGCTTGGCGGCCGCGAGGAAGATGCGCACGCGTTCTTTCGGATCGGTCGCCGCCCACTTGGGGAACGCGGCGTGCGCGGCTTCGACGGCGCGGTCGGCATCGGCGACGGCCAGCTGCTGGTAGGTGCCGATTTTGCGGTTCAGGTCGCCGGGGTCGCGGCCGTCGAAGGTCTTCTTGCCGTGGACCTCGACGCCACCGATCCAACACGGCCACGTGCGCCCGAGCACGTCCTTCTGCACCTTGGCGAGCGCGCGCTCGTAGGCCTGCTGTTCCTCGGGGCGGGAGAAGTCGGTGAACGGCTCGTTGCGGAACTCGGGCAGCTGCACGGGACGCGGTCCTCCGGGTTGCGAGAGGAAGCAGGATGGAGAACCGCCCGTAAATACGCAACGACCTGCCGGTAGGAGGCCGGCAGGTCGTCGCAGGGATCAGGGAATCGGGCCGGGATGGAGCGGAGAAGACGTCAGGAGCTACACGGACGAAGCGATACGGGCGAACCCGCGGGCGTCGAACTTCGCGTCACGACGCCTGCCACTTGTGGAGCCGCACCCGTTCGCCGAAGCGGCCGGCGCCGTCGCTGTCAAAGAGCTTCACCGTGCCGCCGCAGTGGATGCAGTAGCTGTGGTTGACGCTCATCAGGAACCGGACGTTGGCGCGGCAGTCGCCGCACCACTTGGTCTCGGCGTAGAACTCCGTCTCGGCGGCGGCGGGAACGGTCTTGGGCTTGCGGGCGCGCTTCACGACGGCAAGCAGCACGCAGGTTGCCAAGTGGCGCAACGAGCGTGGCGGCGCGCGCGATGCTTCGGTGGCGTGGGGCGATGCGGCGGCCGCGGTCGACGGCGCGCCGCCAGCGGCGGCAGGCGCGGCGATGTGGTGGCGCGACGGTGGCGGGCGGCATGCGCGCGATCGTCAGCGCCGCAGACGCGGTGGGATGGGTGGTTTGGTTGCGTGTCGCGTTGGTGCGACGGTCGCGTTGGCGCGACGGGCGAACTGACGGTCGGCGCATCGGCGACGCCAACGGCGGCCGGGGCGGCGTGGATGGCCGCGGTCAGGAAACGTCCATCGCCCGCTCGATCTCCTCCCGCACCCTCCCGTCCTCCTCTCTCCTCCGCGCCGACTCCAACCCCTCATGCCCCGGCGCGATCTGCCCAACAGCCCAAGCCGCGTGCCCGCGCACGACCGGATCGCCATCCGCGAGCGCCGTCAGCAGCGCCGGCAGCGCGGCGTCGTCGCCGCGGTTGCCGAGCACGACCGCGGCGTTGCGGCGCAGGCCGCTGCGGGTCGCGCGCCGCATCGCCGTGCCGGTGAACTCGGCTTCGTACCGCTGTTCGTCCATCGCCAGCACGTCGACCAGCGCCCACGTCTGCACGATGCGGTGCGGCCGCAGGTCCGCCGGTCGGTCGTCGCCGATCGCCACCGCCCGCCGGCTCATGCTGGTGAACGGGCACACTTCCAGGCACACGTCGCAGCCGAACAGCCAGTCGCCCTGTGCAGCGCGCAGCTCCGGCGCGACGAAGCCGCGCTGCTCGATCGTCGTGTAGCTGAGGCACCGCCGCGCGTCGATCTCGAACGGCGCGGTGATGGCGCCGGTCGGGCATGCTTGCAGGCACGCGGTGCAGGTGCCGCATGAGCCCGGCGCCGGCGGGTCCGGCGGCAACTCTTCGCCGGTCAACAGTTCGGCCAACTGCAGATACGGCCCGTGCGTCGGCGAGATGACCATCGCGCTCTTGGCGAGGAAGCCGATGCCGGCGCGCACCGCGAGCGCGCGCTCGAGCACCGGCACAGCGTCGGCGCCGCCGTTCATCGAACCGAACGGCAGACCGGCAGCTTCGAGCTTCGTGCGCAGTTGGAACACGCGATCCCGCAGCCAGCGGTGGTAGTCGCGGCCGACGGCGTAGCGGGCGACGCGGCCGCCGCCCGGCAGTTCGCCCGCCGGGCCGCCGTAGTCGACGGCCAGCGCGATCGCCGAGCGCACGCCGGCGCGCCATTTCGTCGGGTCGACGATGCGCTCTTTGTTGTCGGCGAGGTAGTGCATTTCGCCGTGGCGACCTGCCTCGAGCCAAGCCAGGAAGCGGTCGCCGTGTTTGCCCGGATCGGCCGGGCCGAAGCGGACCAGGTCGAAGCCGGTCTCCTGTGCAATCGCGCGGATGCGCTCGGGCGACGGTCGGCTCACGGCGCGCATCCCCCGGCGTGGCGGCGTCCGGCGTGGTCGCACGTCGGGCCGCAAGTCCGATGTGTGGCGAAGCGTCCGCGAGGCGCCAGACGTCGATCCAACGTCCGGATCAGCGGCGTCGTCGTGCGGTGGCGGGCATCGGCGGGGGCGGTCGAACGCGGTGGCACGGGAACATCCTAGCGGGGCTGTGCTCAAGCCCGTTCCGCTTTGGGCCGATGGAATAGGCGATGCCACGGCCGCCAGCCGTGGATCGAGGTCCTCCCATGTCGACGCGCCCCGACGTTGTTCCTGATGTGACTGTTGCGCCCGTGAACTATGTGCTGCCGGCGAAGGCGCCGCTCGCGGCGCCGCGACTCGCTGGCGATCGCGCCGTCGTGTCGCCGCAGCGCGACCTCAACGCGGCCTTCCGGCGCGGCAGCGACGTCGCCAAGGCGTTGGGCGAGCGCTTCCTCGCCGCCGCCGAGAACCATCGCGTTTTCCTCGACGAACTGCGCCAACGCATCCAAGCGCTCGATGGCGCGATCGCTGAGGCGACGCGCGCGCAGATCAAGGGCGCACTGCACGGCGTGCTCGACATCCTCGGCTGGTGCGATGCCGCCGAAGGCGACGTGCTGGCCAATGCCCGTCTCGCCGCCACCGGCGCCGAGCCGATCGACGTTGCGGCGCTGTGCGAAGAGGTCGCCCAGCAGCACACGACATCCGATCGTCCGATCTACGTCCACGGCAGCACATCGGTGGCGTGGTGGGGTTCGGCCGCCGCGCTTGCCGAGACCGTGCGCCAGGCCCTGGCGCTGGTCGCCGAGCGCACGCAGTCGGCGGGCGCGCGCAGCCTGGAGGTGCGCGAGACGCCCGCTGGCGTGCAGATCGAGTGCGCCGCCGCCGGCGCGCCCGGTTACGGGGTCGAGTCGGCGAGCGTCGACCGGTTCCGCCGTGCGGTCGGGGCCACCGGTGGCGCCGTACTGCCGGGCGCGCAGGGGGCTGGTTCGGCCGCGCTGGTGATCGCCCTGCCCAAGCGGCAAGACGTCGCCCACTGAGCGCCGGGGCGGGGCCGAAGTCCCGGCCAGGAGGCCTATGGCGCGGCGGCGCGCGGACTACACTTGGGGCGTTCCGTCCTGCGGTCCTGCATCATGGCCCCCCTCCAGCCTCCGTTCGAAGCCGCGGCGTTGCGCGCGCGCGTGTGCGAATTGTGGCAACGCACCGGTGATCCCGCGCTCGGCGACCTCGCGGCCGACCGCGTCCCCTCACAGGTCGCCGCGGCCGCGAGCGAGCAGGCGCGCGCCGATTGGACGAGCACCAGCTTGATGCTCGCGTACCAGCGCACCGCCGATCCGGCGGTGTTCGCGTTGCTGTACGAGCACAACCGCGACACGTTTCTCGTCGCCATCCAGCAAGGCCTGCGGCGCACGTGGCTGCGCGTCGATCCGCAGGACGTGTTGCAGGAGGTGTTCCTCAACATCTACCGCTACCCGCATCGCTTCGACGGCGGCAAGGTCGACGCCTTCCGCAACTGGGGGCATCGCATCGTGCGCAACACGCTGCTGCGGGCGCTCAAGGGCCAGTCGCGCTATGCGCGCATGTTGACCATCGACGAAGAATTGCAGCAATCCGAAGACCTGCACACGCGCCGGCCGGATCGCGCCGCGAGCGAAGCGGAGGACGAACTCGCCCTCGATCATGCGTACCTTCTCTATCTGCACGTTTACCTCGCCAACTTCGAGCGCCTGTCGCCAAGCGAACGGCGCGTGCTGACGTTGGTGGAAGTCGACGGCCTGCCGTACCGCGACGTCGCCCGGGCGCTCGGCGTGCGCCCGGAGAACCTCAAGATGATCGTCTTCCGCAGTCGCCAGAGGATTTATCGCGGCATGGCGCGGCAGTTCGCCCAGTCCGAACGGGATGGGGCGGCGCAAGCGCGGCGGGCCGGCGGTCGGCAGCGCGCTGCCGACGCCCGCGGTGGTGACCTTGGCGCGGCGGAGGCCTAGTGGCGGGGACCATGCCGAGCGACCACTGGGAACGACCTTACGCCGAGCCGTGCCTGCCGATCCAGGCGGACCTGTCGGCGATGGTCGATGGCGAACTCGACGCCGCCGGCGTGCGCCGCGTGCTCGTGCATGCCGACCGCTGCGTGCACTGTCGCGGCTTCCTCGATGGCGTGCGCTTGCAGATGAAGCTGCATCGCGCCGCTGCCGGCGCCGACGCGAAGGCGCCGGCGGCGCCCGCGCCGGTCGTCGCCGGCCTGCGCGAAGTGCTGACGTCGAGCACGCCGAAGCTCGCGCGCATCCTGTACGAACTCGGTCGCGGCCACGTGCTGATGGGTCTGTCGCCGGAGTACTCGCGCGAAGTCGCCAAGGAGCCGGTGCCGGTGCCCGACATGGCTCACCGCGGCCGCAGCCTCGTCGACGAGGCCGTGCGCGGCGCCGGCGACCCCGGCGCCTGGATTGCCGCCAAGGACCTGTTCGACGGCGTCGCCGGCGACGCCGCTGCGAACCTCGCCAAGGGTGAGCGCCTGCTCCGCGAGTGCCTGGCGCTCGACGACGCCTGCCACGAGGCGCGCATCTACCTCGGCCTCGCGCGCCACGCCGCCGGCAGCGTCCAGGGCGCGCGTCGCGAATTCGAGCGCGTGTTGGCGCGCGCCGACGACCGGCGCATCCGCGGCTTCGCACTGCTCAACCTCGGCAACCTGATGCTCGCGCAGGGCGACGCCGACGGCGCCGTCGACATGTTGCGGCAGGTCGTCGACTCCGGCGCGATCGCCGAGCAGCCGCAACTCGGCACGGCGTACTTCAACCTCGGACTCGCGCACGGCTTTGCCCGCCGTTTTGCCGAATCGGCGACGTGGTTTCGCCGTATGCTCGCCGAGATGCCGCACAAGCAAGCCTGGATGCGGCGCGAATTGCGCCAACGCCGTGACTTCGTCGCGCTCGTTGCCGCCGAGCCGGCGGCCGGCGTGATCGCCGAGGCTTTGCCGGGTTGGGTCGGCGACGGACCGGTCGACGACAACTTCCGCACTTCCGCCCCTCCTTTGCCGCCGACGGTCAGTTAGGCTGACCTATTGTCCCATTCCCCATGCGTTCCCTGCTGCACCTGCTGACCGTCGCGCTGCTCGCCGCGCTGCTTGCGTTGCCGGGCGTCTCGGGCGGCGGCGGTCCGGGCGGCGGCAGCACCGGCGTGTGGGTTCTGCCGCTGTCGTCGTTCCTCACCGGAGAATCGCTCGGCGCACCGCGCGACGTCCATACGGGCGTCGGCGGCGACCAGCCGTTGGTGCTGCAGACCACAGGCGCGGGTGCTGGCCTAACCGCGGTGTTCTGCGACGAACTCGCGGGCGGTTCGGTCGCGCTGCTGGTCGTTGGCGACATCGTGACGATTCCAGCCGCGCTGCTGCAGGCGCTCGCGCAGCAGCCGGGCGCGCGTGCCGACGTGCTGATCGTCGACGAATCGCTGCGCGGCTACGTGCTGCGCATCGTCGTCGCCGAAGATCGCACCGTGACGGTCCGCGTCTACTGACGCGGTCCATGCACGCGGACAGCCGACGCGGACTGGCGAGGCGGCGACCGGAAGCCGGAGTTCAGAGCGGCGCAACCCAACGCCGTCGGGCATGATGCCGGCATGGACCCGAAGCTCTACCACCTGATCCACGTCGCTGCGGCGCTGCTCGTCTTCCTCGGCCTCGGCGGCATGCTCACCGGCCAAGGCGGCAAGGCCTACGCCGTGCTGCACGGCATCGGTCTGCTCGCCATGCTCGTCGCCGGCATTGGCTTCGCGCACAAGTCGGGGCTGGGCTGGCCCAACTGGATGATCGCCAAGATCGGCGTCTGGCTGCTGATCGGCGCCATGCCGGTGCTGGTCAAGCGCGGCGTCATCGGCGCGCTGGGCGCCGTCGTGCTGGCCATCGGCCTCGGCGCAACCGCTGTCTGGCTGGCGTACTACAAGCCCTTCTGAGCCGCGCTGGCGCCTGTGTCGCCGGTTGAGCGTTCGCCCGGCGCGGCCGCCGCGCTAGAGTCCAACGCCGTGACCGACGCCGCCAAGATCCGCGCCACGATCGAAGAGAGCATCGCGACCAAGCAGCGCTTGCTGGCGCGCTGCGTGCCAGCCATCCAGGCGCTGTGCGACCTCGCGGTCGCCACTCTGCGCGGCGGTGGCAAGATCCTGCTGTGCGGCAACGGTGGCAGCTCGTGCGACGCGGCGCACGCCGCTGGCGAACTGGTCGGCTGGTTCGAGCACAAGAATCGTCCTGGCTACGCCGCCATCGCGCTCGGCCACCAGACCCCGGCGTTGACCGCCATCGGCAACGACGCCGGCTACGAGCATGTGTTCCGTCGCGAGGTCGAGGCGATCGGCCGCAAGGGCGACTTGCTGATCGGCATCACCACCTCGGGTGGCAGCAAGAACGTCGTCGCCGCCATGCAGCAAGCGCGTGCGATGGGGCTCAAGACCGTTGTGCTCTGCGGCGAGAAGCGCGGCGCCGCGGTCGAGCTCGCCGATGTCGCCGTGCAGGTGCCGTCCGGCAACACGGCGCGCATCCAGGAGAGCCACCTCGTCTGCGTGCACGCGCTGTGCGCCGCGGTCGAGGACGCGCTCGGCGGCGCGCGCTAGTCCGCGCGTCGGTCGGCAGGCAGCCTGGCGACGGGTCCGCCGATGGATCAGCGGCCGTCGGCCGGCGCCGCCACCTGCTCTTTGACGCGCCAGCTGCCGGTCCACACGCCGGCGAGCATGGCGTCGGGTGTCAGCGGGCCGTTGGCCAGCGTCGCCGTCGCCGACAGGTTGGCGGCACGCTGCAGCAGCGGGTCGGGCAGCAGCGTGAGCGGCTTGCCAACGAGCGTCGTCTCGCCGCCCGGCGGCATCACCACCTGCATCGACCCGTCGGTCGCCGCCGAGTTGCTCCAGCGCCGCAGGTTTGGCAGCAGCGCCTCGAGCTCCGCCACCTTTGCGGCGGCGGCGACGACCACGAAGGTCGTCGTCGGCTGCGCCCGATTCACGGCTGCGTTGAGTCCCCTTGCGGAAGACCGGCGCGTCGTCCAGGCGAGGGCCTTGTCGTTCGCGCGGCCCGGCAGCCAGGCCGCGTCGACGGCCAGCGGCTGCGCGACGCCGCCCTGTAGCTCCGGCGCGGGATGCAGCAGCAGCGTGCCGTCGGTGTCGCTGTGACTGAACACGTAGACGTGCCGCGGCTCGCTGCACTGCACGCGCAGCCGGAACGGCGTCTCCGGCGCCAGGGCGTCGGCGGGCCGGCCGAGCGTGTACTCGGGGCCGGCGCCGACGCACCACGACGCGGCGGGGATCGCCGCGCTGGCGCTGGCGTGGTGGTTCGACCACCAGAAGGCGGCGAAGGCGAGGGCGGCGACGGCGGGCAGCAAGAGCGCGCGGCGTTCCATGGCGCGCAGGGTACGGGGCGCGTTGCAGTGATGCGACTTGCCGGCGCGGCGACGGCCCGGTCCGATGCCGCCAACCTGGAGGTCCCATGCCCGTCCGCTGGCTGCTCGCATTGTGTCTCGTCGTCCCGCTCGCCGCGCAGGACAAGAAGTCGAAGAAGTCCGCCGCCGGCGACGGCGCCAGCAAGGCCGCGCCGGCTGGCGCGGCGCCCAAGCGCTTCACGACGTTCCCGGTCGCCGATGCGCCGCCACTCGACGTCGACGCCGCGACCAAGGACGCGATCGCTGCGCTGGTGGCGCTGCAGGAGGGCGAGGGCGACAACGAGTGGCCTTATCAGGGCGTCTACCGCGAGGACGACAATCCGTCGCCGGTCGGGTACCGCGTCGGCGGCACCGCGATCGCGTGCCTCGGCCTGATCGCCGCCCCGGGTCTGCCGCAGGACGCGCCGCGCCAGCAAGCGCTGCGCAAGGGCCTCGCCTTCGTGCTGCAGGGGCTCGACCTGCCGCGCATGCAGGACGACTTCGTCGGCCGCTACGACGTGCGCGGTTGGGGCCACGTCTACGCGCTGCAACTGCTGCTGCACCTGCAGGACCGCAGGCTCGTGCCGGCGGACCTCGCCGACGCCGCGGCCGCCAAGACCAAGTGGCTGGTCGCGACGCTGTGCAAGTCGGCGATCCCCGGCGCCGGCGGCTGGAACTACTCGCGGCCGGCGGGCTACATGAGCCCGGCCAACAAGGCCTCGACGTTCATGACCGCGCCGGCGCTGCAGGCGCTGTTCCACGCCGCGGCCCGCGGCCACGCCGTCGATGCCTTGGTGGTGGAGCAGGCGCTCGCCGCGCTCGACCGCGCGCGCGCCGAACCGGGCGGGTACTCGTACGGCGCGCCGGAGCAGCCGATGGCCGGCAAGACCGAGGCCGACCTGACGATGATGGACAAGACGCCGAGCTCGGCGGCGCGCGCGGCGGTCTGCGAGACCACGCTGCTGCTCGCCGGCCGCGGCGACCCGGCGCGGCTCGAGCGCGCCGTCGACCTGTTCTTCGCGCACTGGGACGACCTCGCGGTGCGCAAGAGCCAGACCGGCACGCACATCAAGCCCTACGGCATCGCGCCGTACTACTTCCTGTTCGGCCACGTCTACGCCGCGCAGGCGATCGAGCAGCTCGCCGACGAAGCCAAGCGCGAGGCGCTGCGCGCCAAGATGCGCGCCGTGCTGGCGAAGTCGCGCGAGGAGGACGGCAGCTGGAACGACCGCCAGTTCGGCCGCTCCGGCGGCTACGGCACCGGCCTCGCGCTGCTGACGCTGCACATGCCACGGCTGCCGAAGCCGGTGGCGTGGCCGGGCGCAGCGGCGGCGACGAAGGGCGCCGCGGCCGAGAAGAAGTAGCGGATCCTGGCGCGCGCGGCATGGCGGCGACCGCGGCCGCCGTCGGAGCGCCAGCGGGAGGCCCGCTACTCGGTCGCGCCGTCGCGCGCGAAGAACAACCGCACGCCGCGCTTGTTCGCCACCGCGACGTCGAGGCGGCCGTCGCCGTCGAGGTCCTGCGCGACGAAGCACGTGCCGACGCCGCTGCCGACGTCGATCGTGTGGACCGTGAACCTCGGCTCGGCGCCGCGCGCGATCGCGATCCAGCCGAGCCACGGCTCCGCCATCGGGTCGACGTCGCCCTGCGGCCCGTGCGCCCACCAGCGCTTGCCGGTGATCAGGTCCTTCTGGCCGTCGCCGTCGACGTCGGCGAACGCCAGCGCGTGCGTCTGCGTGACGTGCTCGGCGATCGTGCGCGGCGCGAAGCGCTGGCTGCCATCGGGCTCGCGCAGGTTGGCGTTCCACCAGATGCCGCGCGCGTGCGACGAACTCGCGAGCACGTCGACGCGGCCGTCGCCGTCGACATCATTGGCGTGCAGGTGCGCGCTGTCGAACGCGATGCGCTGCAGGCGCGCCGGCCATGGCACGGCGGCGGCGCGCGCGTGCTCTGGTTGCGACCACCAGCCGTGCGCGCTCAGCACGTCGAGCCGGCCGTCGCCGTCGAGGTCGCCGACGCCAAGCCCGTGCGCGTAGCGCGCCGCCGCCGGCTGCGCGGGTTCGCTGACCGGATGGAACGGCCACGGCTGCGTCGGATCGGCGCCGGGCGCGAGCCACAGCAGGCTGCCGCCGTCGCCCATCAGCAGCACCGGGTCGCCGTCGCCGAACAGGTCGACGTAGGCCGGCGATTCGTTGCACGCGGAGGGATGCACGATGAACTCGGTCCACATCGCGCCGGCCGCGAGGCCGTCGGCGCCGGGGTTGCGCAGCCACGTCGCCGGCGCGCCGGGCATGCCGACGACGATCTGGTCGGTCCAGCCGTCGCCGTCGACGTCGTCGGCCCAGCACGAAAAGCACCGGCTGTAGCTGGCGCTGCCGTCGCCGTGGTCCTTCGCCGCGCGGATCGGCCGCGGCGTGAACTCCGGCGCGCGGTACCAGAAGTCGCCGATCAGCAGGTCGAGGTCGCCGTCGCGATCGACGTCGGCGGCGGTGACCGCTTCGCTGCGGAACTTCGCGTCGACGACGATCTGCTGCCAGCGGCCCGGCGGTCGCGGACGCTTCGCCTCGCTCGTTCCGGCCGGTCCGTCCGGCGCTGCGCACGCGCCGAGCGCCAGCGCGAGCCCCGCCGCCGCGCCGCGCGCGTTCATGCCTTCGGCGCGCGGTGGACCATCTGCGGGTTGGCCTGGTCGGTCGGCATCACCACGATGGTGTCGAGGTTGACGTGCGGCGGCCGCGTCGCGGCGAACACCACGCAGTCGGCGACGTCGTCGGCGGTCAGCGGTCGCACGCCGTCGTAGACCTTGGCGGCGCGCTCGGCGTCGCCTCGGAAGCGCACCAGCGAGAACTCGGTCTCGACCATGCCCGGATCGACTGACGTCACGCGCACGTTGCTGCCGAGCGTCTCCATGCGGATCGTCTCGCAGATCGGCTGCAGCGCGCGCTTGCTGGCGCAGTACACGCCGCCGCCGACGTAGGCCTTGTGCCCGGCGATCGAGCCGATGACGACGACGTGGCCCTGCTTGCGCGCGATCATCGCCGGCAGCGCGCGGCGCGTGACCTCGAGCAGGCCGAGGACGTTGGTCTCGATCATCTCGCGCCACGCCTCGCCGGTCGCTTCGGCGATCTTCTCGACGCCGCGCGCGAGGCCAGCGTTGTTGACCAGTACATCGATCGGACCGTTCGCAGCGATTGCGGCGGCGAGGAAGCGTTCGACGCTGGCGGCCTTGGTGACATCGAGCCCGTGGCAGAACGCGCCCGGCGCGATGCCGGCGAGCCCGTCGCTCCGGCGGGCGCCCAGCGAGAGCTTGTGGCCGAGCTTGCCGAACGCGCGCGCGCAGGCGGCGCCGATGCCGGAACTCGCGCCGGTGACGACGACGTGGGTCATGGGCGGCGCAGGATAGGCCGGTCTGCGCGGGGGCGCGAGCGGACAGCCTCGGCCGCGTTGATGCTGCCGATGGCGTGCGGCGCAGGGCGCGGTGGCGAAGTAGCAGGGACGGGCGGCGGGCCGCTGGTCGCCGCGGGCCAGCGGGGGGGGGATAGATGTCTGGCGGCGCGCTGCCGCGCCGGCTGGGTATGCGGCCGACCGGCCAGCAGGTATACTCTGGATCCTCACTCGACCCCGTCTTCGCAACGTCCAGAGGGACCATGCGCCAGCCGATCTCCCGCCGCGCCTTCTTCGCCCCCGCTGCCGCCGCCGCGCCGGCCCCGCTGCCGCCGACCAGCGCTGCCGCGCACCTCGCCAACCGCGCGACCTTCGGCAGCAAGCCGTCGGTCGTCGCGCAGATCGAAGCGATGGGCGCCGCTGCATGGGTCGACATGCAGCTCGAGCCGGACTCGATCGACGACAACGCGATCGAGACGCAGCTGCTGACGCTGATCGCGCGCACCTCGATAAACGCCGCCGACGTGCGCATGGCGGCGCGCGCGATCTTCAGCAAGCGCCAGCTGGCGTGGCGGATGGCCTACTTCCTCAACAACCACTTTGCGACGTACCGGCCCAAGACCCAGCCGATCAGCGAGACCAACGAGGACGACACGTTCCGCCGGCTGTGCTACGGCCGCTTCGCCGACGTGCTGCGCGCCAGCGCGCAGAGCCCGGCGATGATCGACTTCCTCGACTCGCAGACCAACGTCTCGTCGTCGCCCAACGAGAACTACGCGCGCGAGCTGATGGAGCTGCACACCCTCGGCGTCGGCGTCTACACCGAGGCCGACGTCGCGGCGATCTCGCGCGTGTTCACCGGCTGGAGCCGCGTCAACACCTTCAGCGGCACGACCGCGATCGGCAGCCGCTTCGAGTTCCGCTCGACGGTGCACACGCAGGGGCCGAAGACGACGTCGCTCGGCTGGTCGACGCCGGGCTTCGCCGGCGCGGCCGGCGTCAACGAGGGCCTGTCGTTCCTCGACTTCCTCGCCGGCCACGTCGAGACCGCGCGCCGCTTCGTCCGCAAGCTGTGCGTCTACTTCGTCAGCGACCAGCCGCCGGCGACGCTCGTCGGCCGCGCCGTGCGCAAGTTCTGCGACACCGGCGGCGACCTCAAGGCGACCCTGCGCTGCATCCTGCTCGACCCGGACTTCGCCACCACGGCGACGGCGCGCGGCAAGGCGATGGACGGCTTCGAGTTCGCGGTCAGCTCGGTGCGCCGGCTGCACCTCGCGTCGATGACGTCGTACACCACGCTCTTGTCGCGCGTCGGCATCCTGCGCGCGCTGCCGCACAGCACGCTCGAGCCGACCGGCTACCCGGAGGTGAGCGAGGAGTGGCAGGGCCCGGGCAACGAACTGGCGCGCTGGGACTTCGCCTCGGACCTCGTCAACGACCTCGTCTCCGGCGTGGTGGTGCCGTGGGACCGGCTGATCGCCAAGAACCCGCCGCTGACGGCCGTCGAGTACGTGCAGCCGCTGTGCGACCTGTTCTGCGACGGCGACGTGCCGCCGGCGACGCAGCTGGCGCTCGAGCAGTTCATGGCCGCGCGCCTCGCCACGGTCGGCACGAGTCCGACGTGGACGACGGTGCGCCCGCACGCGCGCGCGCTCGCCGGCCTCGTCCTGCGCCTGCCGGAAGCGGCGCTCCACTGATCCCCACGGCCCGTACCCGAACCTGCACGAGGCACTTCCCATGACCCGTTCGAATCCGACGCGTCGCTCGTTCCTGCAGTCCTCGGCGCTCGCTGGCGCCGCGGCGATCACCGTGCCCGCGACCGCGAAGGCGGCGACGCCGCGCGCGCGCGGCGGCAATGGCAAGGTCTGCGTCGTGCTGTTCCAGCGCGGTGGCTCGGACTTCCTCAACCTCTACGCGCCGGTCGGCGACCCCAACTACGCGGTCAAGCGGCCGACGATCGGCGTGCTGCCGCCGGGCTCGCCGGCGGGCACCGTCGGTCTGGCGATGACGCCGATCTTCGCGATGCACCCGAACATGCCTGGCATCCACGCGGCGTTCACCGCGCCGAACAGCCGCTGCGCGGTCGTGCACGCCGTCGGCTACCAGCCGCCCAACCGCTCGCACTTCGTCAGCCAGGATCTCTACGAGACCGGCATGATGCTCAACACGACCGGCGACGGCTGGATCAACCGGCACCTGCAGGTCACGACGTCGCCGACCAACGCGCCGGTGCGCGCGCTGGCGCTGTCCGGCGCGCTGCCGCGGGCGCTGTACGGCGCCTACCCCTGCTACAACGTCGCCAGCACGCAGGACCTCGTCTTCGCCGGCTCGGCGGCCGAGCGGCAACTGCTCGAAGCGGTGGTGGAGAACACGGTGACCACCGGCATGCCGACGACGTTGCGCAACGCCTACCAGGGCGGCGTCGACGCCTTCGGCCTGATCGACCTGTTCGCGCCGCTCTCGCCGACGACCTACGCGCCGGCCAACGGCGCGGTCTACCCGACGTCGACGCTCGGCAAGGGCCTCAAGGAGATCGCCGAGGTGATCAAGGCCGGGCTCGGCATTGAGTTCTTCACCGTCGACCAGGGCGGCTGGGACCATCACCACAACCTCGTCAGCAACGTGGCGCCGCTCGCCACCGACCTGAACAACGCGATCACCGCGTTCTTCCAGGACCTCGGCGCGCTGGCGAGCGAGGTGGTGCTGGTCGCGATGTCGGAGTTCGGCCGCGAGGTGCAGCAGAACGGCAGCAACGGCACCGACCACGGCGTCGGCGGCGCGATGCTGGTGATGGGCGGGCAGGTCCAGGGCGGCGCCGTGCGCGGTGTCTGGCCGACGCTCGCCAACAACGCGCTCGACTCGGGCCGCTTCCTCGCCGCGTCGAACGACTTCCGCGACGTCCTGCGCGAGGTGCTGATGAACCACATGGGCGGCACCGACGCCAACGTGGTGTTCCCGGGCCGCGTCTACCAGCCGATCGGCGTGGTCTGAGCGTCCGAACGAGCGCGCTCCGGGCGCGACGGACGGTCTTCGTGGCCCTGCTCGCGGCCACGCCGAGCCGGAGCCGCCGATCGTTGCCCAGGCTCGGTGGCGCTTGGGGTCGCTCCGTGGCGCCGATGCCACCGCGCCGTCGCGGCATCGGGGATTGAACCGACGTCGGATTGGTGCGAGCATACGCCAAACCTGCCCGCCCGCTCGCCTGCTCGCTCGCCATGCGCTGGATCTTCGCCGTCGCCGTCGCCTTCGTAGTAGCTGCATGCGCCTTGCTGCGCGCGCAGTGCGCCGACCCGTTCCTGCCCGCCGGCGGCTTCGCGACCACCGCCGCGATCGACCAGCTGGTCACGTACACCGACGGCTACCGCACGCGCGTCGACGTGCGCTGGCCGACGGCCGCGCCGGGGCCGTGCGGTTGGCCGCTGCTCGTGGTGGTGCACGGCTATCCCGCCAACAAGAACGGCGAGGTCGCCGTCGTCGCCGCCGAGTACGCCGCGCGCGGCTATGTCACCGTCGTCTACGACGTGCGCGGCCAGGGTTCGGCCATCGCGCTCAACCCGGGCCGCGGCACGACGCTGATGGCGCTGGCCGAGTGGATCGACCTGTTCGAAGTGATGGAGTGGGTGGAGGCGCAGCAACCCGCGCTCGTCGACTTCGCGCGCATCGGCGTCACCGGCGTCAGCCAGGGCGGCGCGCACTCGTGGGCGGCAGCGGCGTACTCCGGCCGCGTGCCGCCGCCGAATGCGCGGCGTAGCGCGCCGTTCCCGGTCGTGCGCGCCGTCGCGCCGACGGTGATGGTGCCGAGCCACACCGACGCGGCGACCTTCGACGGCACCGCCTTCGTCGACTCGTGGGCCGGCTTCGCCTACGCGCCGCCGAACGCCACCTTCGCGCTCGACGCCGGCTTCCAGACGACGATGCGCACCTTTGTGCTCGCCGACGATCCGGCCGGCATGCGCGCGTGGATGCGCGCCGATCCGGGCCGCGACTTCCAGGCGCTGCTGGCGACGTCGACCACGGCGACGCTGGCGACGATGGCGTGGCTCGACGAGTCGATGCCGGTCGACCCGACGCTGCAGGCGCTGGCGGCGATGCCGGCGACGACGCCAAAGCGCGCGCTGCTGACCACCGGCAACCACGGCACGCCGACCAACGCCTACGAAGCCGGGCGCGTCGACGAGGTCCGCCGCGCGTGGTTCGACCGCTTCCTCAAGGGCGCGTTCGAGCCGGTCGAACTCGGCCCGCCGGTGCTTTCGGCGGTCCTGCCGTCGTCGGCCGCCGAGTACCTGACCGGCAGCACGCTGTGGCGCCATCGCGCGGATGCGGCGTTGCCACCGGCGAACGTCGCGCCGTCGGTCTGGCACCTGCGGCAAGGCGGCCAACTGACGGTCGCGCCGCCGACGACCAACGAGTCGCCGGAACTGGTGCAGCACACGATGCCGGCCGGCTACGACCTGCAGGCGTGGCGCGCCGACGGCGCTGGCACGAACGTGACGCAGGCGCTGGCGCGCATGCCGCTGTCGAGCTTCAGCTACACGACGCCGCCGTTCGCCGCCGCGACCGAACTCGCCGGCGCGCCGAGCGTGCGCCTCGAAGTCACCGCCCAGCAGGCGCGCTTCCTGTTGGCCGCGCGCCTGGAGGTCGTGCCGTCGACCGGCAACCCGCAGATCATCGCGCAGGGCGGACGCGGCGTGTTCCTGGCGAATGCGCCGGCTGCCGCGACCGTCGCCTTCGACCTGTCGACGACGTCCTGCGTCGTGCCCGCGGGTGGCCGGTTGCGGCTGTCGGTGCGCAACCACTACCTCGTCAAGCCCGCCGCGGTGGAGGCGTTCCGCTGCCTCCCGCCGTTCGTGCCATCGACGGTCGCGATCGAGCACCGGCCCGGCCTGCTGTCGCAGCTGACGTTGCCGACGCGGCCGCAGGTCGGCATCGACGCGACGACCGCGACGCGGCAACTCGACCTCGCGCAGCCAGCGCCGGTCGCGTTCACGCTGCGGTCGTCCGCGGCGTTCGCGGGCAGTCCGTACTGGCTGCTCGGATCGCTGCTCGGCCAAGGGCCGGCGACGCCGCTGCCGGGTGGCGACCCGCTGTACCTCTGGTTCGATTCGCTGACCAGCAGCCTGCTCGGCGCCGCCGGCAACCCGTTGTTCCCCGGCTTCGTCGGCGTGCTCGACGCTGCCGGCAGCGCCACGGCGACGATGGCCCTCGCGCCGGTCGCGCCGCTGCCGGCGTTCCTCGGCGGCTGGCGCATCCACTTCGCGCCCGTCGCGCTGAGCGGCAGCGCGGCGTCGGCGGGGCCGCCGCTGGAGATCGTGCTGCGTTAGGAACCTGCGCCACAGTCGCCGCTGCCGCTGTTCGTGCTGTGGGGCCTCTCGGTCGGCTTGTTGGCGCGCGGCCTCGGCCGCGTCGACGGCGCGCTGCGGGCGGCGTTCCTGCGCTACCAGCTGCCCGGTCTCGCCTTCGCCGCCGCCGGCGCTGGCCTGTTCGCTGCCGGTCGGACCGCCGATGGCGCCGTCTGCTGGCGCGTCGCGATCTTCTGTCGCGAAGCGATCGCGCCGTTCCACGGCTGGTTGCCGCTGGTCGCCGGCCGCGCGCCGCTCGGTCTGCTCGCCGCCTTCGTCGGCCCGCAGCTCGGCGTGCACGCGCACCTCGCGCTCGTCGCCGACGCCGTGCCGCACGCGGCGGCGCACGCCTTCGCGTGGGCCGGCGGCGCCACCGCCGTGATCGGCGCGGCGATCGGCCTCGCGCAGACCGACGCGCGCGCCGCGATCGCGTGGATCGTCGTCAGCCAGACCGGGCTCGTCGCCTTCGGCCTCGAGAACGCCTCCGACGTCGGGCGCACCGGCGCGGTGCTGACGTGGCAGGTGTCGGCGATCGCAGTCACCGGCTTCCTGATGGCGGCGGCGGCGCTCGAGGCGCGGCGCGGCGCGCTGTCGCTGCGCGATCCGGGCGGCAGCTTCGCGCGCACGCCGCGCATGGCCACGGCGTTTTTGTTCCTCGGCTTCGCCAGCGTCGGCCTGCCGCTGACGCTCGGCTTCGTCGCCGAGGACCTGCTGGTGCAAGGCTCGGTCGACGAGTTCCCGACCCTGGTGTTCGGCCTGCTGCTGGCCACGGCGCTCAACGGCATCAACGTGCTGCGCTGCTTCTTCACCCTGTTCTCGGGCAAGCGCGATCACATCGGCGAGCAGGACCTCGGCGGGCGCGAACGGCTGGCGCTGACGCTGGCGATGGCGGCGCTGCTGGTCGGCGGCGTGTTCCCGCGCGCCTTCGTGCCGCCGCCGGCGCGCGCCGCGGCGCACGATGCGCCCGGGGGCCAACAGCATTGAGGCGCGGGCGTCGTCGGCTCAGAGCCTGAGACACAATCGGGTTCTCCGGCTCTGCGTGGCCGCGAAAGCGGCCACAAACGGCATTCTGAGAGCCCGTAGAACGATTTCTTCCCGGGCTCTCAGCGCAGCGCCGCCTGGATCTCCGGCAGCAGCGCCTGCGCCCACTGCTCGTAGGCGGCCTTCGACAGGTGCAAAAAGTCCGGCATGTCCGCCTTCTTGATCGTGCCGTCCTTCTGCACCCAGCGGTCGCCGATCGGCAGCGACTTCATCTTGGCGTCGAGCTGGGTGCGCACGGCCTGATTGACCTGCAGCAGGTCGCCGCGCATCGCGTTGACGCGCTCGCCGCGCGGGAAGATCTCGCACACCAGGATCGTCGCCTGCGGCGCTTGCGCGCGCAGCGCCGCGAGCACGGCGAGGCAGCCGTCGATCGTCTGCTCGGCGTTGCTGGTGCCGTGGCCGAGGTTGTTGGTGCCGATCAGCAGCACGATCGCCTTCGGCGCGATCGTGGTGAGCGGCGCCTGCTGCAGTCGCCACAGCACGTGCTCGGTGCGGTCGCCGCTGACGCCGAGGTTGAGCGGGGCCATGGCGCCGAAGTGCTTCTGCCAGGACGCCGCGCCGTCTTCTTCCCAGCCCTGCGTGATCGAGTCGCCGACGAAGACCACGTCGGTCGGCTTGGCCTCCTGGGCGCGGCGCACGCAGGTCGCTTGGCGGTCGAGGATCCACTGGTCGGTGCGCGGCTGCGGCGTGACGGCGGCGTGGGCGGCGGGCTTCGGCGCGGGGTCCTGGGGCGGCATGGCCATGGCGATGGGGGCGAAGAACACGACGAGGGCGACGACGAAGGCGAGGCGACGCATGGTGGCGCCGAGGATACCGTGCCGCCATGCACGCTTCGTCGCTGCGCCGGGCGTTCTTGTGGTCGTTCCTCGGCTTCCTCGGTCTGACGGCGCTCGTCGCCATCGGCGTGGTGCTCGGCGGCGAGTTCAACGAGACGATGCTGCGCGTGCTCGGCACCACCGCCGCGGTCTCGGCCGGCAGCGTGCTGGCGATGGCGTGCGCGGCGTTCCGCGAACGCGAACGCGTCACCGGCGGCCTCGGCATCGCGCTCGCCGTCGTCGCGACCGCGTTGGGCATCGTGCTGATGTGGCGCGAACGCTTCGACGAGGACCTCGGCCGCGCGACGCTGCTCGCCGTCACCTACGCCGTGGCCGTCGCGCACGCCGAGCTGATGCTGCTCGGCCGCCTGCCGGCGCGCTACCGCTGGACGCAGTGGACGCTCGTCGGGCTGATCGCCGCGATGGCGCTGACGCTGACGCCGATGATCTGTGGCGAGATCCACGACAACGACGCGCTGGCGCGCTTCCTCGGCGTGCTCGCGATCCTGATCGCGCTCGGCACGCTGGCGGTGCCGGTGCTGCTGTGGATCAGCCGCAGTGAACGCGCCGAGGCCGAGTCGGCGGCGCTGGTCGCGGCCGGCGCGGCAGTGGGCGGGGCCGCGCCGCGCCGGTTGGCGCTCGTCGAGCAGCTCGACGGCAGTTGGCGCGGCGACGATGGCGCGGTGTACGAACTGCGCCGCCGCGGGTGAGCCGCGCCGACCGCACGCGTCCGCTCACATCGCCGCCGCCACCTTTGCCCACAGCTTCGCGGTCTGCTGCGCCGCCGGCCGCAGCCGTTCCTCGCCGGTCGCCGCAAACGTCGCCTGCACGTGCGGGCGCAGCACGGCGAAGCCGCCGAGTTTGGGCTCAGTGCGCCGGTAGACGCGCCTGTTCGACGCCGAGAAGACCGTGCTGTGGTCGCGTGTCTTCCTGCGCCATCGCGATGGCGGAGCCGCGCTCAAAGGCTGTTGCCGACCGCCATGCGGCCTCAGCGGGCGAACGCGCTTGGGCGAGGCATGGCGGCGCAGCGTGCGCGCGCGAGCCGTGTCGTCGCGACCTCAGTGCACCGCGGTGATGCTGCCATCGTCGCCGAGCAGGGTGAACGCCGTGCGCTTGCCGACGGCGAGCGCACCGTAGGCGTCGGCGCGCACCAGCGCCGCCGGGTTGCGCGCCGCCGCGCAGCCGAGCGTCCACGGCCCGGCCATCGGCACGAAGCGCAGGAAGTTGCGCGCCGCCAGCGCCATCGTCAGCGCCGAGCCGGCGAGCCGGCCCTGCGCGTCGCGCACGACGCCGTCGTGCGACTTCACCGTGATGCCGCTCAGCTGGTAGTCGCCGTCGGGCATGCCGGCAGCGGCGACCGCGTCGCTGACCAGGATCGTGCGCGCGGGTCCGAGGACGCGGAAGGCGTTGCGCACCATCGCCGGGTGCACGTGGACGCCGTCGACGATCAGCGGGCACTGCACGCGTTCGTCGTCGAGCGCGAAGCCGGCCGTGCCGACGTCGCGGTGGTGCAGCGGGCCCATGACGTTGAACAGGTGCGTGACCGCGCGCGCGCCGGCGTCGACGCAGGCGGCGAAGCCGTCGACCTTGTCGCAGTGGCCGAGCGCCACAGTGACGCCGGCGGCGCAGAGCCGCGCGGTCGCGGCGGCGGCGCCGCTGCGCGCGTGCGCCAGCGTGACGAGGCGCAGCGTGCCGCCGGCGGCGGCGAGCAGCTGGTCGACGCGCGCGGGCGTCGGGTCGAGAAAGCAGCTCGCGTCGTGCGCGCCGCTGGCCTGCAGGAACGGGCCTTCGAGGTGCAGGCCGAGCGGCTCGGCGCCCTGGCCGTTCCAGCCGCGGATCCACGTCGCGACGGCGGCGACCTGCTGCAGCAGCCGTTCCCATGGCGCGGTGATCAGCGTCGGCAGGAAGGCGACGGCGCCGCCGGCCCACACCGCGCGCGCGACCGTGTCGAGTGCGTCGGCGGTGGCTTCGTCGCAACTGCGACCGCCGGCGCCATTGACCTGCAGGTCGACGAAGCCGGGCAGCAACGTGCCGCGCAGGCGCACGGCCGACGACGATGGCGCGCTGTGGTCGATGGCGACGACGCGGCCGTGGACAGCGGCTATGCGCGTGCTCGCAGTCATGCCGTCGGGCGTGGCGGCGCGGTCGACGATCCACTCGGAGGCTTTCACGCCACGGACGGTAGGGCGCGGCGCGGTGGCTAGCCAGCGCGAGGCGGGCGCGCGCCCTCGTTCGCGTCGGAGTCGCGGCGGTGGCGCACGCGCCAGGTCGCTGGACCGTCGCCCGGGGGCGATTCCGCGCCGCCGCCGCACGCGTACTGGCGCGCGCCGGGCCGCTACCTAGCATCGCGTTCTGCGATGCGCGCGCCCTTGCCACTGCTGCTGTTCTTTGCGCTGTGCGGCGTGTTCGCCGGCTGGCTCGTCGGTGGCGCCACGCCCGCCGGCGTGCGCGACGTCGAACTGCACGACCAGCCGTGGCGGCTCGCCCGCAAGGTCGACAATCCGCTCGAGGTCGCGCCCGGCCGCTGGACGCTGCTGCCGTACCTGTTCGGCGACTTCGACCTGCAGATGGACGTCGAACTCGCTGCTGGCACGCACCTGGACCTGCTGGTGCGACAGGTCGAGCCACGATCGGTCGACAAGGCGCGCGAACCGTTCGCGGGGCGGTGGTCGACGCTGCGGCTGTCGACCGACGGCGACGGGCCAGCGTGGCGTTCGCGCGACGAAGCGTTCGCGCAGATCGAACGACCTGGCGTCGGCCTCGCGCCGGGCCTGTTGGCGACGGTGTGGGTGCGCGCGCGCGGCGCGGTTGTCGCCGCCAACGTCGCCGGCAAGGACGTCGGGGCGCATGCGTGCGTCGATCGCTACGGCATGGCGGCGCTCGTCGCGCGCGGCGGCAACGCCGTGGTGCGGCGGCTCGAGATCCTGCCCGTGCCTGGCGCGTCGCCGTGGTGGTGGGCGCGCGGCACGTGGGCGGCATTCGGCGGGCTCGCTGCGCTGGCGATGGCGTTCGTCGCGCGCGCGCGCGGCGCGAGCGCCTCGTGGTATTTGATCAGCGCCGTGCCGGTTGTCTTGCTGGCGTGGCAGGTGGCGCGCCGCGCCGACCTCGAACTCGCATTCTCGCCGCGCACGGCATTGGCATTGGCGCTGGGCGGCTGCTTGCTCGGCGCGGTCGCGCTGTTGCTGCGCCGCGTGCCGCGCGTGCTCGCCGTCGTCGTGGCGGGCCTCGTGCTGGCCGAAGGCGCTGGCCACATGCGCCATCGCAACGACGGCATCGAGCCGCTGTTCGGCGTCGATGCCGGCAACCAGATCAGTGAGGCGTACGCGCAGCTGGTGCGCGGGCCGAGGGGTCTGCAGGGCGTCGATGGCAAGGGGCCGCGCGTGTTCCTGCTCGGCGGCCAGTTGCTGTACGACCGCGGCGCGCCGACCGAACACGTTGAGCTGCTGCTCGGACGCGATCTGTCGGCGCGGCTGCAGAAGCCGGTCGCGACGCCGTGCTTGCCAACGGTCGACGGCTGGACCGGCCAGCAGTGGCGTTTGTTCCAGCGTTGCTTCACCGGGCACCGGCCGCAGATCGTCGTGCTCGGCGTGCCGCGCGACGAGATGGCGCGCGATCCGGCGACCGACGTCGCGCGATCGACGCCAGCGGACGTGCAGCGCGTGATCGGCGACGCGAAGGGCTGGTGCGAGAAGAACGGCAGCCGCTTGTTGGTGTTCGCCGATGCGAGCCTGCCGGCGGAGTTGCTCGAGGCGGTGAAGGCGGCGGCGCGCGACGACCTCGTCGTGGCTCGCGACGGCGCGAGTCCGGCGGATCTCGCTCGGCAATTGGCGGAGCGGCTCGCGCCGTGGCTGCAGCCGTGAGCGAGGTCGCGGCGCGGTTGGAAGCGCTGCGCGCGGCGTGCGCGCGCGATGCGGCGGCGTGGCCGGCGGCGCGCGCGGCGGCGATGGCGTTGGCCGCTGGCAAGCTGCTGGCGACGCCGGCTGAGCGCGTCGCCGCCGCCGAGTTGCTGGTCGGCAGCGACGAGCGGCAGGACGTCGAGACTGCGCAGACGCTGGCGATGGCGTCATTCGGCGCGCTGCCGGCGGCGCGGCCGATTGCGGCGGCGGCGTTCGATCGCCTTCGCCTGCTGGCAGGCGCGCGGCAGAAGTTCGGCACGCAGTGGGTGGCGCAGGACGGACGGTGGGAGTTGTGGGTCGTCGACGAAACGACAACGGACAGCGAGCGCGCCAAGTGGGGACTGCCGGCGCTGGCGGAACTGCGGCGCAGAGCGCCGCTGGCGTGAGGCCGCGCGTCCAAGCCATTCCGCCTTGGGTGGCCCATCGCCGCGACTGCGTCCCGATTCCCGCCACCCCAACCAGCCATACCCCGCCACCCCAACCCTCTCCTCTTCCCTCCGCCGTACCCCATAGCCACGATCCCCGCATGCCCATCCTGCCCCCGACCGACGACGCGATCGCGGCTGCCGCCGCCGCGCTGCGCCGCGGAGAACTCGTGGGCCTGCCGACCGAGACGGTCTACGGGCTCGCGGCGCTGGCCAGCGACCCGGCGGCCGTGGCGCGCACGTTCGCGGCCAAGCGCCGGCCGAGCGAGAACCCTCTGATCGTGCACATCGCCTCTGCCGGCGACCTGCCGCTGGTGGCGCGCACGATCCCACCGGCGGCGCAGGTCTTGGCTGCGGCGTTCTGGCCCGGGCCGTTGACGCTGGTGCTGCCGCGCCAACCGCACGTTCTCGACGCGGTGACCGCCGGCATGGACACGGTCGCCGTGCGCGTGCCCGACCACAACATCGCGTTGGCGCTGTTGCGCGCGGTTGGCGCGCCGCTTGCCGCGCCGAGCGCGAACACGTTCATGCGGTTGTCGCCGACCACGGCGCACGACATCGAGCCCGGACTGCAGCAGAAGCTCGCCTGCACGCTCGACGGCGGCCCGTGCCGCATCGGCCTCGAGTCGACGGTCGTCGACTGCACCGGGGCGCCGCGCGTGCTGCGTCCGGGCGGCGTGCCACGCGAGGCGCTGGCCCGCGCGCTCGGCTGCGAAGTGCCGCTCGCGGACGCTGCGCCCGCGAGCGGGCCGCGCGCTGCGCCGGGCATGTACGCGCGCCACTACGCGCCGCGCACGCCGTTGCGACTGGCGACGACGATCGGCCCGGATGACGCCGGTCTGTGCTTTGGCGTGCCCGCCAATTCGTGGCAGGTGGCGATGCCAACCGATCCTGAGTCGTACGGCGCGTCGCTCTACCGCGTGCTACACGCCCTCGACGCGCTTGGCGCGCGCGAACTGGTCGTGCAGGCGCCCCCTGCGGGCGTGGCGTGGGAGGCGATCGCGGACCGCTTGCGCAAGGCCGCCGCCGCCGGGTGAGCGGCTCGTCGGTCGACGATGCCGCTGCCGACCTCGACTTCGAGCGGCAGCTCGACGCCGGTCGTGACCTGGATGAGCTTGTCGATGACGCGATGAACGCCCGCGCATCGCTTGCAAGATGGCCACGGCCGCATGCGCTAGCGCTGGCGGCTGGCGCCACGGCGCCAGCGCGATGGGGGATTGCCATGCGACGGCCGTTGCCGCCACTTCGCCGGGCGCGCTACGCTCGCCCGACCGCCATGGATGTGTCGCTCGTACTCACCCTCGCGCTGACGCTCGGCCTGATCGTCTACGGGTTGTACGCGTGGGAACGGATCGTCGCGCGTCGACGCCGCGAAGACCCCGGCACGGCGTGAGGCGCCACTGCGCGGGCGCGTGCCGCCCGCCCGTCGTGCGAGCCGGACCGACCGATCGGTTTCGGCCGCGACGCCGGTTGGTTCGCGGTGCGCGCCGCCGATCCGGCGGCGGTGGCGCGGGCGCTGGCGCTGCGCACGATGTTGCCGGCCAATTGGCACTCAGGGCTGGTCGACGTCCGCGATGTCGGCACGTTCGTGTCGCCGCCGGTCGATGGCTTCGTCTTCGTCACCGGGGCCGACGTCGTTGGCTTCGGCGCGGTCGAGCAGGACGTCGCGCCGCGGCTGGCGCGGCTGTCGGCGGAGTTCGGCTTCGCCGCGTGGTTCCGCAGCGACGACGCCGCCGACGCGTACGGCTGGGCCTGCGCGCGCGACGGCGAACTCGCGCGCGCCTACGCCTTCGCCGGCGAGCACGGCCCGGTGGCGTGGGAGGGAGACGTCGACGACGTCGAGCGCGCGCTCGGCTGCCACGTCGACGATCCGCGCGACAAAAGCGACGACGAGGTGAAGTGGTGGCCCGACCGACGCATCGTGCATGCGCTGGCGGCGGCATGGGCTGTCGATCCCGACGAGCTGTCGCAGCGCGGCGGCGCTGCCGGCGTCGGCGTCGTCGGCCGCATGGGGCCAGCGCCGGCGGGCTGATCGCGGCGCGGCGGGCGCTAGCGACAAGGCTGCGACACGGGTCGACGCGTCTTCGATTGCCTGCCGCCGACGGCGACGCACTACCATTCGCGACCCGGCTCTAGCCGGCCCCACGCCATGCGCCCGACCTCGGTCCATTCCGTCTCCGCCTTTGTCCTACTCGCCGTCGCCGCCCAACTGGCGGCGCAAGATCGTCGCCCGCTGACCCACGACGACTACGACGGCTGGAAGTCGCTGCGCGGGCAAACCTACACGCAGGACGGCGCTTGGGTCGCGTTCCAGATCGAGCCGCAGTGGGGCGACGGCGCGCTCGCGATCAAGCAGACAACTGGCGACAAGGCGTACCGCTACGACTTCGGCAGCGGCGCGAAGTTCTCGGCCGATGGCCGCTTCGCGCTGTTCACCGCCGGCAAGTCGAAGGTGGAGGAGCGTGCCAAGAAGATCGACGAGCTGCGCAAGAAGGCCAAGGAAGCGAACAAGCCAGCCGGCGAGGTGAGCAAGCCGGCGGAGGGCGAAGAGGCGCCGCCGCGCCGGGGTGGCGCGGGCGGCGGTCCGGGCGGGCGCGGTGGCGCGGGCGCGTTTGGCAGTGGCCGTCGCGGCGGCGGCGGCGCGGGTGGCCCGCCGGCCGCGGGCGGTGGCGGTGGCGCTGCCGGCGGCGCGAATGACGGCGATGACGCCGCGGCGGCGCGCGATCGCGAGTGGATGCTGCTCGAACTCGCCACCGGCAAGGTCGAGAAGCTCGGCAAGCTGAAGTCGGCGGCGTTCGCGCCGGAGCAGCCGCTGCTGTTCTTGCACCAGGAGAAGCCCGCGGCGAAGAAGGACGAGCCGAAGGCCGACGCCAAGCCGGCCGAAGCAGGCAAGGGCGAGGAGGCGGCCAAGCCCGCCGAGGCGAATGCCGGCGAGGCCAAGGCGGAGGCGGCGAAGCCCGGCGAAGCGAAGGCCGCGACGCCGGCGCCGGCGGAGACGAAGGCCGCACCGCAGGCGGTCGCCGAGGCCAAGCCTGCCGAGAGCACGCCCGCCGCGACCAAGCCGGCGGAAGGCGCGGCTGGCGAGACCGCCAACGCCGAGACGCCGGCGGCCGGCGAGGGCGCACGGCGCGGCGAGGGCCGGCGCGGCGGCGCTGCGACCGACCCGCTCGAGGCCAAGCGTCCGGAGGGCACCGAGCTCGTCGTGCGCAACCTCGCGACCGGCGAGCAGCGCGCGTACGCCGACGTCGTTGGCTACGGGCTGTCGCGCACCGGCAAGAAGATGTGGTTCCAGACCTCGGCGAAGAAGCCGGCGAAGGACAGCAAGCACGGGTTGTTCGTGCAGGCGCCCGAAGGCGGCGAGCCGGTCTGCGTCCACGACGGCATCGCGCGCATCGGCGGCGCGCAGTTCGATCGCAGCGAGACGGCGCTGACGTTCACCAGCGACAAGGAGACGTTCGCCGACGACAAGCCGGTCGCCGACATCTACCTGTGGGACGGCGGCGCCGCGCTGGGCAAGCGCATCGCGTGGGCCGGCGGTCCCGGCATGCCGGCGGGCAAGCGGCCGGCGGGCGGCGCGTCGTTCACGCGCGACGGCTGGACGCTGACGTTCGAGGTGCAGAACGCGCCAGCGCCAGAGCCGCTGCCGATCCTGCCGGACGACAAGGTCACGCTCGACCTGTGGAACTGGCGCGACGGCCTGCTGCAGACGATGCAGCAGAAGCGCGGCAACGGCGAACGCAACCCGCAGTGGACCGCGGTGTATCGCCGGCAGAAGGACGAGGTTGCGGCGCTCGGTGACGACGCCCTGCGGTCGCTGCGGCCGATCGGCGCCGACGGCCGCTGGCTGCTCGGCACCGACAGCAAGCCCTACGAGCAGGAGGTGACGTGGGACGGCCGCTACAGCGACGTCTACGTCGTCGACGGCCAGACCGGCGCGCGCAAGAAGCTGCTGACGCGCTTCCGCGGCAACGTCACCAACTCGCCCAACGGCAAGTACCTCGTCTGGTTCGACGCCGGCTACCACTGGCAGTGCCACGACCTCGCCACGGGCGCGACGCGCGACCTGACCGGCAGGCTCGGCGTGCCGTTCCACAACTACCAGGACGACCACCCCGAGCCCGACGCGGCGTTCGGCCTCGCTGGTTGGTCCGAGGGCGACGCCGCCGTGCTGCTGTACGACGAGTTCGACGTCTGGCGCGTCGACCCGGAGACCGGCGCCGCCGTCTGCGCGACCGACGGCTTCGGCCGGCAGAACCGCACGCGGTTGCGCATCCAGTCGCTGCCGCGGGACGACGACAAGCTCGGGCTCGACGACGAGCTGCTGCTGGCGGCGACCAACCTCGACACCATGGCCGAGGGCTTCTTCGCCGACTCGATCACGCGGCAGCAGCGGCCGCAGAAGCTGCTCTACGGCGACAAGAACTTCGGCGACGTCGCGCGGCCGAAGAAGAGCAGCCGCCTGTTCTTCACCCAGGGCTCGTTCGCCGAGTTCCCCGACCTGTGGACCGTCGCCGCCGACTTCACCGATGCGCGTCGGCTCAGCGACGCGAACCCGCAGCAGCAGCAGTACCGCTGGGGCAAGGCCGAACTCGTGCACTGGATCGACGGCGACGGCGGCAAGCGCAAGGGCGTGCTGGTCAAGCCCGACGACTTCGACCCGACGAAGAAGTACCCGATGATGGTCTACTTCTACGAGCGCATGACGCAGGGGCTGCACAACTACGTCGCGCCGGCGCCTGGCACGTCGCCGAACGCCGCGTACTACGTCAGCAACGGCTACCTGTGGTTCATGCCCGACGTCGTCTACGAGGTCGGCTATCCAGGCACGTCGTGCGTGAAGTGCGTCGTCAGCGGCGTCCAGCACCTGATCGCCCAGGGCTTCGTCGACGAGAAGGCGATCGGCGCCGCCGGCCACAGCTGGGGCGGCTACCAGACCGCGTACCTGGTGACGCGCACGCACATCTTCGCCGCCGTCGAGAGCGGCGCTCCGGTGAGCAACATGCTCTCTGCGTACGGCGGCATTCGCTACGAGTCGGGCATGTCGCGGCAGTTCCAGTACGAGATGACGCAGTCGCGCATCGGCGGCACGCCGTGGGAGTACCCGCTGCGCTACCAGGAGAATTCGCCGATCCACTTCGCCGACAAGGTGAAGACGCCGGTGCTGATCCTCCACAACGACCAGGACGGCGCGGTGCCGTGGACGCAGGGCATCGAGTACTTCACGGCGCTGCGGCGACTGGGCAAGGAGAGCTACCTGTTCAACTACAACGGCGAGGGCCACGGCCTGCGCAGCCGCGCCAACATGAAGGACTGGTCGCGGCGCATGGCCGAGTACTTCGCGCACCACCTAAAGGGCGAGGTCGCGCCGAAGTGGATGACCGACGGCGTGCCGTTCCACGAGCGCGAGGCCGAGAAGCTGCCGTTCGCGCCGAGCTACGTCGACGCGCACGTCAAGCCCGCGCCGACGCCGGCGCCGAAGGCAGCGGAGACGCCGGCCGAGGCCGCGGAGAAGCCGGCCGAGAAGGCTGCCGAGAAGCCCGCGGAAGCCGCCGGCGACGCGGCTCCGGGCGCCGCGGCGGTGGCGACGACGCCGGGCGCCAAGCTACAGCGCGGCGCCGCCGCGCCGGACTTCGCCTGCGCCGACGCCACCGGCGCGACGCGCGCGCTCGCCGACTACCGCGGCAAGCACGTGCTGGTCTGGTTCTACCCGAAGGCCGACACGCCCGGCTGCACGGCCCAGGGCTGCGGCCTGCGCGATCGCTTCGCCGACTTCATGGACCGCGGCTGCGTCGTGCTCGGCGTGTCGGTCGACGCCGCCGCCGCCAACGCTGCGTTTGCGCAGAAGCACGGCTTCCCGTTCCCGCTGCTGTGCGACGTCGATCGCGCGCTGGCGCAGGCCTACGGCGCCGCGGACGCGGCCGACGCGAAGTTCGCCCGTCGCGCTGCCGCGCTGATCGGCCCGGATGGCAAGGTGGTGCAGTACTGGAGCAAGGTCGACCCGGCGACGTTCGCTGAGCAGGCGCTCGCCGCGCTGCCGCAGTGAGCGGCGCGCCGCCGGGCGGCTCCTGTCTCGACGCCCAACGTCATGCCGAACGCGCTGTCGGGCTGCACGGCCCAGGTGATCGTCGTCGGGCCGAGATCGGCCCGCAGTTGCGCCTGCGCCGGCAACCCGGTCAGCAGGGCGATCAACGCGGCGAGCGCGCGCACGATGCTGTTGGCGAAACCGCACGCGGCGTCGCGGTCGGCGTTGTAGACGAAGACGCCGACCTTCTCTCGATTCGGCCCGCGCGCACGTAGCGCGGAGAGCGGTTGGATGCGCGCGTCGATTCGGGCAACATGGTGCGAACCATATGGTCAATCCCCGCGTCTACTTCGACATCTCGATCGGCGACAAACCGACCGGTCGCATCGTCTTCGAACTCTTCGCCGACGTCGTCCCCAAGACGGCCGAGAACTTCCGCGCGCTGTGCACCGGCGAGAAGGGCATGGGCCAGTCGGGCAAACCACTGCACTACAAGGGCTGCCGCTTCCACCGCATCATCCAGCAGTTCATGTGCCAGGGCGGTGACTTCACGCGCGGCAACGGCACCGGCGGCGAGTCGATCTACGGCGCCAAGTTCCAGGACGAGAACTTCCAGCACAAGCACACGAGCAAGGGCCTGCTGTCGATGGCCAACGCCGGCCCGAACACCAACGGCTCGCAATTCTTCATCACCACGGTGGTCACGCCGTGGCTCGACGGCAAGCATGTCGTCTTCGGCAAGGTCGTCGACGGCATGAAGGCGCTCGACGCGATGGAGGCGGCCGGCTCGCGCTCGGGCAGCACGTCAGCCGACGTCGTCATTGCCGACTGCGGCGAACTGAAGTGACCGCCGCGCCGGCCGCCCGCGGCCGGCCCCGCTCCTTATGAACCGCCGCGCTGTCTTCTGGACGCTCGCCGCCCTCGCGGTCCTGACCGCGGTCGGGCAGGCGTGGGCGCTGCGCTGGACCTGCGACGACGCGTTCATCTCGTTCCGCTACGCCCAGCACTTCGTCGAGGGCCACGGCCTCGTGTTCAACCTCGATCCGACCGAGGCGCCGGTCGAGGGCTACACCAACTTCAGCTGGACGATGTGGCTCGCGCTCGCCGTCGCGCTCGGCATGACCGATGGCGCGTTGGAGGCGTGGGCGAGCGCCTGGGGTATCGCCTGCCACGGCGGCGTCGTGCTGCTGCTGGCGGCGATGGCGTGGCGCGCGTCCGGCGGCCGCGCGCTCGTGCCGGTCGCCGCGATCGGCTACGCCGCGATCCACCACGCCGCGTCGCTGGCGCCGGCCGGCCTCGAGACGGCGCTGTTCGTGCTGCTGGTCACGGCGATGCTGCGCGCCTGCCTCGCGCTGAAGTGCGCGCGCGCGGCGTGGCTGCTCGGCTTCGTCGGCGTGCTCGCTGCGCTGACGCGGCCCGACGGCGCGATCCCGTGCGCGGTCGCGGGGCTGTTCATGCTGCACGATGGCTGGCGGCGCGGCGACTGGCGGCTCGTCGTCGGCTACGCCGCGCCGTTCCTGTTGGTCTTCGCGCCGTACCTGCTGTGGCGGCACGGCTACTACGGCCACTGGCTGCCGAACACGTTCTACGCCAAGTCCGGCGCCGACCCGGATCCGGCGGCCGGCTTCGTCTACGCGCGCGACTTCTTCGTCTGCTACTGGCCGCTGCTGGTCTGTTTCCCGCCGCTCGCGTGGTTCGCGCTGCGCAAGCCGGACCTGCTGGCGACGATCAGCCCGTGCCTCGGTCGCCGGCCATGGCTCGCTGTGCTCGGCTTCGTCGGCGGCTACCTCGCGTTCGTGCTGTGGGTTGGCGGCGACTTCATGTTCGGCCGCTTCCTGCTGCCGATCCTGCCGGCGCTGCTGTTCGCGCTCGACCTGTGGTGCCTGCGCTGGCGCGCGGCGTGGCTGCCGCTGGCGCTCGCCGCCGTCGTCGCGCTGGGCAGCGTGTTCCGCGTCGAGCCGTCCGGCCTCGACGATCCGCGCAACAACGTCTCCGACAACCGCCGCATCTCGCTGCCGTGGATCGAGCCGTTCCGCGCAGCGTCCGAGTGGCTGCTGCCGGTGTTCGCAGGCCTCGATGTGCGCCTCGCCATCGCCGGCGGCCACGCCAACGTCGCCTACCGCTCGCGCGCGCCGATCGCGGTCGAGTGCGCGGCCGGCCTGACCGATGCCCACATCGCGCGCTTGCCCGTGCCGGTGCGCGGCAAGCCCGGCCACGACAAGCCGCGCGATCCCGGCTACCTCGAACGCCGCGGCGTGCACTTCATGCTCGAGCCCAACTACCAGGGCGACTTCGGCGTCGTCGACACCTGGCGCGACGTGACCTTCCCGGCGCCGCCGTTCGGCTTCCCGATGCGGCTCGTCACCTGGGACCGCGAGCTGATGGCCGAACTGCGCCGGCGCGTGCCTGGCCTGCTGGTCGCCGACTTCGAGGCCTTCCTCGACGCCTACCTGAAGGACGTCGCGCAGAAGCCGAAGGAGCAGGTGCGCTCCGACTACGCGAAGTTCACCGGCTTCTACTTCGCGCACAACGACGACCCGGCGCGCAAGGCGGCGTTCGAAGCGGCGCTGCGCTGATCTCCCCGCGTCGCGTTCAGGCGCGGCGCCGCCAGCGCCAGTGGCCCCCGGCGCCGACGATTGCGGGCGGCGGCGTAGCGCTGGTTGCCGTCCTGCTGCGCCCGTAGTGCCGCGTCGGGCGTGCGGTGGGTCGCGGCGGCGGCCGCGGTCGTGCAGGCGGCAGCGAGCAGTCAGGCCAGCGGTCGACGCGGCGCGCCTATGGTGCGGAGTCGTCGGCGGGTCCTGGTTCCCATCGGCGTCCGGCCGTCGCCGACTGGGTGGCGCGGCGCATCCGATGCCATCGCGGCCCGGTGCCGCCCCGGGGCGCTGCCCAGCCGCCGGTCGCCCGGCCGTTGACCCCGCGTTGGGGCGCGCTACCCTCTTCGCCCTTCGTTCCCGGGCGGCCGCCGCTGCGGGGGCGCGGACGGGCGCTGCGGCAGCGCCCCCCGGACCGCCATCTCCGCCGCGCCGGCCCGCTCCGATGGTCCGGCATCCGAACCACTGTCACAGCCCACGATTCCTCCCATGGCCGAATCCAAGGACGTCCAGACGATCCGCACCTACCGCAACTTCGGTGTGATCGCGCACATCGACGCCGGCAAGACGACGTTCTCCGAACGCATCCTCTACATCACCGGCAAGAGCCACAAGATCGGCGAGGTGCACGAGGGCGCGGCGACGATGGACTACCTCGAGGAGGAGCGCAAGCGCGGCATCACGATCACGTCGGCCGCGACGACGTGCTTCTGGCGCAACAACCGCATGAGCCTGATCGACACGCCCGGCCACGTCGACTTCACGGCCGAGGTCGAGCGCTCGCTGCGCGTCCTGGACGGCGCCGTCGGCGTGTTCTGCGCGGTCGCCGGCGTGCAGCCGCAGTCGGAGACGGTGTGGCGCCAGGCCAACCGCTACAAGGTCCCGCGCGTCGCGTTCGTCAACAAGATGGACCGCACCGGCGCCGACTTCTACAAGGCCGTGCAGTCGATGCGCACGCGTCTGCACGCCAACGCCGTGTCGCTGGTCATGCCGATCGGCAAGGAGAAGACGTTCCAGGGCGTCATCGACCTCGTGAAGATGAAGGCGTGCGTCTGGGCCGAGGACGACGCCCGCGAGATGGTCGTGATGGACATCCCGGCGGAGCTGATGGACGAGGCGAAGAAGCGCCGCGACGAGATGGTCGAGGCGGTCGCCGAGTGCCACGACGACGTGCTCAACAAGTTCCTCGAGGGCCAGCCGATCTCCACCGAGGAGATCATGATGGCCATCCGCAAGGGCACGCTCGACATGAAGATCACGCCGGTCTTCTGCGGCGCGGCCTTCAAGGACAAGGGCGTGCAGAACGTGCTCGACGCGATCGTCGATTACCTGCCGTGCCCGCTGGACCGTCCGCCGATGGAGGGCCTCAACCCGGAGGCCGACGAGAAGGTCGCCCGGCCGCTGCTGCCCGATCAGCCGTTCGCCGGTCTCGTCTTCAAGACGATCAGCGATCCCAACGGCGATCTGACGTTCATCCGCGTCTACACCGGCGAGATGAGGGCGGGCGAGCGCTACTACAACGGCCGCACGCGCAAGTACGAGCGCATCGGCCGCCTGATGCGCATGCACGCCGCCCAGCGCGAGCCGATCGAACTCGCGCGCGCCGGCGACATCGTCGCGGCGGTCGGCATCAAGGAGTCGATCACCGGCGACACGCTGTCCACCAAGGAAGCTCCGGTCGTCTACGAGGCGATGGCGTTCCCCGAGACCGTCATCAGCATGTCGATCGAGCCCGAGTCCGGCGGCGACCGCGACAAGCTCGGCGAAGTGCTCGGCAAGCTCGTCCGCGAGGATCCGACGTTCAAGGCCAACACCGACCCGCAGACCAGCCAGACGGTCATCTCGGGCATGGGCGAGTTGCACCTCGAAGTGAAGTGCAACATGATCATGAACGACTACAAGATCCCGGTGAAGGTCGGGCGGCCGAAGGTCGCCTACAAGATGACCTTGCGGGGTCCGAAGACCGTCGAAGCTCGCCACATCAAGCAGTCGGGCGGCTCGGGTCAGTTCGCCGTCGCGCGCGTGAAGTTCAGCGTCGACCCAGAGGTCGACTCGTTGAAGTTCATCGACGGCGTCAAGGGCGGTTCGGTGCCGCGTGAGTACATCAAGCCGGTCGAGGAAGGCATCCTCGCGGCGGTCACGGGCGGCGGCCGCATCGGCTTCCCGTTCTGCAAGGTCGTCGCCGAGCTGTACGACGGCCAGGCGCACGACGTCGACTCGAACGCGATGGCGTTCGAGACGGCGGGTATCCTCGCCTTCCGCCTCGCGTCGGAGAACAACTCGATCCTGCTCGAGCCGATCATGAAGATCGAGATCGAGGCGCCCGAGGACAAGACGGGTGATGTCATCGGCGACCTCAGCAGCCGCCGCGGCATCGTCGAGGAGATGATCAGCAAGCCGGGCGGCATCAGCGCCGTCACCGGCAAGGTGCCGCTCGCCGAGATGTTCCAGTACTCGACGCGCCTGCGTTCGATGACGCAGGGTCGCGGCACGTACTCGATGGAGCCGGCGAGCTACGAGCCGGTGCCGCCGAACATCGCTGAGAAGGTGCTCGCCGAGTACAGCAAGGGCTGATGCTCGCGGTCGACCGCTTGCAGCGGTCGACCAGCGGGTTGCCCTCCCTGGTGGCCGGCGGCCTTCAGCCGCCGACCAGCAGGACCCCATCGTGCGCGAGCGCGAGGAGCACGCACGGCGCCGCGCCGGGGCCGTCCAGCGCCACGGGGCCATGCTCGGTGCCGTCTTCGTACACGGCGAACTCGCCGGCGCGGCGCACGCCTGCCTCGTCGCGGTAGCCGCCCTGCAGCACGAGCAGTCGCTCCTCGCCCTTGTGCTTGTGGCGCGGGTAGCCGCAACCGGGGTCCATCTTGATCAGCGCGAGCGTGCGGCCGCTCTGCCGGTCGGCGGCGTAGAACCAGATCGCGACGCCGGGATGGCGCGTCGACTTCCAGGGGATCGCGGCGAAGTCCACGGTGGCAAGGCTAGGAGTCTGCGCCATGGAAGGCCACGCCACCGGCGCGCGTCCCGTGACGCAGAGTCCTACGCCGCGCGCCGGCGCAATCGCCGCGCGCATCGCATAAGGTGAGCGCCATGGCCGCACCCCGCGAGAGCTGGTCGATCGCGATCGACAAGGACTACCTGAAGTTCAGCGCCGCGCACTTCCTGATCTTCCCCGACGGCAGCGCCGAGCGTCTGCACGGGCACAACTACAAGGTCTTCGTCGACCTGCACACCGACCTCGACGAGCACGGCCTCGTGATCAACTTCATGGAGATCAAGCCGCTGGTGCGCAAGCTCTGCGACGAGCTTGACGAGCACCTGCTGCTGCCGGGCCAGCACCCCGTGCTGACCGTGACACGGAATGGCGATCATGTCGAGGTCCGCTACCGCGAACGGCTCTACCTGATTCCGCGCGAAGAAGTCATCGTGCTGCCGATCGGCAACAGCAGCGCCGAGAACCTCGCGGCTTGGTTCGGGCGCACGCTGTGCGAGCGCATGCGCATGGCATGGCCGAAGCTCGTCGTGCGCGAGTTGTCGGTCGGCATCGAGGAGACGCCGGGCCAGCGCGGCATCTGGACGCTGCGCGAGTGAGGCCCGCAGGGGCGTCACGAAGCCGGCGCGCGCGCCCGCCGGATGCCCGTGCCGTCAGCCGCCCGCGGCGGCTTGGCTATGGCGGTAACCGCGCAGCCACCGCGCCGGGTGACCGTGGCAGTTGCGCACCGTGTGGCGCGTGCTGGCCGGGATGTCGAGTTCGTCGCCGGGATGCATGCGTACCGTCCGGCCCGGCAACTCGATCTGCGCCTCGCCGTCGATCAACCGCAGCACGACGTCGACCTCGTGCTGGGCGCCGGGCCAGACCTGGCGCGGCGGATCGATCCACAGATCGCAGGTGAAGCCGTGCCGGGCCCACTCGTCGCGGACGCGTCCCCGCACCGTCTCGATGTCGATACGTTCCATCCCTAACCGTGGATCGGTGGATCCGGTTCGCAACGCGCAACGACGGTCGTCGCGCGTTCCTCCCGGAGGGTCTGCCCAACGCCACAGCCGACCAGCCCAGCCTGCTGCGGCGGGCCGTATGAGAGCCGCTTCGCCCCGGAAATCCAGTTCCGTCATCTGCCAAACTTGCCGGTGCCGCAGGGCACGCGGGTGGTGCGCCAGCACCTAGGACGCGGCACCGGCGGGGCAACTCGCCGGGAAAAGGTCGAGGCTGGCCACAGGGCCAGCCTCGGAGGCCGCAGCGCGTGCCGCAACCTTGGGAGTCGCCGTCGATCGATCCTGCATGGAACCCCCGATCCGACGGCAAGCAAAGCAAATGATGCCCGCCCTCCAGACCACGCCGCTGAGTGCGAGACGTGCCAGCCAACTCGCTGATTGGCCGGCTGCACCTAGGGCTTTCGCCCCGGAACAGACCCCTCTGATTCGTGATGCCGTCTCGGCGTCCGAGTGCTCGTACAGCGCAGTCCGGAGAACGGGAAAGAGCCCTGCGAGAAGGCATGGCTTCCGCAGAACGGTCGTTGGACGCGGGGGGCATCCCGGCTGGTTCCGTCAGGACCGCGAAAATCGCTTACGCCAGACGGAGGGGGGCCGGCTGGCCCGACGCGGCCACCTGCTGGATGTGGGCGTGCACCTGCATGGCGCGCTGCACGCACTGGTCGCTGTTGTGGTACTCGTAGCGGCCGAAGCGCCCGAATGTGATGTAGCCGCTCTCGTCGAACCACTTGCGAACACGGGAGATACGGCTGGCGAACTCGAGGTCCTGGTCGATGTAGGCGTACTCGTTGTCGCACCACTCGAGCAGCACGACCTTCGCCGGCTGCAGGATGCCGGCGCGGCCGAGCGCGCCGACCACGCCCTTCAGCCAGGCGGCGTCGGGCTTGAGGTCGCCGCGGTGGGTGACCTCGGCCAGGAACGAGCCGTGGCCCGCCGGCGCGTTGTGCGGGGAGTAGTTGCTGAAGTAGGTGATCCGGTTGGTCGGGCCCTGCTCGGGAAACGGCAGGTAGATCCACGACAGCGGCGGCAGCGGCTCGTCGAGCTTCACGCCGATCATCAGGTTGATCAGCGAAATCGGCCGCAGCGCGCGGATGTCGGCGCGGATCGGTTCGGGGATGTCGGCGAAAGCGCGCTCGACCTGCGGCAGCGGCACCGTGTTGACCACCAGGTCGAAGGCCTCGCCGTTGACCTTGAAGCCGCTCCCGGCGCGCTCGACGCGCTCGGCGGCGACGCCGCACTGCAGCGTGAAACCGCCGCCGGCGACCGTCCCGCGCACCATCGTCTCGAAGCCGCCGTGCTTGGGGAACCAGAACACCGACTGGTGGGTGTAGCCCTCCGTGTCGATGCCGATCGCCGACTTGACGATGTCCTCGATCGGCGCCTCGGGCACGCGGCCGGCGACCCAGTCGCTCGCCATCGTGCGCAGGTCGCGCTTCCAGACCTTCTCGTTGTACGGGACCATGAAGTGGCGGCCGAAGCCAGCGCCCATGCGCCACCGGATCCAGTCGCCGAAGTTCGTCGGGCACGGCGTCCCAGCGCGCCGCTGCGCGTAGGCCTCGATGTAGCCGGCCATGCAGTCGACGATCGCGTCCTTCGTCAGGTGGCCGACGCCGTTCTCGAACGGGTAGGGCACCCAGCGATCGTGCCAGCGGATCTTGGTGTTGCGCACCGTCTTGACGACGCCGGGTTCGCCGCCGCAGCGGTCGATCTGCCAGTCGAGGACCTTCTTGTCCTTGCTGAAGACGATGTGCCCGCCGGCTTCGTCGAAGGTGAACTCGCCGTAGCGGCGGCTCTTGCACAGGCCGCCGGCGCGCTCGCCTTTCTCCAGCACGGTGACGCGGTGGCCGTCGCGGGCCAGCATGCGGGCGAGGGCGGTGCCGGAGATGCCGCCGCCGAGGATGGCGATTTTCACGAGCAGGACTCCGAGGGCGGGGCAGTCACGGCAGCAGCAACCATACTCGCGCGCGCAACGCGCGGAAGGCCGCGCGACGGAAGCGCCGGTGGAATCGGTCCCGGCGCGAGACAGCGCCGAGGCCGCGGGCGATGATCGCGCGCACGTGGACGCGACCGCATCGCAACCGACGAACGCGCCGAGCCGCAGCGCGGCCCCCGGCGAGGCAGTGGCGATCGCCGCGCTGGCGCTCGCGGCGTTCTCGCTCAACCTGAACACCAACGTGCTCGGCGCGCTGCTGCCGTTCGTGCGCGACGAACTCGACGGCGCCGCCTGGCCGCTGCTCGCCGCCGCCGGCTTCGGCAGCGCCGCCGGCGCGCTGGCGTTCGACCGGCTGGCGCGCCGCGTCGGCCGCCGCCGTGCGCTCGTGCTCGGGCTCGCCGGCTTCGTGCTGGCGAGCGCACTCCACCTCGCGCCAGGGCCCTACGGCTGGCTGCTGGCGCTGCGCGGCGCCGCCGGCGTCGCCGTCGGCGTCGCCTACGCCGCCGCCTCGGCGCTGGTCGCCGAACTGGCGCCCTATGGCCGCCGCGGCGCGGCGATGGGGCGCTTCAACGCCGGCATGTTCCTGGCGATCCCGGTCGGCCTGCCGCTGTCGGTGGCGTTCGCGACGGCGGGCGCGTGGCGAGCGATCTTCGGCGTGCAGGCGGCCGTGGCAGCCATCGGCCTGTGGTGCGCCCTGCGGGCCGTGCCGGCGACGCCGCCGGAGACCGGCCGTGGCGAGCTGCGCGCCGTCCTGCGCGTCGGCGCCGCCCGCGCCGGCCTGCTGGCGACGCTGCTGCACGTCGGCTCATTCTTCGTCACCGTGCAGTTGGCGACGACGTGGCTCGACGCCACCGGCCGGCTGCCCAAGGCCGAGCAGACCGGCGTGTGGGTGGGCCTGGGGCTCTGCGCCGTCGCCGGCAGCGCGTTGTTCGGCCGCGTCAGCGACGCGGTCGGCAAGCGCCGCTTCGTGCTGTGGACCTCGGCGCTGCTGGTCGCGTGCTTCCTGTTCCTCGCGACCGAGCCGGCGGCGCTGCCGCTGCTGCTCGTCGGCGGCGGCTGCGCGATCGTCGCGTCGGCCCGCACCGGGCCGCTGCAGGCGCTGGTCTCCGGCGCCGTGCCGCAAGCACAACTCGACGCGCTGATGAGCTGGCGCGGCGCCTGCATGCAGGCCGGCGTCGGCTTGTTCGCGCTCAACGCCGGCTCGATATTCGCTTCCTACGGCTTCCCCGGCGTGTTGTGCCTGGCGGCGGCATGGCAGACACTCTCCTTCGTGGTCCTCCGGATCGGCGCGAACGAGCCGCCGGCGCACAACGACCCCGCGTGACCTTCTCGCAATACCCTCCGACCACGGACGAACTCCCCGCTCATGCTCCGCCACCTGCCCCTGCTCGTCTGCCTCGCCTTCGCTGCCGCGCTCGCCGGCTGCCGTTCCGCCGCCGAGCGCTACTTCGTCGGTCCGGACGATTGCGTCCTGGCGACGCGGCAAGAGGGGACCGTGACCACCACGTGGCGTCTCGAGACCCAGGCCGACAGCCGCATCCGCGTGGTGCGCGAGTTCGATCGCGAGCGTGCGGTGCTCGGACTCGACGCCAGGGAGATCGGCAAGGAAGACGCCGAACGCCGCGGGGTGAAGCCCTACACCGGCATGCTGGTGACGAAGGTCGCCGCCGACTCGCCGGCCGCGGCTGCCGGCGTGCTCGCCAACGACCTCGTGTTGACGATGGACGGCGCCGAGGTGGTCTACCGCGAGCAATGGGTTGGCGTGATCGCCAAGCTGCAGCCTGGCGGCGCGCTCGCGCTGCGCCTGCTGCGCGGCCAGCAGCAACTGGACGTGCAGGTCGCGCTCGGGCGGGCGCTCACGCGCGCGGTCGAGGAGCGCCGCATCGACCTCGACATCCCGCCGACGCCGGTGCGCGCCTACGCCGGCGCGACCCTGCGCGGCATCCCGGCCGACGCCTGCGCGGCGATGTACGGCGCGCCGCGTCACGCGGTCGTCGTCACCGACGTCGAGGTCGGTTCGCCGGCATGGCTCGCGGGGGTGCGCAGCGCCGACGTCATCGACCAGGTCGACGGCGCGCCGGTGTCCGACGTGCGGGCGCTGTCCGACCGCATCGCGGCGCTCGGCGTGGCCGGCAGCCGCATGCGCTGGACGGTGCGCCGCGGCGACGGTCCCGCTCACGACGCCGACGTCGCGCTGCACGACTATCAACGCGGGACGCTGGTGCGCGTTCCCTTCGTGTTCTGCCTGGAGACCGGGACGTTCGACGACTCGTGGTCGCTCGGTCCGTGGGGCCTGCTGATGAACGACCAGAGCCGCTACGTCCCGGACAAGTCCACGCGTGAGACGCGCACGCGCAACGTCTTCCGTGCCGTGCTCGGCCTGCTGCGCGTCGAGACGTCGCCCCAGGCGACCGATGTGCGCCTGCTCTGGTTCGTGCGGTTCTCCGTCTGAGGCGCCGCGGGGGCGGCACAAGTGCTGCTGGCCCCTGCGCGCCACTGCCCATCGCCGCTCGCGGCACGGACGCCACTTCCGTCGCTGGCGCAGTTCGCCAGGCGCCGGGGGCGCTGCGATGGACGCCCGCAAGTCCCGCGCGCAGTTCGTCGAGGCGCGCGACCAGCTGATCGGCCGGGCAGGGGGTCAGCGTTGGCAGCCGCTGCACCAGTAGGTGCTGCGGCCGGAGTCGACGGCGCGCTTGACCGGCGCGCCGCAGCGCGGGCACGGCTTGCCGGCGCGCTCGTACACGGCGAGCTCGCGGGCGAAGAAGCCGGCGTCCTCGTCGACGCCGACGTAGTCGCGGAACGACGTGCCGCCGGCGGCGATCGCCGCGGCCAGCACGGCGCGCACGGCCTGGGCGAGCGCGTCGCACTCGGCGCGCGTCAGCGAGCCGGCCGCTCGGCGCGGCCGCACCTTGGCGCGCCAACAGGCCTCGCTGGCGTAGATGTTGCCGACGCCGACGAGGATGCGGCCGTCCATCAGCAGCGCCTTGACGTTCGCCTTCTTGCCGCGGCTCTCGCGCTGCAGGAACGCGCCGTCGAAGCCCGGCTCGAGCGGCTCCTGGCCGAGCGCTGCCAGCAGCGGGTGGGTCGGCAGGTCGGCGGCGTCCGCGACGTCGAGCGCGCCGAAGCGCCGCGGGTCGACGAAGCGCACCAGCCGGTCGCCGAAGTCCATGCGCCAGTGCTCGTGCTTGCGCCACTCCGGCCGCGACGCCTTGGCGTCGGTCACGTCGACCAGCAACCGGCCCGTCATGCCGAGATGCACGATCGCCGCCGGCGCGCCGCTGCCGTCGAAGCGCAGCAGCAGGTACTTCGAGCGCCGGTCGACGCCGCCGCAGGTCCGGCCGACGAGCGCGCGCAGCGCCGCCTCCGGCATCGGCCAGCGCAGGTCGGGGCGCGTCTGCTCGTAGCGGCGCAGGCGCCGGCCGCGCAGGTGCGGCTCGGCGCCGGCGCGCACGGTCTCGACTTCGGGCAGTTCGGGCACGGCGGCGGCGGGGGCGGCGCAGGTTGCGGGGCTGGAACTGGCCGCCAGGAGGCGCATGGCTACCATGCCGCGCTCTTTCCCGCGACCCTACCGCCATGGCTTCTGATCCCGCCGTTGCCGGTCTGCACCACATCGGCATCGCCGTCCGCTCGCTCGCCGAGGCGCTGCCGCGCTGGACCGACGGCCTGGGCCTCGTGCTGCAGTCCGTCGACGAGGTGCCGACCGAGAAGGTCAAGGTCGCTGTCCTGCTCGCTGGGACCCAGCGCATCGAGTTGCTCGAGCCGACCTCGCCGGACTCGCCGATCGCCGTGTTCCTCGACAAGCGCGGGCCGGGCATCCATCACCTCGCGTTCACGGTCGGCGACTGCCAGGTCAAGATCGACGCGATGACGGCGCTCGGCGCGCCGATGCTCAACCAGAAGCCCAACGCGGGCGCCCACGGCTGCAAGGTCGCCTTCGTCCACCCCAAGTACCTTGGCGGCGTGCTGGCCGAGTTCGTCGAGGACAAGCATCCATGACCGACCCGTTGAAGAAGCTCCAGGACCTGCGCGAACGCTCGCTGCTGGGCGGCGGCAAGGACCGTATCGACGCCCAGCACCAGAAGGGCAAGCTGACCGCGCGCGAGCGCATCGCCCTGCTCGTCGACCCGGGCACGTTCACCGAGATCGACCGGTTCGTGACGCACCGTTGCCGCGACTTCGGCATGGACAGCGAGAAGAACCAGATCCTCGGCGACGGCGTCGTCACCGGCAGCGCCCGCATCGACGGCCGGCCGGTGTACCTGTACGCGCAGGACTTCACGGTCTTCGGCGGCAGCCTGTCGGAGACGCACGCGGCGAAGATCTGCAAGGTCATGGACCTCGCCGTGAAGATGGGCGTGCCGATGCTCGGCCTGTCCGACTCCGGCGGCGCCCGCATCCAGGAGGGCGTCGTGTCGCTCGGCGGCTACGCCGACATCTTCCTGCGCAACACGCTGGCCAGCGGCGTGGTGCCGCAGATCAGCGCGATCATGGGCCCGTGCGCTGGCGGCGCCGTGTACTCGCCCGCGATCACCGACTTCATCCTGATGGTCGAGGGCACGAGCTTCATGCACATCACGGGCCCGGATGTGGTGAAGACCGTGACGCACGAGGACACGACCAGCGAGGAACTCGGCGGCGCCCGCGTGCACAGCGAGGTCAGCGGCGTGGCGCACTTCACCGCGCCCGACGACGCGACCTGCCTCGTGCAGTTGCGCGAGCTGCTCGGCTACCTGCCGCTCAACAATGCCGAGGACCCGCCGTTCCGCGCCACCGAGGACGACCCCAACCGCATGGATCCGGCGCTCGACTCGATCGTGCCGGCCTCCAGCGATCAGCCGTACGACATGCGGCAGGTGGTCAAGAAGATCGTCGACGACGGCAAGTTCTTCGAGGTGCAGGCCCGCTACGCCAAGAACATGATCGTCGGCTTCGCGCGCCTGGGCGGCCGCGCCGTCGGCGTCGTCGGCAACCAGCCGAACCACCTCGCCGGCGTGCTCGACATCAAGGCGAGCCTCAAGGGCGCGCGCTTCATCCGGTTCTGCGACGCCTTCAACATCCCGTTGATCACGTTCGAGGACGTGCCGGGCTTCCTGCCGGGCAAGGACCAGGAGTGGGGCGGCATCATCGCGCACGGCGCCAAGCTGCTGTACGCGTACTGCGAGGCGACGGTGCCGAAGATCACGGTCATCACCCGCAAGGCCTACGGCGGCGCCTACGACGTGATGAACAGCAAGCACATCCGCGCCGACCTCAACCTCGCCTGGCCGTCGGCCGAGATCGCGGTGATGGGCGCCGAGGGTGCTGCCAAGGTCGTCTTCCGCCGCGAGATCCAGGCGGCGAAGGACCCGGTGGCCGAGGAGAAGCGGCTCGTCGCCGACTACAAGGCGAAGTTCGCCAACCCCTACCAGGCGGCCGCGCGCGGCTACGTCGACGACGTCGTCGAGCCCCGCCGCACGCGCCCGCTGCTGATCCAGGCGCTCGAGCTGCTGCGCAGCAAGCGGGACACCAACCCGCCGAAGAAGCACGGCAACATCCCGCTCTGACGCGTCCGTCGCCGGCGGTGCTGGCCCGAAGCCGGTCGGCGCTGCCAAGAAACGCTGGCGCCCCGGCGCCAGCGTTCGGTCACAGCCGGTCGACCCAGCTGCGCAGGTCCTTGTCGAGCGCTTCGAGGTCGATGCCGGCGAACGCCTTGTCGACGGCCTGCGACAGGATCTCGGCGACCTTCTCGCGGTCCTCGAAGTCGACGAGGCGCACGCCCGGGATGCCCGGGATCGACGTGTCGCCGCCCGGCTTGTCGTCGTCCTCTTCCTTCCGCTTGGCGCGGAAGGCGGTGACGTTGTCGGCGAGGTAGCCGAAGTAGGTCTCGAGCGCCTGCTTGTGCGCCTTGTTCTTGCTGACCTCGCGGATGAAGTAGATCGTCGCCCAGCCCTGCGAGTACTTGAGGCCGGCGTTGCTGTAGTACTCGCTCTGCTCGTAGCGCAGCAGGCTGCGCAGCGGGATCAGGTCCTTGCCGTCGCGCATGTGCTCTTTGAGGTAGCGCACGCGCCAGTCGAACACCTTGACGCCCTGCACCGCGCCGGCCGCAACGGTCAGGCCGGCGAAGTAGTCGCCGTGGCCCTCGTTGAACCACGAGTGCGGGGACACGTCGCCGATCGCGAAGTGCACGTACTGGTGGAAGCCCTCGTGGAACATCACCGACCGGCAGTCGTCCTTCGACTTGTTGGCCGACATGTCGTCGAACTTCTGGAACAGCACCAGCTCGCCCTTGGTCGGCGAGAAGTAGCCGGCGCTGCTGCCCGGGCCGCCGAACTGGTGGTACTCGGACTGCGTGGCGAACACGCGCACGGGGTTCAGCGGCGTCTTCTGGTTGCGCGGCTTGAACATCGGCACGTAGACCTTCTCGCGCACCGTCTCGAGGTCCTTCGCCAGCTTGTCGACGAACGCCTTGTCGGCGTTGCTGATGAAGACGTAGTACTTCGTGTCGACGGTGAACCAGCCCGGCTTGCCGGCGACGCTCGCCTTCAGCGCCGCACGCTTTTCCTCGCCCTCGAGCTTGTTGGGGTCGACGCGGTTGGCGTCGGCGACGTCGGGGTTGACGTTGGCGGTTACCTGGAAGCTCAGGATGCTCTTCTCGTAGGCCTCCTTCCACGTCTTCTGCCACGTCTCCTCGAAGCAGACGTAGACGACGGCCCACTCGGTGCCCATGTAGCGGAACGCGCCGATGGTGACGTGCTCCGAGTCGGCGCCGAAGTCGATCAGGTCGCCCTGCATCTTGCCGCCCTTGAGCGGCCGGCGCAGCCAGCGCTTGCCGGCGCCCTTCCAGCGGTTCTCGATCCACTCGTCGATGCTCTTGGCCGGGTTCTTCACGCCGAGGACCTTCTTGAGCTTGTCGTCGACGCTCGGCTCGGCCGGCGGCGCGGCGCCGCCCTTGTTGGTCTCGACCGCGATCGCCATGCGCATCACCTGCAACTCGCAGTGGCGGCCGGAGAACATCGCCTCGTAGTCGCCGCGCTTCTCGAACTCGTCGAGCGCGAGCTTCCAGCGGCCGACGGTGGCGCGGTCCTCCTGGTCGGGCGGCATCGAGTTCCAGCCCTTGAGCGGTTGGATCTGGTAGCCCCAGCTCTTGTCCTTGTAGAGCTTGTCGAGCTCGACCTTGCGCTGGGCGCAGAGCGGCGCGGCGAGCGCCACCACGACGGCTACGAGAAGACGGAAGGAACGATTCATGGGGAGGGCTCCTGGGCCGCGGCGGGGCGCGTCCGGTCGGACTGGGAAGTCACGACCGTGGACGATTCCGGCGTGCCCCTGTCGAGGCAAGGTCCCGCAGCGACAATCGGGGGGCACGGGCCGGCGGCCCGGGTCGCCGGTCGTTCAGGCCAGTTCGATCGTGCGGCCTTCGCGGGCGGAACGGTCGGCGGCGAGCACGATGCGCAGGCTGTTGACCGCGTCGGCGAGGTGCTCGCCGAGGTCCAGGTCTTCCCGGATGGCGCGCAGCAGGTACTGCTGCTCGCGCAGGCAGAGGCCGTCGTGGTCCGGTTCGTCCGTCGTGTCGATCCACTGGTCGGCGTGCACGAAGGCGTCGCTCGCGTCGCGATCCTGGCGGTGCAGGCGCAGCGCGTTCGTCGCCGTATGCGCGCCGACGTCGGCGCTGCCGGCCTTGCGTTCGCCCTGGCGGTCGACGATCGACACGCAGCCCTTGGGGCCGACGACGTCCTTCACGAAGTACGCGATCTCGCTCATCATCGGGCCCCAGCCGGCCTCGTACCAACCGACCGAGCCGTCGGCGAACGTCACCTGCAGCTGGCCGTAGTTGTACATGCCCGGCTTCAGCTCGTCGGACAGCCGCGCCTGGATCGCCGAGACGCGCACCGGCTTGCTGCGCGTCATCTGGCACATGACGTCGACGTAGTGCACGCCGCAGTCGACGATCGGCGACATCGAGTCCATCAGCGCCTTGTGCGTGCGCCAGTCCTTGCCCTTCGACTGCTGGTTCAGGTTCATGCGCATGACCAGCGGCTTGCCGAGCGTCTGCGCCACCTCGATGAACTTCTGCCACGCCGGGTGGACGCGCAGGATGTAGCCGACGACGACTTTGCGACGGTGTTGCTTCGCCAGCGCGACGATCTCCTCCGCTTCGGCGACCGTCTCGGCGAGCGGCTTCTCGAGGAAGACGTGGCTGCCGCCGCGCAGGGCGACCCGCGCGATCGCCGCGTGCGTGTCCGGGTAGGTGTTGATCGACACCACGTCCGGCTTCGTCGCCGCGTAGGCCTGCTCGAAGTCGGCGAACGTCGGCAGGCCGCCGAGCTCGGCGGACAGCTTGTCGCGCGAGCCGGGGCTGCGGGCGACGAGGCCGACGATGCGGAAGTCGTTCTTGAGCTGGTGGTAGGCGCGGGCGTGGGAGGTGCCCATGTTGCCGCAGCCGACGACCAGGACGCGCAGGGGTGCCATGGCCGACCTTCTTACTCGCCGGACCGTGCGCCGCCCAGGCTCGCGGCGGCGCGCGGTGGCGACGTCGCGCTCGACCCCGATGCCGTGGCCGCCTACCGTTGCGGTTCGCCATGCCGCTCTTCCGACGCATCCTCGTGGCCAACCGCGGCGAGATCGCGCTGCGCGTGATCCGCACCGCCCAGGAGATGGGCATCGAGACGGTCGCCGTGTACTCCGACGCCGACCGCGCCGCGCTGCACGTCCGCCGCGCGACGCTGGCCGTGCACCTCGGTGGCAGCAAGCCGGCCGGGAGCTACCTCGACATCGGCAAGATCGTGGCGGCGGCCGTGGCGACCGGCTGCGACGCGCTGCACCCCGGCTACGGCTTCCTCAGCGAGAACGAGGACCTCGCCGAGGCCTGCAAGCAGGCGGGCATCGAGTTCCTCGGCCCGCCGCCGCACGCGATCACGGTGATGGGCGACAAGGTCGAGGCGCGCAAGGCGGCGGCGAAGGCCGGCGTGCCGCTGGTGCCCGGCCTGCAGGAGGACGTCGACGCCGCGCGCCTCGCCGCCGCCGCGCGCCAGGTCGGCTACCCGGTGATGCTGAAGGCCGCGGCTGGCGGCGGCGGCAAGGGCATCCGCATCGTGCGCGAGGAGAAGCAACTGGTCGAGGCGTTCGAGCTGGCGCGCGCCGAGGCGAAGAGCTCGTTCGGCGACGACCGCATCTACCTGGAGAAGTTCGTCACGCGGCCGCGCCACGTCGAGATCCAGGTGATGGCCGACAAGCACGGCAACGTCGTGCACTACGGCGAGCGCGAGTGCTCGGTGCAGCGCCGCCACCAGAAGCTCGTCGAGGAGTCGCCGTGCGTCGCGCTGACGCCCGAGCTGCGCGAGCAGATGGGCAAGGCCGCCTGCGATCTCGCCCGCTCGGTCGGCTACGTCGGCGCTGGCACCGTCGAGTTCCTGTGGTCGGAGGGGCGCTTCTACTTCATGGAGATGAACACGCGCCTGCAGGTCGAGCACCCCGTCACCGAGATGCGGTACGGCGTCGACCTCGTGCGCGAGCAGATCCGCGTCGGCGCCGGCGAGAAGGTCGCGCCGCCGCCGGAGCCGCGCGGCCACGCCATCGAGGTGCGCGTCAACGCCGAAGACCCGGCGACGTTCTTCCCGTCGCTCGGCACGCTGACGCGCATCAACCTGCCGGGCGGCCCCGGCGTGCGCCTCGACAGCGCGATGTACCGCGGCATGGAGGTCACGCCGTTCTACGACAGCATGCTCGCCAAGCTGATCGTGCACGGCGCCGACCGCGAGCAGGCGATCGCCCGCTGCGTCCGCGCGCTGCGCGAACTGCGCCTCGTCGGCGTCGCCACCTCGCTGCCGACTGCGCTCGCGGCGCTGCGTAGCGCCGAGTTCGCCGGCGGCGACTACGACACCGGCATCCTTGAGCGCATCGATCGCAAGGCGCCGGCGGCGACGGCGGAGCTGGCCGCGCTGGCGGCCGCCGCTGCGCGCTTCCTGCTGGCCGAGCGCGCCGGCGCCG
>Ga0194132_10001032_pt1 | contig 56435 bp, 54 predicted proteins | sample TA2KigOf80mmetaG_FD_148612 | JGI IMG/M metagenome (GOLD analysis project Ga0194132, IMG submission 148612) | Freshwater microbial communities from Lake Tanganyika, Tanzania - TA2015054 Kigoma Offshore 80m | ecosystem: Environmental > Aquatic > Freshwater > Lake | place: Tanzania: Lake... | reverse complement strand
CCTTGGGCCGTCAGCACCTCCACCTGCCGAAGCTTCGTCACGATCTCTTCAGCCGTGCGTCTCTTCCTTGCCATCGATGTCCTCCTCCATCCTCAAAACCATACTTCAGGGAGGACCACTTCAAAGGGGGCAGATCACCGGGGGCCAACATTCCCACGCCGCCCACAGCGGCGGCTCCGTCGACCCAGGGAACGCCCGTGGCTCCAACCGGCCCGGTTGGCGGCACAGGCGGGTCCACGACGCCCGCGACCGGCGGTGGTACGGGCGGCAACGGGACGCCTCCGACGGGCGGCAACAACCCGACCGACGACACGAGCGGCAGCAGCACGCCGCAGTAATCTTCAGCGGCGTGCCGCTAGCACGGCGTCGACCTGCCGTCGCAACGCTTCCGGACTGTCATCACCGTTGAAACGCCAGGCAACATGGCCTCGCACGGCCGGACGTTGAATCATCTGTTCATACCAATCGCTTAGAAAGGGGTGCTTGGTCCGCCAGTAGTAGCCAGGGTGTAGCGGGTCCTTGGCCGTGCGTCCGGCGTGGACATAGCTGAGCGGGTGCAATGCAGCGATGTCCCCGATGTCGACCGAGCCGCGTGCGGGGCACTCGCTTTCCATCGCAGCGAACCCCCGGAGCAGCTTCGGCCACTGCCGTTCCAAGACGTCCTGGCGCCGACCCTCGCGACGTCCGTTCTCAAGGCTGATGGTGACCGCGGCCTCGAACACCATGTCGGCCAGGGCCATGCGGCGAAGCGCCTCGAGCCGTTCGCGCGGGTCGCTGGGAAAAAATCGAGGTGAGGGGACGAGGTACTCGAAGTACTCGCAGATGACGGGGCTGCCATAGAATGTCGTGCCGTCGTCGAGCGCGAGAGTCGGGACTTTGGCCAGGGGATTGATCGGGCCAAGGTCGTAGCCGTCACGATAGGGGTACACGGGGACGACCGTGATGCGGTCCCACAACCCCTTTTCGCGCGCCACGATGGCGACCTTGTGGAGGCTCTGAGATGGCGTGAAAAAAAGCCTCATCGTCCGACCTCCTCGATAGGATCCTGGGCGCGTTGTGCACAGCAAGCGAACGTGAGCGCGAGCATGGTTGTCACCGCGAGGAACCCGGCGAGCGGTATGGCGGTGTCGTGGGCGAGCAGCCCGGCCACGAAGGTTCCCAAGGCGCCCATCAGATAGCCGACGAATCCAAGGAGGGACGCACCGGCCCCCGCCATGCGCGGGTCGGCGTTGACCGCCGTCGCATTGGCGATCGGCATCGCAATGCCCTGGCCGAACCCGTACAAGGCCAGCGGCAGGATCAGGCCGACGAAGAGCGTCGCACCAGAGTAGGCGGCGATCGCCATGGTCAATGGCGCCGTCAGGGCAAAGATCGTCCCACCGACGATGAGATCGTGGCCCGCAATGCGGTTCGTCAGGCGAACGACCACGGTGTTGGCCACAAGAAATGCGGCCGTTAGCGTCATCATCGCGGTGCCGACCGCGCCCACCTCGAGCGCAAACGCATCGGCCAAGACGAACGGCGTGAGCGTAAGGAAGCCGAAATAGCCGGCGCGCATGAACGCGCCCGTCAGCACCGTGTACAAGATCGGGCGGCGCTGCAGCAGGCTGCGATAATCCGCCATCGCCCCGCGCCATCCCGGTGGGCGATCGCGTCGGCCGCCTGCCATGTCCGGCGACCGCCGGACGGCGAGGACGAGCACGACCAGGAGCAAAAGCGCCAACACGGCGAAACTCGTTCGCCAGGTTCCCGTCCATGCGTCGAGCCATCCGCCGATGAGCGGGGCGCTCGTCGCCCCGACCGCCGTGGCCATCGACAGGTAGACGAACACCCGGCCACGCTTCGGCTCGACAAAACTGTCGCTGGCGATCGCCCGCGGCACGACCGTGAGCCCGGCGGCGCCCAGCCCCTGGAGCACCCGTCCGAGCAACAGCACGCCGATCGACGGGGCCGCACCGCTGACGATCGTGCCCAAGAGGAACAACCACAGACTGACGTGCAACACGCGCCAGCGCCCGATGCGATCGGAGGCCGGGCCGTGCCAGACCTGGACCAATCCGAACGTCGCGGCAAAAACCGTGACCGACCATTGCGCGACGGTCGCGCTGGCATCGAGATCTCGCGCGATGCCGGGCAGGGATGGCGTGTAGATGGTCGCTGCGACGACCGATACGACGGTGGCCGTCAGGAGGAAAAAGAGGGACACGGGAGGGCCGAAACCAAGGGCGCACTTTGCCACGTCGGGTGCCGGCCCGAAACCGTTACCGGTGCGACGGCGGTTGAAAGCGGGGTCGATTGCGCTAGGGTTTGGGGTCAGACGATCCGAGTGGAATGACCGAAAACCTGATCTCCCTGATCGAGCGTCGCCCCGGCGTTCGGGACAGGCCCCTCATCGAAACGCCCGACGGTCGCTGCTGGACCTATCGGGACGTGCTCGATCTGGCCGGGCGGTTGGCTGGCGCACTGCTGGCGTCTGGCGCACGGCGCGGGGATCGCATCGCGGCGCAGATCGACAAGAGTCCGGAGGGGTTTGCGCTCTATCTCGGTTGCCTTCGCGCAGGGCTTGTATTCCTGCCGCTCAATCCCGCCTATACCAGTGCCGAGCTCGACTATTTCCTGGGCGACGCAGAGCCCGCCGTCTTCGTCGTGCGTCCGGAACAAGAGCGAGCGCTGGCTCCCCTGGCGGCCGGTATCGGGGCCAAGATCATGACGTTGGGCACGGCTGGGGAGGGTTCTCTGCCCGCAACCGCCTCCAAGGCCACCGTGCCGGCGGATGAAAACCCTGGACGCGATGACATCGCTGCTATTCTTTACACGTCGGGCACGACCGGGCGGGCCAAGGGCGCCATGCTGACCCACGGCAATCTCGCCAGCAACGCGATGACCCTCGCGGAGACTTGGCGTTTCGCAGAGCATGACGTGCTGCTCCACGCTTTGCCGATTTTTCATGCTCATGGTCTCTTCGTCGCCGCCAATACGGTCATGGTCGCCGGCGCGTCCATGTTGTTCCTGCCCAAGTTCGATCTCGACGTCGTGATGCGTCTTCTGCCGCGCGCGACGACCATGATGGGCGTTCCGACCTTCTACACCCGGCTGCTCGGCGACCCACGGCTCGATCGTGGCGTTTGCGCCAACATGCGGCTTTTTGTTTCGGGCTCGGCCCCGCTGCTCGCGGAGACCCACCGGGCCTGGCAGGCGAGGTCCGGACACGCCATCCTCGAACGCTACGGCATGACCGAGACCGTGATCACGACCTCGAATCCCTATGACGGTGATCGTGTCGCCGGAACCGTGGGCTTCCCGCTGCCGGGTGTCGAGCTTCGCATCGTCGATCCCGCGAGCGGCCAGGCCCTGCCTCGGGGAGAGACCGGGATGATCGAGGTTCGCGGGCCGACGGTGTTTCCCGGATACTGGCGTCAGCCGGAGCGCAACAAGGCGGAGTTCCGGAGCGACGGTTTTTTCATCACCGGCGACCTCGCGCGTCGCGACGATCGCGGCTACCTCCACATCGTCGGTCGCGACAAGGATCTCGTGATCAGTGGCGGCTACAACGTCTATCCGAAAGAGGTCGAAAGCGAGATCGACGGCCTGCCGGGTGTCGTCGAAAGCGCGGTGTTCGGGGTGGCGCATCCGGACTTCGGCGAAGGGGTGACTGCGGCGGTCGTCGTTCAACCCGGCCAAGTTCTCGAGGAGATCGAAGTCCTGAAGGCGCTCGAGGCTCGCCTCGCCCGCTATAAGCTGCCCAAGCGGGTGATCGTCGTGACAGACTTGCCGCGCAACGCGATGGGGAAGGTGCAGAAGAACGTGTTGCGACAGACCTATGGCGATCTCTACCGGCGCCTGGCGGGGTAGACGTGGCGGTCAATCGGGCACAGCGGCGTCTTCTCGAGAAGCGTGGTCGTGAGCTCTTGACCCACGGGATCGATCTGCGACCCCACGTCGATGATGCGGCGGCGCTTGGTTCGGCGTTTTTCTCGATCCTGGCCACCGGCCGCGCGAACGCCCCATCCGATGCCGCGCGCGCGATGCTGCAATGCCTGAGCAAGGTCCACAATGCGGTGACGCCCAAGGAGATTGCCTGCCGCGGTGGCTGCACGCACTGCTGCCATCTGTTCGTTTCTGCGACCGCGCCCGAGATTTTTCTCCTGGCGCGATCGATCGACGAGGCGGCAAAACAGCGCCTGCTGGCCACCAACCGTCAGACGCATCCGATGTCGATCGAGGAGCGGTTGCGCGCGATCGTGCCATGCCCAATCCTCGATGGCGGACTATGCAGCGCTTACGCGACGCGGCCTACGTCCTGTCGCTCGACAACCTCGTTTTCCGCCGAGGCGTGTGAGGGCGCGATCCGTCAGGGGGCGACGATCGAGGTTCCGTTTGCGGTCCCGCCCCAGCAGGCCCGGAGCACGGTCCTCACGATCTTTCGTGCGGCCCTTCGCGCCAAGGGCCTACCGATCGTGTCCTATGAGTTGAATGCTGGCGTCGTGCGCGCGCTGGAGGCGCTCGATGCGGAACGTCGTTGGCTCGCGGGAGACGACGTGTTCGCCGGGGTCCAGATCGATTCCGCCTCGCTGTCGATGCGGGCGGACGACGTGGCCGCTTTGGCGCAACGCTTCGCTTAGCCCGCCAGGGTTGCATGCCGCCGATGCCCGAGGGAGTAGGGGCAGCTTGCCGGGACCCGCGGTCCGGACGATGATCGACGCAAGGGAGAAAAGAAGAATGGCCCTCGATACCGCCGTTTCGTCACGCCTGCGCGTCTATTGGCAACCGCACTGTTCGAGCTGCGCCTTCGTCAAGCAATTCTTGACGCGAAACGGGGTCGACTACGAGTCGATCAACGTGCTCGAACACAAAAACGCCTACGACGACATGCGGGCGATCGGAGCACGTAGCGTGCCGATCGTCGCCCGCGGCGACAAGTTCGTTTACGCCCAGTCGATCGCGGACGTCGCTGCCTTCGTCGGGTTGGCGCCGACGTCGTTCGGGCTCGCGCCTGCCGTGCTGATCGAGCGTGGGGAGACCATCTTGGCCGCCTCCGAACGCTACGTGCGACAATTGCCGGAGGCGTTGCTCGCGACCGAGATGCCGAATCGCCCAAACCGTACATATCGCATACTGGCCCACCACGCCTTCAACGTCGTCGAAACGTTCCTGGAGGCGCTCGGGGGCGATGTCCTCACCTATGAGACGCTCGTCCGGCCGCCGCCCGGGGAGATGCACAGCTCGGCGCAGATCGCCGACTACGGGCACGACATCCGCGGGCGGTTCCTGACCTGGTGGCGCGCCTCCGCCGACCGCAACGGTGTGGCGCCGATGAACACGTACTATGGCGAAAAACCGATGCGCGAGGTTTTGTTGCGCACCGTTTCCCACGCCGGGCAACATTCGCGTCAACTCGCCGCGCTCCTGCACATGAATGGCATTGCGCCGAACCAGGCATTGCCCGATTCGGTCTACGACGGCCTGCTCGTTGCCGAAGACGCACTGGACCGCTGAAAAGGAATGGTCATGGGTTCGTTCCGTCGCGGGGTGACGAGAATTGTCGCCGCAATCGCCATGTTGCTCGTGAGCGCCTGCTACGAGGTTGGGCGCGAAGTGATTCCCGCATCCGCGGGTGTGCAGATTCCCGAGGCCATTTCGCCGATCACCTGGAACAATGGCGGTTCGGTGCAATTTTCGTTTGTGCCGGCAACGCGCGACTATCGTTTCAGCGAGCGTTCGGCGGACGGCAGTGTACACAACGGTTCGGTGCGGGCGATGCCGGTGCGCGACAATATTTACGCGCTGCAGGTCCTGTACGACGGGTCGCGCAACTATGAGATCTATTTCCTGCAAGTGACCGCCACTCGTGTCGAGTGGATGTCGCCGCAGGGAAACCTCGTGGAGTTAGGGCGACGCTATGCTGTCAACTTCACGGAGCCAGAGAATGACGAACAATGGGATATGAATCGCTTGGAGGGAAACCCGGCGAACCTTCTTGCCTTCCTGCGTGCCCACCGCGAGCTTCGCTTCGAGAAGTCGGACTGATGTGCCCGCGATCCCCGATCGAACCATGTTCAGACTGAAACACACGACGCTCACACCGCCTCTGCGGCAGCTAGCGGCGGTGTTTGTCGCGTTTCTCGCGGCCGCCTGCTACGAAACGACGTTCGAGGCCATTCCCGTGTCGGCTGGCGTTGCCGTTCCAGGGCTGGTCGGACCGCTCAATTCGAACGATGGAGCGAGCGCACAGTTTACCTACGTCCCGGCGACGCGCGACTATCGCTTTAGCGACCGATCCGCTGACGGTCGTGTACGGAACGGCACTGCGCGCGCGATGCCGATCCGCGGTAACATCTATGCCCTGCAAGTGCTCTTCGATGGGCATCGAACCTACGAAATTTACTTTTTTCAGTGGGCCGACCGGAGGCTGACCTGGATGATGCCCCGGGGATACAGCGAGTTGGCCGAGACGTTCGACGTTACGCTCGACACTTCCGCGGACATGGATATCGAACTCGAACGCCTGGACGGCGACCCAGAAGATGTCTTGGAGTTCCTTCGCGCCCACCGGGAGCTAGAGTTCGACAAGGCGTACTGACCCCCCTTATCGAGGTAGGACATGAGACCTCTGGTGATTGGCCTCGCCGGAATGACGCACAGTTGCCCCGAACCCCAACGGTTCTTGAACCTCGTGACCAAGGAGTGGGGCTGGGAGGTGCTCATGGAGGGCGGGATCGGGTCCGACCTCGAGCGCCTATGGCACATCGCCCCGGGCAGTGCCGGGGATCGCTTCTGGATCGTGCGAGCCCCTGGTTCCGATCACGGGATGGTGCGGGTCGTTCGCGGCTCGGAGCGCCGGCGTGTTCGCGAGCGGGCCGCCCGGTGGGCCGGGTTCGAGATCATCGTCACCTCGGACATCGTCGGCCTACACCGCCGGCTCGCGAATCACCCCGATTTCAAACCCTATCAGGCTCCGGTCGACTACGACTTCACCCACGCCGCGAGCAATCTGCACCAGGCGTTCAGCTCCAGGCTGCCGGGCGGCACGCATGTGACGATGACCATGGGCGTCACCCAGCCGAAAAAGCGCAAGTTCCCGACGGCCAAGACTCAGGTCGGGCAGTTTTTCCAGGTCCCGCTCAACACGCCGCAGTATGCCCGCTGCCGCGCCTTCTACGAGGAGACGCTCGGCATGGAGGTGACGCTCGAGTCGGGCGGGACCCATGGCCCCATTCACAAGGCATGGAAGGTTCCGCCGGGGCCGATGTACTTCCTCGATATCGTCAAGGGGGATGCCCCCGACAGCGGCCGGGGCTGCATCGAGATTCATGGCCTGCCAGCGGGTTTCATCGACGACGATCCGGCCGACCCGATGCATTTCGATGGCGGCACATGCATGGCGACGTTGGGGGCCAGGGACTTCGATGGGCTGTATCGCGCGGTAACATCGCATCGCCTTGCCCGCATCCCGACCGAGCCCGGCCCGATTGCAGCGGCCCCCTATGGCGGAAGACGGGCGTTCTGCTTCACGGGGCCAGACGCCGAGCGGGTCGAGGTGATCGAGGCGATGTGGGTTTAGGTGGGTTGGGAGATTCTTCCCGTCCCCCAGACTCGCGCCACGCCGACCAAGCCGACCAAACCGATCACGCCGATCGCCGCGACCCACAGGAGCGGATCGGTCGCGTGGAAGAAATTCTGGCCCATCGTTTCCATCGCCAGCGCACCGAGCACGACGACGGCCCACGCGCCCCATAGCGCCCGTGGCCGGACCTCGTTCGGGGCCCCTGGGATCGGTTCGTCTTTCATCAGGGCCTGGGTGATGTTGTCGACGTTCTGGGCTTCGGTCGCGATACGCGCCCCTTCGGCTTCCTTTTGAACCCGGGATTGCAAGAAGCGCTGCCAAGCGCGTCCAAGGGGAGTTTCAGGGGTCTGCGGCGCGTTTGGCTGTTGTCCGGCGATGGTGAGGTCGCCGCCGACCTGCGGGGAGCGCCGTCGTTCCTCGGACTCGCTTTGGCCGGCGATGATCCGCTCGTTGGTCACGGCAAGGTTCCCACCGACCTGCTGTATTCCGCGTCGGGCGGCAAGCCAGTTGCTCCCGGCGCCAATCACGAACAACAAAACGCCAATTCCATCGGTGATCACTTCGGGGACGATTAGGAACAGCGACGATGCGAGCAGCACAACCCTTTGCCAATGGCTGAGCGGGCTCTGGAAATACCCGGTGAGGGCCAAGGCGAACGCGGTGAGTCCGAGGGCCGAGGTCAGGCTCACCTGGAGGATCTCATACCACGTGCCCTCGAGCAGCAGACCCGGCCCATAGACGAATAGGAACGGCAGCAAGAATGTCCCGGCGCCCAGGCGGCTGGCTTGCAGGCCGGTGGCGATCGGGTCGGCCTTGGCGATGGGGGCGGCGGCGTAGGCGGCGATGGCCACGGGCGGCGTGATGTTGGCGGCATTGCCGAAGTAGAACGCGAACATGTGCGCCGCCATCGGCGAAATCCCCGACTTGATCAAAATCGGGATGACGGTCGCGGCCAACGTGATGTAGATCGCAACCCCGGGCATCCCCATGCCCATGATCAGCGACAGGACCGCGGCAAGGACGAGAATGATCCAGACTTGGCCGCCCGATTGATCGACCGCGTATTGCGCCACGGAAAATGTCAGACCAGTGGCGAAAACCGATCCGATGATGATGCCGGCCGCTCCCGCTGTGGCGCAAAGGCCGGCGGTCGAACGCACCGTCTGCTCGAAGGTGTCGAGCAGACGGTAGGGCGTCATACGTCGGCTTTTTTCGAGCAGGGCGATGACGAACGTAGCGCTGATGACGACCACACCGACGAACACGATCGAATAGCCGAGGACCAGCGCGACGATGATCAGCGCCAGCGGGATCAGCAGGTAGCCTTCACGCTTGAGGATGCCCCAGGCGCTCGGCAACAGGCTGCGATCCATCGCCCGCAGGCCGAGCTTCCTCGCCTCGTAGTGAACGGTCAGATAGATCACGAGGTAATAGAGAACCGCCGGAATCGCCGCGGCCAAGGCGATCTCGGCGTACTTGCGGTTCATGAACTCGGCCATGATGAAGGCGACGGCGCCCATGACCGGGGGCATGATGACGCCGCCGTTCGAGGCCGCAGCCTCGACTCCACCGGCGAACGATCCGCGGTAACCGAGGCGGCGCATCAGCGGAATCGTGAAGGTTCCGGTCGTCACCACGTTGCTGACCGAACTCCCCGACAGCATCCCAAGGAGGCCCGACGACACCACGGCGGCCTTGGCCGGACCACCCGTGCGGTGCCCGAACAGGGCGAAGGCCAACCGCGTGAAGAAGGCCCCGCCGCCAGTGACCGTAAGCAGCGTGCCGAACAGGATGAACAGAATGACGAAGTTCGCCATTACGGCCACAGCGACGCCGAACACACCATCATCGCCCAGGAAGACGCTGCGAATAAGGCGATCGAGCGAAGAAGGGGGACGGTTGAAGGGGCCGGGGAACCAATCGGCAAACAGGGCATGCACGAGGAAGAACAGGCACACCCAGACGAGGGCCATGCCAACCGCGCGGCGCGTCGCCTCGAGGGTCACGACGATGAGCAAGATGCCGGTCGCAAAATCGATCGGGCGCATCGCGGCGCGATGCAACTCCCAGGTCTTGTATTCGATGATGAAGTACGCGGAGATCCAGAGACTGCCGACGATGAGCACCGCATCGATGGCGCCGAGCGCCAGCGACGGCTTGGATCGGCCGGCGCCAAGCGGGAAATAGAGAAACGTCAGCGCCAGGGCGACCCCAAGGTGGAGCGTGCGGTAGAGCATCGCATTCGGTGCGCCGTAGAACGCGGCATAGAGGTGCAGCAGGATCCACGACACCCCGAGCCAGGCGATGAACCAAGCCCGCCACAGGTCCGATGCCGGCGCGCCGCGCCCGGTTACGATGCTCACAACGTTCATGCTTGTCCGTGAAAAGAACGGGGCCGGGCGATCATGCCCGGCCCCTGGCGTCTCACGCTCCGCAATGCCCCTAAGCCATTAGGAGCGTAGCTTGCCGATCTCCCGGTAATAGCGCTGCGCCCCGGCGCAGACCTGGACCTGGTTACCCGCCAACGGATCGACGGCCCCGATTTCGTCAGACCCTGGGAAGATACCGTGGAATTCTTTGGCCTTCTCGTTCATCACCTTGGTGATCTGATACTGGATCGGCTCGGGCACCTTGGTCGTCGCGATCACCTGGTTGGCATACCAGGGGACTGTGATTTCCTCGTCCTGGCCCTTGTAGGTGCCCTTGGCAACGGTGCGCGTCGTGATGCCCGGACGCAGTTCGAGGAACTTCTTCATCGCGTCGGGGCCGATCTTGATGAACTTGAAGCCGGGCTGATTCTCGATCTGCAGCATCAAGTTGTAGGGGATGCCGCCCGAGAAGAAGGTCAAGTCGAGGCGGCGATCCTGGAAGGCCTGGGCCGTATCGCCGTAACCGAACGTCTCGAGCACGGTGCCCGTCTTCTCGAGGTCCTCGAGTTTCATACCGTGGGCTTCCATCAGCGGGTTGATGATGTTGAAGAAGAAGCCCGTCTTCGGGCCGACCCACACGCGGTAGCGGCCTTTGGTCAGATCATTGAGGCTGTTGATCGGGCTGTCCCGCTTCGCCACGACGTAGAGCCCGTCGCCGAACACCATCTGCAAGTGGCAGACGTCGGGTGTCTTGGTCGGCACGGACGACAGACCATCGGTGATGCGCTTGACGTCGAAGGCATAGCCGATCTTGAACTGCAGTTCGCCCTTCTGCATGTCGAACTGGGCTTCGAGACTGCCGATCGACACCGGCGCGATCTGCACGCCGGGCACGTTCTTGTTGATCAGGTCGGTGAACTTTGCCGAATAGATGGGATAGGTTCCAGCCAAGCCGGCTCCCATCTTGAATTGCTGCGTTTGTGCGCTGGCCTGGGCCGCTGCCATGATCATGGCGGCGCCGACGACCACGCCCGAGATGTTGTTTATCAGTCGCATTTCCCCCTCACAATGTTGACGGGGCCGGATTCCACGCCCCGTATGTTTCCCCGGTGCAGCCAGTATATGTCCGGACCTATAGGTCCGGCTAGTCGGTGGTCCCGGGCGCCAGGGTGAATCGGCCCCGCTGCAAGCCGGCCAACGTTTGTTCCCAGGACAGGACGTTGCCAAATCCGTACGCCATCGCGGATAGGGCGTTGCGGTGCCGTTCAGGGTTGTATTCGCCGACGCAATCGGCGACGACGAATGTGGCGTAGTCGCGCTGAAACGCATCGCGCACCGAGCATTCGACGCACATCGCCGTGGTCACGCCGCAGACCAGCAGGCTCTCGATTCGGCGGGCACGCAGGATGGCCTCGAGGGTCGAGGCGTAGAACGCCGAATTGCGCGGTTTGTCGACGATGAAGTCCTCTGCCCGGACATCGAGCCCCGGCAGCAGGTCGACATCCTTGGTCCCGCGTTGCAACCCGCCTCCTGCGGCGATCTTAGGCTTGTAGACGTCGGTCAGGAGGCCGCCATCCTTGTAGTCGGGACGCAGTGTCATTTGGGTCCAGATGATGGGGATTCCGGCGTTGCGGACGTGTGCGACGAGTTCCCCGGACTTCTTGGCCGCCGCCTGGAGCATGGTCGTATCGCGGCCCCGTCGCGCGACCGACCCGTCCGGTGCACAGAACCCGACCTGCAAGTCGATGGCGAGCAGGGCCATCCGTTCGCTATTGAAGTCCATGACGCCGTCCTTTCGCGGACACCACAATCCTCGATGGGAGCTTGCCCAACGCGCGGTTCGCGGACAAGCTTGGGCAGTTCAGACCCCGGAGGATTTCATGCCGCCCGCCCAACCGACCGCCGCCGCGCTCAATTCGTTCATTGATCGAGCCCGCGGCGCCTTGCCCAAGGCCCAGATCGAGAACTATCGTACGCGCTGCATCGGCTGGAATCAGGAGACGTCGGAATCGATCTGCCGTCATGTGAGAGCGGGCGAGAAGCGGGGCACGTTCTCCGTGCCCTGGCTGTGGGCGGCTCATCCGAACACCAAGCCCGAGATCGGGCAATTCGTCGTGCTGTCGACCTATGACGGCGTGCCGCAGGCGCTACTGCAGGTCAAGCAGCTGACACTGACGACCTTCAAGGAGATCGATGCCAGCCACACCGGTCTCGACGGTCCTCCAGTGCGTGATCTCGGCGTGTGGCGTGGGGTTCACACCAAGTATTGGAACGACCTGCTCGGCCCGTTGGGAAAGAAAGTGGAGGATGACATGGCAGTCGTGGTCGAGCGTTTCGAGTGCGTCTACCCCAAGCCTTGATTCGGGCCAGATTTGGGTCGATGTCGTCGAGGGCGAGAAACTCGTCAAATCGCCGGCCTATGAGGCTCAGACGCAGTGTCGGCCGCTCGTCAAAAGTATCGCGTACCACCTGACCGCCGGAACGCCGTTGTGGATCCAAATGAACGGCATCTCGGCGCCGGAGGTGACGATGCTGATCACGGAGGTCGCCGACCGCTGAAGGCGATCCTAGACCTCGAGCACGATGTTTCCGAACAGGTCGCGGCTCTCGAGCAGTTCGTGTGCGCGATTCGCTTCGCGCAACGGGAAGGTGCGGGCGATCACCGGGCGCAGCGCCCCGCGGGCCAGCATGCGCAAGATCTCCTTGATCGATTCCTTCGGCGTAAAGTGTGATCCCGTCAGCGTGATCTGCGAGCGCACCATGTATTTGCGGATGTCGATCAGCGTTTCCGTAGGCGCGATGGACCCAGCCGTGGAACAGCGACCGTTGGGCGCCAGGGCATCGAGGCTTTGGCGGAGGATTTCGCCGCCAACGCCCTCGATGACAACGTCGACCCCGCGACCACCGGTGAGTTCGCGTGCGGCGGCCGTGAGGTCTTGCGAACGGTAGTTGATCCCGGCGTCGGCACCGAGCTGTCGGGCGCGGGCGAGCTTGTCATCGGAACCGGCGCTGGCGATGACGCGGCATCCCAGCATGCGGCCGATCTGTACGCCGGCGCTGCCGACGGCCCCGCCGGCGGCGTTGACGAGGACCGTGTCCTCGGCCCGGACGCTGACCTTTTTGAACAATTCCCATGCCGTGGCGAATGCGACCACCGCGGCGCTCGCGTCGAGATCGCTGAGTGCATCGGGAAGCGGCAGCAGGCTGAACTGGTTGACCCGGACGTATTCGGCGTAGGTGCCCCATCGTGTGTGCCCGAGTTTGTCGAACTTGGCGCATATGTTGTCGTGGCCTTGGGCGCAATAGCAGACCGGTTTGTCGCAAAGCCCAAGCGATACAGTGAGGATCGGGATAACGCGTTGGCCGACTTTGAAGGCGGTTACCCCATCCCCGACGGCAGCGACGAGCCCGGCCCCCTCGACCCCGGGGATGTGCGGGAAGGTCACCGACGCGTTGGGTACGTTGCCCGAGCGAACCAGCGTGTCGAAGCGGTTAACCCCGGCGGCCGTCAGCTTGATCAGGACCTCCCCCGGTCCGGCGCTGGGAGTCGCTATATCTTCGAAGGCGAGCACTCCGGGCCCGCCGTGCCGGTGCATGACGGCAGCTTTCATGGAACCTCGATTGGTCTTGATGCCCGCGGTCATCATGTGCGGGCTCGTGAGGCGAGTATTCTAACAGCGGAGACGGGGGTCACCAAGGCGCGCCCGGCCAACGCCAGTGTCGCGGGGGTGCGGGGCTCGTCGCACGGGCGGTGGCACGCGCGCCGGTGCATGCGCGAGCGCCTCCCGGGGCTGCGGGAAACATGCTATCCACAGGAACCAAACAGGGGCGTCAGGCCCGGCGAGGCCAGGGGAGGAGCGCGTGGCGACTTTTGTCAAGGAACAACACGTCATCAACGGTTGCAAGGTCATGGTCCAGCGTGGCGGCCATGGCGAGCCGCTGCTCTATCTGCACGGCGCGGGCGTCGTCAGCACGGTGATGCCGTTCATGGAACAGTTGGCGCGGTCTTTTGACGTCATTGTGCCGCAACATCCCGGCTACGGGGAATCCGACATGCCGACCTGGCTCGGGTCGATGCGCGACATGGCGCTCTACTACCACGAGTTCATGGGTCATTTCGGTTTGACCGGCGTTCACCTGGTCGGCACTTCGATCGGCGGCTGGATCGCCGCCACCGTCGCCTATGTCAATCCGACGCCGCTCAAGACCCTGACACTGGTGTGTGCCGGCGGGCTCAGCAATCCCGACATCCCGCGGCCCTCGGCGATGCCGCGCACCCAGGCCGAAACCATGCGGATGGTGCTCTACGATCAAGCGTTGGCCGAGCAGATGATTGCTCGCCTTCCGGCCAATGCCGACGACAACCCGATCAACAAGAAGAACCGGGCGACGTCGCAAATCCTCGCCGGAGAGAGCCGACACGATCCGGATATGCCGAAGTGGCTGCATCGCATCCGTGTTCCGGTCCATATCGTTTGGGGCATGCAGGACAAATTCACCCCGGTCGGCTACGCCCAGGAATTCAAGAAGCATTTGCCCGCCGCGAAGGTGACGCTCATCGATAAGTGCGGCCACCTGCCGTATACCGAGCATCCCAAGCACTACGCCGAGGCGATAACGAACTTTTGCGTCGGGCCGCGCCTCGCCGCTTAGTTGGACCATAGCCGAGGCGATAACATTCGAACGACGGCCGCGGGGCAGGAGAGGTCATGAACGTCCAACGTCAGCCGGTGACCGGCGCGGAACTCGAATATCCACGGCTGCTTTCACCGTTCACGCTCGCCGGAAAACGCCTCAAGAACCGCATCGTCCATGCGGCGATGTCGACGCGCTACGGTCGCAACGGTGAAGTGACGCAACGCTTCGTCGACTATCACGTCAACCGCATCAAAGGCGGAACGGCGATGACCATCACAGAGCCGATGGCGCTACGCCGTGGTCAAGCGTCCGACACGCGCATGCGGGTCTGGGATCAGGACAACATGGATGGCTTGAAGCGCCTGGCGGAAGCGATCCAGGCGGCCGACGGCCATATCCTAACGCAGATCCAGGATCCCGGCCGAGGCAACCACAAGCCCGGGCGCAAGATGAAGGCGCTCGGGCCCTCGCCGCTCCCCGACGACTGGAGTTGGACGATCCCGCACGCCATGTCGACAGGCGAAATCCGCCAGATGGTGGATGATTTCGCGCTCTCGGCGCGCAAGCTGAAAGCCGCCGGCTTTTCCGGGCTCGAGATATCCGGCGGCCATGGCCACATTTTCCATCAGTTCCTGTCGCCGTGGTCGAACATCCGTGAGGACGCCTACGGCGGCGCGCTGGAGAACCGCTGCCGCCTGATTCAAGACGTCATCGAGGCGGTGCGGGCCTCTTGCGGCAGCGATTTCATTCTCGGGCTGCGGCTCCCGGGCGACGACGGCATTCCCGGCGGCGTCGATCCCGACGAATCCGAGCGCATCACGCGCTATTTCGCAGCCAAGAGTCAGGTCGACTATTTCTGCTGGGTCCAAGGCTCGCACGCCCGCACCCTCGACATGCATCTGCCCGACATGCACTGGGAGCGGGGAACATTCTTCCCGTTGATCAAGCGCCTGCACGACGCAGCGAACGGCATTCCGTGCGGCGCGGTCGGGCGAATCCTCGAACCGGCACAGGGCGAAGCACTGCTCCGGGATGGCATCGGCGAGTTGGTGATGATGAGTCGCACGCTGCTCACGGATCCCGCTTGGGGACTCAAAGCGGCGCAGAACCGCGACAACGACATTCGAAAATGCGTGTCGTGCAACAACTGCTGGGGCGTCATCAATCTCGAACAGCCCCTCATGTGCGACAACAATCCGCGCGCGGGACTGCCCGACGAGGTCGATTGGTGGCCCAAGCCCGCAGCCAAGAAGCAGCGTGTCGTGGTCGTGGGCGGCGGGATCGCCGGGCTCGAGGCCGCTTGGGTGGCGGCGGCACGTGGTCACGCCGTGACCCTGTTCAGTGCGTCGAGCGAGCTTGGCGGCAAGACCCGGTTGAACGCGCTGCTTCCCGGATGCGACCCGTTGTCCTCGATCTATGACTTCCAGCAGGTCATGGCGAAGAAAGCCGGTGTGAAGTTCGAGCTCGGGGTCACCGTCGGAGTGGACGAGGTCCTGGCCCTGGCGCCGGACGCCGTTGTGCTCGCGACGGGTTCGACGATGGCCTGGCCCACGATGTTGCCCAAGGCCTGGCAGGACGAGGGGTTTCTGCTCGACCTACGCGCCATCACCCAGGAACTCTTGCTCCATCCGGTCAAGCAGCCGGGGACCGCGGTGATCCTTGACATGGATGGGATGGACGGCACGTACTCGGCGGCCGAGTTCATGCGCGACAAATTCGATCGTGTCGTGTTGTTGACACCGCGCGAGGCGATCGGGCGTGACGAACCTTTGGTGCGTCAGCAGAGCGTCTATCGCCGGATCTATGGCAAGCGGATCGATGTTCAGCTCCTGAGCGAGCCCACTGCGAAGTCACGCTTCGAGGATGGCGTGCTGGTCTATCGCAACGTCATCAACGGCGACGAGGGGGAGATCGGGGACGTCGCGCTCTTCACCTATGCGACGCCACGGCGTCCGAACCTGGAGATGCAGGGGCCACTCGAAGCCGCTGGCGTCACGGTTCACGTCGTGGGCGATGCCTACATGCCGCGCAACGTCATGGCGGCTACGCAGGACGGCCACGTCGCCGGCAACGCCCTGTGAGTTTCGCGGTTAGCGACATGAGCGATCAGATATCGGATGTTTTCGGCTCGCGGAAGAACGACGCTCGCTGATCCGTCCTTGGCTGGAAGCGCCTGCGCTGCGGCCCTCTGCCGCAGCGGCGATTGACATGGATCAATCAACCCTCTCCTAGAGCAAGGCACGCTGCCTTTGCATCCTGACGGAGGGTTTCCAATGAGTGGCGGCGATCTAGCGTACTTGGCGCTCGTAGTCGGGGCGTTTGCCTTCTTCGCGATCTTGCTTTTCACCCTGGAGCAGACCGAGCGAAGAAAGCTGGCACGGCGGGCCACCACGGTGATCGACGGCTCTGTGGACGTGGCTGGTCCGGCAAACGACCAACTCAAGCGTCACGCAGCCTGATCGTCGTCACTCTCTTCCGGCGGCGCCGACTCAGTTGACGGCGATCGAAAAGGTCAACGTTTCACTGTAGTCCGCGCCAGCCGGCAACCCCGCGGCCGAGCCGTCGTAGGCGATATTGGCGTCGTGGCTATCGCCGGACGCTGCCGACTTGGCGGATGTCCTGACGAAGGTTCCGCCTCCCGCTGTGAAGTTCACCGCAGACGTCCCGCGGTACAGCGAATACGATAAGCTTTGCGACGTGCTCGGGCTGAAGAAGCACGGCGTCGTGCAGTTGGCCGTGGTCACGTTGCTCGAAACCACGCTGACCGTGTACCCGGTTGCGCGATTGGCCGCCGCCAATACGCCAGCAATCTTCATCGGCGCCTGACTGAGGCCGAGATTGAGATTGGTCGCGGCCGCCGTCGGCGTAACGCTCAGATTTGCCGTCGGTGCCACGCTTCCGGAGAGGACGAGGGTCGCGGAATCGGCGGCGTGCGCTGCCGGGCCCAATCCGATCGCCATGGCAATCGCCGTCAGTACAGCCGAACGCTCACGAATGCTGCCCATCCCGCCCCCAGGAGGTTAGACTTACCTGATCTTCCGTTCGGGTTCCAGGCTGCGGTTTGGTTAACGGCCAGGAACAAAAAGGGTTCGAGGCCTCCCCCATGACCAATGTCGTTGCCCATCGCAAAGCGTCCAGCGTTCCAACCCGCGCCGAGTTGATCGATCGTGCCCGAGCGTTGGTTCCGATGTTGCGGGCCGATGCCATCGCAACAGAGCGTCGCCGGACGTTGTCGACCGAGGTCATCAATGCGCTGTTTGCCGCCGGTCTTTTCCGCGTGTTCCAGCCGGCGCGCTACGGCGGCTGGCAGATGGAATGGGGTACGCAGTACGACCTCGGGCGTGTGATCGCGCGCGGTTGCCCGTCGACCGCATGGATCGTCTGCGTCGTTGGCACCCATGCCGGCTACGTCGCGCGCTTTCCCATGGAAGCACAGGACGAGGTCTGGGGTGACGACCATGATGTGTTGATTGCCACCGGATCGGTGCAACGACCCGGCGCATCGGTGAAACGTGTGGCGGGCGGTTTTGTCCTCAACGGAAGTTGGGGGTTTGCCTCGGGTGTCGATCACGCGAAGTGGGGGATGGCGGCGGGCCGGATCGAGGGCGAGCCGGAGCCGCGTCAGTTCCTTTTCCCACGCAAAGACTTCGTCGTCAGCGATACCTGGCACGTGGCCGGCATGAAAGGCACGGGCACGAAGGACATTGAACTCCACGAAACCTTCGTTCCCGATCATCGGGCGCTCCTGACCGGCGTCTTCAATGGCGCCAATCCACCCGGCGGCGCCGTTCACGATCACTATTTGTATCGGGTCGAGTTTCGGCCGTTCTCGGGCTCCGGCTTGCTCGGCCCGATCATGGGAGCGGCCGAAGCGGCCTACGAAGAGTACGTTGCGATGACGCGCGTGAAGCAGGGAGCGATCTTCAAGGACAAGGTCGCCGACAATCCCGCGGTTCAGATGCGCGTGGCCGAGTCCGCGGCGGAGTTGGCGGCGGCTCGCGCCTTGGCCGATCAGACCTACGATCTCCTCAACGCGCGCGGCAAGGCGGGCCAGTCGTTCAGCGATGAAGATCGCGTCATGGTCATGCGCGATCGGGCGTTCGTCATGAAGCTCTGTCTGCAGTCGGCGGAACGCCTCGTGCGGATGATGGGGGCGCTCGGTCTGCACGACGACAACCCGGTGCAACGCTGTTTTCGTGATCTGCACGCCATGGCCGCCCAGATCGGCGTGAACTGGGACGTCAACATGGCGCCTTACGGCAAATGGGCGCTTGGCATTCCGCTGGCGCCCACCTGGGGCGCCGTGCAGCGGCCGTCAGCCACTCCAAAGTAGCGTCTGTCACGAGTAAACTGGCGAACCTGCTTCAACGAGGGACCTATGGACGCACCATTTCGCTGGCAGCGACGAGAAGAGCTGCCCTTCACGAAAGAGAATTTTGCGGCCCTGCTGGACAACGAAATTCCCGCCCTCCGGATCAGAGGATTTGCGAGTCAGGCAGAATGCAAACAGTTCATCGGAGCGATGGACGGGGCCAACATGCAGTACTACCGCCTGGCCCCGGTGGGCTACATCGGCACGGCACAGGTCGAATATCGCTGGGGCAAGAGCAAGGCCGACTATTTCGAGGCCTGCGCCCGGGCCTGGAAAGACTGGCACTACGTCGTCGATCGTTCGTGGAACCCGCTCGAACGCATGATGAAAATGGTGGCCGACCTGACCGGAAAGCCAACGCGTGTCGCCGACGAGCCCGAGGGTCGCTGTTTCGCCGGTATCATTCGCAAGGCGAGCAAGGGGACGGGTCGCCACGTCGACTATGCCCCGATGAACACCCCGGGGTGGAACATCGCGCGGATCGACCAGCAGCTTGGGTGGAACCTCTTCTTCGAGGCGCCGCTCGTCGGGGGCGAGACCACGATTTGGAACAAGCCTTGGAACGTCAAAGCCGAGGCGGGCAAGGAACCACCGATGAGTTATGGACTCGGCAACGACGCCATCAGCGGTGCAGAAAGCTGGACCTACAAGGCGGTCGACGGCGATGTTGTCATCTTCAACACGCGTAACCCACACGAGATCTCAGGTGGTAAGGACGGCCGCGAGCGTCTTCAGATCGGTTCGTTCATCGGGCGGATGCCGGATCGATCATTCGTTTTCTGGTCCTAGAGGCAGGGGGCGCCTCGGGTTCTACGACGCTCATGCCACGGGCGTTGGAGGGAAAAATGCTGCTGAATCTGCCGCGCGCGCGCGAAATCATGACCAAACATCGCTTGGATGGTTTGGTCGCGAGCCACCGGGTCAACGTCTACTACCTGACCGACTTCTGGGGCGCGCTGATGCGGATCGATCGCGCCTTCTCGAACTTCGCCGTACTGCCGCGGGCCGAGCGGGCCCCAGCCGCTTTGGTCACCGCGATGGCCGAGCTGCACGCGTTGGCAGAGCACCGCACGTGGGTGCCCAATGTGATTGCCTATGCACGGAACCCCGAGGTCGGGACTGAAGACGCGCCACCTGAGCTCTACCCGACCCGAGCCGGCGCGCCACTCACCGATCAGGAGCGAGCGTGGAACACATTGATTGCTGGCCAACAGGGGAAGTTTCAACCGACGCCGCTGCTCGCCCTCAAGCGAGCCCTGACGGACGCCGGACTCTCGCGCGGCCGTATCGGGTGTGACGATCTCAGGGTCTTGCAGTGGCTTCGCGATCTCGGGCTGCCGGGGATCGAGCCGGTCGATGCGACCAATATCTTCCGAGAGATTCGCGTGATCAAGACGAAGGCCGAGGTCGCATTGCTCCGACGCGCGGCCGTCGCGAATGCCAACGCCTGCGACCGAGCGACACGGGCCGCCCATGATGGGGCGACGCTCGAAGAAATCGAGACGGTGTTCAATATCGAGTGGGCAAAGCAGGGTGGACGCGGCATCTATATCCTACTCGGGTCGGCCGGGGGCATGCGCTACGGCCGGGTCAGGCGGGGTGATCCGTTCATGGTCGACGCCCTGGGGGAGTTCGCCCACTACCACGGCGACATCGGCCGGACCGCGATTGTCGGACCGCCATCGGGCGACTTTTCAAGGAGTTTTCGCGCCATCAAGGCAGGCTGGGAGGCGGCGCGCGACGCCGCCAAACCAGGAGCCCGTGTCGCCGACCTGATCGATCTCGCCGTCGGGGTCGTACACAAATCTGGTTTTCCTCAGTTTCATCGCGCGGTCGTTCACTCGATCGGCCTCGAACACACGGACAATCCAGCGTCGCACGGCCTCGAGACACCATCGGGGGACATGGTGCTTGCCGAGGACATGGTGATCTCCTTCGACATGCCGCACCACGAGTTGGGCTGGGCGCACATGCATCTGGAGGACACACTCCACATCACGGGCAGCGGCAACGTCCCCCTGACGCAGCTTCCCCTCGACCTGACGGAGTTGGCGTGAGCCGTGTTTCCTCGGCCGAGGTACGCAAGCGTGTCGGCCACCCGATCATCGATGGCGACGGCCATTTCTTCGAGTAGGGGTAGGACCATGCGCTGTGATCGATCCCGAGGGCGACGAGCCGGCTCCGAGTGACGAATTTGCGGCCCGCCACGTCGATTCCAAAGAGGCGCTGGCGGCGTGCTTCGTCCCGATCTCCTACTTCGTGTGCGAAGCGGGTGACCGCGTGACCGCGGTGGCGTACAGCCGGTTACACGCGGGTGGCGTGGCTACTGCGTGACCCTTCCGGCGATCGATGATCGGGCGCCTATCGCCCGGGCCGACTTGCGCGCGATCTTCGCGACGACGATCTGCACCGGCGCGGGTCAGACCTTTTATTTCGCGATCCTGCCGCCGCTCGGCCGCGAAGTGCAGCTAACCGAGCTGCAAATCGGGTCGATCACCGCAATCGCGTCGCTCATCTACACCTTCACCAGCCCATTGTGGGGTCGGGCGAGTGACCACTGGGGCCGGCGGCGCGTCTTTCTCTTTGGCGTGCTGTGTTACGCCATCCTGAACACGGTCTTCGGTGTGGTGGCCGGGGCAGGCTTGGCTGGGTACCTCATTGGCGGTGCGGCTTTCGTGGCCCTTACGTCTGTTCGCGTCATGTTTGCCATCACGGCGGGCGCGTCGACGCCGGCCGCGCAGGCCTATATCGCCGATTCGACCTCGGAATTGCGTCGCACCCAGGCGATCGGCCTGTTGGGGGCGGCCTTGGGCATTGGCACGATCGCGGGTCCGGGCGCGGCGGCCTTGCTCGCGAGTTACGGGTTGGTGACGCCGATCTTCGTCATTTCGGGATGCGTGTTCCTGGCCTGGCTGGCCGCGGCCAAGTTCGTGCGGCGACTGCCGGAGGAGGGGCGCCGGGGGATGGGGAGGCGCCTGGTTCACGTGCCCAAGCGCGTCCTCCCGCTGCTGTTCGTCGGGGCCTGTGTGTTTTCGACCGTGGCAGCGATCCAGCAAGCCACCGGGTTTCGCGTGCAGGACACGCAAGGCTTGGGGCCAGAGGAAACGGCGCGCATGGCCGGTGCCGCCCTGGTTGGTTCCGCGATTGCCGTGGTGTTCGCCCAGGCGGTGCTCATTCAGTGGCTGCGATGGCCGCCCAAACGCCTGCTGCTGGTAGGGGGCGTGATCGGCGTGCTCGGGGCGGTTATCCTGACGCTGAGCGCGAGTTATACGCTCATTGTGCTCGGCGTCACGTTGATGGGGTTGTCTTTCGGCTTCACAAACCCCGCCTACACCGCCGGATTGACTCTCAACGCCACGGCATCCGAGCAGGGCAGCGTTGCGGGCTTGAACGGCATGGTCCAGGGCGTGGGCTGGGTGGTGGGTCCGCTGCTCAGCGGCGGGCTCTATCAGGTATCGCCGATCGCGCCATTCATCGGCTGCGCCGTGCTCATGGCGCTGGCGATCGCGGGCACGCTCGCTGTTCGGATCGGATCGCCGCGAACGTAAGTCCGAGATCGCCTCTCAACTAGAGCGTTCGGGCGAGGCGGTTGGCGTCGTGGGTGGCGCCCCAGATGCCGCGCGGCGCGATGCAATCGCCTACCGCCAACGCGTCTTCGGGGATTTCGCGGGGCAAGGTCCCCGTCGAAAGCACAATCGAATCGAACGGTCCTAGCGCGGTGCCGTTGGTGAGGATGGCGCGGGAGCCGTCGACCGAGGCTACCAGTTTGCCGCTCTCGACAATGATGCCCGAGGCCTTGATCCGCGCTTGGACGTCGCCCTCCTCGAAGGAGTAGACAAGCTCTGGACCACCGAGAGTCGCTTCGCTGGTCACCACCGTGACGGACCGCACGTTCGGGCGGGCCACGAGGGTCTCGGCGAGCGAAATCGCCGGCCATCCGCCTTCCTCATCGATGATTAACACGCGGCCTGAAACCTTGGCTTGGCCGCTGATCACGTCGCGGCCGTGTGGGAGTGTCTCTGCACCAGGGATGCCGTCCACTAGATGCGGCCGGATACGCCAAATGGCTGTTGCGGCAGGGATCGCACCGACCGCCCAAACGACCTGATCGGCGTCGAGGCGTGTATCGGGCTTGATCGCGTGTTTGAGGTTCACGCGAACCTGCAGGCGTTGCAGTTCGCGCTCCCACCATGCGATAGCGGGGAGCATTTCGCTTCGGTTCGGGGCCTCCGCTGCGAGGCGCATCTGCCCCCCCAATCGGGCGCTCGCCTCGTAGAGTGTTACGCGGTGGCCGCGCAGGGCCGCGGCCCGCGCCACTTCGAGACCGGCCGGCCCGCCGCCGACGACGGCAATGCGTTTTGGTTGCCGGCTCGGTGAGAGATCGCCCAATTCGAACTCACGGCCCGCGGCAGGATTGATGTTGCAACTCCCGGGGAGGCCCCGGGTGACGAAGCCGATGCACGCCTGGTTGCAGGTCATACATGGGCGGATTTCGTCCTCCCGATCCTCGACCAATTTCCTGATCCACTCCGGCTCCGCGATCCATGTCCGGGCCATGGCGACCAGATCGGACTTGCCCCCGGCGATGATCGCCTCGGCCTCCGCGGCGGTGCGGATGCGGCCGGCGACCGTTACAGGGACTTTCAGGGCGCGTTTGAAGATCGCCGCCTGATCTGCGAGCTGCGGCCGCGGCTTGGTCATGGGCGGAATGGTTTCCGGCATCGACCAGTGCGATCCGGTGATCAGGCTCACGTAGTCGACGAGCCCGCGCTGAACGAGCCATTCCATGGCAGCCAACGATTGTTCGATGCCGTAATCATTGGGGTCCGTCGGCACCAGATGGGCGATCGAGGTACGCACGCCGACAGCGATCGCATCGCCGGCCGCTTTGCGTACGGATTCCAAGGCCTCTGCCACCGCCCGCATTCGGTTGTCCAGCGACCCACCGTATTCGTCGGTGCGCCGATTGAGCGTGGGCGACATGAACGAACCGAGGAGATAGTCGGTGGATGTCTGGATCTCGATGACATCGATCCCGGCCGACCGACATCGTCCGGCGGCCGAGCCATAACCAGCGACGATGTCCTTGATCTCCCGACGGGTCAGTGGCTTCGGAACCTCGCGAACGCGGAAGCTCGGGATCGGGGACGGAGCGACGGCGTAGTGTCCAGCCCGGTGGGGCACGTTGTGCCCGCCATGCCAAAGGATGATCGACAAGCGTGTACCCGCGTCGTGGACTTCTCGGGCGAGGCGCGCCAGCGAAGGAATGGCCTCGTCCCGATGGGTCTCGACTTGGCTCGTGCCGTTGACTGTGCTCGGGTGCATCGGCGCCGATTCGATGCCGACCAAGCCGGCCCCACCGCGCGCCCGTGCGGCCAAATAGGCGCGAAAGCGATCCGATATCCCCGGTCGGCCGTCCCCGTGGTGCATCGAGTGGCCGCTGATCACGGCACGGTTGTTGAGCGTCACCGGCCCCAGGCGAATCGGCGACAGAAGGTGCGGGTAGCGTTCACGTGACGACGGCATGGCTGGATCTCCCCTCGAGGGGGCAAGCCTATCGGGTGGCGCCCTCCCTGCCAATGTGCTGGCCCGCTTGGGCCTTGGGCGGGCCTCGGGCTAGGATGTCGCCTCCGGGGCCGACCATGATCGATCTGCTTGCCGCCATCGTTGTCGTTTTGACGAGCCTGCTGCTCGCCGTCGACGATCGCGCTTGGGCGGTCGCGGTCGGCGCCGTCCAGTTCGCGGTCTCTTTCGTTGCGATCTTCGCGGCAATCTTCTTCGTTGCCGGATCGCTCGGGTTCCTGGCCGGCCTGATCGTCGGCTGAGTGATGGCCGCCGCACCGCCTGGATACGGTCGCTACCCGAATCTGTTCGCGCCGGTAACGTTGGGTCCGGTGACTCTCAAGCATCGAGCCACGATGGCCGCTCACGGCATGCGCTTGGGCGATCACACGGGGACGATCAGCGCTCGCCACCGCGCTTATATGGTCGCCCGCGCGAAGGGCGGCGCGTCGCTGGTCAGCGCGTCGTCTCTGCCGGTTCACGAGAGCAGCCAGCGCTTCGCGGGTCTGCAGATTCGCGTGAGCAGCGATGACCTGATTCCTTCGTTGGCGCGATCGGCCGAGGCCATTCATCGTGCGGATGCGAAATTCGGGATCACGCTCTGGCATGCGGGATACAACGTGTCGCCGCTGGCAGGCGGGGTGACCGTCGCTCCATCGGCGGTTCCCAATTCTCGGGGCGAGGTGCCGCGCGCGCTATCGTTGGCGGATATCCGGGAACTGATCGGGTGTTACCGCGATGTCGCACGCCGCTGCCGCCAGGCGGGGGTGGACGTCCTGGAAGTTCAGACCGCAAGTGACTATCTGCTCGGGTCGTTTCTGTCGCCGTTGATCAATCGGCGCACCGATGCCTACGGCGGATCGCCCGAGAATCGTCTGCGGATCGTCGCGGAAATTCTGGCGGTCGTCCGCGAGGCGGCCGGTCCGGGGATCGCTGTTGGTGTTCGGACGGCCGTCGCGCACTACACGCCCGGGGCGGACAACGACTATGGGGTCGACGATTCGGTGGCCGCCATGGCGGCGTTGGCGAAGGCGGGCTTGGTCGACTATGTGAGTCTGTCGGCGGGCACCTACCGGGCGTCTGGCTATACCATGCCCTCGATGGCCCGGCCGCGGATGGAGTTGACGCAGGTCAGTCGGCGGTTTCGCGAGGTGAGTGGCGTCCCCGTAATCGTCGCGGGCCGGATTCGCACGGCGGCCGAGGCCGATGGGATCATCGCGGAAGGGTTGGCTGACGTCGTGGCGATGGCCCGGACCTGGGTTGCCGATGCCGCCTGGGCCGCCAAGTATGCCGAGGGACGCGACGACGAGGTCCGTCCATGCATGTCGTGCAATCAGGCTTGCGCTGGCTTCTTGAATCGTGGCCTGAGATCTGGCTGCGTGCTCGATCCGAGGTCAGGACGCGAGATCGAGTTCCCGAGGTTGTCACGGATCAAAACTCGAACGGCTCTGGCCGTCGTGGGTGGTGGTCCGGCCGGGTTGGAAGCGGCTCGGTTGGCGGCGATGCGCGGGTTTCGGGTGACGCTCCACGAGGCTGGGCCGGCCCTGGGCGGGCAACTGCGCTTGGCGGCAAACGCACCATTTCGGGGCGAGATGCTGGCACCGATTGCCTGGTGGCAGCAGGAGTTGACGCGTTTGGGGGTCGAGGTCCGTTTGTCTTCGGCCGTGCATGATCCCCGATCGCTCGATGCCGGAACGATCGTCTGGGCGACCGGGGCAACGCCAGCGTGGACCGCGGTCTGGCGCCTACGGCCGCAATTGTTCGACGGAATTCCCGGGGCCGAGGGTTTGGCCCACGGCCGGACGGTCATGGCGGGGGAGGCCAAGGTCGGCGGCCGGGTCTTGGTCATCGACGAGGAGGGAGGGTGGCCAGCCGTATCGTTGGTTGAGGCCATCGCGGCGCAGAGCAACGTGACGTCGTTGACCGTCGCGTGCGCCGAGCGGCAACTCGGGGAGGCAGAGCTTCAGTGGACGCGCGAAGCAGGTGAGGCGGGGGAACGCCTGAAGTCTCGTGGCGTCGCCGTACTGGCCGGCTCGCTCGTGTCGCGGGTCGATGGACGATCGGTCGAATTCACCGACGGTCGACGTCTCGGCCCGTTCGATGCCATCGTGCTCAGCACCGGAACTGTCTCGCGTCCAATTCCGGAGGGCGTGCGAGGAATTGGCGACTGCGTGGCCCCCCGCGGTCTCTGGGCGGCGACGACCGAGGCTTTGGAACTGGTGGCCGCGCTCTGATCGATCAGGCGATGCCTGGCGGGTTCGCGGCGACGCGCACGACACGCTTTCCCAAGTTGCCGCCACCGAACAGGTCGACCAGCGCGGTGGGTGCGTTTTCGAGGCCTTCGACGATGTCCTCGCGGTAGCGCAACTTTTCTTCCTTGATCCAAGCCGCAAGCTGGCGGATACCGGAGTCGAACTCCCGGTGATAGTCGTGCACGATGAAGTAAGACATTGTGTCGCGCTGCGGCCAGGTCCAGGCTTTTCCTGCCCCGGTGACCTCGCCGTAATGCTCGGTGACGCCGACGAGCGTGACACGGGCTCCCGAGTTGAGCGTCCGCGACACCGCCGCCGCTATCGAGCCCCCGACGTTGTCGTAGTACATGTCGACGCCCTTGGGGGCGATGCGCCGGATCGCGGCGCTGAGGTCGTTGGTCGTGCGATAGTTGATCGCGTCGTCGTAGCCGAAGTCCCGTACGATGGTGTGGCACTTGGCATCGGTGCTGGTGAGGCCGATCACACGCGCGCCATGGATCTTGGCAATCTGCCCGGCGATCAGGCCGACGTTGCCGGCAGCACTCGAAACGACGATCGTCTCGCCAGCCTGCGGTTTCAATTCGCGCAGCACCGAAAAGTAGGCGGTGAGGCCGCCGGTGCCCAAGACGCCCAACGCGGTCGAGATCGGGCCGAGGCTGGGATCGATTCGGCGCGTGCCGTAGGGATTGTTGACGTAGTGCCCGCGGCCATCGGCAATGGCATGGCTCTGCCAACCGAAGAGGTCGACGACGATATCCCCCACCTCGAACGCGTCGTTCTTCGACAACACGACCTCGCCGACCGCCATGCCGAACATGGTGCCGAACAGCGGCACCTGTTCGACGTTGCGTGGCATGTTGTTCATCAACAGACGCTGTTTCGGGTCGATCGAAAGCCAAAGCACCCGGACCAGGAACTTGCCGGGTGGCGGCAGCGGAACGGTGTCTTCGACGTAGACAAAGTCCTCGACCTTGACCGGGCCAAGCGGGTGGCGGGCCAGCAGCCATCGGCGATGGACATCGGCGACCTTGAGATCGGCCTCGGTCACCATGATCTCGGAAATGGCCTTGGTCATGGCCTTACCGACCTTCCTGTCGTCCTAGCGACGTTCTCTGTGACGCTGCTATTTCGTGGCGACGACCAAGTGCCACTCGGCCCCGTAGCCGTGTGTCTTCTTGTAGACGCCGACGGCCGCCGCGCTCGGGATCTTCAGCTCGCGCACATTCCGGGGGGCGAAGCCCGCCGCGACGGCGACCTTCGACAGACTGGTGTCGCGAAGGGTCGAGCGAAACGGTTCGGCGTTGAAGTGGGTCGTCCAGTCGCGCCACCACTGATCATAGGGGTCGGGATGGAACTGGTTCGACTCGGGCACGTCCGAATGAATCATGAGCCCGCCCGGCGCGAGCAAGCGGTGACACTCTTTCATGACATTTCGCACGGCCGCGGCCGAGGTCTCGTGGAAGAACAGATGCGAGACGATGAGATCGAACGAGCCCGACGAAAGGTTCGTCCGCTCGGCGTTCTGCTGTGAAAAATGGATAGTCTTCCCAAGGCTTTTTGCCCGCGCATCGGCATATCGCATCATGCCCTCGCTGACGTCGATCGCATCGATCCGGGCCTTGGGAAAGGCATCGGCGAACGGCAGGGTCGAGGCGCCGATCGAGGCCCCGAGATCGAGGATCCGTCGCGGTGCGAACCGGCGATGGTGCTCGCGCAGGAACGCGACCGTCGAGTCGCCTGGATCAGATCCCAACGGACCCAATCCACCGACCGAGTAGTGATAGGCCGAGAGGTCGTAGAGCGCGCCGGCGTAGACGTCGTCCTGGCCGAGAACCAAGCCGTATCCACCGGGCTGGTTGTGGATGTCGACGGCCGCGATGTAGCGAGGCACGGGATCACCAGAAATTTGCAGCGACCCGAAACTCTTGCGTTTCCGGCGGAGGCGCTGGGCTTGGGCGACCAAGCGCGGACGCTCGCGAAAGGCGGGCTCGGTCAAAGCTTCCCACATCATCTCCTGTCCGGAGCGGTTGAGCGACGACCACATTTGCCAAAAGGCATCGCCTTGCATGGCCGTCGCAATCTCGCGCCGGCTCCGCGGGGGCTGGCCCGTCTTCCGTTGGTACGAGGGTTTGGCCCGACGGTCGAACACCTCACGATTGCCGGGACCGAGCCGCGTCAGTACGTCGACCTTGTAGCTCCGGACAAAGTCCTGGCGGGCGCGCTCGTCGTGGAGGGCGACGGGGAGCATGGCGTGCGGAAACTGGTGTTGCATGACGACTATCCTTTTCCCCTCGCGTCCGGTTCGTCAAGCGCTTCACGACTGGCGAAGGCATAGCCGCGGGCGTCCGACTTGGCGGCGTACATGGCGGCGTCGGCGCGTTCGAGGAGTTCTCGACCCTGGGTACCGTCGGCCGGGCATAGAGCGATGCCGATGCTGACGCCAACGGTCACCTCGAGGCCGTCGACGGAAATTGGGCGAGCGACCTCGACCAGGATTCGCTGCACGGGGATGAGCACATCGTGGCGTGTCGCAATATCGGGAAGCGCTGCGACAAATTCGTCCCCACCGAGCCGCCCAATGAGGTCGTTTTCGCGCAGGGCCCGTCGTAGTCGCTCGGTCACGGCCTTCAGGACGACGTCGCCCGAGGCATGCCCATGCTGATCATTGACCACCTTGAAGTGATCGAGATCGAGCAGCAACACGGCAATCCCCGCGTTCGACGGGTCGGAAAGAAGGCTTTCGAGGCGCGCCAAGAACGCCGCACGATTGATCACGCCGGTCAGGCCATCAAGCTCGGCCTGACGGCGAAACAGCAGTTCGGAGCGTTTTCGGTCCGTAATGTCCGTGTAAGTGATTACGAGGCCGCCGCCGGGTCGAGCGTTACGACGGACGTCGATGAAGCGTCCATCGGTCAGGGGGAGTTCGAGGCGATCACCGGCCCGCGGCGTCGTAATCCTGTCGTGTAGACTTTCATCCAGGCCGCGTCGGCCGAGAAGGCCGGCTTCCGACAACCGCGCCGTGATGGATGAAAACGGCTTGCCGACTTCCATGAACGACGGGTCGAGTGCGAACACCTCGAGGAACCGCGGACTCCATGTGACGACGCGCTGATCCTGATCGATGACCAGCAGGGCCTGATCCATGTTGGCCAGAGCGGCCGTCAGGTTCGTCGTTGCGCGATCGCGCTCTTGGGTCAGGGCCTGCACTTGGTGCTGCGCCAGGAATCGTCGCCGCGATGCGATCTTGACCTCGCGCGAATTGAAGATCGCAAATGCCCCGGCGGCTGCGAGAACAAGCGAGAACTCGATTTTCGTTCCCGACGGGTCGGCCACCGCTTGAATCCCGACGGCAGCCAAGAACGCCAGGGTCGCCGTCAATGCCAGGGGATAACGCTGGGGTACGAGCAGCAGTAGGGCGAGGACCGCGATCAGCACCGCCGGGGATTGCGCCTCGCCGTCGGTCAACAAGGCCGGCAGCAACCAGGCAGCCACGGCCGCCAGCGTGGCGGCCAGGATGCCCACGTCCAACGCGCCCGATCTCGTTGGCCTTCGGCATTCCAAGAAGATCACGGCCAAGGCCACCAAAGCGACGGCACGAAGCGCCAAGCCGCTTGGCGTGTCCCCAAAGCGCTGCAGTCCCGAAACATGGGCGAGAAGTCCGAGCAGGATCAGTGCAGACGCCAGTAAGACGACCCGGCGAACGCGGCGTCGATAGGCCGGCCAGGTTGCGGCCTGGAAGGCGGCTTCCAGGGCCTCGTCCCGAAAGGTGTAGTGAATCGCTCGCAGGTCGGGCGCGGGCTCAGCGCGACGACCGTCCGGCAGAGGTTCCTGTCGCACACCGCCGCCGGACATGTCCGAGGTCTAAGGCTGCTTCCGAAGGAATTTGACGAACTCAGCGGCGCCCGTAGCCGGGGCGTCGGGGAGATCGCAAATCGTCGCCTTGGGGAGGACGTTGGCAGCCATCGAACGGCAATGGTGGAACAGGTCGGTTCCGGCTGACGCGAGCATGACGGGGAGGTGTAGCTCGGTCAACCGCCGCCGCATGCCATACCGAAAAGCGGCTCGCCACGCGGGTTCATACGACCGCGGATGCTTCATCACCTCCGTAACTTGGCGCTGGAGCCAAGGGGGCTGGACCATCGGCGGGTTGGTTCGGGCCGCCGATTCGATGCGCCGGAACCAGGGCCACCAAAGTTGCTGGTCGCGGAGATGATGCCAAACGGCCGTCAAATGGCTTCCATCCCAGCGGGGGGAGGCGTCGAAGGCGTACACCGTCGCCAATTCTTCGTCCTCGCGCTCATGCAAGGTCATGGGCTCGTGAAGAATCAGGCTTTGGGCGCAAGCCTCGTCGGCAAGGGCGAGCGCCACGGCAACGGTGGCCCCGGTGCCCCGACCATAGAGGTGGTAGCGCTTCAACCCGAGATCGGACAGGACCGCCGACACGGTACCGGCGTACGATTCGATCGCGTGTTCCCCAAGCATGTCAGAGTCGCCGTGGCCCGGGAGGTCGATCGCCAGGACGGGCCATTGCGCGCCGACTTCCTGCAGAAGCTCCGTGAGCAGTGCGCTGGAGCCAGGGACCGCATGCAATACGACGAGGGGCTTGCGCGATCCTCCCACATCCCCGGCGGATCGGATGCGCAGTTGGCGACCGGAGAGCGTGACGTAACCGTCATCGAGGCGTCCGGTGATCGAGGTTGGTTTCGGCGCCAGGGGCGGCTCGCCCCGCGCGGGGGTCGTTCGCAACAACTCGACCTCACGGACGGTTGCCTCGCGCTTGTCGGAGGGAACGCGCTCGATCCAGGTCCCCTTGGGCAACTTGTCGAGCATCGGGTAAAGGGTGTCGCTCTTGCGCGACGTGAAGCACGCGGGAACCTTGAGGGAATCGACCGCCTTCAGCCCGTCGTGTCGGAAGGCCGCGGCGTAGCCAACGCGGTAACCATCGCCCGCTTGCATGATCTCGACACAGCCACGATGCAGGAAGTCGAGACCGGGGACGTCCTGGGTGGCGCGGTTGGCGATCGTGTGCTGGTGGAACGGCCAGAAGACATGCTGGTCGCGATAGCGGAACCACAACCACATCAAGTGGCCGGCATCCCACTCGGGCACGAAAGGCTTCAAGTAGCGGGCGAGGTAGTCCTGCCCCTCGGTCGGCGAGAACGCGGGGTAGCTGTCCAATAGGACGAACGAGGTGCGTTCGGGGTGGCGCCGGCCGAACTCGACGGCGATCGAGGCGCCGGTGTGGCGGCCGTAGACCGCGCAGTGCCGGATCCCGAGGGCCTCGAGCGTCTCGTCGAGCGCATCGGCGAAATCCTCGATCTCGGGTTTCTCGAGCGGTAGTGGATCGGAGAGGCCGTAGCCGGGACTATCGAAGCCGAGCGCCGTGAAGTGCTTGGCGAAGGCGCGGATCTGCATGGTGAAGACCGCGCTCGAGCACGGCGAGGCATGGAGCAGGACCACTGCAGGCCCCGAACCAGCGCGCCGGTAATGGACGCGGCGCTTCCCGACCGTGACGAAGTGACGACGGATGTCGGACATGTGGGTCTCCTTTTTCCGGTTTCTTGTTTGCTTTCGTCGGGACGGTCACCCTGGAGACCCACCGTCCCGACGAATACGTGCGCTATTTCTCTCCGATCAGTATGTAGCCAGCGCCTCCGATGACGTTGATCTGCTGGCCTTTGGTCGGGCCTTCGTGACTGTAGCCGTTTCGCACCCGCTTCGCGTTCCATCCGGCCGCCACCGCCCATTTGGTGAGGTCGGTCGCGCGCAGGGTCGTGATGAACGGTTCTGCGTTGTAATGGGTGTCCCAGTCGGGGACGACACGACCGAGGGGGTCCAGGTCACGAAACGGTGTGCCATCGTTGTGGGCCATGAGGCCGCCCGGCTTCAGGATGCGCAACGTCTCGCGCAGGATGCTGTGCATCGCCTTGACCGAGGTTTCGTGGATCATGGCGTGGCTGCAGACGATGTCGAAATGGTTGTCCGGGAAACGGGTTTTCTCGGCATCTTGCTGCGCGAAGTGAACCCGACGACCGAGGGCTTCGGCCCGTGCGTGGGCATATCGCAGCACCGGGGCGCCGACGTCGATGGCGTAGACTTCGGCGTCCGGAAACTCATCGACCCAACCCAGGGTCGACTGGCCGGTCGTGCAGCCCATTTCGAGGATTCGTTTCGGCTTCAACGTCGGGTAGTTGCGCTTGACCCACCGGGCGGTGTCGCGCCCCAGCCCATCCTGGATCGGCCCGAGGGCACCGGCCGAGTTCATATACGTGGTGCGTTCGTACTCGGCGCCAGCGAACACGTCGTCCTCGGTCAGGTCGGTGTGATATCCGCCCGGCTTGATGTGAATCTCGATCTCGGTGTTGTAGCGCGGCGCGCGGATCGAAGGGTCGAGGGACAGCGAACCGAGCTTGCGATTGGAATCCCGCAACCGGCGTGCGCGGTCGATCAGCTCAGGCAACTGCCGTTCGACGGCCGGCCCGACCACGTCGGTGTGCATCTCGCGACCGATGCGACGCAGGCTCGACCACATCTGGCCGTAGGAATCGGCGAGGATCCGTTTGCGCTGACCAATGACTTGGTCGAGCGAGGCGGGGGTCCCCGGAGGATCACACAGGTGCCCCAATCCCGCGTGCAGAGTCGTGTTCACGTCCCGCATGAAGTTCGAGACGAAGGACTGACGAGCGACGTCGTCGTGGTCCATCTTCGCCATCATGGCGTGCTGGTGTTGGCCGGCTAGCGTTCCTAAGCGCATTCGCGTCTCCCTGTTCGACACGGTCGTGACGAAAAGTATAGGGGAGGGGCGTGCCGGGACGCCATGGTGTCGCGACAACCTGTCATGACATCAGAAGAAAAAGGCCGCGCCCAAGCAGGGCGCGACCCTAGAACCTAGTCCGCGGGGCTGTTAGCGACCGACTTCGAGTTCGTCGTAGGGAACCCACAAGTTCACGTGCTTGAAGTTCCGGATCTTGGGGTTGAATCCCATGATTTCATCGAACTCGACGAGGAAGAGGATCGGGGCGTTCTTGGCATTCATCTCGAGAAGTTCGCCCAGCATCTTCTTGCGTTTCTCTGCGTCGAACTCTCCCTGCACAGCGGTGATCAACTTCATCTCATCCTGATTGCAATAGTAAGGGGCTTGGCGGTTACCCTTTAGGCACGACGAGAAGGTATCGAACGCTCGCAGGGCATCCATCGTCGCCGTCAGGTCATGCCCGATACCGAAAGCGTCCCAGGCCCAATCTCCGGCGATCCATGGCCGCTGCCAGTCGGCGAAGGTCTGAGAGATCAGTTTGGTGCGAATGCCCACTTTGTTGAGGTCTTGCACCGCCGATTGATAGACGAGCGCAATCGTCGCATCCGTCGTGATGGCCCGAATCTCGAGGTCGAAGCCGTTGGCAAATCCCGCCTCGGTCAACAGCCGCTTGGCCCGATCGGGGTCGTGGGCGTAGGGCTTCACCGCCTCGTTGTAACCGTACGTCTTCGATGTCGCCGCCTGGCTCGCTGGCCGGCCGGCGCCGCGGAAGATATTCTTGACGATCGTGTCCTTGTCCACCGCGTAGTTGACGGCCTGCCGGACGCGAACATCCTTAAACGGTCCTTCGGTAGTCTCCGACGGGCCGCCAGCCACCTTCTTGCGCACAGAGACGAGGGTGATGCCGAGAGTCCGCGTCGCCGGTCGTGTAAAGGTCTTCATCCCCGACGCGTTGGCCTGATCGATCGCGTCCCGTGACAGAGCAACGTCGAGATCGATTTGTCCCGAGACCAGCGCCTGCGCTCGGGCGGGGCCCTCGGGAAGTTCGATTACCTCGATGCGATCGACATTCTTGCGCGCCTTCCACGAGCCGGCAAACGGCGTCGCGATGGCACGGTCACGAGCGAACTCGACGACATAAGGACCGCTTCCGATCGGTTTCTGTGTAAAGCCTGCGACCCCTTGGTCAGCCCAAGCCTTCTTGGGCACGATCGAAAACGACTGCAAGTTGCGCGGCAGAATCGGGTTTGGCTGCGGCGTCTTGATCTCGACCGTCGTCTCATCGACCGCCCGGATCGAGGACACGAACTGACCGTACTGCTGGCCCTGCGACGTCGCCTTGCCTTCCGATGTGGTCATCCACTCGTAGGCCGCGACGACGGCCTCGGCGTTGAGCGCTTCGCCGTTGGAGAACTTGAGATTGGGGCGAAGCTTGAATTGCCAGGTGTCAGGCGCGGTGTTCTGCCAGCCGGTCGTTAGGAACGGCTTCACGTCCCCCGTCTCGTCGATCAGCGTCAGTTGCTCGTAAACCGCCGACCAAACGAAAACCGACGGCGTGCATATGCAACCCGAGTAAGGATTTCCTTTGCCTACCGCAAACTCACGCACGCCCACCCTCAGGGTTTCGGCTTGCGCCACCCCGATGACCATCGAACCCGCGAGCAACGTTGCGCCCGCCAACCTCGATACTTGTCCAAACGCACCCATCGCTAGGCCTCCCTGTTTTTCACCTGTAGCGAACGGCTCCATTGTCCGTGCTTTTCCGTGCCCGGGCAATGCAACAGCGGGTACAATGCGCACCGTCAACGGGACCGTGACAATGAATAGCCAAACCACGGAAGACGCAGTGGCTCGGCTTGAAGCCATCGAGGATATCCAGCAGTTGAAGGCCCGTTACTGCGTGGCATGCGATGCCCCGTTCGACGCCGAGGCAATCGCTCAGATGTTCACCGAAGATGGCATTTGGGAGACCGCCGACGGCAAGGTCCGTTGCCAGGGTCGCGACGCCATTCGTGCGTTCTTTCAGCCGGCCAAACCAGCGTTTATCGCGCACCTCGTGACCAATCCGATCATTACGATCGATGGCGATCGGGCACGCGGAAACTGGTGGGTGACCTGCCCGTCGACGCGGGTCGAGAACGGCGAGAAGGTCGCGTACTGGATCCTCGGCTATTACGACGATGTCTACGTCCGCCGTTCCGGGCGGTGGCTATTCGAGCGCGTCCGCACCGACATCAAGTTCTGGGCGCCACATCGCGAGGGCTGGGTCGCGGACATGGAACGGCGCGCTGGTTCGTCCTAGGTCGGTCTCTGGAGGGTCGTGCGGGCGCCAATAGCGACGACCAGTAGCGCCCCGAGTCGGATCGTTAGGCGGCCTTGCATGCGATCGAAACGTTGATTCATTTCCTGACGAAGTGCCGCGATCTCCCGATCCAACCTCGCCGCGCAAGGCCGCGATCTCGCGGTGCACTTCTTCTCGAAACGCGGCAATTTGCGCACCCACCCTGACGGTGGCGAGAGCCGACCGTTCGAGCCAAAAAAAGGGCCCGGTGGTTAGCCGGGCCCTGGATCGGCAATCATTGCCGAAGCACTACCGTTGCAACACCATCTCGTGCCAGTTGAACACGGTGTTGGCCTGCTTGAAGTTGCGCAGCTTGCTGGTATAGGCCACAGGTTCGCCACCCTCCGCCAGGAAGATGATCGGCGCATTCTCGGCGTTGATCTTCAAGAGATCCTGCAACAGCTTCTTGCGCTTGTCCTGATCGAACTCGGACAACGCCGCGTTGATCAAGGGGACTTCGGCCTCGTTGCAGTAGTAAGGCGACTCCTTCAGGCACGAGGCGTAGTCCTTGAACGATTGGCTCGCGTCCAAGGTCGAGGTCAGATCGGTGCCAAAGCCGAACATGTCGTAGGGCCAGTCGCCCGCCAGCCAATGCTTGAGCCATTCCGGGAACGGTTGGCTTTGGAATTTGACCCGCACACCGACGGCTTGCAGGTCCTGGACCCCCGACTGGTAGAGGAGATCGAACGTCGCATTGCCGGCCGACGCCCGCCCCTCGAGCTCGAAGCCGTTGGGGAAACCCGCCTCGCCCAGCATCTTCTTGGCGAGCGCCGGATCGTAAGCGTAGGGCTTGATGTCCGGGTTGAAGCCGAACGACGTGCGAGTCGCCATCTGACCGACGGCCGCGCCCGCGCCCTTGAAGATGTTCTGGACGATCGCGTCCTTGTTGATCGCGTGGTTGAGTGCGCGGCGAACGCGAACGTCCTTGAGCGGACCGCTGATCGGTTCGGCCTTGGACTGGGCATCCTTCTTCCGCATCGTCACCAGGGAAAGCCCGATGGTCCGAGGCGGGGCGCCGATATCGACCGAGAAGCCGGCACGACGCAGTTGATCGAGCGCGTCGATCGAGGTCTGGACGTCAATCTCGACCTGCCCACCCTGCAGCGCGGCGACGCGCGCCGGCGGCTCGGGGATTTCGATGTAGCGGATGCGATCGACGTTGCCCGTGATCTTGCGCCACGAGCCCGGATAGGCCTCGACCTCGCCTTCGCCCGGCTTGAAATAGACGATCTTGTAGGGGCCGGCGGTCGCGGGCGCTTTGGCAAATGCCGCCGGGCCCATGTCGGCCCAGGCCTTGGCCGGCGTGATCGCCACCGCACCCATGCGCTTGGGTGCGATCGGATTGGGCGTCACGGTCTTGATCTCGACCACCGTGTCGCTGATCACGTTGACCTCGCGCACGACGGTGACCATGTCGCGGCCGGTGACCGAAGCCTTGCCCGGGTCGGTCTTGACCAGCCAATCCATCGTTGCCTTGACGGCCTGGGCGTTGAGTTTCTCGCCGTTCGTGTACGTCACGTTCGGGCGAAGCGTGAACTGCCAGGTGTCCTTGTCGATGTTCTTCCACGACTCGGCCACGCCCGGCAGTGGATTGCCCTGCGCGTCCATCTCGACCATGTAGTCGAACATCGACGACCACATGAACACGTGCGGAATGCCACGACCGGTATAAGGATTACCTTCGCCCGGCGGCATGCCACGGACGGCGGCACGAATCGTTTCGGCGCTGGCGGTGGACGGCAGCGTCGTAGGTGCTAGCAATGCGGAAACGGCCACGGCTCCCAGGAGCTGGCCGACCCGGCGCGAAGCGCGGGTATACGTCATGGAAAAACCTCCCTAAGGTCTTGTTCCGGCGGGCATCCTGCGATGGGATGCGGACCCCGGCAAGGGCTTTCCCACGAGGTCACGAGGGCATGATCGATTTCTATCTGATCCGCACCGCCAACGGCCAGAAAGTGGCGATCGTCTTGGAGGAACTGGGCCTGGCTTACCGCGTGCACGAGCTCAAATCCGGCGACCCGTTCAAGGATTCCCCTGAATACCGGGCCATTCATCCGCAAGGGAAACTTCCCGCGATCGTCGATACCGAGGGGCCCGACGGCAAACCAATCACGGTGTTCCAAAGCCTGGCGATCGGCCTCTACCTGGCCGAGAAGACTGGTCGGCTCCTCCCCACCGACCCGCGAGCCCGAACCGAGGCCTATATCTATGCCGCAGTGACGGCCACCGACCTCACGCCGAACTTGGCGGTCCAATATTTCACCACTTTGCGGGCCAAGTCGGACGTCAGCGAGGCGACGGGGTTCGTCGTGTCGGAGGCCAAACGCGCCTTGCACGCAATTGATCTTCGGCTCGGGGCTGTTCCCTATTTGGCGGGGAGCGAGTTCAGCCTCGCCGACGCGCTCACCTTTCCCCTGATGGCCACCTCGGTGCAGCGCCTGCCCGACGGGTTCCGGCCCTACGCCAACATCGCGCGTTGGTTCGATCTGGTCGGGCAGCGCCCGGGCGTCAAACGGGGCATGGCGATCTCACGCTAAATCGGACGCGGCCTTAACTGGCGAAAAACGTCCGCAAGGTGTTGGCGACCTCGCGGGTTCGCACATCGAGAAAGTCGAACCCGTATTCCGGACAATCGAGAATCCTGCCACGACGCAGAAGCCCATCGGCGCGAAGCGTCATCTCGGCGCAATCGTCGTCCGGGCGTAGGATCAGTGTCGGCTGGTCGAGGTCGGGCATGCGTTCGGCAAGCGGGTAATCATAGACCGCGAAATGGCCCCAATGGGCCATCGGGCCGCCGCGTATGGCTTCGGCGAAGTTGCGCTCGATGATCTGGTCGCTCACGCGCGGGCCATAGAACGACAACGTTCGCCGCCAGCGACGTGTAAGGTGCGAACCATCTTCTTCGAGGAGTTCGGGGCCATTGCGGACGTGACGTTCGGCGATCTCCTCGCGGGTGAAAATCGGCGCTGAAATCATGACGACATGCGCCACCCCCGGACCGCGTTGCCGCGCGAGTTCCACCGCGATCACCGAACCGGTGTGATAGCCCATGACGTCGACGGTGCCGAGATCGAGCGCCCTGATCACGTGGTCGGCGACGGTGGCGTAGAACTCGATCGAGGGTCGCTCGGCCGGGGCCTCGGACTCGCCGAACCCTGGGGTATCGATCGCAACGACGACGCGGTCCCGCCCCATCTCGGGCAGCAGCGCCTCGTATACGCGAGACGACAGCGTGCTGATATGCAGGAGAATGAGCGGACGGGCGAGCGGCACCTCCGGCTGAGCCAGCCTCAAGTGCACGCGACCGAGCGGCGTCTCGACAAAAAGGCGTCGAACCGTGAGGGGTGGGGTGGCGACCCGCGGTAGACGCCAGGACGACGAGGGCGCCGGCAATCCGCTATCCAAGAACTCGCGGACCCAACCCGCGAATTGCGGGGCTCGGGTGTCGAGTCGCCAATGCGCCCATTCGGGAAGTTCGCGGTACCGGCCCTTCGCCCCGAGGCTTGCCTGCAGGCGTCGCGTCTGTGCCGTCAGGTCATCGTCCGGGTTGAGCACGAGGTGGGGCTGTGGGAGCTGGGGAACCTTCGTTTCCAGACGATAGTCATAGTTGGCGCGCGAGCCCCACCAGGCGCGAGGACCAGGTCGAAGTGTTTCGGCCAACGATTTTGACAACGATATCAGCGGTACGTCGGGTCGGCGAAACGGAAGCGCCCACTGCCAGCGCCGCTGCAGATGGCCGCCGTCGCGGGCGTAGTCAGGACGCAAGAACGCCGCGCGCTGGCGCGCCCGTTCTTCATCGTTTGGGACGGGCGCCCCGACCAGGAGTACGCGCCGAACCTGGCGCGGGCGCTGTAGCGCGAGTTCGACGGCCGTCTTCGTGCCGCCGTGATACCCGAGCACGTCGACCTGCGACAGACCAAGACCGTCGATCAGTTCGCCATGAGCCATCGCGATGTCTTGGATCGTGGTGGGTGCCGGCGGCGGATCGGATTCGCCATACCCCGGCGAATCGGGCGCGATCGCCAGGCGATCGCGCGCCAGATCGGCGAGCAGGGCCGCAAACATTCGCCCGGAGAAGCCGGTGGAATGAAGGCAGAGCAGAGGAACCCGGGTCTCCGCTGCCGGTCGATTGATGCGCAGGTGAGTCTGACCGAAGCGGCCGTCGACGTACTCTCGCGATACGTCCGGGGGCGTTCGCCAGATCGTCGCGTCGTCCATGGTCAGGCCGATGTCTTGAGGCCGGCGGCCGCGACTCCGGCGGCCGAGCAGACCTCGTCGGCTTCGCCGGTGTCCCCGCCGGCACCGACGGCACCGATCATTTCACCGTCACTCGAGAAAATGAGGACGGCGCCGCGGGCGGCGATGAACTTGCCGCCGGAGGCGGCCGAAAGGGCGGCGACCAGCCCGGGGTTGCCGCTCATGCGCGTCGCGTTCTCGCCCGAACTTCGGCCGAGCGATACCGCGCCGAAGGCCTTTCCGAACACCATGTCGGGTCCGATCAGGCCGGTCCCATCTTCGCGCTTCATGGCTTTCATGACGCCGTTGCGGTCGACGACGACGATCGTCATCGGCAGCAATTTCATGGCACGAGCTTTGGCGAGCGCCCCGTCGACGATGGCGCTCGCCTGCTGCAGCGACAGTTCGGCCATGACCTCTCTCCTTCAATTGGGGCGGGTTGGTTCCTCGGCGACCTTGACCAGACGCTTGCCGATGTTCTCGCTGTGGAACAGGCCGCAGAATGCCTTCGGCGTGTTCTCGATGCCGACCAGGATGTCCTCGCGGTACTTGAGTTGGCCTTCCTTGATCCACCACGCCATCTCGCGAATACCGTTCTCGAAATCGGCCGTGTAGTCATGAACGACAAACTGCCGGCGATGGTACGGCCATGACCAGAAGGGCTTGTCCTTGGGAACGGTGTTGTATTCCGAGGCCAGGCCGACGAGACGGTAGCGATGCCCTGGGGCATGGAGCTCCGTGATGGCATCCGCCATTTCGCCACCAACGTTGTCGTAATGGATGTCGACCCCGTTCGGACAGGCTTGACGCAGCGCCGCGCGCAGGTCGTTCACGGTGCGGTAGTTGATCCCGACGTCGAAGCCGAGTTCCTCGGTGATGTATTTGACCTTGGCATCGGTCGAGGTGAGGCCGACGACGCGACAGCCCTCCATCTTCGCGATCTGACCGGCGATCGAGCCGCCGGCGCCAGCCGCCGAGGTGATGACCACGGTATCGCCCTTGCGCGGGCGCAACTCGCGGATCATGCAGTAGTACGCTGTGAGTCCGGCTCGCCCCAGCACGCTGGCAAACGCCGACAGCGGGACACCCAAGGACAGATCACACTTGACGACTCCGGCCGGATTGTGACGTTTCGAAATCCAGCCGTTCGTTGTGCAAAAGAGCTGCCAGCCGAGAATCCCTTCGACGATGTCGCCGCGGCGAAACGTCGGGTGGTTCGAGTCTGTGACCTCGCCCAGCACGCCGCCCGCCATGACGCGGCCGACATCGGTGATCACGCCGTATTTGCGCGAGGTTTGATTGGCGGCCGTCGTCGGGTTCATCTGCATGCGCAGGAACGGGTCGACCGACAGGTAGATCGAGCGCACCCGGAACTCGCCCGGTTCGAGCGCTCGTAGCGGAGTCCGATCGAGGCGGAAATCGCTCTCCTTGGGTGTGCCGTTCGCGTACGCCGCCAGTACCACCTGGACATTGTTATCCGCCATGCGCTCCTCCCGCTACCCATGTTGGCCGCAACGGCGGCTGTGGTCCAGGTCGTGCCAGCCCGTCCGAGCTCGCGAACGGTGCTGCAGACCTAGTAGTTCTTGGGTCGCACGTAGGCTTTGGCGTATTTCCGCACAGCCTTGGGGATCTGCGGACGATAGGGCGGGTTCCAGTTCATCGCCCACTTCTTCTTCTGGAAGATGTTTTCCATGGGACCACCGACGGTTCGTACCCACAGGTTGAAGCCGGCGATCGACCCTGAAGGCCCATGCCAGACCCGTTCGCGCCACCACACGTAGCCGCCCGGCCCCATGACGCCGCAATCACCCCACACGTACTCGCCGTCGAGGCAGTAGATCTCCTCGATTATCGAATGGGTCCATTTCGGCTTCAGTTCGCCTTTCGGGATGCGGTGCGCGGCCGACGAATAGAGGAACGACGTTTCGCCGGTGTAGGGGTCGGTGCGCAACGGCTTGATGGCGACGCCGGCGGCAAGTTGCGGATCGACGAGGCTCGCATCCCAACTCATGCTCAAGGTGTCGAGGTGTTCGACCAGGAGCTTCTTGTCGAACATCCCGCGTGGCGACTTGCCCTGGCCGAGGGTCGGAGTGGCACTGAACGTCTGGAGGAGGACGCAACCCTCCTTGCTTGAGGCGCTCGCACGCACGTGTCCTGCCGGCAGAAAAGCGTAAGCATGTTGGCGATAGGCGATGCCGTTGATGGTTATCGAGCCCTCCAACACGAGGAACTCTTCATGGGCCGTGAGATATTCCGGGATGCGGCGCGACCACCCTTTTGGGTAGCGCACAATGCACGTCGAAGCGCCTTTCTTGGCGTCGATCGACAACATCTTGGTTTGCACGTCCGGACGCACCGAGCCATAGAGGCGTTTTCGCCAAGGAACTCCCTGCGATTGAATGAAAAGCACGTGTTCACGGGCCATCGGCTCTCTCCCCCAGTAAGATGCGCCACGAAAAATGGGCATGTCGCTGCCCGGCAGACTGGTTTGCCGACAAACTTATGGTAGAACCATGGCAACGTCAGCCCGAATTGTGAGAGGTTGGCGAACGACCGTCCAGAGGGAGGACAATGACGATGCTGCAACATTTGCTTCGGGTGCCACGGACTGTGGCCCTCGCGGCCTTGATCGCGCTGCCGCTCGCGGGATCGCTCGAGGCCCAGGCTCAGTCGAGCCCAACCACCTTCACGATCGCGACTCGCCTGACCGATTCCAAGTTCGATCCGGCCTTCCACTTCGCCGAGTTCGACGCGGCCGACATCATCAACAGCTACGAGCCGCTCGTGTTCCCGGTGAAGGGCGGCTTTCCGAAAGCTCATATCGCCACCTCCTGGAGCGTCAGCCCGGACGGCAAGAAGTGGACCTTCAAGCTGCGCGACGACGTGGTGTTTGCCGACGGCAAGAAACTGACCTCGGCTGACGTTGTCTATTCGATGGATCGCATGCTGACGATCGGCAAGGGGTACGCCTCATTGTGGTCCGGCATTCTGAAGGCGGGAACGACGAAGGCGACGGACGCGACGACGGTCGAGTTCAATCTCGAACAACCGTTCGGACCGTTCATCGAGACGTTGGTCCAGTTCTACGTCGTCAACAGCGAGCTCGTTAAGGCCAACACGAAGAAGCCTGGCGAGTTTGGCGACAACGGCGACTACGGTACAGAGTTCCTGCGTTCGAATACCGCCGGCTCGGGTCCCTACAAGCTCGACTCCTTCGTGCCGGATCGTCGCCGGGTCTACGTGAAGAACGACCGTTATCGCGGCGGGTGGAAACCCGACCAGTTCGAACGCGTCGTGATCGAAATTGTGCCGGAAACGGCCACCGCTCGCGCCATGCTGACCGGCGGCCAGGTCGACTTCGTCGATCAGTGGCAGCCGGTCGACTTCTACCGCAACGTCGCGCGGGAGAAGGGCGTGCGGATCATGGAGGCGCCGGACAACAAACTCTATTACGTCCAGTTCAATACCAGGCGGGCGCCGTTCGACGACGAGAACTTCCGCAAAGCCGTGATGTACGCCTTCGACTACAAGACGGCGACCGAAACGATCATGGGCGGAGCGGAGCAGGCGAAGGGGCCGATCCCAAGCGCCATGCCTGGGTTCGACGGCTCGACGACGAAATACGAAACCAACCTCGCCAAGGCGCGCGAGTTTCTGGCCAAGTCGAAGTACAGGCCCGACCAATACGAACTCGAGTACGGGTTTCTCAAGGTCGGCATCCACGAGGAGATCGCCCTCCTGTTGCAGGCCAACCTGAAGCAGCTCGGGATTCCGGTGGTGATCAAGAACGATCAGTGGCCGAACCTGGTGCAAAAAGTCTCGAAGCCCGAGACCACGCCGCACCTGTTCGCGGTGTTCAATACGGCCAAGTATCCGACGCCGGACGCGTACACCTATGCCATGTACCACCCGTCCAGCCACGGGCAATGGCAGGCCGCCGCGTGGTACACCAACCCCGCGGTGCACAAGCTTCTCGAGGAGGCCCGTACCACGGTCGACACCGCGCAGCGCAACAAGAAGTACGCGGATGCCACCAAGAAGATCGTCGACGAGGCAACCTCGCTGTGGGTCGGCTATCCGTTCCATCGCACGGCGGTCTCCGAGCGGGTCAAGAACTACGAGAGCAAGGGTCTGATGGCCTTTGATCTCTACGCCTACGACCTGCGTCGTTAGGCCGTTCGAGTTGAGATCGGGGGCGGCCGACCTGGCCGCCCCTTTCTTTTTCTCGACGTGCGGGATGGTCGTCATTCGGGCGACCGCCTAGAGTATCCGTGGGTGAACGGGGGGTGCGGTGCGGTTTGTCGTCCGCCGGCTCGGCGAACTGATCATCGTCATGGTCGGGTTGTCGCTCCTGATTTTCGCGATCTCGCGACTGTTGCCGGGCGACCCGGTCCGCACGGCGCTCGGGGAAAACGCCCGGCCCGAGCAGATCGCGCAACTGACTCAGGAGATGGGGCTGGATCGCCCCTACCCGGTCCAGTATTGGCGGATGATGGTCGGGATTGCCAAAGGTGACTTTGGCGTTTCGCTGTCGACGTTCCGGCCCATCGCCGGTGACCTGGCGATCTTCCTCCCGGCCTCGATCGAGCTCGCCATTCTGGCGATGGGGGTGTCGATCCTGGTCGGGGTGCCGCTCGGCGTGATGACCGCCGTGCGTCGCAACAAACTCTCCGATTCGATCGGACGGGCGCTCGCATTCGCCGGGGTTGCCGTTCCCGTATTCTGGTTTGCGCTCATGATCCAGCAGTTGTTGGCAACCAACTGGGCTGGCATGCGATGGCTTCCCACGGTCGGGCGCATTCATGTCGATCGCAAGGCGCCACCGGAGGTCACTGGGGCCTACCTGATCGATTCACTCCTCGCGTTCGACTTCAGCCTGTTCTGGCATGTCTCCGGGTTCATCGTGCTACCGGCCGTGGCTCTCGCGGTGTCACCGATGGCGATGATCCTGCGCCTGTTGCGCGCCAGCATGCTGGACGAGATGGGCAAGGACTACGTGCTGACGGCGCGGGCCAACGGCATGCCGTCCAACCTGATCACGTACAAGTACATGTTGCGTAACGCGTTCTCGGCGACCCTCACTATCATCGGGTTGTTGTTCGGCTACTTCATCGGCGGCGCCTTCATCGTCGAGACCGTGTTTTCCTGGCCCGGGATCGGGCGTTACGGCGTGCGGGCGCTCCAGCTCAAGGACTTCAACGCGATCGTTGCGGTGACTCTGATCGTGGGCCTCGGTTACGCCGCGGCCAACACGTTGGTCACCCTGGCTTACGGCTGGCTCGACCCGCGACTTCGGCTGCAGCGCAAATGACCGACGCGCTGAAATCCACGAGCGTCCTCGAAGACGGGCCGGTCAGCGAACGCGTCAGCGCCACACGGGTCGCGATCGAAACGCTCCGTCGCAGTCCGCTGTCGTTGGTCGGGCTGGTGATCGTCGTGTTCGTGATCCTGGTGGCGATCTTCGGCCCGTGGATCGCACCGTTCCCCGAGGACGCCGGCGCCAGCGTCAACTTCGCCAAACGCCTGAAGCCGCCGTCGGCCGAGCACTGGTTCGGGACCGACGTCGTCGGACGCGATGTGCTGTCGCGCGTGATCATCGGATCGCAAATCTCGCTCACGATTGCGCTGTTCGTGATCGTGTTCGCCGTGCTGATCGGCGTGCCGCTGGGGGTCATCGCCGCCTACTTCGGTGGCGGCCTCGGCGGCGGCATCATGCGCATCAACGAGGTCTTTCTCGCGATTCCCTCCCTCGTGTTCGTGCTCGCCGTGAGCTCGTTGTTGGGGCCGAGCCTGCCGGTGGTGATCATCGCCATTTCGCTGGCGTGGTGGACCTGGTACGCACGCCTGGCCTACGGCGAAGTGCTGTCGATCAAGCAGGAGCAGTTCGTTGAAGCGGCGCAGGTCTCCGGTGCCAGCAAGATGCGCATCGCCTTTCGCGAGATTTTGCCCAATCTGACCAGCGTGCTCATCGTCAAGGTCACGCTCGACATCGGTTACGTCATTCTGCTCGGGGCGTCCCTCGGGTATCTCGGCCTCGGGGTTCAGCCGCCCGAGCCCGAGTGGGGCATCATGGTGGCGGAAGGGCGCGAGCAGCTTCCCGATGCCTGGTGGTTGACGACTTTCCCGGGTCTTGCGGTGTTCGTCACGGTGATGGGCTTCAACCTTCTGGGCGACGGCCTCAACGACATTCTCGGAGCGCGCCAGTGACCGCGTTGCTCGAGGTCGAAGGCCTGGAGATCGGATTCACCGACGCGGACGGTGCCGAAGTGACGTTGCTCCGCGGCATCGATCTTGCCCTGCGCGAACGCGAGGTCATCGCGCTGGTGGGGGAGTCGGGATGCGGCAAGTCGATCACCGCGAAGGCGATCCTGGGCGTGCTGGCGCAGCCGCCGCTGCGCATCAAACGCGGCGCGATCCGGTTTCAAGGTCGCGACCTCCTGAAGCTGCCGGCGGCCGCATATCACGCGCTGCGCGGTCCCGGATTCACCTTGGTGCCCCAGCACCCGTTGTCATCGTTGAACCCGATGTTCACGGTCGAGCAGCAGTTCTTCGACCTCATGAACTATCAGGGCCGGGCGCGCGTCGGTTTCGTGGACTACTGGAAGCCACGGTTGTCAGCAACCCGTCGGCGCGACACCCGCGAGCGGACCATCGCAGCGCTGCGCGAAGTGAGTCTTCCTGCCCCCGAGGAGATTCTCGGGCGTTACCCGTTTCAACTCTCGGGCGGCATGAGTCAGCGCGTGCTGATTGCAATGGCGCTGCTCGGCTCGCCGAAGATGGTGATCGCTGATGAACCCGGCACTGCGCTCGACGTTACCATCGAATCCCAGATCAACGACTTGCTACGCGAACGCGTCGAAGCGCGTGGCATGGCGATGATTTACATCACCCACGACCTCGGCATCGCCAGCGAACTCGCCGACCGGGTCTACGTGATGTACGCCGGACGCGTGGTCGAGGAGGGGGCGACGCACGAGGTTTTCAATGCGCCGCGCCACCCCTATACGGCGGGTCTGCTCAAGGCGGTCCCGAAGGTCAGCAACGAACCCTTCGCCGGAATCAAGGGAACACTGCCGGATCCGAAGGCGATCGGCGGGGGATGCGCGTTCCGCTGGCGTTGCCCCTATGCGACCGCGGCGTGCGAGGGCGTTGTCCCGCCGCTGGTCGATGTCGGCGACGGGCGTCGGGCGGCCTGCGTGCGTGCGACCGAACTGACGTTGGCCGCATGACGGTGCTCGACCTCCGCGACGTCACACAGGTCTTCGGGGGCCGCGGCCAGCCGGTTCGCGCCCTCAACAACGTGTCGCTCGGTGTTTCCGAAGCCGAGCGGGTCGGGATCGTGGGCGAGTCGGGTTCGGGGAAAACGACGCTCGCCCGCATCGCCCTCGGGCTCACCAAGCCGACCTCCGGTCGCGTGACCTTGCTCGATCGCGACGTAACGGAGCTACGTTCGGACCATCAGCGCTACATCCATCGCCATGTCCAGATGGTCTTCCAGGACCCCCTGTCGTCGCTGAATCCGCGCAAGTCGGTCCGTCAAATCATCGCGCTACCGCTCGAAGCGCAACGAATCGGAAGCCCACAGGATCGTGAACGCCGGGTCGTCGAATTGATGGATAGCGTTGGTCTGCCGTCGCGAATGCTCGACTCCTGGCCGAGCCAGCTTTCGGGTGGACAACGTCAACGGGTGGGCATCGCGCGAGCCCTCGCCATATCCCCCAAGTTGCTTTTCCTCGATGAGCCCACGGCGTCGCTCGATGTCTCGGTCCAGGCCCGGATTTTGGAGCTTCTCGTCGGCTTGCAGGCCAAGCTGCGCATCGCCCAGGTGATGATCTCGCACAATCTCGGCGTTATCCGGCATGCGGCCGATCGGGTCGCCGTCATGTACTTGGGCCAGATCGTCGAACAGGCACCAACTGCGCGCCTGTATGCTGCGCCGGCCCATCCCTACACCCAGGCCCTGTTCGCGGCGGTTCCGGCCGTCGGCGCGCGCAAGCGCCATGGCGCCGCCCTGGCACGCGTGCGGGGCGAGGTGGCCAGCGCCACCAATATTCCCTCAGGTTGCCCGTTTCATCCGCGTTGCCCGCAAGCGACGGAGCGCTGCCGCGGCGAGGTTCCCGTGGTCAGTACGGTCGCAAGCGGCCACCAGGTGCGCTGTCACCTGCACGCCTAATCGGCGCGGCGAAACTCGACGACCGCTCCAGCGCCTGCTTCAGGGCCGACCCACAGTCGGTCGAGGCCATCCGACTGGATGCGAACTCCGGCGTTGGTCAGATAGGTGCGCGTGTGATCGAGGTCGACGACCCCAACCGCGAGGCCGATGTAGCAGGGTACGGCGGGGGGCCTGACGCCCGGATAACGCCGGGCGAGCCCCGCCGGGTCGCAGAGCACGACCCGCGATTCCCCCATATCGAAGGCGCGCCCGTAGGGCAGCGGTGTGTCGGGAACCCCGAGGAAGCGCTGGTAATTACGACAGGCTCCGGCGAGATCAGTGGTGCACAAGGTCGCTTCGATCAGACTCACCGCGCCGTTCGGGTGATTCATCACCACGTCCTGATAAACGATCTCCGGCGTAACGTGCTCGACGGCGCAAACCAGGCCTTCGGGCGCGATCGCGGGGGGAATCATGAACCACTTGAATCTGGCGAGCCCCGGCTTGCCATAAAGGACTTCGCGGCCGGCCTGATTGGCGGCCGGGATCGGCAGCCCTTCGCCGCGCAGCGCTGCCGAAGCGGCATCAGCCGACTTGCAGTTCAAGGCCAGGATGTGCAGTCCGGCGTAGCGCGCGATGTAGGGCTCGAGATGGTTCTTGGCGTTCGGATCGGTGATGCCGGTCAACTCGACATAGGTGTCGCGAAAGACGAAATGCTGGCTGTCCTGCCCGGTCGGCTGCTGCCGACCCCGCGCGTCGGGAGCGGTCAACGGTTTGGGCTCGGTCACGTAAAAGCCGAGACGTTTGTAGGCGCGCTCCGTCGCCATCATGTCGCGACTGACGATGCCAAGGTGATCGATGCCGGTGATCGCGCGCACACGTGCCATGGGTCCGTCCGATTTCTTCGCCAAGGGCCGCCACGAAACTCGAAGCGGGCCGCGGGTAGCGGCCTACCAAGAACACCACGCCCGATTGCGTGGAGCAACCCGAATGTCCCTTGAACAAGTGCGGCTAAAGTCGCACCGCGCCTTGAAAAACCGGGGCTACGGCGTACATTGACGAAAGCTTCCGCGGAGCAATGACGATGTTCATTCAAACCGAAGCCACGACCGACGCGAACGCGATGCGTTTTCTGCCCGGACGCGAGGTGGTGCGCTCCGGGATGGTGTCGTTTTCGTCGGCGCAGGAAGCCAAGGGTTCACCGCTGGCGCGGAGCCTGTTCGCCATTTCTCACGTCGCGGGCGTGGAACTGGGCGAGGGTTACATCCTCGTACGCAAGTCCGCCCAGATCGAGTGGGCCAACCTCAAACCTTCCGTATTGGTGGCAATCATGGATCACTACACGACCGGTCGTCCGACGGTTTCCGACACGGCGCTTCCCGATGGGGCCGAGGATCCGATCGTCACGCAGATCAAGGATCTCCTGGACACCCGGATATCGCCGGTCGTCGCCAAAGATGGCGGCGAGGTCGTGTTTCATCGCTACAACGATGGCGATGTGGTTCTCGAACTCAAGGGATCGGCCCTGCGGCTGATGGGCGGCATCGAGAACATGCTGCGCCACTACGTTCCCGAGGTCGTGCGGGTGGTCAATTTCATCGACACCCTGCCCAAGCCCGGCCTCGACACGCCGGAAGGGAAGGCGATCCAGGAATTGCTTGTCGACGAGGTCAATCCGAGTGTTGCCTCACACGGTGGCCACATCAGCCTCGTCGATGTGAAGGACAACATCGCCTACATTCGTCTCGAAGGTGGGTGCCAGGGCTGCGGCATGTCGCAGGTGACGCTCAAACAGGGTGTCGAGGTCGCGATCAAGAACAAGGTGCCCTCGATCGTTCAGGTCCTGGACACCACCGATCATGCCGGTGGCACGAATCCGTACTATTCGCCCTAGGGCCGCGGATCGCCCGGTCTCACGCTGATTGCTGCGCCGCGGCCTTGCGCGTAACGGGCAAGAGCCCGTGTTTCCGCAGCAGGTGGCGGAGCTGGCTGTAGTTGAGTTTCAACTGGGCAGCCGCGGCACGCTGGCTGAAGCGATTGGCCTCGAGGGCCTGCTGTAAGAGCCGGCGCTCGAACCGTTCGAGGCTTCGCGAAAAATCAACCCGCGCATCGAAAGCGGTTTCGCCCCCGGGCGGCACCGCAACCGACGTCGCCGGAGGCCGCGGCGCGGGACGATAGGGCGATTCGAACGGGTCGATGACGATCTCGCCCACGCGGCGTCCGGCTTCGCCGCGATAGATCGCGCGTTCGACCACATTCTTGAGCTCGCGGACATTGCCCGGCCAGGCGTGGGCCTCGAGCGCCGCCTGGGCCGCGCTCGTGAATCCGGGGAATTCGGTCCAGCCGAGTTCGGTCGCCATGCGTCGGCCGAAGTGGTTGGCGAGGAGCGCGATATCTTCTCGGCGATGGCGTAGCGGCGGGACGGTCAGGACGTCGAAACTCAAGCGATCGAGGAGGTCGGCGCGGAACAGCCCGCGATCGGCACGCTCGCGCAGATCGGCGTTGGTCGCACCGATAAGTCGGACATCCGAAGCGATCGTCGTGTTGCCGCCGACGCGCTCGAACTCGCCGTATTCGACCGCCCGCAACATCTTCTCTTGGATCGTCAGACTCGCTTCGGCGATCTCGTCGAGGAAGAGGGTCCCACCGTCGGCGACTTCGAAGCGCCCACGGCGGCGGCGGATGGCTCCCGTGAACGCTCCAGCCTCGTGGCCAAACAGCTCCGACTCGAGCAGGGTCTCCGCCAAAGCGCCGCAGTTGAGCTTGAGGAACGCCCGATTCCATCGTGGCGACAGGAAATGGAGACGCGCGGCAATCAGCTCTTTTCCTGTGCCGCGCTCTCCTACGACCAGGACCGGACGATTCAGTGGTGCTGCACGCGATACACGTTCGAGCAGGTCCAAGAACGTCGGAGCCTCGCCGATAAGATCAGGCCGATCGCTTGCATCCATGATGTCGGATTTTGACATTTATGATAATATTTAACAATAGTAGTCGTATTTTTTACACCCATCGGTTAGCTATTGAGAAAATTTGTGAAAAATCAATAGGTTAGAAAGTGGCACGATCCATGCTCTTCCCAGAGGCATGGATGATCGCCGCACGAATCTAGCGCCGGAGCGTCGCCCGATAGAGCTTACGGGCCTTGCGTTGCTGATGTTGGTGCTCCTGGCGTTGGTGCCGCTGGTGATCGTCCTGTCGTCTTGAACGACGGCGGATAGGGGCTTTGGTCAATCGGAGGATTGAGTCATGGGCGTGTTCTCGCGGCTTTCTGACATCGTCAATTCGAACCTCAGTGCGATGCTCGATCGGGCGGAGGATCCCGAGAAGATGGTCCGCCTGGCAATCCAGGAGATGGAGGACACGCTCGTCGAGGTGCGCAGTCAGGCGGCCCGGATCATTGCGGAACGCAAAGGGCTGGTGCGGGAGAATGAACGTCTGGAGCGCGGCGCGGCCGAATGGCAGCGCAAGGCCGAGTTTGCCGTCGGCAAAGGACGCGACGATCTGGCCCGTGCCGCCCTGCACGAAAAGACCAAGTTGACCGAGGCGGTGGCGGCGCTCGCAGAGGAACGCGCGGCGCTGGATGCGGCCTTGGAGCGAGGTGATGAGGATGTTGCCAAACTCGAAGGCAAGTTGGCCGAGGCCAAAGCCAAACAGAAAACGATCCGCTCCCGGCAGGAATCGGCAGGGACCCGCCTGCGCGTGAAATTGCAGCTCCATTCCTCGAAGGTCGATGAGGCGATGGCGCGTCTGGACCGGATCGAGCAACGGATCGACCGTACGGAAGGGTTGAGCGACGCGTTCGACCTCGGCCAGCGGAAGACCTTGTCCCAGGAGTTGGCCGAACTGGAGGCCGACAGCGCCATCACGGCGGAGCTGGAAGCGCTCAAGGCGAAAGTCGGCAAGACGGCCTAGCGCAGGAACGCTCGGCACCCCATCTGAAATCGACCCCGGAGGAGTGGGATGTTGTGGAGCGCGATCACAGTTCCGTTGATCCTGTTTCTTACGATCGTCGCACCAATTTGGATCATCGCGCACTACATCACGCGGTGGCGGACAGCCAAGACGCTGTCGGGTGATGACGAAAAGATGCTGCGCGAGCTCTGGCAAAGCGCCGAAAAAATGGAGCAGCGCCTGGACACGCTCGAGCGCATCCTCGATGCCGAAGCCCCTGGATGGCGGAGTAAACCCCATGTTTGAGAGGTCGCGACCGAGTCCGAGCAAGCTGTACAGGAACCGGCGCAAGGGGAAGATCGCCGGAGTCTGTGCCGGTGTGGCCGACTACACGGGGATCCCGGCGCTGTTGGTCCGTGCGTTGGCCGTGGTGGCGCTCATCATGTTCTCGTTGCCCACACTCATCATCTATTTCGGGGCGGCATGGTTGCTCGACGATGCGCCGGAGCAGCTCTACGACTCGCCCGAAGAAGAGACGTTTTGGCGACGCGTGCGTGCGACACCATCGAGCACGATGCATGACCTGCACCACCGGTTCTTGAGCAACGAGCGGCGGCTCCGCCGCATCGAGGCGCAGATCACGGCGAAAGAGTTCGACCTCCGGCGCAAATTCCGTGACCTGGAGGCGGGTAGTACGTGATCCATTTCGTGCTCGGCGAACTTGTCCCAGGCTTCTTCCGTCCGGCGCATTGCACTCTTCCTGCGGTGGCTGGCCACCTGGATCGTGGTGATCGAGTCGTCGATGACTCAACCTCCGACCGGCCAATCCGTCGCCCCATTCTCACGAATTCCTAGGGGAAACTGACCCGCGATTAGGACAAAGCAACGGGTGCCCTTGCCGGTGCACGACCGACTCAAGTCGTTTCGCTCGCCGATTCGATCGCTCATGAACGGTTAGACGCGATATTCTCGGACCGACGTTCATTTGGCCGTTGGCAAGGGAACATGAAATACCTGCACACGATGGTTCGGGTAACCGACCTCGATCGCTCGCTCGATTTCTATTGCAACAAGCTCGGCCTGAGGGAGCTCCGGCGGCAGGAGAATCCGGGGGCCGGTTCACGTTGATCTTCCTTGCGGCGCCTGGCGACGATTCCGCGCAGGTCGAGCTCACCTACAACTGGGATCCCGAGGTCTACACCGGCGGACGGAACTTCGGCCACTTGGCCTATGAGGTCGACGATGTTTACGCGCTGTGCCAGCGCCTGAAGGACGGGGGCGTCACGATAAACCGACCGCCCCGCGATGGCCGCATGGCCTTCATTCGCTCGCCCGACAACATCTCCATCGAACTCCTGCAGCGTGGTGCTGCCAAACTGAGACAGGAGCCGTGGGCCTCGATGCCCAATGTCGGCGTCTGGTAGCGCGAGTTATCCCCAGTTTCGCGTTGTCGTTCTGTAGCCACTGTCCCGGGGCGCGCCTAGGATGTTGGGCGAGGTGGGGCCGTGATCCGACGTCATTTGTGCGTCTTGGCGGTGGTGGGGTGGATCGTCAGCATCGTGCCCGCGCGCGCGCTTCCGGTCGACCTGGAACTGGTGTTGGCCGTCGACGTTTCGGGTTCGATCGATGCCGAAGAGGCTCAGCTTCAGCGCGAAGGTTACGTTCAAGCCTTTCTCGACCCGATCCTCATCAAGACGATCATCGACGGCAACCATGGACGGATAGCGGTTGCCTACATCGAGTGGTCGGGCGGCGAGCAGCAGCAGGTTGTCATGAGCTGGACGCTGATCAAGGATGCGGCCAGCGCGCGGGCTTTTGCCGACGAATTGGCGAAGCAACCGATTGCCCGAGGCCGCTACACCTCGATTTCCGGGGCGATCGACTTCGCGTCACCCATGTTCGACGCCAACGAATACGAGAGCACACGTCAGGTGATCGACGTGTCCGGCGACGGCTACAACAATTCCGGCCGTTTCATCCTGTTTGCCCGTGATCAGGCCGTGGCCAAACGGATCACCATCAACGGCCTGCCGATCGTCAATGATCGGCCGAACCCGTTCGGTGGGCCGAATCAGAACCGTGATCTCGACGTCTACTATGAAAACTGCGTCATCGGTGGACAGGGCGCGTTCATGATCGTCGCCAACGGTTTCAAGGAGTTTGCGACGGCGGTGCGGCGCAAGTTGATTCTCGAAATCGCCGGCGTCGAACCCGAACCGCGGGTGCAACCCGCGCAGGCACGATTGACCGACTGCCTGCTCGGGGAACGACAGTTCCGTCAATTCCAGTTCCGCACCCCAGACAATCAGTGAGCAAGATGTCCGCGTTCGAGCGTGAACGGCCACCGCGCATCGATTCGAATGCGCCACCGCAATGGGGTGGCGATTCCATGGCGCTGGCCCTGCGCAACACCGGGGTGCCCTACATCGCCCTCAATCCAGGGGCGAGCTATCGCGGCCTCCACGACAGCCTGGTCAACTTCCTCGGCAACGAGCGGCCGCAGATGCTGCTTTGCCTGCACGAAGAGCATGCCGTCGCGATGGCTCATGGCTGGGCCAAGGTGACTGGAAAAGCGATGGCCGTCGCCCTGCATTCCAACGTCGGACTGATGCACGGCACGATGGCCATCTTCAATGCGTTCTGTGACCGTGTGCCGGTGATCTTGATCGGGGCCACCGGCCCCGTCGATGCCATGAAGCGGCGACCATGGATCGACTGGATTCACACCGCGCGCGACCAGGGTGCGCTCATCCGTCACTTCATCAAATGGGACGATCAGCCGGCGTCGGTCGCCGCGGCCGTCGAATCGATCTATCGCGCCAATGTCATCGCCCGGACCGCGCCTTGCGGGCCGGTCTACGTCTGTCTCGATGCGACCCTACAAGAGGAAAAACTGGCAAAGCCGGTGGTTCCACTCGATCCAGGACGTTTTCGGCCTGGGCCGGCGGCGCAGCCCGATCCAGGCACTCTACGCGCGGCGGCCGAACGCTTGGCCCGGTCGTCGCGCCCGATCGTGCTGGTCGGTCGCGTCTCGCGCAGCGAGCAGGGATGGCGCGATCGGGTCGCATTGGCGGAGCTCTTGGGCGCGCGCATCTTCACCGACCGCAAGACCGCGGCGGCATTTCCCACCAACCATCCGCTCCACGTCGCGGCGCTCCAGTTTCTGTCGCCGAGCGATATCGAGCAGTTCAAGACGGCCGATGTAATCCTGTCCCTCGATTGGGTGGATCTCGCCGGCACGTTGCGTCAGGTCTGGCCGGACGGTAACCCGCCTGCGACCGTCATCAGTGCTTCGATCGATCAGTACGTGCACAACGGTTGGAGCATGGACCACCACGGCTTACCGCCGGTGGATATCAACCTCTTGGCCGAACCGGACGCCGTGGTGGCGCCGCTGATCGAGGCGCTGCGACGAGCGGGAACCACGGCCAAGGCGCCGATCGCGCGGCCGGTCGCGGCGAATACGCCGCTAGGCGGAGCGCTATCGGTCGAGCACATTGCGGAGGCACTGCGGCAGGCGACGACCGGGCGTTCGGTCTCGCTCGTACGGCTGGGCGGAGGTTGGCCCGCGGAACATTGGCCACTGGTTCACCCGTTGGCGTTCATGGGGCACGACGGCGGTGGTGGCATCGGATCGGGGCCGGGGATGGCCATCGGTTCCGCGCTTGCGCTCCGCGATTCCGGCCATCTGCCGGTTGCGGTCATCGGCGATGGCGATTTCCTCATGGGGATGAACGCGTATTGGACAGCGGCGCACTACAAGATCCCGCTGCTGACGATCGTCGCCAACAACCGTTCGTTCTTCAATGACGAGATGCACCAGGACCGCGTCGCCCGGCAGCGTGGCCGTGACCCCGCCAACCGATGGATCGGCCAGCGGATCAGCGAGCCCGATGCCGACATTGCCAAGCTCGCGGAAGGTCAGGGGGTGATCGGGATCGGCCCGGTCACAACGGTCGAGGCGCTCCATAAGGCGGTGGGGCGCGGCGTCGGTCACCTGACCAATGGCGAGCCCTGTGTCATCGATGTCAGAATCGATCCCGGAACACGTGTCGCGGCGGCCCAGATGATCGGCCGGAAGTAACCGACTTCGGGTTGCAGGCGCGCTTTGGCCTGGGCAGGATGGGTCTCCATCCGAAGCGGCAGTCCGCCGAACCTAATCGATCGTTCCAGGAGAGTTCCACCGTGAAGAAACTTGTGCGTGCCGACTATGTCCGTCTGATTCGAAAGTACTTCGGTTGTGTCACGCGCGAGGACTATCAGGGCGTGCTCGACTGCTTTACGCCGGATGCGCGGGTCAC